>Ga0123356_10000578_pt1 | contig 40779 bp, 35 predicted proteins | sample TergutEmb28metaG_2_FD_92546 | JGI IMG/M metagenome (GOLD analysis project Ga0123356, IMG submission 92546) | Embiratermes neotenicus P3 segment gut microbial communities from Petit-Saut dam, French Guiana - Emb289 P3 | ecosystem: Host-associated > Arthropoda: Insects > Digestive system > Gut ...
CAGCATCTGCACACCCGGCTAAATACGGGCATATGAAAAAAGATGAAGCCGCTAGCGCGGTTCCACCTTTATGCATAGCTTCTATGTTGTTTTTGGTAAGTACGGGTTCAAACATTGCCTCCGCGCTTAGAAATTACAACAATCCAATTGCACAGGTCGAAAAGTTTTACATCGGCTTCGGCTTGCCGCTGATAGCCGCCTGCTTGCTCACGCTGGGCTATCTGCTCAGTATTGTTCATGCCGTGGATAAGGGCATGGCTTTACTGGGCTTTTTTCGCGTATTTACCGTAGTGGCTTTTGTGCTGCTTATGTATCAGCAACACGGCGCATACGGCTGGCGCAATACCTGGGATGTCATCCCGCTGGCTGGCGCTTTATCGGTCATTATGGCGGTTGTGGGCATTGGCGCATCATTTTTTACGTATACCCTGCCATTTTTTCAATCCGGGCGCTTGGGCGGCGTCATGGAATACGCCAATACATATGCGCTGTGGCTTTTGCTGGGCTTGGTTATCCTCGCCTTTAAAGATAAGCCGGATAGGCTGGATTATGCTCTGTTCGCGCTCAATATATGCGGCATTTTTCTGACGGTCAGCCGGAGCATGTTTGTTTTAACGGCAGCCTCTTTGGTATTACTGTTGGTGCTGCGAAAAGGCGCCCGCCGGATGATCATTACCATGACAATTGCCGCGCTGCTAATAGGGTTGCTGCTGGGCGCGATGATCGGCGCCGGAGAGTGGGGGAGGCTGGCGGAAACGCCGGGGCAGGCCGGCGAATGGCTCTCGCGCATGGTTTATTACCGCGACGCCTTGGCGCAAATCAAACAACAGCCTATGGGCCTGGGATACCTGGGCTATTGGTATACTCAACCCATGTGGCAGACCGCCTATTATGATACGCGCTTTGTCCATTCCGGCTTGTTGCAATTCGCTTTGGATATAGGGGCCCTGCCGGCGCTGATGATATCCGGGCTGGGCATTTTTATGATCATCCGCAAAAAAACGCCGCTTATGGAAAAACTTATGCTGACGCTTATTTTGGGGCATGCGCTCATTGATATCGACCTTGAATTCCTGGCGCTGATTTTCGTGATCTGCCTCTGCGTTAAGCCTGATAAAGCAAAGGCGGTGGCGCCGCGCGCGCCAGTGGTTATGCTATTGTTGCTGATCCCTCTATTTGTCTATTTTGGCGCTGCGGCTTTTGACGCCGAACGCGGGGACGGCGATTTGGCTATAAAGATGTATCCCGGGTATACGGAAGCATGGGAAAAACAGTTGATCTTAGCGCCTACCTTGGATATCGCCGTTTATTATGCCCAGGGCCTGCTGGAAATGAACCCCTATAACTTCGTGGCCATAGATACGCTCGCGCGCGCATGTTCGCGGGAGGGGGATTATGAACTGGCGGCTATACTCAAGTTGAAATCGCTGGAGATAAACCGCATGCTCGCCAGGGATTACCTTGAGCTGCTGGATATTTGCGCCGCCGGTTATCAAAGCGAGCTTACACGGGGAAATAGGCAGAGCGCGGAGTATTTCCGGCAGATAATAGTATCCATCCCCGGCCGTATTGAGGCTGTAAAAGAAGCGCTGAACGCGGACGCCTACCGGTTAAAGCATACGCCAGAGCTGGATATTCCGGTAGAGGCGGTTGAATATATAGAACTCTTGCGCTTGGATAAAATTAAATTTTCTCTTCTTTATTTATAATGGCATTGCAGAAAACAGAAAAACAGAAAACGGACAAATTTGATGTCCGTTTTCTTTTGATTTAAAACATGTACCCCTTAGCTTTCCAGTAATGCCAATCGCTAATCGCCTCATTTGTATCGTCATCAGTGTCCAATGGTTTTAATTGCGCCAGTGGTACGGTAAAGGTTCTGTTGCTCCAGAAAATTTCCACATACATGGCTTCCTTATTTTATGTTATAAAATACCTCCATGCCGCCGTATGTAGCCGCTGTGTCAAGGTCTTCCTCAATACGCAAAAGCTGATTGTATTTAGCCACGCGGTCGCTGCGCGAGGGCGCGCCGGTTTTTATTTGCCCGGCATTGGCGGCCACCGCTACGTCGGCGATGGTGGAATCTTCCGTTTCGCCGCTGCGATGCGAAATCACAGTTGTAAAACCGGCCCGCTGGGCCATTTCTATGGCCTCCAGCGTTTCTGTCAGCGTGCCAATTTGATTTAATTTTATAAGAATGGAGTTGGCAGATTTTTCGTTGATGCCGCGACGCAGGCGTTGCGTATTGGTGACAAATAGGTCGTCGCCTACTATTTGCAGTTTTTGGCCTAAGCGCGCCGTTAAATCCGCCCAGCCGGACCAGTCGTCCTCAGCCAAGCCGTCCTCAATGGAGATGATGGGATATTTTTCCGCCAGCATGGCGTAGTATTCTATCATTTCCGCTGAGCTCAATACGCGGTTTTCGCTTTGCAGATGATAATGTCCTTCGCGGTACAGCTCGCTGGCCGCCACGTCGATGGCGATGCGCACTTCTTCGCCTGGTTTGTAACCGGCTTGCTCTATGGCCAGCATGATACATTGCAGCGCTTCCTCATTGGAGGCAAGGTCCGGGGCGAAACCGCCCTCGTCGCCCACCGAGGTATTGCCGCCGCGGCTTTTCAGCACCTTGCGCAGGTTATGGAATATCTCCGCGCCGCAGCGCAAAGCCCCGGCCCAACTGCCCGCGCCCACGGGCATGACCATAAATTCCTGTATATCCACATTATTGTCGGCATGTTGGCCGCCGTTCAGTATATTCATCATCGGTACCGGCAACCGGCGCGCGTTTGCCCCGCCGATATAGCGGTAAAGCGGCAGGCCGCATTCCATAGCAGCCGCCTTGGCCACGGCCAGCGATACGCCCAGGATGGCGTTGGCGCCTAAATTGCCTTTATTCTCGCTGCCATCCAGCGCCAGCATTTGCCGGTCGATAGCCGCCTGTTCGAAGGCGCATTGGCCGATGATGGCCGGGGCCAGTATGGTATTGACATTGGCCACCGCGCGCATCACGCCCTTACCCAAATAACGTGATTCACCGTCGCGCAATTCCACCGCTTCATGCGCGCCGGTGGAAGCGCCGGAAGGCACAGCGGCGCGGCCCAACGCGCCGCTAGCCAGCAGCGCCTCTACCTCCACCGTGGGATTACCGCGCGAATCCAAAATCTCCCGCGCATGTATATCTTCAATTAAACACATAGAATTATTCCTCCATCTTTCTAAAATAGCGACATTTGGTCGTATTGCTGCAAGCCGGATACGATCAGGCTTTTGCCTGTCATCTCATCCGGCTGCTTAATGCCCAGTAATTGCAGCATGGTGGGGGCTACGTCTTCTAATTTACCTTTGCGCAGTTCCAGATAACGCAAATCCTCGTCAACGATGATCAGCGGCACCGGATTAGTGGTATGCGAGGTCATGGGCAGGCCGAATTTGTCCATCATGCGCTCCACATTACCGTGATCGGCTGTGATGATCATCGTGCCGCCGGCTTCAGTAACAGCGGTCAGCACCTGGCCCAGGAAATTGTCGATAAATTCCAGCGAAGCCACCGTGGCCTCCAGATTGCCCGTATGGCCTATCATATCCGGATTCGCGTAATTTAGTACTATCACATCATATATTTTGCTTTCGATACGGTCGATCACCGCGCGCGTTACCGCGGCTGCGCTCATCTCCGGTTGCAGGTCATAGGTTTTGACATTGGGCGAAGGTATCATCACGCGGTCTTCGCCTACCTCCATTTTTTCCACGCCGCCATTGAAGAAAAAGGTGACATGCGCGTATTTCTCCGTTTCGGCGATACGCAACTGGCGCAGGCCATTGCGCGAAAGCACCCGCCCCAAAGTATTGAAAGGCGGATGCGGCGGGTAAGCAACGGAAACATTGCGCAAAGTATCGTCATAACTGGTAAGGGTAACAAAATATGTCTTGGGGGGATGGTCGCCGCGGTCGAAAAAATCGAAGCTTTTATCCGTGAAAGCATGGCTGAGTTCGCGCGCGCGGTCGGAACGGTAATTGAAAAACAGCAGGCTGTCGCCATCGTTTATCTTGCCGATTGCTTCACCGTCCGCATCCGTGATCACGCAGGGTTCGATGAATTCATCGGTGGTACCGTCGGCATAGGAAGCGCGTACCGCCTCCGCCGCGCTGGCTACCGGTTTGCCGTAGCCATAGACCATGGCGTCATAGGCCCGTTGCACGCGGTTCCAGCGCTTATCGCGATCCATGGCGTAAAACCGTCCCATCACGCTGGCTATTTTGCCCACGCCCAAGCTGCGCATCAATCCTTCCAGCGGCATGATATAATCCAGCGCCACCTCTTTATTAGTGTCGCGGCCATCGGTGAAGCAATGGATGAACAGCCGCTCCACCTGATGCTGTTTGGCCATACGCACCAGCGCGAAGAGGTGATCGGTATGGCTATGGATGCCGCCGTCCGATACCAGGCCGAATATATGCAAAGCCCGGCCCGGCAGTTTAGCGTTGGTAAAGGCCCCTGAAAAAATGGGGTTATGGAAAAAGCTGCCTTCGGCGATCTCGCGGCTGATATGCGTGTAATCCTGATACACCACGCGGCCGGCGCCGATATTCATATGCCCCACTTCGCTGTCGCCCATCTGTCCATCCGGCAAGCCTACATTCAAACCGGAAGCGCCCAGCACGGTATGGGGATAATCCTGCCATAAATGGTCAAAATTAGGCGTGGTAGCCAAATCCAGCGCATCGGCCGGCCCATGTTCCGGCATGCCCCAACCGTCTAAAATCATCAGTAATAAAGGTCTACCCGCAAACTTCATATCAATTTTATCTCCTTGATAAAAATTTTGATAAGCGCGGTTTTTATACTAACGTGAGCTGCGCCCACAACCCAAAATTCCTTCATAATTATCATTGGCGAATTAGACACGGATTTTCACAAATTCTAATGGATTCACGCGGATAAAATTATTATTTACCCTTCATATCCAGAAGGTACTAGCATTATCCAGCTTCATTGACAATTGCCGCAAAGGCCGCGGCATTCAATGAAGCCCCGCCCACCAGCGCGCCGTCGATATTGGCGGCGGCCAGCAGTTCGCCGGTATTATCCGGTTTAACGCTGCCGCCATACAGTATGCGCACTTTTTGCGCCGTCGCCCCCCATATTTCTGCTAACACAGCGCGGATATGGGCGATAGCCTCTTCCGCGTCTGCGGCCGTGGCCACCTGCCCGGTACCGATAGCCCATACCGGCTCATAGGCGATGATCAGCCGCGCTTCCGCGGCGATACCGGCCAGCGAGGCCCGCACATCATCATGCAGCACCGTAAGCGCCAGCCCGCTTTGGCGCTGTTGCAGCGTTTCGCCGACGCAAACTATGGGTATAAGGCCCGCCTCCAGCGCGGCTTGCGTTTTACGCGCCACCAGCGCCGCGTTCTCGCCGAAGTATTGGCGGCGTTCCGAATGACCGATCAAACAATAGGCGGCGCCGGCGTCAGCTGCCATAGCGGCGGAGATCTCGCCTGTAAAAGCGCCTTCCTTTTCCCAGTATATATTCTGCGCGCCCAGCTTTACCCGGCTATCCGCAAATAAATCATTTAATTCAGCCAGCAAAGTGGCAGGCGGGCAAACAACGATTTCCGCCGCGCTCTCCTGCACCAAGGGCAAAAACTCCCGCGCAAAAACCCGCGCCTCCTCTTTAGTCTTATACATCTTCCAATTAGCAGCCAAAACTTGTTTTCTATTTTCCATAACAACCCCCGATGAATAAAATTGCAAATGGCAAATTGCAAATGGCAAATGAAAAACACATAATTAAGTAGCAAATTAAATTGCATGTGGCAAGTGAAATGGCAAGTGAAAGGCAAGTGGCAAATGAAAAGCAAGTATTGGTTTTAATTTGCAATTTGCCATTTGCAATTTGCCATTTAATTCAACGCTTCCACGCCCGGTAGTTTTTTGCCTTCCAGGAATTTCAGCATTGCCCCGCCGCCGGTGGATATATGGCTGATATGCGAGGCCAGGCCTGTTTTATGCAATGCGGTGATGCTATCCCCGCCGCCTACTATGGAAAAAGCGCCGCTATCCGCCACTGCTTGAGCTATGGCAATGGTACCAGCGGCGTAATCGTCCAATTCGAATACGCCTACCGGTCCGTTCCACACTATGGTGCTTGATTCGGCGATGATATTCGTAAATTTTTGTTGCGAGACCTCGCCGATATCCAAGGCCTGCCAGTTTTCCGGTATGGCATACGGCATCACGTTTTTATGCATCGCTCCGTCCGCGAACTCCGCCGCCGCCACCACGTCCTCCGGCAGCACCAGCTTGCTGCCCTGTTCGCTGGCCAGCAAGTCTACTACCCAGGGCAAACGCTCTTCTTCAACGCGTGAAGAGCGCATATCATAACCTTGGGCGGCTAAAAAGGTATTGGCCATGCCGCCGCCGATCAGCAGATGATCCACCTTGGGCAGCAGATTTTCTATCATACTGATTTTATCAGCCACCTTTGCCCCGCCGATGATAGCGGTAAAGGGATGTTGCGGTTGCGCCAAAGCCTGCGCTAAACTGGCAAGCTCGCGTTCCATCAACAGGCCGGCTACAGCCGGCAAATACTCCGCCACCCCGGCGGTGGAGGCATGGGCGCGATGCGCCATGCCGAAGGCGTCGTTGACATAGATATCGGCCAGCGCGGCCAGTTGGGCGGCGAATAGTGGGTCGTTTTCCTCTTCTTCGGCATGGAAACGCAGATTTTCCAGCAATAGTATCCCGCCTTCAGCTAATGCCGCCGCCTGTTTCTGCGCCGTGGCGCCGCAGCAATCGCCGACGAACTGCACCGGCCTTTCCAGCAGCTTGGCCAATGCCAAAGCCACGGGTTTCAAACTATATTCTTTATTTTTTTGTCCCTTGGGACGGCCCAAATGCGAAATGATGATTATAGCCGCTTGCTGTTGCAACAAATAATTGATGGTAGGCAGGGCGGCGCGTATGCGCGTATCGTCGCTGATGAGCCCATTGGCGAAGGAGACATTGAAATCCACGCGCAGCAACACCTTTTTGCCGCATACATCCACATCGCGCAATGTTTGTTTATTGAACTGGCCCATTTCAACCTCCAAATTATAATTTTTCGGCTATATAGGTAAGTAGATCGACCACGCGGCAGCTATAGCCCCATTCATTATCATACCACAGCACCAATTTAGCCAGATTATCCCCAATCACCATGGTGGAAAGAGCATCCACGACCGAGGAATGATGCTCGCCATTGAAATCGACGGAAACCAGCGGCAAATCGCAGTAACGCAATATACCGCGCAGCTCATTATCCGCGGCCTGCTTCAGAGCGGCGTTTATCTCCTCCGCTGTTACCGGTTTAGCCAGTTCTATCACCAGATCCACCACCGAAACATTTTGCGTGGGCACGCGCATGGCGAAACCGTTTAGCTTGCCTTTAAGCTCCGGCAGCACCAGCGCCACCGCTTTGGCTGCCCCCGTGGTAGTGGGGATGATGGAAGAACCGGCGCTACGGGCGCGCCGCAAATCTTTATGCTCCTGATCCAGTATGCGCTGGTCATTGGTAAAGGAATGCACGGTGGTCATCAGGCCCTTAACGATGCCGAATTTATCGTTGACAACTTTGGCCGCCGGGGCCAGGCAATTGGTGGTGCAGGAAGCATTGGAAATGATATGATGTTCCTGGGGCTGATATTTTTGCTCGTTCACGCCCATGACGATAGTAATATCCTCGTTTTTAGCCGGCGCGCTGATCAGCACTTTCTTGGCGCCGGCTATTATATGGGCTTTGGCCTTTTCGGCGTCGGTAAACTTGCCGGAGGATTCGATGACCACATCCACGCCCAAATCACGCCAGGGCAGATTGGCCGGATCCCTTTCGGCAAACACCCGCACTTCCTTTCCGTCCACAGCGATATGATCATCGCCGGCGGTGATGTTTTGCCGCAAAGTTCCGTGCGTGCTGTCATATTTCAGTAGGTGAGCATTAGTGGCGGGGCTGGTCAAATCGTTGATGGCTACGATATCCACCTGCGGGTTGTCCAGCGCTGCCCGGTATACCAAGCGTCCGATACGGCCAAAGCCGTTTATTGCCGCTTTAACTGTCATGTTAATATCAGCCTCCCTCCAAAATAGTTTTCAGCCATTTTCTTAAATGATTTATACTTATAAATGGGTCATTCTATATCCAACTATGAAAATCCTCCAGGTAAATTTTACTAATTAACGTTAGTTTTACCCGCAAGCGTTTATGCAGGGAATACCATTGGAGGTTTTTTTTACAATAATTAAACACAGTCAACAATGGTCAACTGTCAGTTTTTTGGTCACTTTTGTGCAAAAATTGGACATCATCAATAGAAGTCAATTGAAAATAGCATCATCCAGCACCGCGCCGCTGAAATTCACGCCGTCCAACACCGCGTTGGAAAAATCAACACAGGTAAGATTAGCCCCGCTGAAATCAGCGCCGCTAAGATCGGCGCCGCTGAAATCGGCGCCGGTTAAATTACTGTTGCGGAAACGGACGGGCAAAAATCCGGCGAATCTCCAGTTTTTATCATCCGCTAACCCGGCTTTCCCCCTCACATTAGTAAAGTTGGCGTTTTTCAGTGTCGCATGAGAAAAATCAGCTTCAAATATGGAACAACCGGCCAAACTGCACCCTTCCATATTCGCCTTGCGGAAATTGGCTCCGATAAGCTTGGAACCGTCAAAAACCGTTTTTTTCAGCGTTGAGTTGCTAAACTGGGCATAACGAAAATCTGTATAAAAGAAGACCTGCTGCGAAAAATCTAAAGCAGAATAATCGCCAAAAATATACTTATCCAGTAGCTGTTCATTAAACCATTCAGTCAACTGGCGCGCATCCTTATTTCTTTGTTCATGGTAAACGGTTTCGGTTTTCGCCATATAATCGCCCACGTTCACCATAAATTGCCCGGTTTTTTTAATATCCGCAAAAGGGCTTCCCTCAATACATTCAATGATCGCAAAACGGGCTATATTGATCAAGTATGAATAAAAATCAGGAAGCGCCTGTATCATATAAGCCTTAACTTCCCGCGCCGTTACCTTGCCTACATAGCGTTTGCGCATTGAAATCAGTTTATCCCATAATTCGTCAAAATAAATAAATAAAAACGAAATATCGTACGAGCCAATAAAACATTGGTTCTTATCAAGATACGATTTATCGTCATATATCCATATCTCCGCTAGGTAGCGCCGCTTGATGAAATTTGTGTACAGCATGGTATATTCCATATATGATATGGCGGGCAATGATGAATCGTTTTGCATTTTTACTATTCCCGCGCATACGGATTGAAAATGCTTGGCGAAGGCTGTAAGCCAGTCATTGCTATTAGCTGTAAAAAGCTTTTCAGTTTTCAGAAGGTTTTCGTTACGCTTGATATTGGCCCGGTTTATAAAATCTTCGTCCATTATAATCTTCCCCGTAAAAATATAATCATATTTTCAAGTACTTACTCTTTATTGATGATTTCCAGAATTTGGCGGTCTATTTCCTGGGCTAAAGTATCGATCTCCACGCCATCCAAACCTTCCACAAACATATATACATTGCCTCTCACAAAATCGACCCTGTGTATACCGCCAAGAGCTAAATCGCCCACTTTCAGATTTGATGCATACACCTCAACCATGGTGTAGCCATCTAAGAAGTATTTTATTCTTTTATGACTTTCTTCCTTTGACGTGCAAAAAGTCATCTTGACCATAGCGTCATCTTTTTCGGATGTGTTATCCTTTAAGCGGTAATAGGCGGTAATAGAATAGTTTTCAGGAGAATCGCTGGCGCTTGTCGATATAAGAATAAAGTCTTTGATATCAGCTTTGAAAACAAAAATATTAGGCGTACAGATTCCCGGATAATCCTTCACCTTGTCTAATATAACATCTATCATCATTTTATTCTCTTTTTCGTCAAATTCTCTGAGATTAATATTTACAGCGCCCATGTTTTCACTCTCCTTATTATTGTAATTCTCATTTGATACCGATGGATTATCGCATGTACAAGCAGGTTGAGTAATAAAAACCAACAAAGTCAGAATTACGCCATATATTATTTTTGTTGTCTTCTCAAGTACCTCCGCAGTTTAAATATTCTTTGAATTTCATTGTACCGCAGGTTGTTTTTCGCGTCATCCAATAATAACATTTCCCGGTATTGTATCTCATCTCCAGGCTGCAAATAATCTTTTAAAAAGCGGTTTGCTTCATATTCGTGATCTTTTATCAAGGCAAACTGCATATCTGTTGGCAGTACTTCCTCAAATCCGCCTTTAAGAACATTTTTATTTACTTTCAAGCAAGCGTCATATATTTTATCTGTATGCAACCCCTCGCCGTCAAAAGCTATCTCATGGTAAGAAAAAGCGCCTTTCACTGCGGCTTTAGTATTATTAACTGAAAGATATGTTCCATCCTTATCTTGAGGAAAAGGATATTGCCAAATATTGTCGAAACCAATTGACTTGATTTTGTTGCAGTAAAAATGAGCAACAAAGCGGATTTGATATAAATCTGAACCTAGTAAATTCGAGAAAGTGCTTACTAATGTCGCGCAATCAGTGCAGTTACCAATTATTTCCTGCTTATCTTTTACTTTTTTGATGAAATCAGTACATGCAAGATCATCGTACTCACAAAGAAGTGTTCTTCCACCGCCCTCGCCAACAAATTCACCCTTTCTATTATATATATCTCCATTCTTATCCGGTTTTATTATATCATATTTAAAATTAATTGAGCTATTTATATATTTTGTTATCTGCGTCGCGATCTGCACCGTATCAGACATTCCTCTTACCCCCCAGCCAAGAACCATGTCCAGCGCATCAGTCCAGGGGTTCTGATTATGGTCATCCTTATTGATTATCCAAGGCGGATTTGGCGCGTGGGGTATAAAATATACATTACCCAGTAAAGTTTTTATGCGCACCCATTCATTGTTGGCATCTTTATACTTCCAAACAAATGCTATGGTGTGCGCTGAAAAACCGTTAATGTTAGTTGATGAAAAAGTAAATATAGCTGTATTAGTAGTGTTTTTAGGCGGGAGATTAGTATTGCCCACCCTTTCACGGGATACTATCACTTCATTACTTTTACCCAGTGTATCGGCGTTTAAGCCTAATGCGTCAAATGCCTCCACCTGTACACGAACTTGGTTTCCATTTTCATTCGCAAACTCAAATTGGGCGTAAATCCTAAATTTACTCGTTTTACCATCACCGGTAAATCCCCAGATTACTATGTTGGGTTTTCGCTCCGTCCATTCACTAGAAACTGTTTTGGTATAGTTTTTTCTCAGCGGAATAAAAGGCCTGATAGTTGTATTGCCGCAATTCATTTTTATTATTTTTAGAGAATATTGACTTGGATCTGTTTTTCTGGCAGCCAGGTTTGGCCCGGGAAAAAACATTTTCCCGCTGGCGCCTACTATTCCTTTACCCATTGTCCACCCTCCTCACAAAGGACAAAATTATGTATAAATAATTATAGCAGATATTACAGAAATGCTCAATGCACATTGTTAAGGTTGCTTTAGTATATTTGACCTCATTTTTTGCTTATGCATAAGTTAAAAAGGTATATTATTTGCGCATTATTGAAAATAAAATCCACATAATCCTGAATATTATCTTCAGAACTATGTGGATTTTTTACAATTACAATCAGCGTACAACCCGCTCAATTTACTCCCGCCAAGCGCTTACCTGCCCTTTACGTTTTTTATGCCGCCAAATAAGTGTGCCGGCGACGCCGCCCGCCACTATCACGCCGCAGCCGATAATGAAGGGTAGGGGGCTGCCGCGTTGTTCCGGGGCTACTTCGGGTTCTTGTACCGGCGTTGGTTCTGTTACTTCTTCCACGGGCTTTTCTTCCGGCTCCGGCACAGGCGCCGGATATTCTACCTTTATCCGCACGGGCAGGCTCAGCGCGCCCGGCGGTTGGGCTAACTGGAAGCAACTGTTATTGCCCCAGCCCCATAGCGTACCGTCTTCCTTAACGGCCATGGTGTGCATATCGCCGCTGCTTACATCCACCACATTATCCATGATATTATGCGGCGTAGCGGAAACATAATCATTCCGGTAATTGAAGTTTAGGGCCTGAAAGGTATTATCACCCCAGCCCCATAGGCTGCCGTCTTCTTTGATCACCAAGGTACGCCTCACCCCCGCGACCGCCAGCTTGACCCCGTCCATCAGCATTTGCGGCTTTGTCACCATTGTTTCCGTTTCGCTATCCAGCAGGGATTGGCCGGCATTGCTGCCCCAGCCCCATAAGGCGCCGTCTGCCATTATGGCCAGACTGTGGTGATAGCCGGCGGATATGCTCTTCACGCCGCTTTCGAATATTTTGACCGGCGCGGTTTGGCAGGAGTTATCCATTTCATTGGTATGGCCATTGCCCACCTGGCCATAGGCATTCCAGCCCCAAGCCCACAGGCTGCCGTCTTCGCATATGGCCAGCGCATGAGAATCGCCCGCGGCGATAGCGGTTACCCGCTCCATGATCAGCGCCGGTTCCATGGGGATGTATATGTCATTATCCTCATCCATAGTATCGTCTGGTGTGACATAGCCCAGTTGATATAAATCATTGTTGCCGCAGCCCAATAGGGAACCATCCGTTTTCAGTATCAGGGAAAAATGCGTTCCGGCCGCTATGGCCTGTACATCGTCCATGATTTTTGCCGGTTCTCTCACCAATTCCTCAATATCGGCGCCCAGACGGCTGCGGTAATTCATTCCCCAACCCCATAGGCTGCCGTCTTCGCGTATAGCCAAGCTATGCCAGCCTCCGGCGGCTATGTCCACCACCTTATCCAGCACCAATACGGGCTTGCTTTGGCAGGGCTGATTATAATCATTGTCCGCGATATCGTTATCGCCGCCATTACCCACCTGCCCATAGTCATTGAGGCCCCAGGCCCATAAATCTCCGTTCTGCCGCAAAGCAAGGGTATGGCTACCGCCGCAGCTTACGCGTATAAAATCGTCCTCCGCCATATCATCGGCGCGCGCGCCGCCGGGTATAAGCAACGTTATCAGACAGCATATCAGCAAACACTTCAGGATATTTTTCATTTCTTTGTGCACCTCCATAATTGTAAGCAACTACTATTATTTTACATTATTGTGACGCAAAATAAAAGCCTTTTGTGCGCCAAAAGCAAAATATTTGCTTAAAAGCATTAGCGATGGCAGGATATGTTCAGATGTTCGCGGAAATCTTAAAATTACGAGGAGAACTGCGAATGAAAAATATTCCTGTTATCGGCATTGCCGCACATGGCGCCAATCAAGGTAAAACGCGCTTGCTGCTATCATTGCTGGAAGAATTTTCAGCCCGAGGTGTGCAGGTATGCGTGTTAAAGCATGGCCAGCATATCTTTTTGCCGCCGGAAAAGGATAGCAGCCTGTTCATGCAAGCGGGAGCAGCGGCGTCTCTGGTCGTTACGCCGGCGGGCTGGCTGTTGGCCGCCGCGCCGGCGCAGGAGCCGGATTTCACGGCAGCCACGCGGATGCTGGCGCAAAGCTGCCGCGCTGATTTATTGCTGGTGGAGGGCTATAAACAAGGCCCGCATCCCAAACTACTGCTGACCGCACAAACCCTGACCCAGGAAAAACTATTACCCCATACGGTAGCCCTGGTCAGCGATGCGGCGCAACACTTACCGCTACCATGTTTCCCCACCCAAAACAGCGCATCCATCGCCGATTTTATTATCAACTACACTCAAACCAACAACGCATACACTATACCCTATCTATAATAATTAATTTGCCATTTGCAATTTGCCATTTGCAATTTTCAAAGAAAGGTTGATTCAATGCTTAAACAAGAGAGTACAGCTCATCCTAAACTGACTCATATGGACGCCGAGGGGCGGGCTTATATGGTGGATGTTTCCGCCAAGCAGCCCAGTATGCGCATCGCTGTGGCGCGCGGCTGGGTGCGGATGTCCGCCGAGACCCTGCGCCTGATCGAAAACAGGGAGGTCAAAAAAGGCGATGTGCTGGCCGTGGCCCAGGTGGCGGCGATCATGGCGGCTAAACGCACGCCGGATATCATCCCCATGTGCCATCAATTGATAATTTCCGGCGTGGAAGTGCGGTTTTGTCTTAATTTTAAACAAAACCGCGTGGAAATAGAAGCCACCGTACGGACTTCCAGCCGCACCGGCGTGGAAATAGAGGCTCTTACCGCTGTGGCTGTGGCTGGTTTGACCATTTATGATATGTGCAAATCCGCGGATCGCGGCATGGTGGTGGGCGATGTGAGATTGGTGATGAAGCGCGGCGGCAAAAGCGGCGTATTTGCGCGGGACGGTGAGGAAGAATGGGGAAAATAGTCGCCGTATGCAGCAGTGAAAGCAAGGGCGTGCGCAAGAGCGACCGGGGCCGGGGCCTGCTGGTAGCCAATTTTGGTTTGCAGGGCGACGCCCATGCCGATGGGCGCTGGCATCGGCAGGTCAGCCTGCTGGCGCTGGAAAGTATAGAAAAAATGCGCGCACTGGGGTTGGATGTGGGCCCCGGAGATTTTGCGGAGAATATCACCACCACGGGCTTGCAACTGCACACTATGCCTCCCGGTACGCGCCTGCGTTTGGGGGCAGAGGCGGTGGGTGAAATCAGCCAGATCGGCAAGGAATGCCATAGCCGCTGCGCTATCTACGAACAAGCCGGCGATTGCGTGATGCCGCGCGAGGGTGTTTTCATTAAGGTGCTGCAAGGCGGGGAAATCAAAAACGGCGACCCGCTTACGGTGGATAATAGCATTATTACCGTGGGTATCATCATTGCCAGCGACGCCGGCGCGGCCGGGCGGCGCGAGGATAAAAGCGGCCCGGCGGCGGCGGCGGCCATGGCGCAAATCGGCGCGCTGACGCTGGAAACACTGATAGTGCCGGATGAACTGGAGCAATTGGCGCAGGCCATGCGCCAATTGGCCGATGTACGCGGCTGCGACCTGATATTGACAAGCGGCGGTACCGGCTTTTCCCCGCGCGATATAACGCCGGAAGCCACCCTGCAGGTGATAGAAAGGCAGGTTCCGGGCCTGCCGGAAGCCATGCGCGCAGCCAGCCTGCAAATCAGCCCGCATGCCATGCTTTCGCGGGCCATAGCCGGCATCCGCGGCAAAAGCCTGATCATCAACCTACCCGGCAGCCCCAAAGCAGTACGCGAATGCCTGCAAGTGATCATGCCGGCGCTACCGCATGGAGTGGAGGTATTGCGGGGGATGGCTGATAACTGCGCTGATTAAGTAAATAAACCGCGAAACACGCAAAAGACGCGAAAAATGTGTATAATCGTTGGGAACGGCCACTGGACGTTCCGCAGGGGATATTGCATTAGGCGGGATGTCGAGGACGCCATCCCCTACAATATGCTGAGGGAGGGTTATCTTGAAAAGAAAAATGATAATAATCGCTGTAGCTGTGATATGCGTAGTAGTTGCAGGTGTGATAATTGTTGAAAACCTAGTTTTAGAACACGATATAAAGCCAGAACCATCACCACATCCAGCGCCGGAAAAGCCCGTAATTTATCTTTACCCCACCGAACCGACTGAGGTAACGGTTAAGTTATCTTACGCTGGGACCATTGATTGTACATATCCGGTTTACAATGATGGATGGGAAGTTACCGCTTACCCTGATGGTACGCTGGTGAATCATAGTTATGGCAAGGAGTATTCTTATCTGTTTTGGGAAGGCCATGGCGCGGCGGATTATGATTTCAGCACGGGCTTTGTGGTAAAGGCTGAAGATACGGCGGCTTTTCTTCAGGAAAAGCTGGCTTATATGGGATTAATCGCCAAAGAATACAATGAATTCATCGTGTACTGGTTGCCGCAAATGCAGGAAAAAGCCTATAATTTACTTTCTTTCCAAGGCTGTGCTTACACAGATACCGCCGAATTGACCATTATCCCACAGCCGGATAGCGTTTTGAGGGTATTCATGGCTTTTACGCCGCTGGATGAACCGTTTGAGATAACTCCGCAAGTTTTGGCCCCTTTCGAGCGCACAGGCTTTACGGTAATAGAATGGGGCGGTTGCAAAATTTTAGAATGATGCGCGGCAGAGGCAGTTTTTTTGTGCCTGATTGGGGGCTTTTTCAGGCGGTGTGGGAAGCGGATAAGCTGCTGCTTTTGAGTTATGCCGGCGATATGCCGGCGCCGGTGTCTACCCCCACGTTGCCATCCGGGCCCTTACTGGCGGAAACGGCAAGGCAGGTGGAGGCTTATTTGCGCGGTAAACTGCGTTATTTGGATTTACCGCACAGCTTGCCACAGCAACCGTCGTTCCGTTATCAACTGTGGCGGGAAACCCAAGCTATACCCTATGGCGAGGCAGTCAGCTATGGCGGTTTGGCGGCGCGCGCTGGCAATCCGCTGGCGGCGCGCGCCGCCGGCAACGCCATGTGCGCCAATCCGCTGTTTTTGCTGATACCATGCCACCGCGTCATCGCCGCCGGCGGGCGTTTGGGCGGCTATGGCGGCCGCCCGGATTTAAAAATACGCCTGCTGCAACTGGAAGGGCTGACTGTGAGGGAGGGCCGGGTAATGCGTTGTTAGCGCCGCCTTTGTTCATTTGGCATCCCCTTTGTTTATTTTAACTTTTCTTAATTGCAATAATACTTGACCCGCACGCTATTTGCCTATACAATAGTAATAATATAACCAAGCGGAATAATGCTATTTTAAGGAGAAAAATGAGCAAAGCTGTTTATGCCGGCACCTTTGATCCTATCACCAATGGCCATTTGGATATCGCCATACGGGCCAGCAAACTCTTTGATCAAATTATCGTCGCCGTAGCCGATGATAATTATAAACAAACATTATTCACTACCGAAGAACGTTGCCAAATGGTGACGGATGTTATCGGTGATATACCCAACGCCATGGTGGATACATTTTCCGGCCTGCTGGTGGATTATTGCCAGCGCCAGGGCGCCACTTCGGTGATACGCGGGCTGCGCGTGGTGCTGGATTTTGAAAAAGAGCTGCAAATGGCATTGATGAACCGCAGCTTGCATGATGAAATCGATACGGTGTTTTTAATGAGCGAAGCCAAGTACTTGTTTATCAGCTCCAGCCTGGTAAAAAACGCGGCTGCCTTAGACGGGCGTATTGAGGATTTAGTACCGCCCGCGGTGGCGCAAGCCTTGAAACGGAAATATAAATAAATTGCAATTGCAAATTGCAAATTAAAGTCAAATGTTGGGATAATGGAGAAATGGTTTATGAGTTTGGAAGAAAAAAACGTTCACACGGAGCAGCTTATTTCGCCGCAGGAATATGTGGTGGTGAGGGCGGAAGAAAACGGCGTTACCATCTTCGGCTTAACGCGCGGTAAGGATACGCGCTTAAGCCACAGCGAAAAGCTGGATCAGGGCGAAGTGATGCTACTGCAGTTTACGCAACACGTCTCGGCGGTAAAAGTGCGCGGCAAAGCACGCATCTATACCAAACACGGTGTTATAGAAGCCGGATAAATTTTTGTTTTTAATTTGCAATTTGCCATTTGCAACTTGCCATTTATAAAAAGGGAGGGTTTACGGTGCATCAAGTAAAAATTTGCGACACTACATTCCGTGACGCGCATCAATCGTTGTTGGCAACACGCATGAAGACGGAGGATATACTGGCAGTGGCCCCGGCCATGGATGAGGTAGGCTTTTACTCTATGGAGGTATGGGGCGGCGCTACCTATGATTCCTGTATGCGTTTTCTGCATGAAGATCCATGGGAACGCCTGCGCGCCATACGCAAAGCCATGCCTAAAACCAAGCTGCAAATGCTGCTGCGCGGCCAAAATCTGGTGGGCTACCGCCATTATGCCGACGATGTAGTGGATGAATTCGTAAAGCGGGCGGTAAGCAATGGCATCGACATTATCCGTATTTTCGACGCGCTGAATGACTTGCGCAATCTGGAACGCGCCATGACGGCCACCAAAAGGGAAGGCGCGCATGTGCAGGGCTGCATTTCATATACCAACAGCCCCGTGCATAATATCGCCCACTTTGCCGACGCGGCGGCCCGGCTGCGTGATATGGGCGCGGATTCCATCTGTATCAAAGATATGGCCGGCATCATCTATCCCTATGGCGCCTTTGATTTGGTGAAGGCCATCAAGGAAAAAACCGGCCTGCCCGTGCAAATGCACTGCCATTATACCTCCGGCATGGCTTCCATGGCTTATCTGAAGGCGGTGGAAGCGGGCGCCGATATACTGGATTGCGCTAATTCCGCTTTGGCGCTCTCCTCTTCGCAGCCCTGCGAAGAAACGATGATCGCCTCTTTTTCCGGTACCACATACGATACCGGCATAGATTTGGCGAAAATAGCGCCGATCGCCGATGAATTGCGGGCTATCCGCAAGAAATACGCCGCCTTCGACAATGCCGACCCGCGCGTTGACCCCAATGTATTGCGTTATCAGATACCGGGCGGTATGATATCCAATTTTATTTCCCAGTTGGAGCAAGGCAATGCCATCGACCGCTTGACCGAGGTGCTGGACGAGGTGCCGCGCGTGCGCGAGGATATGGGCTTCCCGCCCTTGGTAACGCCTTCCAGCCAAATCGTCGGTTCACAAGCCCTACTGAATGTATTGCAGGGACGTTATAAGATGGCTACCAAGGAAACGCAGAATTATTTCAAAGGCGAATACGGCGCGCCGCCCGCGCCCATCAACCAGGAGGTAAAACGGATGGTGGTCGGCGATGCGGAAACCATAACCTGCCGCCCGGCCGACTTAATGCCGCCGATGCTGGAGGAAGCGAGAAAAGAGATCGGCGCCTGGATAGAATCGCCGGAGGATTTGCTGCTGTATATCATGTTCCCCTCCGTGGGCAAACCTTTCCTGGAGAACAAAATGGCCGGCAAAACGCGTGTGGAATTCAATATGGTGGGCGGCGAAACCGGCAAGGTGAATTATTGCCCAATATAGAGGCTGGAAGTTAGAGGCTGGAAGATGGAAATATTGAAGGAGCGGCGTTTCGCCGCTCCTTGCTTATTGATGTAGTGGCGATCACCAATCGCCCGTGGATTTCACAATGCCTGAATTTTTGTCTGCTGCCTTTTCAAGGCAGATTATTTTGTTATTTCAACGGTTATGGTATTGCCGGGGCCTACAGTAATACCATCCACACCTACCTGCGACGTAGGGTAGACGGATGCTGTGGGAACGGAAAAGACGGCTTTGTCGATACTTGTGTCAAGATCAGCTTTTACCTTAAATACTAATTGGGCCAATTGTACCGGTGTCGTCGCGCAATTCATGCCGGAAAACATGTCCACGGCCGGCGCATTGCGTATGGAAAAAGCATCAGGAGGCAATAGCGTGACTGCTGACGCAATATCCTTTAACTTGATATAGCCGACAAATTCAAACACGCTGCTATCATAGTTAACTAAGGCATTTGCTTGGGTAAAGAAAATGAAAGAATCGTCATCCTCTGCCAGCAGCATCAGATCCAAATAGAAGGTATCGCCCGCTTTAACTGTTTTTTGCGCGTCCACGTAATCTACATAAACGAAGGTATTTTTATTGGGCGGATTATCCGGGGGCGAGCAGTCGGGTGTAAAGAAAATCGCTTCGTAGTCATTTTCCAAATACGCTGCTTGTAATTCGTCATCAATAACAAAGATCGGTGCTATTTCGTCATAATAATGATCATACCATATGCTTGTTTGCCAACCTTCCAGGTAGTTGAGGCCATAACCGCCCTGCGCGACCCATTCGTCATAGGCGTTGAAAACGGCCAGCCAATCAATGGCCTCGTCCGCCTTCAGGTATTGCCAGTAGAAAGGTTTGCTCAGCTTTTCATCCTCAAAATCATAATAGCCGATAAAACCGACAGGATGTTTGATGCTAAGATCTTCAAACGCGCCTATTTTTACATGGTTCAGACCTTGCTTGCCGCTGCCGTCGCCGATGCGGTATTCGCCGGCGCCGTTAATAGCCAAATCAACGGCGAAATAATCGCTGCCGATCTTATACGCCAGTTCCAGCGTTCCTACAAGTTTTTCATCATTCACGATAATGAACCAGCCGGCTTTGGAATCAGTTTTAAGAATAATACCATCCATAACATAACCGGTTTTGTTGTTGGCGGAAAATTTTTCCGTAAAGCTGTCATAGACTTTTTTGTCGATCTTGGCAGGAGCATTTATGGCTTTAACATCAGCCATAGCCGCAACCGCGAACGCGAGTACCAAGACGAATATAAGTGCAAATGCAAAAAGTTTTTTCATGCTTGAACCCTCCAAATTTTTTTGTCGCCTCTTTTATTCTGAAGTTGAGGTTCTTTGTTTTCAGCCTCGCTGCTGACGCGCAGCGTGGTCAAGCGTCTCATTTTCAGAGTAAGAGCTCTGGCCCGGCTCAACCATATACCACAGCCGCAAATCCCTCCTCCATTTTTCTTGTAGCAGGTTATGAAACAAAAACATAGTAGTTTCGGGGTATTGAACCACGGATTTTTCTCCTATTTTGGGTATAGTATATACTATATATATTCGTCAAGCATTGCCATATTTTTAGGGTAAATAATAAAATAAGTAAAAAGTATAGCACAAAGTTTGGTAATATCCGGGCAAATTCCGGGTGAATTCCGGCGTTTATTTCGGAAAAAATTTGCATTGACCAGGCCCTTGATATATGATATATTATAACGAAAAACCGTCCGGTAGCCCGGGCTGTGCGGGGAGGATAACCATGGAACCTATTTTATTTCAATTCACCACAGAGGAAGATAAAAAGTTTGCCGCCCAGGGCCTTACTTTTGATGATGTGCTGTTGTTGCCGGGACGCTCCGAGGTGTTGCCAAAAGATGTGGATGTGCATACACGCTTTTCCCGGCATATTTTCTTGAATATTCCGCTGGTCTCGGCGGGTATGGATACGGTTACCACCGCGCGCATGGCTATTGCCATGGCCCGCGAGGGCGGCATCGGCGTTATCCATAAAAATATGACCATCGAAAGGCAAGCGCTGGAAGTGGATAAGGTTAAGCGCTCGGAAAACGGCGTGATCATCGACCCCATTTTCCTTAGTCCGGAGCATACCATCGCCGACGCGCTGCAAATCATGGAAAGATACCATATTTCCGGCATCCCCATTACCGTGGAAGGCCGCCTCTTTGGCATACTGACAAACCGCGATTTGCGTTTCGAAACAGATTACAGCCAGCGCATCGGCGACGTGATGACCACAGCAAATTTGGTCACCGCGCCGGTCGGCACCGATCTGCTTCAGGCGCAGGAAATACTGAAGCGGCATAAGGTGGAAAAGCTGCCCCTGGTGGATGGCGAGGGTTATCTGCGCGGGCTGATCACCATCAAGGATATCAAGAAGAATCTGGAATACCCCTTCGCGGCCAAAGATGAGCGCGGCCGTTTGCGCGTAGCGGCGGCGGTGGGCATTGCCAATGATACCTTGGAGCGCGCCCAAGCCTTAGTGGAAGCCGGCGTGGACGCGCTGGTGGTGGATACGGCGCATGGTCATTCGCTGAATGTGCTGCGTATGGTAGCCGCGATGAAGGAACGCTTTCCCGCCTTGGATGTGGTGGGCGGCAATGTAGCCACGGGCGCCGCCGCGGGCGATTTGATCGCGGCCGGCGCGGATAGCGTGAAGGTTGGGGTAGGCCCCGGCAGCATCTGTACCACGCGCGTGATCGCCGGCATCGGTGTACCGCAGATTTCCGCCATTTATGACGCGGCCAATGTAGCCGCCGCGCATAATGTGCCGATAATAGGCGACGGCGGCATCAAATACTCCGGAGATATCGTCAAGGCGATAGCAGCGGGCGCGGATAGCGTGATGCTGGGCGGTTTGCTGGCCGGTACCGAGGAAAGCCCCGGCGAAATAGAGATATATCAGGGCCGCAGCTTTAAGGTCTACCGTGGTATGGGCAGTATCGCCGCCATGAAGGAAGGCTCCTCCGACCGTTATTTTCAGGAAGACAGCCATAAACTGGTACCGGAGGGCATAGAGGGGCGTGTGCCTTTCAAAGGCTCGCTTTCCGAGACGGTATATCAACTGATAGGCGGCTTGCGTTCCGGCATGGGCTATTGCGGCACGCCCGATATCGCCGCACTGAAACGCGACAGCCGTTTTATACGGATCACCGCAGCCGGATTAAAGGAAAGCCACCCGCATGATGTACAGATTACTAAGGAAGCGCCGAACTATAGATTGTAAATTGCAAATTGCAAATGGCAAATGGCAAATTGCAAATGGCAAATTGCAAATTGCAAATGGCAAATGGCAAATTGCAAATGGCAAATGAAAAGCTATAAGCAAAAAAGGAGCAAAAAAGGCAAAAAGGGCGCTAATAATGACCTGTCATTGCGAGGAAGCGAAGCGACGAAGCAATCCAGAACGACCAGCTTCGACAACGCGCTGGATTGCTTCGCTTTGCTCGCAATGACGAGCAACGAAGTTTATTTTGGCGTTCTATAGTTTTGTTTTCTAAAGTTGTTGCGCCGCTGTGTTGAAAATGCGCTTGCTTTTTGATATACTCTATATATGGAAAACGGCATAGTTTTTAGGTTTAAGTGTGGGGCGAGGGAGTATTCTTTATGTCTGATGTTTATGAAGTAACATTTGAAATGGAAATATTGCGCGAACTTGCTTCCACTATTGATGCCCGTTATTCGCGGTATTTGCGCCAGCATGGTATTGATTGGGAAGATGAAACAAATCCTATCGCGGCGAATGATAGGGAGATTGTCGTAGCGAAAGACGCCATGCTTAGCTGCGAAACGCTTGAGGAATTACATGTATACGCGAATCGGCTTAAAGAGTTAAGGGATATAATTATATAATGGCAGTGTCTGCTGAACAGTCATGGCAAGGGACTATCTTGCGTTTTGAAGCGATGAAAGCGCTTGGTATGATTGCGCGGACTACTGATAAGGGACATCATGACATGGTTGTCAGCGCATTACCGGAGAACCTGGAAAACTTTATGAAGGCGGATCCTTTGCACGGATCCGCTTATACACGCGTGAAAAAGAATGCATATATGACAGCCAAAAAACACCAAACAATAACCTAACGGTCTGCTTCGCAGCCCAAGTTTTGAGTCATGAGTCATGAGTTATAAGTTTTGAGTGAATTCTTGTTTTATAATGGTGAGGTTTGTCTGTAATTAATCTGCCACCTGTCATAAAAGGTTTTTAATTTGCCATTTGCCATTTGCAATTTACAATTCACCGGAGGTTGCCATGGCGGATAAGCCCCGAAACATACATTCCGGCCACCGTCAACGTTTGAAGCAGCGATACCTGGCGGAAGGTTTGGATTCTTTTGCTGAACATCAGATTTTGGAACTATTGCTTTATTTTGCCTTACCGCAAGGGGATACCAATGAATTAAGCCATCGCCTGATCGATCATTACGGTTCCCTGCCCGCGATTATGGAGGCCGGTTATGATGATTTACAGCGCGTGGACGGCGTGGGGCCGCATACGGCGCTGTTGTTGACTTTGCTGCCGGATTTATGGCGCTACTATCAACTGGCGCGCGGCAAGCCGCGCGATATATTCAATAACCGCGCCGAAATGATCGAATATGTGAAGCATTTGTTTATCGGCGCCGACAATGAAATATTCTATCTTATTTGTCTGGATACGCGCAATCGGGTGACGCGGGCGGTCAAAATCAATGAGGGTTCGCTGGATAATGTGGGCATAGAGGCGAGGGCGGTGGCGGAAGCGGCGTTGCGCCATAAAGCCAAAAATGTTATCCTGGCCCATAACCATCCCGGCGGCAGCCTCAAACCCACCTCCGCGGATATACATTTCACCAATCAACTGGCCGCGGTGCTTGCGGGTTTGGATATCGGCGTGTTGGATCATATCATTGTGGCGGAGGACGCTTATGTGAGTTTTTGGGAGAAGGGGCTTTTGTACGCGAAGGACTGAATAAACACATTAAGAGAGGAGCGGTGCGATATGTTATGGTGTCCTATATGTTTGACGGAATATGATTTGGAAGGTGTCACTACCTGCGCTAATTGCCATGTACCCCTAGTTGATGAATTGCCTCCACAACCGCAAGTGAAGCAAAAATCTCCGGCGCGCGATATAATGGAGCCGGTATTGCTGATCACCGTGGATGATATGGTGGAAGCGGATATGCTGCTGGGCTTGATGAATGAACGGCGCATACCGGCTTTCAAGAAAATCTGCGGCGCCGGGGATGTGATAGTGGGCGGAAACCCCTTGGGCTTGGAGATATATGTGCCGCGGAAATTGCTGATGCCAGCACGGGAGATAGTGGAGGATTGGCTATTATTAAATGGCGAGGGAAATCCGTTTGAGGGGTTATTCGACGAAGATATGGATGAATCGTTAGACGATGAAGATTTGGAATTTGACATTGATGATGACATAGATGTTTTAGCGGAAGATGAAGAAGGGTTGTTGTGAGCGACTATGTAAATGATGTTACTTCAGAATTGTGAAGAAAATATACATTGTTTTTAAGATAATAAATATGTTGGCGGTTTCATAGGGGCAGACCTTATGTCTGCCGTAAATCTGGACGCATTGTTGTGTCCAAATATTACATTATCCCACCGTAGGGGCGTAACCATACGCCCGCTATAACAACAACCGCCATCCACGGGCGGACAGCAACCAAAAATCACAGGCGGCCACACAACCGCAGACACCACATCCGCGAATGCCCACGCCACCATGAATTGCCACACAACCATGGACACCCACGCCAACACGGGCGGTCGCGCAACCATGGGCGTATTCAATACGCCCCTACAGAATTCGGTTTTAATTTGCCATTTGCCATTTGCAATTTGCCATTTTTTTTCATTTGCCATTACGTTCTCGCGAAAGGAAAAACACATGTCCTTTGTTCATTTGCATAATCACACCGAATACAGCCTGCTGGACGGGGCGGCTAAATTGGATGATTTGTTGGCCCGCGTATGTGAGTTGGGTATGGAGGCCTGCGCTATTACCGACCATGGCGTGATGTACGGGGTCATCGATTTTTATAATAAGGCGCGTAAGTTGGGCGTTAAGCCCATTATCGGTTGCGAGGTATATGTGGCGGGCGGTAGCCGTTTTGAGCGCGGCGGCGGTAATAAAAACGAGGTCGCTTACCATTTGGTGTTGCTGGCTGAGAATAATATTGGCTATCAGAACCTGTGCCGCCTGGTTTCTTTGGCTTATTTGGAAGGTTTTTACTATAAACCGCGCGTGGATATGGAATTGCTGTCCCAATATCATGAAGGCCTGATCGCGCTTTCGGCCTGCGTGGCTGGGCAAATACCGGAGCTGGTACTGATGGGCCGCGCTGATGAGGCTAAGGCTTTAGCCGCTGCTTACAAAGAACTGTTCGGCGCGGACAATTTTTTTATCGAATTACAGAACCATGGGCTGGAAGAGGAGCTGAAAGCTACCCCCGCGCTGGTGCAAATAGCGCGCGAATTGGATATTGCTTTGGTCGCCACCAATGATTTGCATTATGTGCATGCCGCGGACGCGGATATGCATGATATATTGCTGTGCATCCAAACCGGCAAAATACGCGCCGATGAAAACCGCATGCGCTTTGCCAATGACCAGTTTTATCTGAAAAGCGAAGAGGAGATGGCCGCCTTGTTTCGGGCCTGGCCGGAGGCGTTGGAAAATACCGCGAAAATCGCCTCCCGCTGTAATGTGGAATTCGAATTCGGCCAGCTCTTCTTGCCGGATTACGAGGTGCCGGCCGGTTATGATTTACAAAGCTATCTGCGCCATCTCTGCGAAGAAGGGCTGGCGCGGCGTTATAGCGCTGTTGGTGAGGATTTGCGCCGGCGCCTGGATTTTGAGTTGGACGCCATCAATAAAATGGGCTTCCCCGGCTACTTCCTGATCACCTGGGACATGATCAATTATGCGCGGCAAAACGGCATTTCCGTGGGGCCGGGGCGCGGCAGCGCCGCCGGATCCCTGGTAGCCTATTGTCTGGGCATCACCAATATCGACCCGATCAAATACGGCTTGCTGTTCGAGCGCTTTTTGAATCCGGAGCGCATCTCCCCGCCGGATATCGATATGGATTTCTGCGATGAACGGCGCGGCGAAGTGGTAGATTATCTGGTGCGCAAGTATGGCGAGGATAAAGTATCGCAAATCATCACCTTCAGCTTCATGCTCACCAAGGGCGCGGTGCGCGATGTGGGCCGGGTGCTGGATATCCCCTATGCCGATGTGGATCGCGTGGTCAAGCTGATACCTGATGACCCGCGCGTCAAGAGCATAGCGGACGCTATTGAGAAAAACCCCGATCTGCGCCTGGTATATGACGGCGATGAGCAGTTACGCGAGATGCTGGACGTGGCCGGGCGGATACAGGGTATGCCGCGCCATTCGGGCAAACATGCGGCCGGCGTGGTGATAGCGCGCGACGAATTGATCAGTTATATGCCGGTGCAGAAAGGCAGCGACGGCATTGTCACCACGCAGTATGCCAAAGACCAGGTGGAAAGCTGCGGCTTACTGAAGATGGATCTGCTGGGCCTGCGCACGCTCTCCGTTATCGACGACAGCCTGGAGAATATCCGCCGCACCTGCGGTTTGGCTTTGGACATAAACGATATACCCTTGGACGACGAAAAAACCTACCGCATGCTGGGCGAAGGCGAGTCTTCGGCGGTGTTCCAACTGGAAAGCGACGGCATGCGCAAAATACTGAAAAATTTGCAGCCGGAGCACTTCGAGGATATCATCGCTTTAGTGGCCCTGTATCGCCCTGGCCCGCTGGGTAGCGGCATGGTGGAGGATTTTATCGGCGGCAAGCATGGGGTGATGACCGTACAATATAAGCATCCGCTGCTGGAGCCGATCCTGAATGAAACCTATGGCGTGATATTGTATCAGGAGCAGGTGATGCGCATCGCCCGCGCTTTGGGCGGCTTTTCGCTGGGCGAGGCTGATATGCTGCGCCGCGCCATGGGCAAAAAGAAGCCGGAAATCATCAAGCAGGCCCGGGCCGATTTCGTCTCCGGCTGCGTGAAAAACGACGTGGAAAAGCGCGTGGCCGGCGAGATCTTCGATTTGCTGGAATACTTTGCCGGTTATGGCTTCAATAAAAGCCATAGCGCCGCCTATGCGTTGGTATCCTATCAAACAGCCTGGCTGAAAGCCAATTATCCCGTGGAATTCATGGCCGCCATGCTCACTTCCATGATGGGCAGCAGCGAAAAGGTGGCGGAATACATCGAGGAATGCAAGCATATGGATATAGCGGTGCTGCCGCCGCATATCAATGATAGCGGCGCGAAATTCACCGTGGCGGACGGCGCGATCCGTTTTTCCTTGGCGGCAGTCAAGAATGTGGGCCGCGAGGTAGTGCGCATTATCGCGGAAAGCAGGGAGCAAAGCGGCCCATTCTCTTCGCTGGAGGATTTTTGCCAGCGTATCAGCCTCAACCGCAAGATGTTGGAAAGCCTGATCAAATGCGGCGCGCTGGATGGTTTCGGTTATAACCGCGCCACGCTGTTGCAGGCGATGGACAATATGCTGGAATTGGCTAAAAAACTGATGCAGGATAAGGAGAACCCGCAGATTTCCCTGTTCGATTTCGGCATGGCGGAAGCGGCGGCCCCGCAATTGGATATTGAGCGGCTGCCGGAAATGGGCTTCATGGAACAACTGGATTTGGAGAAGGAGATGTTGGGTTTTTATGTCAGCGGGCATCCGCTGGACGCCTATGGGGGCCGCCTGACGCGCAAAGGGCAAACGGATATCGCCGCCCTGGCTAGCGCCGAAGGGGATGCGCAAATGGCTTTATGCGGCATGGTCAATAATTTTGCCACGCGTTTCACCAAAAAGGGCGAGATGATGGCTAATTTCTGGCTGGAGGATAAAAGCGGCGCCATACGCTGCACGGTATTCCCGCGCGCCTTCCAGCATCTGCGCAATTTGCTGGCCAATGGGCGGGTGCTGTTTGTGGACGGCAGCTTAAAGGTGGAGGAAGGTTCACGGCAGGTGCTGGTGAAAGGCATAAAACAGCCGGTGCTGTATTTACGCTTGCCCGGCGAGAATGAACATGGCCTGATACAGGAGATACGCGGCTTTTTAGGCGTATACCCCGGCATTACGCCGGTCTGGGCCTATTACACCGACGCCAAGGACTACGCGCCCTTCCCTGGGCTTTCCGGCATCAGCGTGGACAAGGCGGCGCTGGCGGCGCTGGACGGACTGCTGAGATCGGAAAACGTTGCCTTTGGACCGCCGAAGTAGTTTATTTTATCCATTTTCAACCGCGAAAGACGCGAAAGGCGCGAAAATGGTGTAAAAAGTATGCGGGCTATTTTTCATTTTTTCGCGGTTCAAATCAATTTTTAAACGAATAGTCAAAAAAATATTGTGTAATGTAGTTTAGTTTGGCAGCAGTTCGCAGAATATTTATTTAATTCTATCACCCTTGCCTTTCATCATAAAAACGGGTACAATGTTATTGTATACAATAATGCGGCCAGGACCGTGTTGAAAGATAAAAAAAGGAGGTAATTGAATGGCTTTGAACGTACAAGATTTTATGGCGCAGGTTGTCGCCAAGGACCCCGAACAAAAAGAATTCCACCAGGCGGTGGAAGAAGTGGTTGCTTCCCTTATCCCTTTCATCAACGCTAACCCCAAATATGCCACAGGCAAAATACTGGAGCGCATGGTGGAACCGGAGCGCGTGATTCAGTTCCGCATACCCTGGGTGGATGATAAAGGTGAAATCCAGGTAAACCGCGGTTACCGCGTACAGATGAACAGCGCTATCGGCCCCTATAAAGGCGGCATGCGTTTTTCTCCCACCGTGAATCTGGGCATACTAAAATTCCTGGCTTTTGAGCAAACATTCAAGAACAGTCTTACCACGCTGCCCATGGGCGGTGGTAAGGGCGGTACTGATTTCGACGGCGTGGGTAAATCTGATAATGAAGTAATGCGCTTCTGCCACTCGCTGATAAATGAACTATACCGTCATATCGGCCCCGATTTAGATATCCCGGCCGGCGATATCGGCGTGGGCGCGCGCGAAGTGGGTTATATGTTCGGCCAATATAAGCGGCTGGCCAATGAGTTCACCGGCGTATTCACCGGCAAGGGCCGCACCTTCGGCGGCAGCCTGATCCGCCCCGAAGCCACCGGTTTCGGCACCATCTATTTTGCCCAGGAAATGCTCAAGCGTAAAGGCGAGGATTTTGAAGGCAAAACAGTGGTCAATTCCGGCTACGGCAATGTGGGCACCTTCCTGATCAAGAAAGTGAATGAATTGGGCGGCAAGGTGGTAACGGTGGGCGATCCGCACGGTTATGTGTATGTGCCGCAAGGCATCAACGCGGAAATGCTTGAATTCATCGAGCCGCTGTGGGCCCGCGACCGCCGTCCGGTCAAGGATTTCGCCGATCAATTCGGCCTGGAATGGCGTCCCGGCCGCAAGCCCTGGGAAGTTCCCTGCGATATCGCTTGCCCCACCGCCACTCAGAACGAAATCGACGGCGAGGCGGCCAAGGCTTTGATCAAAAATGGCTGCTACTGCGTATCCGAAGGTTCCAATATGTCCTCCACCAAGGAAGCGGTCGATGCTTTCATTGAGAATAAAATTCTGTATGCGCCCGGAAAAGCCGCCAATGCCGGCGGCGTGGCTGTTTCCGGCTTAGAGATGAGCCAGAACAGCATGCGTTATAGCTGGACATCCGAGGAAGTGGACGCCAAACTGAAGCAAATCATGACCGGTATCCACGCCACCTGTGTGGAATATGGCCGCGTTGACGCCGACTATGTCAACTATGTGAACGGCTCCAATATCGGCGGCTTCGTCAAAGTAGCCGATGCCATGCTGGCGCAGGGAGTGGTATAAAAATAGTGCGGGTTTCACCCGCAAGGGATCAGGATTCAGAGATCAGGGATCAGGGAATAACATAAATAGGCATAGCTGGGGGCCGGAGGTGAATCCGGCCCCCAGTTAATTGCTCAAAATATCTTCAAAATATTTTCAGCCACTTTATTCGTTTTGCTTGACATAAATGAAAATTTTAATTAATATATAAAATAACGTGGGATTATTTTCGAATAAATAATTGTCCCATAAGTGCCGGCGAAAAAATATGAAGAGGGGGAAGATAATTATATGTCAAGTCTTACAAACGCCAGTTTGTTCGAACAAATTTCTATTTGGGTGGTGCTATTGATAGCATTGATGGGGCTTGCTTATGCGCTTATGCTCAGAAGACAGGTCATGAGATTTGACAAAGGTACACAGAAGATGCAGGATGTGTGGAACGCTATCCGCGAGGGGGCGGACGCTTATTTAAAAAGACAGTTGAGCAGCATATTGCCGTTGATTGCCGTATTTACTGTATTATTATTCTTATCGGTTTATATTGTGGAACCTACCCATGAGGCGATGATGAGATTCAGCAATTTGCCCACGGAACAGGTAAGGGTCATTGTCGGTATCGGCCGGGCCATCGCCTTTATATTAGGCGCGGGCTTCTCGCTGATGGTGGGCCAATTCGGTATGCGTATGGCCGTGCAGGGTAATGTGCGCGTGGCCTCCGCTTCTCGCCGCAGCTTCACGGAAGCCTTGCGTATCGCCTACCGCACCGGCACAATCACCGGCATGCTCACGGATGGATTGGGCTTGCTCGGCGGCACACTGATCTTTATCGTATTTGGCGTGGCCGCGCCGGACGCCCTGCTGGGCTTCGGCTTTGGCGGAACCCTGCTGGCGCTGTTCATGCGTGTGGGCGGCGGTATTTATACCAAGGCCGCCGACGTGGGCGCCGACCTGGTGGGTAAGGTGGAGGCCGGCATTCCCGAGGATGATGAGCGCAACGCGGCTGTTATCGCCGACCTAGTCGGCGACAATGTGGGCGATTGCGCCGGTATGGCTGCCGATATCTTTGAATCATACGAGGTGACGATTGTCTCAGGTTTGATCCTGGGTTTGGCTTTGATGGGCATTACCGGCGAACTGAAATGGATAGTCTTCCCCTTGCTGGTGCGCGGCATCGGCGTTCTGGCTTCAATAATCGGCACATATCTGGTGCGCGGCAGCGAAGAAGGCAAAAACCGCAATGCCATGTCCGCCATCAATAAGGGTTTTTATACCTCCGCCGCTATTTGCATCGTATCATTTTTCCTCCTGGCCCAGTTCTATATGCATGAATGGCGCGCCTTCCTTTCAGTTGGCGTTGGTATTGTACTGGCATTGCTGCTGGATGAGCTGACCAAATATTTCACCGATACCCGCTACAAACCGGTGCGTGATATCGCCGACGCGTCAGAGACCGGTTCGGCGCCCTTGATACTGCGCGGTATCGCGGTAGGCTATGAACTGTCGGTGTGGCAGGTAGGGGTCATCGCGATGACTATCATGGCCTCGGTAGTGATTTATTGGGGGCAGCCCACCATTTATGTTCTCTACGGCGTCGCCATGACCGGTATCGGTATGCTGACCCTGACCGGAAATAATGTGGCTATGGACTCTTTCGGGCCGATTTCCGATAATGCCGGCGGCATCGGCGAACTGGCCGGCTTGGAACCGGAAGCCCGTAAGGTATTGGATCATCTGGACGCGGTGGGCAACACCACCAAGGCCATCACTAAAGGCGTGGCTATCGGTTCGGCGGTCATCGCGGCGGTATCCCTGTTCGGCTCATTCCTGACAGATGTTGCCGCGGTGCAAACAAATATGGGCCTTAAGGAAACTATCATGTCCACCGGCATCCGTATTTCCGAGCCGGTGGTATTCGTCGGCGTATTGATCGGCGCGGCAATACCGTGGCTGTTTTCATCGCTGATCATCAATGCCGTCTCGCGCGCCGCGGCGCAAATCATTGCCGAGGTGCGCCGGCAATTCCATATTCCCGGCTTGATGGAGTACAAGGTCAAACCGGATTATCAAAAAGCGGTGAGCATATGCACCATTTCCGCGCAGAAGGAGCTTATCAGCCTGGCCCTTATTTCGGTATTGACGCCTTTGATAGTCGGTATGCTGATGGGCGTGGAGGCTTTGGGCGGCGCCTTGGGCGGTGTTATCGTTTCCGGGCAATTGCTGGCGATATTCATGTCCACCTCCGGCGGGGCCTGGGATAATGCCAAGAAGAGCATTGAGGACGGCGCCCATGGCGGCAAAGGCTCGGAGGCGCATAAAGCCGCGGTGGTGGGCGATACCGTGGGCGACCCCTTGAAGGATACCGCCGGTCCCGCGCTGAACCCGATGATAAAGGTGATCAATCTGGTTTCGCTGATTGCGGCGCCGGTGCTTATTCAGCATAACCGCGCCAATATCGGCGTGGTCATTACCGCCTTGGTTCTGCTGCTGATCGTCACGCTGGCAGTGATTTATTCGAAGCGCGGCGGCTTCAGCAAAAATAAGGGTGAAGGATCAGCCTTCTAAGCAAGACAATAAGTTTACATGAAAATCTGGGGAGGTGTTTTTATGACAGCGATAGCGAAGGATATGAGTATTATGGATGTGGTGCGGCAATGGCCGCAGACCGCGCAGGTATTGATGCAGCATGGTATGGGCTGTCTGGGCTGCGCGGCGGCGCATTTTGAAAATATCGAGCAAGGCGCCGCTGCTCACGGTATTGATATCGAAGCATTGATGGCGGCTTTGAATGAATCCGTGGCTGAGTAAGTGACTAAATATCGGTTTTTCGGCTGTTTGGTTGATTGCTTATTGCGGCCACCCCTGTTGGGGTGGCCGTAATTTGAAAATGTGTAAAACAGTAAAAAAAACTATAATTGGTATTGATAAATTCTTATAAAGGTGATATAATTATGGAAACAAATGAGAGCGGTGGCGCGAACAAAGAAGAAATATGCACGCAAGCTGCGCTTTTAGCTGAAATGTTGGTGGCAAGCGCTGAATACCGCCAATACCTTGAGGCCAAGAAAAAGCTGCAAATAAACAGCGAGCAGGCTTATATACTATCGCAATTGCGTCAGCAACAAATGGGCTTGCGTTTGGCAAGGCTTTTAGGCGAGGATCTAGACGAGGCCGAGGATGATTTCGAGAATCTTTACGCCACGTTTTGCCTGGAGCCGGTGATCAGTGATTTTTTGTACGCGGAGGGCCGCTTGGGGCGGCTGATCGAGGAGGTGCAGAGGATTTGCGGTGATAAGCTGGATTTGTGGAGCGAGAACGAAGCATTGAGCCACGCGGTCAGGCGTGAATTAAATTGAAAGGGTGAGTGTTTTGGTGATGGAAAAACAGAAGAGGATGACCAAACAGAAAAAGGTGGTTTATGAAATTCTGTCCTCCACTAAAAGTCATCCCACCGCCGACTGGATTTATCAGCAGGCGCGGCAGGAAGTGCCGTATATCAGTTTGGGCACTGTTTACCGTAATTTGCAGGTGCTGTTGGAAGAGGATAAAATATGCGAGTTGAATTATGGCAAGGGACAAAGCCGTTTTGACGCCAATGCCATGCCGCATTATCATTTTGTGTGCGAGAACTGCGGCCATGTATTGGATTTCCCCCTTGACGCGCCGGCGGTACCGCAAAACCTGTTGGATTATGCTCCGGGGCAAATACACCGCTACCGCTTGGAATGTTACGGCATATGCAGCGCATGTTTGGATGAATTACAGCAATCAGGGATGAGTGAACTCGGCGTCAGCGATGAAGAACTTGTTTATATATAACGCGCCGTTGGAGTGAAAAAAATAAAAACCGCCCTTTAAGGGGGGTTTTTTGTTTTTCGCCATTAATTTTTTTCCCCGCGGCTCAATTTCTGGTTGACAGCCGGGCCCGGATATAATAAGATAAAGTATAGTGCTGTAAACGCGCTTGTTTTTAACATGTCTTAAAAAATCATACCTGAAACATTGGAGGGAATATTTGTGTTCATGCAAGATATTCGTCGCGCGACGAAAAAGCACCGTAAGGTGCTGCTGGCAGTAGTAGTGTTATTGATGGTCGGTTTGGTGGGCTCCTTTGCTACCTGGAATTCCGGCGGGCGGAGCGGCACAAATCCGGGAGGGACTGATGTGAACGGCGAACCCACGCTGGATCAGCAAATTACCTCTTACTTAAGCCTTATCGCAACCTTGGAGGAAGATGCGTATGATTATTCCTCTTTCCTTAACGTGGCTTACTCATATATGGAGTTAGGCGACCTTTATATGAATAAATACAGCGATGAGACCGGAAAAATACCTGAGCTTGATCCGCCTGTATATGATGAAGAGGGTAATGTGGTTCCGCTGGCGCCGGCTCAGGAGGCTGCCCGCGCCGCCCGTGAAGCGGAATACAACGCGGCGTATGCCGCGGCGGAGATTTGGCTTGACGGCAGCCGTAACTCCGCGGGCTGGGCCAGGGAATACTATCAGCGTGCCTTGGACAATGCGCCGGAGGGTTTGAATGACGCGGCTATTGCCGAGATCAAAGCCGGACAAGCTGATGCCTGTGATATGCAGGGCGATGTGGAAGCCGCCGCGGCCTTCAGAAGGGAAGCCAATTCTCTGAGGATCGCCGCCAGCTTAAACAATATATCGTCCCTGAAGGCCGCGGCTGCGGATTATATGGGTTACCTGAACGTAGCTTATGCGTATATGGAGCTAAGCGGCCTTTATCAGGGCAACTTAAGCAGCGGTGACGAGGCAGAGGATAGCAAAACGCAGGATGCCCTGACGGCTTCCGCAGCTTCGGCTATAGAATATTACCAGAAGGCTTTGGATAATGCGCCGGAGGAAATAGTAGATGCGGCCAAGGCGGAAATAAAGCTCGGGCAAGCCGAGGCCTGTTATATGCAAACCGAATTGGAAAAGGCCTTAACTTATGTGGAGGAAGCCTATAGCTTAACTCCCGAGAATACACAATTACTGATGGTTCAGGCTTCGCTGCATTCGGAACTGGATAGGAAAGATAAAGCGAAAGAACTGTATCAGAAGGCGCGTTTATTGGAGCCGGAAGATATCAATATAGCTGTGACTTATGCCGAATTCCTGTTCTATTCTGACAGCAATGATGCGGGCATAGCGGAATTGAAGGCTTACCGTGATTCTTTGCCGGAAGGGCATGCGAATATTGACACCGCGGATGAATATATAAATTATTTACAGAGCTGGGCCGATTTGTTTGCCAATATGGGAGATATCAACGTGACCGATGATGATGACGGTCATGATCATGAAGAACAAGAGGATGACCCGGCGACAGAGCAAGACGGCATTGAAGCAGACGGCGAGGAAAACGACATAATCGAAGCCCCCGAAGAATAAGCTACAGGCGTAAGCTTTGTGTGGCGGAGGATTATAAGTTGGATATTGAAAAGGATTTGTTGGTAAAATGGCGCCGTTTTTTTCATATGCATCCGGAAATCTCCGGTAAAGAAAAGGATACGGCCAATTATATCGCGTATATTCTTGCGGAAATGGGCTTAGAAGTGCGCAAGAATATTGCCGGTTATGGCTTGCTGGCTACATTGCCCGGCGATGACGGCAAAAAATGCGTGGCCCTGCGCGCCGATATGGACGCGCTGCCCATCACGGAAAAGAATACCTGTATGTACCGTTCGCAGCGTCCCGGTTGGATGCATGCCTGCGGGCATGACGCGCATATCACAATGGTACTGGGCGCGGCTAAGATGTTGAAAGAAAACCCGCCCGGCGGCGCCGTGAAATTTATTTTCCAGCCGCGCGAAGAGAAACCGCCCGGCGGCGCGCGCGATATGGTGGCGGCCGGTGTATTGCAAAACCCCACAGTAGACGCGGTTTTTGGTACGCATATCACCACCGATTACCCGGTAGGGGTGGTGGCTGTTTTCGACGGCGTGGTGATGGCGGTAGCCGATGATTTCAAGCTCTCCATCATTGGCCGCGGCGGTCATGGCGCCAGCCCGCATCAAACTATTGATACCATTGCGGTAACAGCGCAGTCTATTGAGGCTTTGCAGAGCATACATAGCCGCCGCATCGACCCAACCGAGCCGGTAGTGCTGACTATCGGCACCATACATGGCGGCACGGCGCAGAATATCATCCCCGACCGCGTGGATATGACAGGTACATTGCGTTGCCTGAACACCGAGGTGCGCGATAAGGTGATGGAATATATGCACGATACCCTGCACGGTATCACCTCTTCTTGGGGAGCAAGCTATGAGCTGGATTATATTTACGGCTATCCGCCGGTGGTCAATGCCCATGAATTGAATGAGGTGGTGGCGCGGGCGGCCCGTATGTCCGACCTGAATGTGGAGATCATGGAAAAACCGCTATTAGCCGGGGAAGATTTTTCCTACTATGGCATGGCGGCGCCGGCGGCGTTTTTCTTTACCGGCGCCGGCAGCGAGCGTTGCCACCGTCCCTGGCATCATCATAGTTTCGATATTGAGGAAGACGCGCTGCCTTTAGGCGCGAAAACCCTGGCACATGCCGCGGCTTTGGTAGCCTCCCAGGATAAGGACAGCGGTTAAGCGGTATCTGAATAAAAGGCATATCTTGTATGACAGTAAAAACCCTTGCGCTATATATAGCGCAAGGGTTTTTAGGTGGCTTTTTATAAAAAAAATTTTGCGAAAAAAAAGGATAATCGAACAATTAATAGAATATTTATGAAAAAAGTGGAATCAAGTGGTACAAAGTACCACGAAGTTGAGGGAAAAGCATGTTTATTGGTGAGTATATCCATACCATCGATAATAAAGGCCGTTATATACCGCCGGCGCGCTTTCGCGAGGAGCTTGGCGATGATTTTGTTATTACCAAAGGGCTGGATAGCTGTCTTTTCCTCTACACGCGGGCGGCCTGGCAGGTAAAGATCGAAGAATTGGCCCGCCTATCCTCAACCAATGCCGACGCGCGCCGTTTTTCACGTAATTTTTTCGCTTCGGCGCTGGAAGCAGCGCCGGATAAGCAATGCCGCGTGCTGATACCGCCCGGTTTGCGCGCTCATGCGCAGCTTACGCGGGATATCGTCACCATCGGCGTGGTCAACCGCCTGGAAATTTGGGATAAGGAACGCTGGGAAGCCTATAATGCCGCCTCAGCGGCGGAATATGAGGCGGTGGCGGAAAAGCTGGCCGATATCCGCCTGTGACGGCGGAGCCCTTCGCGCATCAGCCGGTGCTGCTGGCCGAGGTATTGACTGCTTTACGCCCCCAAGCCGGCGGTTTGTACCTGGATGCCACCATTGGCGGCGCCGGCCATGCTGCGGCTATATTACAAGCCGCCCCGGGCGCGCGCCTGATCGGCCTGGATCAGGATGAAATAGCGCTGGCGGCGGCCAGGCAAAAGCTCAAGCCTGATCATAAACGCGTATACCTCCATTACAGTAATTTTGCGCGGATGGCGCAAGCCTTGGACGAATTGGGGTTTAACGGGGAGGTTTTAGACGGGATTTTGCTGGATATCGGCGTTTCCTCACCGCAAGTGGACGAGGCGGCGCGCGGCTTTTCCTATATGCAGGACGGGCCTTTGGATATGCGCATGGATCGGCAAGCGGGGTTGAGCGCCGCTGATATCGTCAATAAGTGGCGGGAAACAGAGTTGGCGGACATTCTGTATGAGTATGGCGAGGAAAAATGGGCCAAACGCATCGCCGCGTTTATCGTGGCTCAGCGTGCTGTTTCCCCCATCGAAACAACACTGCAACTGGTAAGTGTAATAAAAAAAGCCGTGCCTAAAGGGGCGCGCGAAAAGGATCAGCATCCGGCTAAGCGCAGCTTTCAAGCTTTGCGTATCGCGGTCAACGATGAGCTTACCGCTCTGGCATCAGGGCTTGACGCCGCCAAAGGGCTGTTGAAAAACGGCGGCCGCTTAGCGGTGATCAGCTTCCATTCACTGGAAGACAGGATAATCAAGGAAAAATTCCGTTATTGGGCCAGCGCCTGCGTTTGCCCCAAAGAATTGCCTGTTTGTGTCTGCGGGCATAAAGCGGAAATAAAAATAATCAACCGCCGGCCTATTGAAGCGCAAGCGGCGGAAATAGCTAACAACCCGCGTTCCCGCAGCGCCAAATTGCGCGTGGCGGAGAAGATATGATTTTTTTGTATTTTTCTTCGAAAATACATTAGAGTGAGACGTTGCGCGTGGCGGAGAAGATCTGATTTTTTTGTAGGGGCGGCCCTGCGTGGCCGCCCAATCTGGCCTATAATATATTATAAAAAGGAGGGCCATACAATGGCAACAAATAGCAATGCGCAATTGAGGCAGCCTGTTTATGAGCGGCATAGCAATGCGGGCTGGCAGCAAAGGCGCTTGGAACTCTTGAAGCCGCAACAGCGTCAGCGTACGGCGCACCGCCGCCGGGAAGCTTTGTCCTATGGCTTGCTGGCTGTGCTTTTATTCTGCGCGGCCCTTGCCTATATGTATCTGGAGGCGCGTATCAACGTGGCCGGACGGGAAGTCAATAGTCTGCAAAGCCAGGTGGCCGAAACGCATAAATTAGCATTGATCTCGGAATTGGAAATCGGCAATTTAAGCTCGCTTTCCCGGGTGGAAAGCTATGCCAGGATGCAGTTGGGCATGGTTTATCCCGATGTTAAATCGGTACATTATCTGAACCACCGGGTAAGTATGCAGTTGGCCGCCGATTTGCAAGCGCTCGGTGAGGAAGCGCCGGCGGAGACGGTCGTGGCGGAGGAGCGGCGTCCCTTGTTTGCGGCTTGGGCGGAACTGCTCAGCGGTTATTTAGGCGGTACAGCTTTGGCGGTGGAGGATTGAATGTTTGCGGGTTTTATCTTCCGGCCGCTGTCTTTTTACGGGAGTGAATTTCATGGCAACAGGAAAAAACGGTATGCGGCGGCGGATTACAATAGCGCTGGTATTGATACTGCTGGCTTTTTTGGCTATCATTTCGCGCTTATTTGTGATACAATTAGTGCAAGCCGGTGAACTTCAGGTAAAAGCGGAAGACGACCGTACCAAGGATATGCCGGTGCTGGCTTCCCGCGGCGCCATCTATGACCGCAAAGGCAATAAACTGGCTATCAGCATCAGCGCCGATTCCATCAGCGCCAGCCCTCCTCATGTGATAAACTCCGGTCAGGCGGAGGAGATCGCTGAATTTTTGGCGCGCACTTTGGATATGGATAAACAAAAGGTGCTGGAAGACATCACTAATAGTACACGCTTTTCCTGGGTAAAGCGCAAAGTGGATTTTCAGGTAGCCGATACCATTCGCCAGGCGCGGCTACCCGGTATCAATATCATCGGTGAACCCCGCCGCTATTATCCCAAGGGTATACTGGCGGCCAATATCATCGGTTATGCCGGGGTGGATAATCAGGGCTTGGAAGGCCTGGAAATCAAGCTGGAGGATACGCTGCGCGGCAAGGCGGGGCGTATCATCGGCGAATATGACGCTAACGGGCATTTGCTGCAACAGGCCAAATTTGATTATATGCCAGCCAGCGACGGCTACGACATATACCTGACTATAGACGAAAATATCCAGTATTTCTGTGAACGCGAATTGGATAAACTGATGGTGTCCGAGACCGCCCCCAAGAGCGCCGGCATTATCATGATGCGCCCGCAAAGCGGGGAAATACTGGCCTGGGCGCAGCGCCCCAGCTATGACCCCAACTATTTCAATACGGCGGAACCGGGCGCGCAGCGCAATATTCTGGCCAGCGACTGCTATGAACCGGGTTCCACTTTCAAGATCATCACCGCCGCGGCGGCGCTGGAGGAAGGCACGTCCACCCTGGAGAGCCGTTATCACGATTCCGGCTATGTCAAGATAGCGGGGTCTAAAATCAATTGTTGGAGCGCCGGCGCTCATGGGAATCAGAGCTTTACCGAAGCTATGCAGAACTCCTGTAATACGGCGTTGATCGCCATTGGCCAGGGTTTAGAGGCCAAAGAGAAAGGGTTATTCTATAAGTATATACGGGCCTTTGGCTTCGGCGAGCCTACCGGCGTGGAGCTTTCCGGCGAGGCCCGGGGTATTTTGCAATCGAAAAATAATCTTGGTCCGGTGGAACTGGCCACCACTTGTATCGGTCAGGGCATTTCTGTGACGCCGGTACAGATGATTACCGCCGTATGCGCCGTGGCTAATGGCGGCAAGCTGATGAAGCCGCAAATAGTCTATCAAGTCAAGGCTGGCGATGAGGTCATAGAGGATTTTCAAGCGGAGACGGTGCGTCAGGTCATTTCGGCGGAAACAGCGGCAACCCTGCGCGATGTGCTGGAAAACGTGGCTGTCAACGGCACGGGCAGAAGAGCCTATATCGAAGGTTACCGCGTGGCCGGTAAAACCGGCACGGCGCAAAAGCCCGGTAACGGCGGTTATCTGGATGGCAAATATGTGGCCTCCTTCGTCGGTATGGCCCCGGCCAATGATCCGCAGATAGTATGCCTGGTATTCGTGGATGAACCGGTGTTGGGTCATCATCAGGGCAGCACCGCCGCCGCGCCGCTATTCGCGGTGGTGGTGGAGGACACCATGCGTTATCTGGGCGTGGTGCCGCAGTTAACGGTCTCCGTAAATCCTGATAATAATAATCAGGAAAAGCAAAAAGAAAATTTGCAGGCGCCTAATTTATACGGCCTTTCCGCGGAGGCGGCGCGGGAAGTAATAGAACTCTCCGGCTTGCAAGCCGAAATGCTGGGCGCAGGCGGCACAGTCATCGCGCAGACGCCCGCGGCCTTCACCGAGGTCGAAAAGGACGCCATCATTTTCGTGACCCTGGCCGGCGGCGCCAACGCGCAGATAGCAGTGCCGGATCTAACAGGCAAACGTTTAAGCGCC
>Ga0123356_10000579_pt1 | contig 40733 bp, 26 predicted proteins | sample TergutEmb28metaG_2_FD_92546 | JGI IMG/M metagenome (GOLD analysis project Ga0123356, IMG submission 92546) | Embiratermes neotenicus P3 segment gut microbial communities from Petit-Saut dam, French Guiana - Emb289 P3 | ecosystem: Host-associated > Arthropoda: Insects > Digestive system > Gut ...
AGATATTCCGGGGCTGCAACATCGTAGAGTACAAAAGTGCCGTCAGCCCCCCGCTGACACTCTCGGTGTTCACGAAGGTCGTCCACGGCTACGCCGGCGTCTACTCGTCGCAAAACGACATAAAACTCTCAGACATGAGCGCGACGATAATGTACCCTAAAAAGCCGGCGGAACTGTTCGAAATCCTAAAAAACGAATTAAATTACAGGGTATTGCGAAAAGGGCGGGGTATATATTATATTGTACAAAAGGGATGTGTTCCGGAAAAGTCGCTGGCGGTACAGGTGGTCGTGTACTCCGAACTGGAGGATAGCGACTTGGTACTCAAGGCGCTAAAGCCGGGAATTGATGGGGCCATGGCTAGAAAAGTCTTGGAATTGCCGATTAATAACGAAGAGAGTATACCGTTACTGTCCCATTGGTGGGATGTAATGTGGTTGGAAAACTTTGAGACATTAACCTTGGAGGTAAATATGAATAAAAGAGAGAAGGCTGTGAAATTCATGAAAGACAACGGTTTACTGACAGAAATCTTGCAGGAAAAATGGCAGGAGGGAGAGCAAACAGGGATACAAACAGGGATGGCCCAACTCCTCGACTACCTCAAAAGCGGACACTCGATAGAAGAAGCCAAAAAAGAGTTCGCACTACACTAAAATTAGGTTAATGGGTGGGACGATGCCGCCCAACCGCTGACGGCTGCCCTTGGGGTTTGGCCCCGGCTTCTTCAAAGATTTTAATTTTATTCTTGCGTCTCCCCCAACCCATAATATATATTGAATAGCTTTTAGCATAGTTTTTACACCCAAAAACGGCGATTATATGGTAATTGCGATTGACGGCCCGGCGGGATCGGGCAAGAGTTCCACGGCCAAGGCCGTTGCGGCGCGCCTCGGCATCACGTTTTTGGACACCGGTGCGATGTACCGCGCCATCACGCTCAAGGCGCTGCGCCTTGGCATCCCGTTCGACGATGACGCTGCTCTTGGGGGTGTTATGGCCGGTACGGTGATAGAGTTTGAGGGTTCTCCGCCCGACGTGCGGATAATCATGGACGGCGAGGATGTCAGCGCCGCGGTTCGTACCGACGAGGTTACTAAGAATGTTTCGGACTATTGCGCGCGCGGTGTTGTCCGCGAGTCGCTTGTTGAACAGCAGCGGAAGGTTGCGGCCGGGCGTTCGGTGGTTTGCGAGGGGCGGGACATCGGGACGGTTGTTTTCCCTGATGCCGGCCTGAAGATATACATGTCGGCCTCGGTAGAGGAGCGGGCGCGCCGCCGGCAGAGGGATTTCGCGGCGATGGGGGTAGAGAAGTCGGTGGAGGAGCTGATGCGGGACATAGAGGCGCGGGACCACAAGGATTCGTCCCGGGCGAACAGCCCGCTGGCAAAGGCGGCCGGCGCGATAGAGATGGACACGACGGGCATGACGCTTGAGGACCAGGTCGCGTTCATCGTAGAAAAATCAAAAATTTGATGTAGGGGCGTGGCTTCGACAGGCTCAGCCACCGGGTTGTGTGAGTCGTCATAGATGCTGCCGTTGCCTGAGCTTGTCGAAGGCAACATTATATTATATATAGATTAACCGGATGCCGTAGGGGCGACCGCCTCGGTCGCCCGCTGCGTTGCGTCCACACCATAAACCTTAACCAATTGCAGTAAGCTGTAAGAAGGAGTAACCCCTATCATGTCAGAAGCAGAATTAAAGAAGAAGCCTTCAACAGGCGTAGACGCTTCCGGTAACACCGTTGACCTCTCAGATTTCGAAGAAAGTTTTTACCTTCCCGGGCAGGTGGATGACATTCTCAAGGACTACGATGAGTCTCTTGAGGGCATAGAAGAGAACCAGGTTGTGCGCGGCCGGATTCTGCGTATTACCGAGAAGGAAGTCATTATCGACGTGAACTTCAAGTCGGAGGGTATCATACCGCTTTCCGAGTTCAAGAACGTTCAGGATTTCAAGCCGGGCGACGAGATAGATGTGTTTTTGGAGCAGGTCGAGGACAGCGAGGGGCAGATTATTCTTTCCAAGTCGCGCGCCGACTTTCTCAAGGTTTGGGACAAGATTTACGACGTATTCGAGAAGCAGGAGACGGTCGACGGCCGTTTGGTGCGCCGCATCAAGGGCGGTGTGGTGGTGGATCTGTTCGGCGTGGACGCGTTCCTGCCCGGTTCTCAGATCGACCTGCGTCAGATTCCCGACATGGACGCCATCATCGGGCAGACGTTCACTTTCCGCGTTATCAAGGTAAACAAGACCCGCCGCAACATCGTTGTTTCGCGCAGGGTTATACTCGAGGAAGACCGCAGTGCGCTGCGTGAAAAAATTCTGGCCGAGCTTGACAAGGGCCAGGTGCGCGAGGGTACCGTCAAGAATATCACAGATTTCGGCGCGTTTATCGACTTGGGCGGCGTTGACGGCCTGCTGCACATTACCGATATGTCCTGGGGCCGGGTCAACCACCCCTCCGAGATCGTTGCGCTTGGCGACAAGCTGCAGATCAAGGTTTTGGATTTCAACGAGAACAAGGAGCGCATCTCCTTAGGTCTCAAGCAGCTCACCGAACATCCATGGAAGGGCATCGAGGACAAGTTCCCCGAGGGTTCCAAGGTTCGCGGCAAGATCGTGTCGATCACCGACTACGGCGCGTTCATGGAACTGGAGAAGGGGATCGAGGGCCTTATCCACATCTCCGAGATGTCCTGGACGCAGCACATCAAGCATCCGTCCAAGATTGTGGGTATAGGCGACATTGTGGAGGCTGTGGTGCTGAAGATCGACAAGGAGAGCCAGAAGATATCGCTCGGCTTCAAGCAGCTTGAGCCGGATCCGTGGGAGAACGTACCGGCGGAGTTCCCGATCGGCACGGTGCTCAAGGGCAAGGTGCGCAACATCGCCGCGTTCGGCGCGTTTGTTGAGCTCAAGGAGGGCGTTGACGGCCTTATTCACGTGTCTGACATGTCCTGGACGCGCAAGATCAACCATCCCGGCGAGCTCCTCAAGAAGGGTGACATCGTCGAGATCAAGGTTCTTGACATCGATCAGGAGAAGCGCCGCATATCGCTTGGCATCAAGCAGCTGACCGACGATCCGTGGGGTGATTTGGCGAAAGAGTACACGGTTGGGACCGAGTTTGCGGCCTGCGAGGTTGCGCGCATCCTCGACCGCGGCATGGTCGTGAACCTCCGCGACGACGTTGAGGGTTTGGTGCCGCTCAACCAGTTGGGCGAGGACGTGAACCACCCGTCGCGCGTCTACAAGGTGGGCGACAAGGTGCCGGCGACGGTCATCGAGTTCGACATGGAGGGTCGCAAGATCATCCTGAGCATCGGCGAGTACTTCAAGGGTAAGGACGGCAAGCTGTGGTCTGACCACCAGGCCGCGTTCCCGATCAAGCCGGAGTCTGAGGTCAAGATTTCGAAGAAGAAGGGCGAAGACGGCGAGGACGTTGACGTAGTAATCAACGACCCGTTCGAAGAGCCCGCGCCGAAAAAGGAAGAGCCCGCAGCCGAAGAGGCGGAGGCCAAGCCGGCCGACGAGGCGTAAAATCGGTGATTTGTATGTAGGGGCGTTGCGTGCAACGCCCTTTTTTTATCCTGCCCGCATAAATAAAAATTTGCCTTTCTCGCTGTAATCTTGTATCTTTCTTAATAGGCGCCGGACGCCGATAATTTTTATCTTACAGAGAGGGGATGGATCCGTGGAAAAGCGTAAATTGGGCAACAGCGACATGATGATCACCCGCGTGGGTTTGGGCGCGTGGGCGATAGGCGGCAGTTGGCGTTGGGGGTGGGGTGAGCAGAAGGACAGCGACTCTGTCGCGGCCATCAACAAGGCTGTAGACTTGGGCGTCAACTGGATCGACACCGCTCCCGTGTACGGCCTCGGGCACAGCGAGGAGGTTGTGGGGAGCGCGATCAGGAATATGCCTTTTTCCGACCGTCCCTACATTTTTACGAAGTGCGGCCTGTGCTGGGACCCGAACGACAAGAACAAGTCGCAGGAGGCGGTCGCCCGCCTCAAGGCGGAGAGTGTGCGCAAGGAGGCGGAGGACAGCCTGCGCCGCCTCGGCGTCGACGCCATAGACCTCTACCAGATCCACTGGCCGAACCCCAACTGCGACATCGAGGAGGCGTGGACGGAGATGGCCCGGTTGAAGGAGGAGGGTAAGGTGCGCTGGATAGGCGTGTCTAACCACAGCCCCAGGCAGATGGACCGTTTGGCGAATATCGCGCCGATAACGTCGCTCCAGCCGCAGTACAATATTATAAACCGCACGATTGAGGACGGGATTCTGCCGTATTGCGACAAGAAGGGGATTGGCGTGGTTGTTTACTCTCCGATGGCCTCGGGCCTTTTGGCGGGCAGGATGACCCGCGAGCGCATCGCGTCGCTGCCTGACGACGACTGGCGCAAGAAGGACTTCAACTTCACTGGCGTCAAGCTGGCCGAAAACCTGAAGATTGTAGACGCGATGACGGCGATTGCGAAGAGGAAGGGCGTCCCCGTGGCGCAGATAGCGATAGCGTGGGCGCTGAACAACCACATAGTTACCGGAGCGATAGTTGGCATGAGGAGCCCGACGCAGGCGGAGGAGACGGTACCGGCCGCCGGGTTTAAGCTGGCGGACGAGGACGTCGAGGAGCTGGAGGGAATCTGGACGCCGGCGGACACCTGTACGCTGATCTGGCGTTAAAACTGTTAAAAAAAATCGCGCCGGAGGTGCGGGGAGGTGTTATGGAAAAACGCAAGTTGGGTAACAGCGACATGATGATAACCCGCGTGGGTTTGGGCGCGTGGGCGATAGGTGGGAGCTGGCAGTGGGGGTGGGGTGCGCAGGACGACAGCGAATCCGTCGGTGCCATCCGCAAGGCTGTTGAGCTCGGCGTCAACTGGATCGACACTGCCGCGGCCTACGGCCTCGGGCACAGCGAGGAGGTAGTCGGCGCGGCTGTCAAGGAGATGCCGTCGTGCGACAGGCCTTACATCTTCACCAAGTGCGGGCTCTGCTGGAACGAGGCGAACAACCAGTCGCGCGAGGCGTTCCCCCGCCTGAAGGCCGACAGCGTCCGCCGCGAGGCCGAGAACAGCCTGCGGCGCCTGCGGGCCGAAGCCATAGACCTCTACCAGATACACTGGCCAAACCCAAACGCCGACATCGAAGAGGCGTGGACGGAGTTGGCTAAGCTGAAGGAGGAGGGCAAGGTGCGCTGGACAGGCGTGTCGAACCACAGCGTGAAGCAGATGGAGCGGTTAGAAAAGATCGCGCCGGTAACGTCGCTGCAGCCGCCGTACAACCTGATAAACCGCGCGATAGAGCCGGACATCCTGCCGTACTGCCGCAAGAACGACATGGGCGTAATAGTCTACTCTCCAATGGCCTCCGGCCTGCTGACAGGCAAGATGACGAGAGAGCGGATAGCATCGCTGCCGGACGACGACTGGCGCAAAAAGGACTACAACTACACTGGCGCAAAGCTGACGGAAAACCTGAAGATAGTAGAAAAAATCTCAGCGGTAGCGGAAAAAAGGGGAGTACCCGCAGCACAGGTAGCAATAGCCTGGACGCTACGCCATCCGGCAGTAACAGCAGCCATCGTCGGCATGAGAAAGCCATCCCAGGCAGAAAAAACAGTAGGTGCGGCGGATTTGGTCCTAACGGATGATGAGGCGGCAGAGATCGAGAAGATGCCTGAGGATTGATATTTGTCGGTTTTTATTGATGTTTTGACTTTGCCGTTGATTTTGCGATTTTGCCGTTGACGTTGTGAGTGCCGGGCGGACAGCCCGGCGCCCCGCAGGGGCTCAACGTCCAAGCGACCAATCAGACCCTCGCGGATCGAGTTGCCACCGACAAAACATTTTCCCAAATAGGTTTTAAAAAAACAGGAGTTACCACCAACAAAACATAATCCCAAATAGTTTTTATTATTTTTTATCCCCAACCCCAAGCGACTGCCTGAACCGCTCAATCCTCTCCTTAACATGCCGCTCATACCCGATATCCCCGGGATTATAAAACGTCTGCCCCTTAAGATGATCCGGTAAATACTGCTGGGCCACCCAGTGATCTCTGTACGCGTGCGGGTATAAATACCCTTTGCCGTGGCCAAACCCTTTTTTATCTCTGGACGCGTCCCTCAAATGATTGGGTACGTCGTCCGAAGCGCTGCGCGCGACTTCGTTCAGCGCGTCGAAAAACGCCATGGTCGAGTTGCTCTTGGGCGCCGTAGCGCAGTAGATGCAGGCGTACGAAAGATGAAATCGCCCTTCCGGCATCCCCACATAGTCGAATGCCCGCGCGGAGTTGACGACGACCGTCAGCGCGTTGGGGTCGGCCATTCCTATGTCTTCGCAGGCGAATATCAGCATTCTTCGGAAGATAAACCGCGGGTCTTCCCCCGCGTATACCATTTTTGCCATCCAGTAGAGCGCGGCGTCGGGGTCGGACCCGCGCATGGATTTTATGAACGCGCTTATGGTGTCGTAGTGCGCGTCGCCGTCGCGGTCGTAGAGGATGGCCCGCTGCTGTATGGACTCCTCCGCGATCACGCGGGTGATGCGTATTACCCCGCTGTCGTTGGGTTCTGTGGTTTCGACCGCCAGTTCAAGCGCGTTGAGCACGCCCCGCGCGTCGCCGTTGGCGGTGTCGACTAAGTGGTTCAGCGCGTCGTCGTCTATAACGACGCTGCGCTCTCCGTACCCGCGCTCTCTGTCGGCCAGCGCCTGCGCGGCTACCGCCTTCAGGTCGTCTAAGGTTAGCACGTTCAATTGGAATATGCGTGAGCGCGAGACGAGGGCCTTGTTGACCTCGAAGTATGGATTTTCGGTGGTTGCGCCGATAAGCGTCAGCGTCCCGTTTTCGACGTGTGGCAGCAGCGCGTCCTGCTGCGATTTGTTGAACCGGTGCACCTCGTCGACGAAGAGGAGCGTCCGTTTTTTGTACAGCGTCAGCGATTTGTGCGCGTCGTCGATGGCTTCGCGTATCTCCTTGACGCCTGCGAGTACCGCGTTTATGGATATGAAGTTGGCCTTGGTGGTATTGGCGATGATCCGCGCCAGTGTGGTTTTTCCCGTTCCCGGCGGCCCGTAGAATATCACGCTTGATAACTGGTCGATCTGGATGGCGCGGCGTAGCAGGCGCCCCTCGCCTATGATGTGCTCCTGCCCGATGTACTCGTCGAGCGTGCGCGGCCGCATACGGTCGGCGAGCGGGGCCGAGTGGCGCAGGACCTCCTCGCGGTTCGTGTCGAACAGGTCCATGTCAGAAGAACCTCAGCTTGATGGGCAGCGGCATCCCGTCGCGCCGCACGTCGTCGACGAACTTCTTGATCTCACCGAGCGTTTTCTGGAATTTCTCGGCGTGGTCTCCCCAAAGGAACTTGTTATCGTCGATCTTCTCGGCGATGGAGTTAGTCTGTGCGATAACCTTCTCGACCTTGGGTATCAGCTCGTCTATCTTGGCTAACAGCGCGCTGACGTCGTCTATGACCTCCGGTGCCTTGGCGGATACTTTCACCGTGAACTCTCCGGTTTTCACAGCGATGTCGGCGGCCTTTTCCAGCCCCTCGCCAAGCCCCTCCTCCAACCCGGCCAGCCCGGTCAGCAGTTTGTAGGCCAGAGTGTCGATGGTCCCCACGATGTCGTTGAACGCCACGATGAAGGGCCGCTTCCCGTCGTCCTTGCCGTCGCGCAGCCAGAGCATGATGTCTTTAAGTTCGGCGATCTTCTCGGCGAGCAGGTCCATGTAGACGATGGCCTCCGACGGCCCCATCTCGAATTTGCCGTCGATGATCACGCTTTTGTCGATGAGCGGGTCGGCCAAATTACCGGAGCTGATCTCAATGAAGCGCTCACCCATCACGCCCTTAACTTTCACGGAGACCTGGCTGCTGGTACGCACGGGTACAGGCTTGGATGAGCGGATGTAGACGAGCACACGCCCGCTGTCGTCGTGTTCAAATCCGGTGATCTCGCCGATCTGGATACCTTCCATGCGAACTGGGTCTTGAACTGCAAGGCTGCCGACCTCGGGAAAGCGCAGCGTCCGGGGTTCCATGGGGCTGTAGCTTGCGCGGACAGCATAGAATACCACTACGCCTGTAAGCAGGAGTATAAGCAGCATCAGTATATAGCCGAGTTGTTTGTCGCTCATAAAATCAAATTCAAAATCTTAAAAATCTTTTTTTGGGGACAGGGCCTCCGGCCCCGTAACGCCCCGGCACGCAAATCGCCGCGACATCACTATCCCTACCTGCTCGCTTCGATCGGTCAAAAAGACTTTCGCGCCCTAGGGGCGCGCACGATATGCTATGTAAATTGACGTAGTGCCGATATAAATCAACACCAAATGTTTATCGGCCCTCAGCCAGTCTGTTAACCAAAAAATCAGGCATTTTAATCTTTTTCATTTTGGACTGCGTCTTGGCAATATCGTAAGGTACCCTGTACAGCGAGAGTTTCTCTTCGTCCGTGTCTAATATGCCGTAGGAGCTCTCCGGGTTTCTGTCTCTGGGCTGTCCTACGCTGCCGATGTTTACTAAGAGGCGCAGCTTGTCCCGGCCCTTGTATGAGATTTGTTTCTCCTGGTGGACGTATATCTCCTCTTCGTCGAGCGCTATTATCATGGGTATGTGCGTGTGCCCGACTAAGCATATTTTTGTGTCGAACGACTGGAAGTTGAAGTACGCCTCTTCGAGCGACGTTATGTAGTACCACATGCCCGGCTGGTACGGCGTAGCGTGGACCATTGTCAGATTGTCGATAGTTTTGGCTAACGGCTGTGCGGCCAGGAATTTTTTGTTGTCTGACGTTAGCGCTTCCGCGGTCCACTCTATCGCTATGCGCGCGTGCACGTTGAAGTGCTGGGTTGTGAGCAGCCCGGTAGCCACGGCGTCGTGGTTGCCGAGCAGTACGCCCTTGCAACGCTTAGAGACGATATCCACGCACTCGTTCGGATTTGCGCCGTATCCCACTACATCGCCGAGGCAGTAGATTGCGTCTACGCTCTTCGTGTCGATGTCGGCAATGACAGCCTCCAAGGCTTCTAAGTTGGCGTGAATGTCGGAGATAAACGCGAGTTTCATTGCGGCCTACACTTTTTCCATGAAGCGGAACGTGTTCGAGCCGACCTCGATCCTGTCCCTGTGTTCGAGTTGGTGCGACTTGACGCTTTTGCCGTTTACCTTTACCTTCGCCATAGCCTTCTGCATGCTGATGTAGTAATCGCCGTCGCGCTGCTCTATGGCCGCGAAGCCTTTGGTCACCATGAAGCCGGAGGCGTAGATGTCGTCCTCCTCGTCAGAGCCGATGGTGAGGTAGGTGCGGTCGAGCTTGTACACGATGTGGCTGGTGGTTTCGATCAGCGCGGCCCCGCTTTCGGGCTGGGCGCTTTCCGGCGCGTTAGCGGCGGGCGCCGGCGGAGCTTTTACCGGAGCGGCGGCTGGTGCGGGCGCGGCCACCGGCTTGCTCGGGGGAGCAGCGGCCGGTGCCGGTGCGCGGGCCGCTGCCGGCATCGCGGGTGCTTTGGCCGGAGCTTGGGGCGGCGGAATGTTTACGTTGAACTCCGCCGGTGCGGCGGTGGCGGCAGGCATGGCCTGCGGCGGTGCTGCCTGCTGCGGAGGAGGTGCTGCCTGCTGAGGCGCTGCTTGCGGAGGAGGTGCCGCAGGAGGCCGTACTACTGCCGGGGGTGCCTTGTGGCCGGTGGCGGCAGCCATCTGGCGCAGCACCTCCGGCCGAACTTCCGCCACGATAGTCTCAAGGTGCGCGGCGCCGGGGCCGCCGCGGAAATCCTCGTAGATAATAGTGTACTTGCCAATGGTAATCTTGTCGCCGTGGCAAAGGGTGACCTTCTTAACCTTCTTGCCGTTTACAAGCGTTCCGTTAAGCGAGTTGAGGTCAGAGAGGATGTAGGAGCCGCTCGGGTCCAGCTCAATCTTCACGTGACGGCGCGAAATACCCATGTTGGAAATGGGAATGTGGTTCTCGGGAAGGCGCCCGATGAAAACAACAGGCTCCTCCATCTCGTAGGACTTCACCATCTCGCCGTTAAAGTAAACCGTGTACCTTGTCATATATCCGCCATACCTCCAAGTAGGCTTGACCTGAAGACGTGAGTCTTCGACCCTGAATAAATATACTATATGGGCGCGGGTAAAAAACAAAGTCAAAGTCAAAATCTTTAAAATCTTTTTTTGGGGACAGGGCCTCCGGCCCCGTAACGCCCCGGCACGCAAATCGCTGCGACATCACTACCCCTGCCGGCTCGCTTCGGCCGGTCAAAAAGACTTTCGCGCCCTAAGGGCGCGCACGATATGCTGTGCATTAACGTAGTACCGAATATAAATACCGAACAACAACCTGTAGGGGCGGCAACCTGCCGCCTGCATTTGATGTTGATTTTGCCGTTGACGTTGTGAGTGCCGGGCGGACAGCCCGGCGCCCCGCAGGGGCTCAACGTCCAAGCGACCGCTCAGACCCTCGCGGACAGAGTTGCAACCGACAAAACTTTTTCCCAAATTGGTTTTAAAAAAAACACATACTATTGTATTGCAAAACCACTCAACCACAACATATATTTAATTCGGTATGGAAAAATGTAATCCCCACAACCGCAAAAGGCGCTTGACATTGATACGGCTAACGCTTGTGGCTAGCGTGCTGTTGGCACTGTTTGCTGTCGACCTGTTTGCCGCTGAGGCTGGCCTGCGCCAGGAGCTGCGCCACCGCCTTGACTCTTTGGAGGTTGAGACTCAGGTCCGCAAGCGGCAGGGCAAGCCTATCGCCGACCTTGAGAGCGCCGTCGCCGCGCTGCGCGACTCCCTTTCTGAGATGCGCGAGGCTGTCCCCCCCGGTGCCGGGGCTTCCCTTACGGAGACGGGGGAGAAGGCCGGCTTCCTGAAATCGCTGACTGCGGTGGCGCCGTTTTTGGAGGAGGCGCTTGCGTTCAAGCCGCGCGGGATGTTCGATTGGGTGATCGTGGGGACAGGGCTCGTCGCGCTGTTGTCGGGGTTAGTGCTTGTGATAGGGCTGATCGTCGGCAGGAAGAAGCGCCCGGCGGGGCCCAGGAAGGTGATTGTGGGCCGCAAGGTGAATCTGGCGCCCACGCGCTCGCAGCCTGCCGTAAATGATGCCGATGAGGACGTGTTGCCGTCAAGGCCCGGGGCATTGCCCGCGGCGGGGCCGGCGGGGGCGACGTACAACAGCGGCGGGCGCATGGACAGGGCCGCGGCTAACAGCGCGCCGCCGGCGCAAGAGCACAATATGGTTAACTTTCAGGCGATGATGGATAAACTGCGCGAGGTCGCGCCGCCTCCGCCCCCACCGCCGTCGGCACCGGTATCGAGGCCGGCGCCGGCTCAGAACCCTGTGCCGCAACCGCCGGCTCCACCACCACCGCCTCCGCCTCCGCCGTCGCTGATTATCGACGCGCCGGATGAGCCGGAGCCGGTCAGGCACCCTGCGGGGCGGGAGTTTACAGGGGGGAATATCAACGACCGGATCGCGGATGCCGCCGCGAGCGGGATGAGCGAGCAGGAGATATCCCGGCGGTTCCAGATCGGCATCGACCAGGTGCGGCTGATCCTGAGGATGATGAATAAGTAAGAAATTTTATGATCCACGACGCACCGTACCTCACCATAAGCGATAAACTGACGCTGCGGCGCTTCCTGGGCCGTTTCGGAATCAATCCCGATGACGGCGTTGATACGCTGATACCCAAGGTGGCCTCGGCTTTTTCGTTCGTCCCCTACGAGAACCTTACCAAGATCATCAAGGCCGACGCGCTCGTTAACCCCAAGTCGGCGATGCGGCTGCCGGATGAGGTTATAGGGGATTACCTGCGCTGGGGGACAGGCGGAACGTGCTTCTCGCTGACCGCCGCGATAACGGCTGTCTACGACGCCCTCGGGGTACAGGCGTACCCGATTCTGGCCGACAGGCACTACGGCGCGGATACGCACAGCGGGGTCGTCGTGCAGTATCGGGCGGCGCTGTGCATAATTGACCCGGGGTACCTGCTGTTCACACCGGTTCCGCTGTCGGGCGATGAGCCCGCGTTCGTCGACACGGGGACAAACACCCTCGAACTCAGGCCGGTCGTCGGCGGGGAGAGGGTCGAGCTCTACACTATCCGCAAAAAGGACCGGAAGCTGCGGCTGACCTACAAGATGCAGCCGGTCGACGCGGCGCAGTTGGCGCGTGTGTGGGAGGCGTCGTTCGCGTGGGAGATGATGACGTATCCGGTACTGACAAAACGTACCTGCGGCGCGCAGCACTACTTTCAGGGAAATAAATTTATGGTATACACAGAGGGCGACAGCAAGAGAACGGTCGTTGACGGAGACGACAAAACGAGGGTCATCGCGTCGTCGTTCGGCATCGATCCCAAAATCATCAAAAAAGCTCTGGAGATCGTCGGATAATGGCAGATACAAAGGGCGTTGCGCCCGTTAAATATTTTGTCGCCGTTCTTTACAGGGATAAAGAGCGGTTCGACGATGCCATGCGCTGCCTTGTGGAGAGGTGGGGGGCGGCCGACATCATCGGGCCGGCGCGGGAGTTTGACGTTACCGGTTACTATCAGCCGGAGATGGGTGCACCGCTGTTTCGGGTGCTGGCGTCATTCGAAAAACTGTACGACCCCATGGTGATTGTGGAGATGAAGTTAGAGTGCAATGAGATCGAGCGGCGGTTGTCTGTTGACGATAGAAGAACCGTCAATTTAGACGCCGGGTACCTCGACCACAACAAGGTACTGCTGGCGTCGGCCAAGGAGGCCGGCCAGAAGGTATATTTGGGAAAAGGGATATACGCGGACCTGTCGGGGCGGTACAAAGAGGGGCGGTACCGGCCGTTCGAGTGGTCCTTCCCCGATTTTCGGGACGGGCGGTACGACGGGGAACTGCTGAAAATGCGGTCGGCGTATATGAAGCAGAGGCGTTTGCATACATCAACATAATAACTTATGGCGGGTTGAGGATATGAGGGAATTTCCGTCGGGAGAGTACGGGCTGATTCAGCGCATAAAAGATATATTGTCGCTTGATGGCGTGAGGGGTGTATCCGCATCCGAGGCTATAGGGGAGGATATCGTATTTAAGCATCCCGAAGGGATGCACCGCCTGGTAGCAAATGTGCCCCCCCAAGATTCACCCGCATCCCGGAGGGATGCGTCCCCATACGAATTGACGATAGGGGACGATGCCGCGATTCGTGTTAATAAAATTGCCGGCGAGAGATTGATCATCACTGCAGACATATCTGTCGAGAATGTCCATTTTTCCGTTGATACGATGACGTTCGAGGAGATCGGCTACCGTGCGATGGCCAGCAACCTCAGCGACTGCGCGGCTATGGGGGCTGCGCCCGACAGCGCGCTTGTCCAGCTTGTCTTTCCGAGGCGTAGAGATGGTATTGATACTGCGGTAGAGAAGATCTATGCCGGTTTCGCTCGCGCTTGCGAGCGGTGGGGCTTTCCTGTTGTGGGTGGGGATTTGTCGGGGGGGGATGTGTGGACGATCGGCATAACGTTGATCGGTTCCGTACCGCCTGGCGGCCGTGCCCTCAAGCGCACCGGGATTGCTGACGGCGATGTTCTGTGGATGACGGGAACCCCCGGCGGCAGCGCGGCGGGGCTTGCGGCGATAGCCAGGTGGGGGAGAGGCGGGGTGCCGGAGCGGTATCGGCATTTCGTTGACGCGCACGTATCGCCGGCGCCGAGGATCGCCGAGGGCCGGGCGTTCGCCGCGTGTCAATCGGTGAACGCAATGATGGACCTGTCGGACGGGCTGTCCAAGGATGTCGGGACGCTGTGTTATGATAATGGGCTGGGATTTGTTTTTGATGATGGTTTATCCCCATCGCCCGAAATGGCCGGCCTGGCCGGGGAGTTGGGGTGTGACTGGCGCGACTGGTTTTACCACGGGGGCGAGGAGTACGAACTGCTGATAGCGTGTGAATCGTCGGCGGACCCGCGCCAAATCATCAACAGCCAAAACATCACAAGGTTAGGGCATTTTACATCGAAATTGCCGGGGATGTTTATTGGAGCGGAGGAGTTGAAATCAAAAAGCTGGGATCATTGCAACGCGCCAAAACACTCGTAGGGGCGTTGCGTGCAACGCCCATGATGCGCGATTTGCGGCAACTGCTGAATTTAGGATTAATCCATACGCGGATTTTATTTCAAAACCCCTGCAACCCGCAGCATCGCGTACAAACCGGCATTAACCCCTTTTTCATCTCCCGCCTGAACTTCTTGAACGGCGGCCCGTTCCATATATCGTAGAACGTCTGCTCGTTGATATTCCCGGCGGTGAAATCCTGGTAATCCCTGCACGGCGTTACGCGCCCGTCGGGCGATATCTCGGCCGTGTAGTATATGCTCTCGCACTTGGGGTATCCGCAGTGCCACGAATGGTCGTTGTAGTAGCGCCTGATCTGCGACTCCTTTTCGATGTCCGGCAGGATTTGCGGTATGCACACCTTGCCCTTGGACATCGCCTTCAGTTCCTTTATCTGCTGTGCGGTGACCACCGGGTCGACGTCGTTGAAGCAGCTTTTCAGGTATCCCCGGTGGTTTTGCGGCTTCTTCCCGAACCTCAGTTCAAAGACTTTTTCGTGCATGGCCGCGCGCTCTTCCGTTATGAACCAGCCGAAGTAGAACGGGTGCAGCTGCGCCTTGTCCAACACTAACCTGTGTATCTCCGTCAGGTGTGTGTAGTTGCTGTTTGATATGACGGTGATGGGTATGATCATCGGGAATTTCAGGTTTTTGCGCTCTTTGTAGTCTCTGGCCTTTTCCATGACGGCCATGGTTTTTTCAAAGTTGTCGGAGACGCCGCCTGCCGGCGCGCGCATAATATTTTGTGACGCGGAGTCCCAGCCGTCCAAGCTCAGAAACAGTATGGAGAGCGCTCCGGTGTCTATCAGGTCGTACAGTATGCTGTCTAACTCCTGCGCGTTTGTAACGATTGACCCGCGCAGCTTGTGCCTCGCGAGCTCCTCGAACAGCGGCAGCAACGGTTTCCACATTGTCGGCTCGCCGCCCCAGATGTAGTAAAACGGCTTGTCGCGGCGTGTTTCGAAGACTATGCGCTTCACTACGTTGAAATCAAGCTGCTCCAGCTTCTCGCCGCGCTCCAACTTTTGGCGCAGGTGCCCGTTCTCCCCCCACTGCCCGCAGGAGCCGCAGCGCAGGTTGCAGACCTCGTTTACGCGCAGCGAAATCTGGCCGACCGGGACGTCACTGTCCGGGTTGCGGGGCAGGAAGTACTTCCTGAACTGCTGCAGCGCCATGTTGGGCGCCTGCGACTCCGACAGTATTGCAGGCAACATCCAGTTGGTCACAAAATTAGTTGGCAGGAGGGCCTTACCGTTGAACTTCGACATATTTTTCAGCGTTATTTTGAGTGGAGCCGGGAAGCAGACTCGAACTGCCGACCTATTGATTACGAATCAATTGCTCTACCAACTGAGCTATCCCGGCAAAGGCATACGTATAAATATAAATCCGTGTATGGTGCTGATGCAAATTTTTCGGTAATAATGTATTTGACCATGCGGGGTATGCCTGCAAATACAGATATAAGGAAAAAATACCGTGTCCGCGCCCGTCCGGAGACATCACGGCTGTCGTGCAGTCGCCGGGCGGGTGTGGACACGGTATTTTTTCCCGGCCGCTATAATAAAAAGGGCCGGGAGACATCCCCGGCCCTCTCTTCTTCAATTTCGCGTCCCGATGATTACGGGTTGTACTCCTGCAGCACCTCGGGATTCAGCACCTTCAGCTCCACGCGGCGGTTCGCTTCGCGGCCCGCTGCCGTGTTGTTGTCGGCCTTGGGCATTGTCGGCCCGTAACCTCTCGCAACGAGCATCTGGGCGAGGCCCGGCTCTATGCGCTGCATGAACATGAACACCGCGTCGGCGCGCTGCTGGCTGAGCGTCATGTTCGTCTCAAGCCTGCCGGTAGCGTCTGTGTGGCCGCCGATTTCAAGCTTGAGTTTCGGGTACTTCACGAGCATCTTGGCGATAGTCTCCAAGTACGGTTCGGAGTTGCGGTGTACTACCGCTCGCCCGGTCTCGAAGTAGACCCCTCCCAGTACTATCATACCGGTCGACAGCAGGTTCTGTTCCATCTCGGAGCGTTTCGCGCGCTCTTCCGCCAGTCTTCTCGCGAATTCCAACGAGTCGGCTACGCGCTTCTGTTCGGCCTGTTCGGCATCGGCCAAAAGGCTTGCCTCACGCTGCGCGGCTGCTATTGAGTCGGCTGAGCGCAGTGCGGCGAGCGAGTCGGCGATAGCCTTGGCGCGCAGTGAATCGGCATGGGCGCGTTCCGCCATCTCGTTGGCCAAACGCAGTGAGTCTTCCCTTGCCTGGCGTGCGATGCTGTCCCTCTGGGCCTCTGAGAGCTGCGCCTTGCGGGCAAGCCCGGCCTTCTCGGCAGCGTCCTGACGTGCCTTGCGGACGATCTCGGCGCGCTTTGAAGCGTAGCGGTCGAAAGCGAAAACTACGTCGGCGAACAGGCGGAACGGCTCAAGAGAACGGGTAAGGTCTGTACCGTCATCTCTTTTACCGGGTGTCGGCCCCACGCGGATGTCGGCGCCGCCGATGAAACTCATACCCATAAGGCCGTTCGCATAGTAAGGCGTACGCCACATGGCTGAGAGCGTAAGCCACATCGGGTCAAATTTGTTAAATTCGTTTGCGATCGTCCTGTAATTGTATTCCACGCCAAGGGTCACGTTGTCGGTCGCGTCGTACTGTAAGCCTAATGCGACGAGCATTAGCCAGTCTTCGATGCCGGGGGTGACGAGCAAGGCCGGGTTGATGTGCAGTTTGAGGGGTACATTGCCGCCCAAAAGCGTTATCGCGCCACCGAAAATCAGGTCCATCTGCTCGTTCTTTCTGGCCTCCATAAAGTCGTATCCGGCGTAGCTTTTGAGCGCGCCGCTGAACTTGTCCGAGTTACCGTCTTCTCCGCCGTCCCGCACGTAGTCGAGGTTGGTGGTAACGTCATACGCGTTGAAAGAGCGCTCAATCCTGAATCCGTAGTTGAGCCGCAGCTGCCCGGCGAGCCGTATCGGCAGCTCTTCGGGGAGGGGGGCCGTCATCTGGATACCGCCCATGAACTGCCCGACGTCGGTCCACATTGAGCTGGTCTTTTCGGTCTCGCCGGAGATCGCGTACATTGGCATTCCTGCGAAGATGTCGATGTTGTTCAACCCCAGCGCGATGGCCAGGCGCATTGTATAAACATTCGCACCTTTTTGCAGAGCGTCGTTTCTGTTTTCTGCGTAGACGTTGCGGTCAGCGATTGAGGGCAGGGTCTGATCCTGCTTGAACCAGGCACCGCCAACCGCAAGGTTGATCCAACCGGCCCCAAGCGCCTCAGCCGACGAAGTGTTTCTGAGCCCGCGCAACCCCGTGTAGGAGGTAGGCAGCACGGTGCTGACCCAGTCTTCATCATCAACATCCCACTCATCCTCGTTATTAACATTCGCGAACGAATGGCTTGCAAGGAACGTCGCGCACAGGAGCGCGGCTGTAAAAACTTTTTTGAGGTGCACTATGACATCCCCCTATTAAAGAATTAAAGGTTAAATTCTTGCCGCGGCGGTGCTGTTACATAATTGCAACGTAACGGTTTTTCCGCTATTGCCTCCGCGATACTGTTGTATTCTTATATAATATAATAAAGGTTACACAAATACAACAAAAAAAAAACAAAAATTCAAAATAGGCCGGCGGCCCGAATGGCGCCGGTGCTGCCGCCGGCCGGCCGGCCGCGCCTACCGCTTCTTTTTTTCATCCGTTTTAACGATGTACACGCCGCTGCTTTTGAGGGCGGGCATATTTGCGTCGCCGGCCCTGCGGTGCGCGACCAACCTGCCGTCGAGCCCGTAGACCTTGGCCCCGGGGGGAATGTTTATCCGGCCGCCGTTCACGCGTACCACCCGCGTGGCTGTTATGCCGCGCGCGCCGCCGGGACGCGAGGTTTGGCGGTGCGTCACACCTATGGGCGATTCTCCGCGCAGCCCGGATTCCGGCAGGAGCGCGGCCGCCGCGTAGATCATCGCCGTATTCCAGTTTATGGCGATCTCGTTCGTCCAGTAGTCGCCGATGTCGTCGAACCAGCAGGGCTCGGCAAGACTGCAACTGTAGCGGTGAGGTGGCGTGCAGTCCGTGGTTCTGGTGGCGGTGCACTCGTCCTTGTTGTTGTGCGGTCCGCCTATAAGGTACCCCGGCCACGTCTTGCCTGTCGCCACCGAGCGGCGGCAGTGCGGGTTTTTGGGCGGGTTGTGGCCGATGCCCGTTACGAACGAGCGGCCGTAGTAGTTGCGGCCCAAAAGATAGGAAAGCGCGTTCTGCGCGGCGTCGGCGTACTTCGCGTCGCCCGTCAGACGGCGCGCGGCGTAGAGTAGCAGCGTGTTGCGGGCTACTATGCCGTTCGTACCCCAGTAGTAACTGCCGAACGTGCGCCCGTGGGCGTTCGACGCGCCGAACCCGGCTATCTGGTCCGCCCCCGCGATGATCAGGTCCCTGACGGCCTGCAGCAGTTCCGGGTCGCGCCCCTCCCTGCCGGAGAGCGCGTAGGTCACAGCGGCAAGGTTCTGGACATTGTCCCAGTCAAAAAAGATGTTGACGACACTTCCGCCCATCCCTCTGGCGCGCTCCTCGAAGTCCCTGAGGAACCTCTCCTGGCCCGTAGACTCCCAAAGCTCTGCAGCCGCCCAAAGTCTGTCGTCCCGGTCGCTTGACGTCCTGTATTCACCGGTCATGAACGTCGTCCATTGGCCGGTCATGTTTACGTTGCCGGGGTTATCCTGAAGATAGTTGTAGCTTCTTATAGCCTGATTTGTGACAAGCCTCGCGAACGTGGAGTCGAACTCAGTGTAGACGCGTCTTGCCTGGGCCAGCATCGCCACGAAGCTCGCCGTGGCCGCGGTGCTGTAGGGCGTGAAATAGCGCGTAGCGGTCTCGGTGTTCGGGAGCGTGTTCATGCCGCCGAAGTTTATGGTCGTAAGCTTGTGCGACACCGTGAAGTCGTCAAACTGCATCTTCGCGACCCAGTCTAAGTTCCACTTCACTTCGGAGAGGAATTTGGGCAGAGAGCCGCTTTGCGGCGTCTGCGGCAGGTCGACGCGCTCGATGACCGGCCTGAAATGCTCCCACGCCTTAAGCATCATGCCCACGGCGACGCCGCTGTTGACGACATACTTGTTGTAGTCTCCCGCGTCGTGCCAGCCGCCGGCGCCGTCCTTGTTACGGCCGGTAGAGTGGATCACCCCGTCGCTGAGGTGGCAGGCGGCGTGGCTGTAGGTCTCGCCGTCGTATGTGGCGCGTACCCCAGTGGGGCTGCCGCAGCGCCAAAGGTACATGCCTGTCATAAGAAGGCGGTAAAGCTCGGCGTAGGCGTCGTTGGCTATGCGAAACCTCGCGGAACGCCCGATGTCGGGGACGTCTAAGAAGTACTCGCCCTCCTCGGAAAAGGCCGAAAAGTCGGCGATCCAAAGGTTCTCGGCCGTGGCGCCGTTGTAGGCAGAAGGCCCGGTGACACCCTCGAACACCGTTTCGCCGCCGGCGGATCTTTTCACGAAAAACGCGACGCCGTCGTCCATCGCCTCGGGCGCCGTGATGGTCGCAAACTTGGCCAGTTCGGGTACAAAACCCACGCTGTTCAGCCGCACCGGCATGTCGGAAATGGCCTGTGCGTGAAGGCCGGCCGCCATCCACGCCAACAGGATGACGGCGGTGATATTTTTTTGTGAAATCATCGAATTCCCCTTATTTGCGTATTCCCTCATCAACGCGCATGATGAACACCCCGTTGCGCCTGATGACCGGCATCGGGTCGCCGTCTTTTCTGTGCGCTATGAGTCTGCCGTTGAGGGTGTATACCCTGGCTCCGACCGGGATATTCATGGCGTTGCCGCTTCTGACCTGCACTACCCTTGATGTTTTGATTTTCGGCTGCAGCTGTACCGGCGATACTCTTTTGGCTGCTGTCGAGGTCGTTCCGGACGCGGCGTCTAAGAAGCCTGAGAGGGCGTAGATCATTGACGCGTTCCAGTTTATGGCTATTTCGTTTCTTGCGTAGTCGGCGTAGTAGTCAAAATAGCATCTTCCGGGCATGTTCCGGTCACAGGTTGCGCCCTGCGGGGCGATGGGCTCGCCGTTGGTCTCGGCCATGTTGCCGGTGTGCGGCCCGCCTATCATATACCCCGGCCACGCGCCTGCGTCGTCCTTGTCCGCGATTGAGCGGCGGCAGTGGGGGTCTACCGGCGGGTTGTGGCCTACGCCTGTCACAAAAGAGCGGTTGAAGTAGTTTCTGCCGAAGATGTGGCCCAGTATCTCGTGGCCGGCGGTACGGTACCGCACTTCCCCGGTGAGTTTATAGGCGGCGTTGAGTGTGTACGTGTTTGCCGTGAGCGCGCCGTGCGAACCCCAGTAATAGCCCCCGGTACCGAACGGACGGCCGTAACCGTGAGAGTTTGTATTGGTCACGATACCGTTTGCCGAACCGATAAGGCCGGTTCTGAGGGAGTCGACTAAGCTCTGTCTTCTTCCGGTCCTCTCGGACATCAGGTACGTGATACCGCCGAGTACCTGAACGTCCTGCCACCCGAGGTGGGCATACATGTCGGGCGCGGCGAGGCTTTCGAAGTACTGCAGGTACTTGGCCTCTCCGGTAGCTTCCCACATTTCGGCAGCGGCCCAGAGCCTGTTGTCGCGGTCGCGAACGGTGTTGGAGGCGCCGTACGCGCCGGTACTGAACCCTGCCTGGTTGGGCGCGGTAAACGGCGTTTCCATCAGGAAGTCGAAGCTGACCCTGGCTTTTGCAAGCCATGACTCGGCTGTTTCAGGGATGTGTTCCTTGTAAAGCCTGTATCCCAAGGCCATCTGGGCTACAAAACTTGCCGTCGCCGCGGAGCCCCAGGGTACGAAAAACCTTGTCGCCGTCTCATTTTCGGGCTTTATGTAGCCGCAGAAACCGGTTGCGGAGAGCTTGTGCGAAACCCGGCCGTCGGTATCGCTGTACTGCATCTTTGCCACCCAGTCTAAATTCCACTTGATTTCGGCGAGGAACTTGGGCAGCCCGGGTGCGTACGCGTCGTTTTTGTTGACGGGGAACAGGTCGATTTTGCTGAGTGTTTCTTCGTGATTTTCCCACGCTTTGAGCAGCAGGCCGGTCGTAACGCCGCTGTTTACCGTGTATTTGTTGAAGTCGCCCGCGTCGTGCCAGCCGCCGATACCGTCCCGCGTATCGTTCTGTTCGCCGCCGATGTGGCGCGTGTTGGCGTCGGCGCGGTGACATGCGCCGTGCGAGTACGTCTTGCCGTTGTAGGTCGCGCTGACCCCGTCGGGCATGCCGCACCGCCAGAGGTACATGCCGAGCATCATCGTGCGGTATGCGTCGTTGAAGACATCTTCGCCTATGCTGAAATTGGCGGAGCGGCCCACGCCGGGTACTTGAAGGTAGTACCTGCCGGGCTCCCTGAACGCGGTGAAATCGGCCACGCGGGTTGTGTCGCCGGTGTCGGTGTTGCGGACGTTGCTGCCGAGGTCGCCGTTAAACACGGTCGCGTCGTTGTCGACACGGTTGACCGTAAACATCCCCGGAAGCGCCATCGCGCCGCTCATGCGTACCGACGCGCGCTTTTGGAGGTCGGGGAGGAAGCCGACAGAGTTTATGCTGATATTCGGGCTGACGTCCGTGGGCGTCTGGGCTGTAACGGGTACGGTCAGGACAGCGGCGGTAAGAGCCAAAATGGCGCAGAACACCGTTTTTTTAAGGTATGATGTCACAGTATGGCCTCCTTGATATGAAGTAGAACGTGAAAAAGAGTAATTCTATATTATAAATAATGCCGCGGTGTATAGTGTGTAAAATCTTTGTTTCGGGAAAAAAAAAAAAATTTTGCGTTTGGCATTGCCAATAGGTATATTCATAATACTAAGAGGCGAGGTGTATCCGTACACCAACCCTTGAATATTAGACTTGTTGATGCGGCAAATTGTTACTAATTAATAAAAACCTTACAAAAAAGGGGAAGAGGGTCAGCATGAAGAGAGTCAGGCTTTCTTGGTTGAAGAGTTTGGTTGTAGGCGTTTCGGTTGCAGGGCTCATTTTGTCTTGCGGCGGTGGTGGTGGCGGTGGCGGTGAAGCGGGATTCCCGCGTAACAAGACGCTCTATCTGGCCGGTTCGCAGTGGGGCGACCCCAACACGTTCAACCCCATGGCCGAGAGCTGGCAGGCTGCCTGGCCCGTAAACGACAAGTTCAACCTCATGTACGAACCTCTTATTGCGTATAATTCATTGAATGGACAGTTCGAGCCGCTTTTGGGAACGCTCGTCTCCCACGACCCCGACAAGGTCGTCGTCGATCTCAACCCCAAGGCCAAGTGGAGCGATGGAACTCCCGTCACCTCGGCCGACGTCAAGTTCGTGTACGAGATCGGGCACCGCTTCCCCAGCGCCGCGACGCGCTTTGCCATCGACTTCACCTCGGCGATAGAGGTCGAGAAGAAGGAAGACGGCGGCGAGAGGCTGACGTTTGTGGTAAACAAGGAGAACCGCAACAACCCGCTGGTTATCCTCGACCACCTGCAGGCCATCCGTATCGTCCCCGCGCACGTGTTTGAGAAGCTTTTGGCCGACAACGGCAACGACCTGAGCGCGGTGCAGAGGCTCAAGATCGACAAGGACCCCGTTGTTTCGGGCCCCTACAACCTGCACAGCTACAACAACGAGCGCATTATCGTCAAGCGCCGCGACGACTACTGGGGCAACGAGGCGCTCTACGGCGGCAAGCTGCCCGCTCCCGAGTTCATCATTCACCCTATATATAAGAATAACGACCACTTCGCCATCGCTCTGCAGCAGGGCAAGCTCGACGCATCGCAGACGTTCATGCCCCGTATCTGGCTGAAAAAGAAGGACCAGATCGGTACATGGTTCGATGATGCGCCCTATTTTGTTCCCGGAGCCATGCCGATACTGGTTCTCAATACGACGAAGCCTCCGCTTAACGACAAGAACTTCCGCCGCGCCATGGCCGCAGCCATCAGCTACGCCGACATCAAGGAGCTTGCGGTTTCGGGCTACGCCCCCGACGTGCAGCCGGGCCTCATCATGAACCACGGCCTCGAGGGCAAGTTCTTCAACGCCGAAGACGCCGCGCAGTACGGTGTTACGCACAACCCCGACCTCGCGAAGCAGATTCTGGCCGACGCCGGTTACAGGTCGATCCTGCGGGCCGACGGTACGCTTGACCACATGCTCGACAAGGACGGCAACAGGCTGCCGACGCTCTCCATCACGGTTCCGGCCGGCTGGTCCGACTGGGAAGCCATGGTCAAGATTGCCGAAAAGGGCCTGCGCGCCGCCGGCATGGACATCCGCGAAGGCCCTGTCGACGCCGGCCTTTACTGGCCCGCGCGCCCCTCCGGCAACTTCGACATTATTATGAGCAAGCCCGCCGACGCGGTCACGCCGTCGCTCCCCTGGAGCCGCTTCGAGGCCGTCATGTCGTCGCGTAACTGGGCGCCCGTGGGCGGCGATAACGCCATGCACGAGAACTACGGCCGCTACAACCAGCCGGGCAGCAAGGAGTACAACCCCAAGGTTGACCAACTGCTGTCCAAGATCCCCACGCTTCAGGATGAGGCCGAGATCATGGCCGGTTACCGCGAACTGAACAGGATATTCATGCAGGACCAGCCGGCGATCCCGCTGTGCTACCTGCCTGAGCAGTTCTACGAGTTCAGCACAAAGAACTGGAAAAACTGGCCGACATCCAAGAATCCGTACGCCCCGCCCCTGCTGCCCTGGGTCGGCGCGAGCACAAAAATTCTGTGGAACTTGCAATTGGCAAGGTAATAATGGTATCATAGTATAGATAGTGGCGTTATCCGGCGTTAAATGCCGGATAACGTTTTGATGTTCACGGGTGTTTTATTTTTGAACGGATAGGAAAAAATGCTAAAACAGTATCCAACAGCACGCTTTATCCTGATGAGGGCGGGGTGGTACTTTATCACCTTCCTTGTCGCGGTGACGATAAATTTTTATCTGCCGCGCCTTGGTTCGAACAACCCCGTAGACATCATCATGGGCCGCGCCGGCGCGGGGCTGAGCTCCGAAGACGCGCGTATCAAGGAAGAGAAGTACCTGACAGAGTTCGGCCTCGTTAAGATGAGGGGCGGCGAGATCGTGCGCGACGCCGACGGGAAGCCCGTAAGGGCCTCGAATATCGACCAGTTCGTCAGTTACGTCAAAATGTGTTTGAAGGGCGACCTGGGGACGTCATTTCAGAAGTATCCCAAGAAAGTTTTGGACGTCATCAAGGAGGCGGTGCCCTGGACCATTGCGCTGCAATTGCCGACAATCCTCTTCGGATGGATCGTGGGTAACGTCCTGGGGGCGCTGGCGGCCTACCGGCGAGGCATATTCGACAAGGTCTTCTTCCCTTGCGCGCTGGGGTTGAGCGCGTTTCCGTTCTTCGTCTTCGGGATGCTCTTAGTCTACTTCTTCTCGGTACAGTTCCACTGGTTCCCGGCGATGGGCGGTTACGCTAATTATGTAATGCCCGGCTTCACATGGGCGTTCTTCCAGTCGGCGGCGTACCACTACGTCCTGCCGTTCTTCTCCATATTCCTTATATTGGCCGGCGGCCAGGCTATCGGCATGCGGTCCATGGGAATTTATGAGCTGGGGACGGACTATATCAAGTACGCGAAGTGGTTAGGGCTCAAGGAGGGGCGGGTGCTGATCTACCTGTTCCGCAACGCGATGCTGCCGCAGATTACCGGTTTGGCCCTCAGTTTGGGTACAATGATCGGAGGCGCGCTCATCACCGAGATGATCTTCTCGTATCCGGGTTTGGGCATGGCCATGTTAACCGCTATTCAGAATAATGACTATCCGATGATTCAGGGAGTCACGCTTATCATCACCGTATCGGTCTTGATCGCGAACTTTACAGTCGACATCCTGATTGCGTTCCTTGACCCCCGCGTCAAGGCCGGGCTTCAGGTAGGGAAGGGGGCCTGACAATGAAACTGTTAAAAAATTTGTTGAAATCGCCGATGTTTGTCATAGGTGCGGGGCTATTCCTGACAACGCTTATTATCGCGCTTCTGGGGCCGCTGTTCTATGATATAAAGATGGCGCGTGTGGGCGGGCAGTACGCCGCGCCCAGCGCCGAGTACTGGCTGGGGCTTGACGACCTGGGCCGCGACTATGTTTCGCTGCTCCTCAGGGGGCTGCGCTCGTCGCTGTTCGTAGGGCTTATGGCCGGGGTTATCGCCACCACAATCGGTACGCTGGTTGGGCTCTTCGGCGGGTTCAAGGGCGGAATCATAGACGATATCCTCAACATGGTGACGAACCTTTTCGTCGTCATACCCTCGTTTGTGGTGCTTATCCTTATCAGCGCCAGCCTCAGCGAGGGGCGTTCGCTGACGCTTATCGCCATAATCATTGGCCTGACCACCTGGCCGTGGTCTGCCCGTGCCGTGCGCGCGCAGTCGGCATCGCTTAAGAGCAAGGACCACATATCGCTGGCAAAGCTGAACGGCGACAACACCCTGCGGGTGCTGCTGATACACATTCTGCCGTACATTTTCTCGTATGTCTTCATGGTGTTCATCATGCAGGTGGCGTCCGGGATTCTGTCGGAGTCTGCGATTTCCATGATTGGCCTGGGCCCTGTCGACACTGTGTCGCTCGGCACGATTTTGAATCAGGCGAAGAACACCGGCGCGCTGGGCGACGGGGTGTGGTGGGCGTTTTTGCCGTCCACGGCCGTCATCACGGTGGTAGTGTTCGCGCTATATTTGCTTAACACGTCGATGGAGGGCGTCTTTAACCCTCGCCTGCGGAAGTAGGGGGGAGGAAAAGGGACTATGGCTATATTTGAAGTTGAGAAACTGAGTTTGCACTACCTGACCCGCTTCGGTCATAAGATACACGCGGTGACCGACGTATCTTTCGATATGAAGCAGGGGGAGATTTTAGGGATTGCCGGCGAGTCGGGTTGCGGGAAGTCCACGCTGGTTAACGGGTTGATGGGGCTTTTCATACCGCCCCTGTACCCGACCTGCGGCGACGTCCGCGTAGGCGGCGAGTCGCTGATGGGCCGCACGCCTAAGGAGATCCGCCAGAACGTGCTGTCGCGCAAGGTATCCATGATACCGCAGGGCGCGTTCAACGCTCTCAACCCCACGCGCAAGGTCAAGGACATTGCTGCCGACGTCATGGCCGCCCACTTGAAGGGCGTAGACAGAAAGCAGATCTACGAGCGCCTTAAAGAGCGCTTCGACCTGTTCGGGATGGACACGGCCAGGGTGCTCAACGCCTACCCGATCCAGTTGACGGCGGGTGAGAGGCAGCGCTCCGTTATCGGCATATCCACGCTGCTTAACCCGCAGATGGTGATAGCCGACGAGCCCACGTCCGCGCTTGACGTAACGACGCAGAAAGTTGTCATCAAGATGATTTTCGACCTGCTCGAAAAGGGCATCTTCTCGACGATGATCTTCATTACCCACGAGTTGCCGCTGCTTCGCCACGTGGCCGATAACATCGCAATCATGTATGCCGGCCAGATAGTGGAGAAGGGGACCGCGCAGCAGGTTGTTTTCGACCCGCGCCACCCCTACACGAAGGCGCTGATGGGCGCGATGCTGAGCGCCGAGCCGGGCCAGAAGTCGCGCAAGCCCACGGCCATCGAGGGCGCGCCGCCCAACCTGGCCAACCCGATATCGGGCTGCCGCTTCGCCGAGCGCTGCCCGGTGGCAAAGCCGGAGTGCAAGCAGAGGGAACAGGAAATCCGAATAGTCGGTGAGAGACAGGTGAGGTGCGAATATGCCGAATAGCGATATCAAGATTTTCGACGCGCAGAACGCCGTGTGTTCGTTTGGCCACGGCAAAAAGTTAGTAAAGGCGGTGGACGAGGTAACGTTCGACATCAAGGACGGCGAGATAGTCTCTCTGGTCGGCGGCTCCGGCTGCGGCAAGAGCGTATTAGCCAAAATGATGCTGGGCCTCTACCGTCCGTCGGCGGGTTCGTTCCACTATAAGGGCAACCCGATTACCAACCACACGCTCCACTGGCGCGAGGTGCAGTCGGTCTTTCAAGACCCGTTCAGCTGCTTCAACCAGTTCTTCACGATCCGCTCCCAGCTCAAGTCCGCGTTCGGCATCTACGAAAAGAAGCCGTCGGACAAGGAGATGGAGGACCGCGTAGACCAGGCGCTGCTGGCCGTAAACGTCAAGCCGTGCGAGGTCCAGGGCAAGTATCCGTTCGAGCTGTCGGGCGGCCAGATGCAGAGAATGCTCCTGGCAAGAATATTCGTGCTGCGCCCCAAGGTGCTGATAGCCGACGAGCCAACGTCGATGGTAGACGCCTGCGTGCGAGCCAACATATTAGAGTACCTGATGAAGCTGAAAGAAGAGCTGAACATGACGATAGTATTCATCACCCACGACATAGGCCTGGCCTATTACGTGAGCGACCGTCTGTTCATAATGCACAAGGGAAAAATAGTAGAACAGGGAACCCCCGACGACGTAACCATGCACCCCAAGTGTGAGCATACGGTACAGTTGTTGGAGGATATTCCAGAAATTCATAAGGAGTGGATAAAGCGGTAAAGTTGTTATACGCTGTATAGATGTTCATTTACATAGATAGCGTGCGCGCCCCTAGGGCGCGAAAGTCTTTTTGACCGGCCGAAGCGGGTTGGTGGGGGTAGTGATGTCGTGGTGATTTGCATGCCGGGGCGTTACGGGGCCGGAGGCCCTGTCTCCATAAAAAGACTTTAAAGATTTTGATTTTGACTTTGATTTTAACATAAAAACGGTTCATTTTATTTGAGGAGGTCCGTTTGTCTATATTTTTAAAACGTCTAGCCCGCGCGGCCGCAGTCACCGCTGTTGTTGCCGCTTTCAGCGTCAACGCGGGTTCTCTGTCAGACAGGGTTGACAGTCTGGCCACCACGGTAGACAACCTCGAGGACAAGGTTCGCTCTACTCTGATGTCCGGCGGTTCGAGCCCTATCTCGTTTGCCGGTGAGGCGCGCATCAAGGCGCAGTACCACAACCTTGGCTTGGACGCACCGGCCTACATGCAGGCCGACAGGTCTTATCTGCAGTCGGGCTGGGAGGGCAACGAGAACCTTTTCCGCCTTGGGATGGTGGTTCGGCCCGGCCGCAACACCGTGCTGTGGTCGAAGATTGGGTTTCAGCATACGCTTATAGGTAACTATTACTACGGGCCCAACTCCAATCTCGGCGATGCTCCGGATGGCTTTTCACCGTATCAGTACAGGAACGACAAGGTCCGCAACAGCGTTACCATTCACGAGGACATGTCCGCCGGTATTGCGGTGCGTACCATTCCGGCCTCTTTCTGGGTTCGTTTTGGCAATACTATGTGGACCGAGGCTTCTCCGCTTACCGTTTGGAAGGCGCAGCCGCGTACATTTGCGTGGGAGTACCTGCCGTTTGAGGTTGAGCAGCCCATCGCGCGTTATTATGAGTATAACATTGCCAAGGGCGAGAAGTCAGGCCGTGCGGCTTGGAACAAGAAGCCGTTTAACGGGCTTAATATTGAGAGTATCAACCTGCCGTTGGATCTTTATGCCAACTTCGTCTACGGGACGTTCGAGCGCTTCGACAACTTTGAGCGCGAGTACATTGATTTCGGCGGCGACCTGGGTTATGCTGACGGCGACGGCGCCGCGTTTCCGCACAAGAGCCACGGTGTCGGCGACTCCTACCGCCATATCATTCACGGGCGGCTTGCCAAAGGCAAGGTATTCAGGGGTACTACACTTGGGCTTAACTACGTAGGCGTCGATTACAACGACGACGTCCTTCGCGCTACCAAGGTGGATGGCGGCGCCGCGGTTCCGCTGCTTTTGCGCGAGTTCAGGGGGTATGACTCTGTGTTCTACAAGGAGCCTAAGGTTTTCTCGGTTGACTGGAGGGGTGCTATTAACGACGACTTCTCTATTCACGCGGACCTTGCGTTCAGCAGGGTGGATACTGTGTGGAGGATAGATACCGTGTCTAACCGCCGGACGGATTATGAGAGCCGTTCGAAGCACCCCGAGTGGTATGAGCACAAGGAAGTTGCAAGCGGAGATTTTATCCCGGCGTTTTTCCTGAAACTCAATTACAACAAAATTTTGCCGACAGAGCTTGATATTGCTTATATCAGCAAGGGCTTCTATTCACCGTTCTCGTTTGTTGCCCCTGTAGACGCGTTTTACGCCTTTGGGTCGAATATGCTGGGGGCGGGCAAGTTTATCGCTCGCGGCGAGGGGTCGCCCTATACGCAGAATATGATGGGCGCGAACGTTACTTTCAACCCCCAGTTGAAAGGGTACGGGCACTTAAGGCTTAAATATGGCCAGCATATGAATATCACCGACGACGGGCAGGACCTTCTGTTCTTCCCGTACCGCCTGCACGGTGCTGACATGTTCTCGTTCTTCCATAGCTCCTTTAACAGGTGGGGCAACGGGCTTGTTGACAACTCCGTCAAGCCGGAGGGTGGCAGCAGGTTCTATGCGGCCAGGTTGGGCGATGAGAGTTTTACGCCCATGGCGTCTTACAACGTGAACGAAGGCGGCCGGCCCATCGCCGGGCCCGGAGCGGGTGGTTTGAGGAGCGATTTTCTCGCCATGTTTGAGGGTTTTGTACCGTACCGCGACTCAGTGAGCGCGTGGCTTAACTGGCGGTCGAGGCACAGGGGTGAATATTTTGGCGCCAATGACAATCTTGACATGCTGTCGACCATCAACAATACCAATCGCGCCATATTCTACAAGACGGAGGATCAGTGGGAATACGAATACGAGTATGAATTCAACTGGGATACGGGGCAAATGGAGCAGAGAGTAGTGGATTCAACGTTAGCGGCTGCGGGAGTTCATTACGGCAACACCAGTACCAGTTGGGTACCCGCGAGCAAGAAGTATACGTTCAATCTTGAACTTGACGCGGCCTACGACATTGGCCGGTACGTCGGCTACAAGCGGGATCTGTTTGTAGGCGGTTACGTAGGTATCAACGGCGTTACGACCAATTCAATGTCGCCGCTGACGTTCTCGGAGACCGGGAAAAATACGCTTTTGTGGTCGGCTTACCTCAGGCTTGAGCCCGCCATAGCCATCACAAAGAATTTTTACCTGCTGGGTCTTTTCGGCTACGAGAACTGGAGGTCTGACAAGTCCTGGATGATGGTTAGCAGAGGAAGTTACACGCCGGAAGGTGCGGATGCGCCGGTTTCGGTGGTTACCGGGATACTCAACCCGACGACGTACAGCGGTAATGCAGGGCCTCAAAACTTCGTCAGGGTTCCCATAGACTACCTCGATTTGGCCTACGGCCTCGGTTTTGACTGGGACATGCTTCAGCGTGTAGGTCTTCACGCCCGCGTTAAGTGGATGACTCACGAGGACAGGGGGCTCAACAAGATGGTTGACAAGTGGTTAAAAGAGGGCAAGGGCAAGGGTCGGGACGGCGCAGATCTCTTTGACGGGACTTTCAGAGATAAAACCGGCGTATCCTGGCCGATTACTAATGACTGGAGTACGTGGGTTATGTCACTTGAACTCAAGACCTGGTTTTAAGGGGGGAGGAATTAATATTATGAGTATTATCAAAAACAAACTGAACAAAAAATCTTCTTCAATAATAAGGAAAGAAAGGTTTACCATGAAGAAACTTTTCCTTTGTGTTTTGGCGCTGACGGTGTGTGCATCGGCGGCGGAAAGGTCCCTTGAGGAGCGGGTTGACGGCCTGCAGGCGCAGATCGAGAACGTGGTGTCCAAGGCGGGGATCAGTTTCGGCGGAGAGTTCCGGTCGCAGTTTTTGAGCTCGACGGTTGACGGCGATGCCGTGCGGGACGATGCTAAGAAGCGCGAGGGCGTTGAGTACACGAGCGTGGACTTTGACATCGTGGCAAGGCCCAACACGGCCCTTTCGGCGCGCGCAATGTTCAGACTGCATCAGGACTGGAGGAACTTCTTCTCAGACATCCAGAACCCCATAACCTCCCGCTGGATAAGCATAGACGGAAAGCTCATGAGCGGGATCATAAGCTACAGTTTGGGTGACTACAGGAAGAAATTGACGCCGCTCACCCTTTGGGCGCCGGAGATTGATCTAATGTATGAGCCCGAGATATTCGCGCAGAACCGCCGTCTCGCCATGTCCGAGATGTTTTTGGGCGACAACGAGCGCGTGCTGCAGGGTGCCAGCCTTGGGTTCAAGGCCGAGCTCTACCCGATTCTGCATGATGTAGAGGTTGACCTGTTCGGTGCGCGCATAGCGACCGCCGGAACCGGTGAGTCGGTGATAACGGCTCCCGGCACGAGTGCCGCCCCTGCGCCCTATGACAGATACCTTGTGGGTGCCAACCTCGCGACGCAGGTTATTAAGGGTGCGGGGGCCGGGGTCAGTTACATACACATATTCGACGCCTTGTCGAGTTTCAGCGGCGACAGCGTCGTTGCCAAGGTCGGTGTCCCTCTCGCAAATATTTCTGGCGCCACGTCGACAAGCGTTATCGCCGGTCGCTTGAATGCCGACAATCGCGCGTTCATGGACGACGATTTCATAAACTTCGGTATCAACGCCGAGGTAGCGCTTTCGAATGACAAGTGGTATCTGCGCAGCGAATCAGACCCACTCAAGGCTATTGATACGACCGTGTCCGGCATGGCCCTGAACGCCGGGCTCACCGCCCGCGTTACGCTGAGCGAAGGTAACGAGATCAACCTGTCGGCCAGCTTTATCAATAACGAGAGAGACTTCAGGAACGACGCGGCGCAGAGCCCCACGTTCTTCCAGTCGACAGTTATGAACAACGAGAACGCACTCAACAACAACGGCGCCAACCCGCTCAGTCTTGGCGTGATGAATCCGTTTGACGCCATGTACAGGAGCGTGTTCAAGTATGCGCCCTCGCAGTATTACGCACACGGGGTAACGCCTTATATCAAGAACTCGTATAACAATTCCATACTCAAGCCGACTGAAGTCGGGAGAACAGCCGCAAGGGAAGACGTCGTACCGTCGGTTTTCCAGGCGGCTCTTCCCGGCGGGATGGCTTCGTCCGACCGTACCGGTCCGGTAGTGAACCTTTCCGGTTCGTTCCTTGACAAGGGTGTTACGGTGGGCGCGAAGATTGCCATGCTTAAGACGGTCGAGGAGTATGCCGGCGTGAATCACGAGTTTAACGAGATGATATTCGGCGCCGGTTTCGATATCGCGAAGTTTGTTCCCGTGGTTGGCCCATCGCTCAAGATTGGCGGATCCTACGGTATTTATGAGCAAAAACTCAGTAACGACGTAGAGGTTACTAGCAATCTCATGAGCGCTGAGTTGAACTACCAGTTCCACCAGAGGTTCGCATTGTTGTTCGGGTACCAGGGCCTTACTTCAAGCATTCCCGGCGAAGCGTTTGTTGCCCAGACAAAGAACGATCAGGGTATTTGGACCAATAATCTGACATTGGGCGATAACGCTGTTGCGTCATACGATTACACGTTTAGCAACATGGCTTTCGGCGTGCAGTACAAGGTGGCCGACGGCGGTGTTCTGACGTTCAAGGTGACGATGCTGTCCGGCGAGAGGACATCCACGAGCGGGACGCGTTATGAGGTTGACGAAGTTGATGGGACGACGAATCCAGTTAATTTCAGCGACGCGACCAGTTACAAGGCACTTCAGCCCGAGGTGTTCCTGACGGTGAAGTTTTAACCGTATCAGCGGCGAATATTACAGGGGCGGCAACAGAGCCGCCCGCCTTTAAAAACGTTAATAACAGGATGTATCGACAATATAAATCTTTAATAGGGAGGTGTAGGGGATGAGGAGAAGGACTAAAGTTGTCGTGGCGGGTCTGTTTTTGTTGACTGCGTTCATTGTCGGTTGCGGCGTACAGCTGAAGCCGACGGGCGGTACGCTTGAATCCGGCGCCGGTGCGGGCAAGAGGGCCGCTTCCGGTGAATCGCAGGTAGTCTTCAAGTTTTTTGACGAGGACTTCGTTTCCGGCGGGTATCAGTACGTATACCCTGACGCGTCCAAGGTTGAGATTTCCGAGCGCGAGGGCACATTTAAGAACGGCGAGGCCGCTCTTCAGTTCGACCTTGTGGCCGACGATTTCTCCGGCGGTTCCGTCTGTCTGTACAACATGATGTACGATCTGAACCCATACTACGCTTCCGGCGCCCTCCAGTTCTGGATTAAGGGTAACGAGGGCGGCGAGGTCGCCTGGGCGGCGCTCGTCGACGACGAGAACAACAACGGCAAGAAGACCGTTGTGCGCCTTCCGCTGCAGAAGTACGGCGGGATCTCAAACGACTGGACGCTCATCAGCATTCCTCTGCGCGATTTCGGCAAGCGCGGCGTGTTCTGGGATGCCAAGGCGCGCGTAGAAGTGCCTGAGCCGTTCCAGTGGGACATGGTTACCGAGTTCCGCATCGAAATCAAGAAGAACGAAAACAAGAATTTCCGCGTTTGGGTAGACGACATCTTTATCGTCAGCAACGTGTTTGACCCGTCCGACGTGCAGGAAGTCGCCTACTGGGACAGCAGAGAGTACAAACTGCCGGCTCCCCCGGCTAACCTGATGCCCGCGGGCCTGAAAGATATCGGCAAGGTTACGAACAAGGGCGACGTGATGCCCGGCGGCTTTACATACGTCTATGGCGGGAAAACCGCTTTCAAGGTCCAGGAGACCGAAGAGAGAGGCGGCTCGGCTCTGGCGATGTACATGGACCAGACAGAGTACTCCGGCGTGACGATCTCTGTCGGCGAAGGCAAGTTCTTCAACCTTGAGAAGCACCGCACGACTCCGTCGGCCGGCCTGGCTTTTTGGGGCAGAAGCGGCGAAGGTACGGTAAACCTTTCGGTTGGTGTTATCGATAACCAGGGCAACGATAAAAAGACGCAGACAAAAGTGTTCGTGGGCGACTACGGCACGCTCGACGGCGAGTGGAAGTATTACATGATACCTATCCGCATGTTCCACGAGCGTGGCCTCTTCTGGGACGCCAACAACAACGTCGAGGTTTCGGCGAAGGTCGACTGGTCGAAGATCCAGGAAGTCCGTATCTCCGTCAACCGTAACGACGAGCGTAACAGGCACATCAAGCCGGGCGAACCCGCTATTTTCTACATAAGCGACGTCAGGTTTATTGAAGAGATCCCCGGTTACGTGAATCCGGAAGACTACTGGAACGCGTTCAAGTCCAACGCGCCCGATGTTATGTTGCACGACTTTGAGACAGAACTCGACCAGAAGTGGGGTGTTTCGCACGGTCCCAAGTCAGAGGGTTCGTTCAAGATAGTCGAGTCTACCGCGCCTAACGGCGGCAAGCACGCGCTTGAGATCAGCTACAGGCTCGCCGACTGGGTTGACATTCTGTACAATTACGCGGACAACAACCGTCCGAAAGAGCACCGCGACTGGACGAAGCACTGGGGTTTGAAGTTTGACTTCTACACCGACAAGCCCTACCAGCCGATCACGGTGCAGGTGGGCGACTCGGGCAACGAGCTCTTCGTAGCGGCGAGCGGCGGTAACAAGGGTTGGAACGAGGTTGTGGTTCCGTTCAGGAACTTCACCAAGTTCCCGTACTACCAGCCGCCCGAAGCGGAGCAGAACGGTATTTTCGACCTTGACAACATCCACGTTCTCGACTTCAAGCCGGCCGGCGAGGGTTCACGCGGTACTTTCCGTATCGACAACGTCCGCCTGACGAACGACCGCGAAGCGAAGACGAAGCCGCAGCCTGCCAACATTAACGTCACGGTAGCCGGCGACTTCAACAAGGTCGTTACCGAGAAGATCAACCCGGGCCTCTTCGGTATCAACGTGGCTCTGTGGGACGCCGACCTGCTGCTTCCCGCTACCGAGAAGTACGTGAAGGACGTCAATCACCACGTCCTGCGCTACCCCGGCGGCCTCCGCGCTGACGACGACGACTGGGAAGAGGTTCTGAAGGCCAGGAACTGGATGGTCGACACCGATCAGTTCTTCGACTTCTGCAAGAAGACGAATACCGAGGGTATGATCACGGTCAACTTTGGTACCGGTACGCCTGAGAAGGCTGCCCGCTGGGTGACCCACTCCAAGAACAAGAAGGGCAACGTCAAGTACTGGGAGATCGGTAACGAGCTCTACGGCAGCTGGCACCCCAACGTCACCACCGGCGACGACTACGGCAAGCGTTCCCGCGTGTTCGCCGAGCAGATGAAGAAAGCCGACCCGTCCATTCTGGTCACGGCCGTCTGGATGCTTGAAGGCGACTGGAACAAGGAGACTTTCGTCCACCTAAAGGACGTGGTAGACGGCGTGAACGTCCACCACTACCCGCAGCACGGTGGCCAGGAGAACGATGCCGGCTTGTTGGCGTCGCCGCAGACCCTGCCCGACATTCTGGGCAACGTCCGCAGGCAGCTTGAAGAGTACGGCGTTCCCGGCAAGAAGTACGAGATCTGGCTCACGGAGTGGAACTCGGTTGACTTCAACCCCGGCCCGCAGACCATGGGTATCGTAAACGCGCTCTTCGTGGCCGACTACCTTGGCATGCTGACGAAGGTCAACATCGAGCAGGCGTCGTACTGGGACGTCCACAACAGCATCACGCCTGAGGGCGGTGACTACGGTTACCTCTCAAGGCGCGGCGCGCCGGACGGTGACAACGTCCCGCGTTCGTCCTACTGGGCGTTCCTGATGGCGAGCCACAGCCTCGGCCGCGGCAAGTTAGTCGAGTCCAGCCCCGGCGACAACGACCTCATCACGACGTACCTGACTCAGGACGGCAAGAAGAAGTCGCTGATGCTCGTTAACAAGTACCCGAAGACGGTCGCCAACGTCACGCTCAACATCCCCGGTTTCGAGGGGAAGGCGAACGTACAGGTGCTGACGCCCGAAAACGCAGGTTCTCCGGGCAAGAAGGGCGCCGGACCGACAAAGTCGACGATGGATGTGAAGGCGGGCGCGAAGGTATCGCTGCCGGCGTATTCTGTCACAACCATCACTATCGAATAATCGGTTGCTGATGTGCAGGTTACAGGGGCGGCCCGGTGTGGGCCGCCCTTTTTTTTGGGTGCCGCATGCTGCTGGCCCGCCGCGCCGAATCGCCCTTTTCGGTTGCGCAATGCGCATTGCGGCCGTCCGGGCGGGCGCGCCTGTAAAAAAAATAATAACAAAAATCCCCCACCCCCCCCTGCAATAAATTATTTTCTATGATATACTAAATTAGGGGGAAAATCCCCCCCTGATGTTTTTGTTTGTCGTTAAACGGTCAAAAAGCGGAGAGCCCGGTACATCTTATGATGGACTACAAATACCTGAGAAGCACGTACATCCGCTACCTTCGCAACTTCCTCGCGAAGGACGAGATGACCGCGACCACGTACGACAAGTTCATGGCGCTGGCCTATGCCGTGCGAAGCGAGCTGGTTGACCACTGGATCAACACCCAGCGGGGCTACATCGGGAAACGGCGCGTCTACGTCCTCTCCATGGAGTACATGCTTGGCAAGAGCCTCTACAAAAACATGGTCAATTTGGGTATAGAAGAGGCTTTTACGGCCGCCGTCAGTTCCTTGGGGATATCGGTATCCGAGCTTTTCGACAAGGACGACGACTTTGACCTCGGCAACAGCGGTAAGGCCCGCTCCGCCGCCTGCATCCTCGAATCCATGGCCACCCTGGGCCTGCCGTCCATGGCTTACGGGGTTCGGTACGACTACGGGCAGTTCCGGCAGGAGATCAAGAACGGCGCGCAGATAGAGTTCCCCAACGACTGGCTCCACAAGGGCCACCCCTGGGAAATCGTCCGCCCCGAGTACGCCTGCATGGTCAAGTTTGCCGGCGAGTGCAGCCCGGTAGACCCGGCAGTTCCCTTAGGCCCGCACGAGTGGAAGAACGCCGAGGAGGTTTACGCGATTCCGTACGACGTCCCGTTAGTCGGTTACCGCAACGAGGTCGTCAACACGCTGCGCCTCTGGTCCGCCCGCGCCAACGAAGAGTTTCTGCCCGACTACATGAACCACAACGATTACGTCCGCGCTTGCGAGGAGAAGGCCCACTCCGGCCGCATAACCAAGGTGCTCTTCCCTGAGGAGGATGTTCGCCGGGCGCACGACCTGCGCATCCGCCAGCAGTACTTCTTTGTGAGCGCGGTGGTTCAGGACATCATCCGCCGCCACAAGCAGAACGGCAATAACATAGCGGAGTTAGACGCCAAAATCGCGATCCACCTCAACGGCAGCCGCTGCGCGCTGGCCATCCCCGAGATGATGCGCGTGCTGGTAGACCAGGAGGGGATCGAGTGGAAACAGGCCTGGGAGATGACCACGAGCATCTTCTCGTACTCGAGCAGCTCCATCCACCGCGAGCACGTGGAGACGTGGCCGGTCTACAAGATAGAGCAGATCCTGCCGCGGGTCATGCAGATCATATACGACATCAACCAGCAGAACCTGAACAACATCCGCGAGCGCATAGGCGGGCACAACGTAGACCTGCTGCGGAACCTGTCGCTGATTGAGGAGGGCGAGGTCAAGCGCATCCGCTTCGCAGACATGGCGGTTTTGGGCTCAAGCTCGGTAAGCGGCGTCTCGGTGGCGCACACCGACCACATCAAGAAGCATATCTTCCCGGCGTTTAACGAGTCGTCCCCCGAGAAGTTCAACGCCAAGACGGTGGGCGTGTCGCACCGCCGCTGGCTGCTGTGCGCCAACAGGCCGCTGTCGAACCTCATAACCAGAACGATAGGGGACGGCTGGATCCGCCGGCCCGAAGAGCTGGAGCGGTTCGAGGCGTACGCGAAAAACACGGATGTCCTCAAGGAGTTCCACATAGTCAAGAGCCGGGCCAAGGCCATGCTGTGCAACGCCATGCGCGACAGGCTGGGGCTCAATATCGACGGAACCATGATGTTCGACATCCACAGCCGGCCGATCCATACCTCGAAACGCCAGCTGCTCCACCTCCTCTACATCCTGCACAACTACCTGCGGGTCAAGGAGGATGGGGTGGCGCTGCCGTACCGGCGGGCGTACATATTCTCCGGCAAGGCGTCGCCGTCCGACTTTCTGGCGAAGCAGATTATCCACCTGATAAACGTAACTGCCGACCTCGTAAACGAAGACCCGAACGTCAGAGAGCAGATGCGCGTGGTGTTCATCCCGAATTTCAGCGTAAGCTGGGCGGAGCGCTTAGTTACCGCGGCCGACCTGTCGGAGCAGATATCTACGGCTTCGCTTGAGTCGTCGGGCACGTTCAACATGAAGTTCGCGTTTAACGGCGCGCTGACCATAGCGAGCCGCGGCGGGTCGAACGCCGAGCTTATAAAGCGCGTGGGCGACGAAAACATCTTCGCGTTCGGTAAAACGGCGGAAGAGCTCTTCGGGATGAACGGCGGCTACAACCCGGGGCGGATAGTGGCCGAAGACGAGCGGCTGAAAAGGATTTTCGCCCTACTGGACTCGCACCTTATGAAGGTGGAAGACGGCCACGCGGTGTTCCCGCTGCTGTCGTCTTTGCGGGATTCCGACAGAAATTTTGCGCTGTTGGACTTTTCCGACTATATTGATATACAGGGGCAGGTCGACGAACTGTACAGAGACAGGGCGTTGTGGGACAGTAAATCGCTGTTGAACATCTCGAGGATGGGGTGGTTTTCAACAGACCGTTTAGTAAGGGATTTCGCGGCAGGCGTGTGGAAGATAATATAAATGAAAAAGAAAACTGGCTCAGAATACGAAAAGATCGAGCAGGAACTGACCGGTGAGTCCGTAGTTACCGGTTGGGGCCTCGGCAAGGCGTATTTTGTGGGCCGCGCCGGCCAGCAGCAGGAGACGTCGGCGGTATCCATATCCAAAGAGTCCGTTGGCGGAGAGGTCATCCGCTTCAACGACATCCGCGACAGCGCGAAAAAAGATTACAGAAAACTAATCCAGGACTTGGACAGCGAAAGCACCGTAGACGCCGCCATCCTGAACATTTATGAGCAAATCTTAGACGACCCCGCCTTCATAGGCCAGGTAGTAGAGACCATATCCGCAAAGCTGTTCGATTTGGAAACCTCCATAAGGATGGTCTCCAACGATTTCATAAAGCGTTTTGAGGCCGCCGGCACGCAGTACTTCAAGGAGCGGTCGGGCGACATGGTAGAGATATGCGAGAAGCTGGTTTCGTACCTGCACGGCGACGAGGGCCGGGCCAAAACTTTCTCGGAGCCTGTGGTGCTTGTGGTCCTGCGGACGTTCACGCCCACCGACATCCTCTCCTACGACCGCACGAAGATCAGCGCGGTCATCACGGTCAGCGGCGGTAAAACCTCCCACGCGGCCATCCTCGCGCGCTCGTACAACATACCGGTAATATCGGGCGTACGTAACACCTCCGACCACATAAACCCCGGCGACGATGTACTGGTAGACTCCGACAAGGGGACGGTGTTCGTCAACCCGAACGATGCGATAGTATCGGCCTACCGCAAGCAGACGCACGGCGAAGAGATCTACCGCGAACTAAAGAGCAAGTGGAACCGCCCCGTATACACAAGGGACGGCATAAGGATAGAGGTACTGGCCAACATTTCGCTCTCCGACGACGTAGACGAGGCGGTGCAGAACGGCGCCGACGGAATCGGCCTTGTGCGCACCGAGTACCTGCTGTCAAACCGCAAGGACATGCCCACCGAAGAGGCGCACATCGCATACTACGAGTCGATACTGAACCGCGGCCGGGGGAAGCACTGCACGATAAGGCTCATGGACATAGGCGGCGACAAGATCCCGCAGTTCTTCGACATGCCGCAGGAGTTTAACCCGTTCATGGGCTGGCGGGCGATACGAATCTTCTTAGAGCGCAAGGAGATATTCGAAACCCAGGTCTCCGCGATCCTGAAAGCCGGCAAAGGGCACGACTACTCGATAATGATCCCCATGGTCACCACGTTGCAGGAGTGGATAGAGGCCAAGGCGTTCATCCGCGAGGTAGCGTCGAAGCTGGGGATGCCCATGCCGAGGTGCGGGGTGCTGTTCGAGGTGCCGTTAGCCATCCTCGAGATGAGCATGTTTATGAAGGAGATAGACTTCGCGTCGGTAGGCACCAACGACCTGATCCAGTACCTGAGCGCCGCCGACCGCAACAACTCAAAGGTCAACTACCTCTACAACCCGGTAGAGCCGGCGTTTCTGAGGATCATCCGCAACGCGATAAAGATAGCCAACGACAACGGCAAGCCGCTCTCGATATGCGGCGAAATGGCCGGCCACCCGCTGCACACGGTCCTGTTAGTGGGCCTGGGCCTGCGCCGCTTCAGCGTAATGCCGAGAAGCATCCCGCTGATAAAAGAGATAATAGCCAACATAAGCTTCGCGGAAGCCGCGGAAAGTATTTCCCATATAGACGTGATCGAGTCTATGGACGAAATGCTTGAGTGGCTCAAGAATTTGAATTTGCGTCTGCTTGGGGATGTTTTGAAGCGGATTCCGTATATAGAGTCTTCTGTTTAATTCTTTTTTAAAAACCAATTTGGGATTATGTTTTATCGCGCCGGTACAATGACAAATTTGTATTTGTCGGTGTCATTGTCTGAATCAGGATTTACAGGATTTAATGATTTTCAGGATTAAAAACCCAAATCAACGTCAATAAATGATGTTTTTTCTTTTGACGTTATC
>Ga0123356_10000580_pt1 | contig 40729 bp, 47 predicted proteins | sample TergutEmb28metaG_2_FD_92546 | JGI IMG/M metagenome (GOLD analysis project Ga0123356, IMG submission 92546) | Embiratermes neotenicus P3 segment gut microbial communities from Petit-Saut dam, French Guiana - Emb289 P3 | ecosystem: Host-associated > Arthropoda: Insects > Digestive system > Gut ...
AGCTGCTCGAGGTCGACGAACCTCGAGGCCTCGTCGATCCGGCGCTTGAGCAGATCCTTGCTCTCGAGCTCGGGGCGCTTGGTCGTCACCAGGCCGAGCACGACCTGCTTGCCGGCCGGCACGAACCGCAGCGGGTCGAACGTCCCCGAGCGCTCATCGTCGAACTCGAGGAAGTAGCCGTCGACGCCGAGGTCGCCGAACAGCGCCTCGGCGACGAAGTCATAGCCCCCCTCGGCGGCCCACATCGACTGGTTGTTGCCGCGGCACAGATGGGTCGTGACCACCATGTCGCCGGGCTTGGTGGCGAGCGCCCGGTTGATGTTCGCGATGTACTGCTCGTGCAGGTGGTTGGGGTCGCCCCCGATCTGCTCGATGTGCTCGCGCTGGGCCGGATCGTTGATGTACGCGAGGCTGGTGTCGTCGAGCTGCAGGTAGCGGCAGCCGAGCGCGTACGCCCCCTCCAGCTGCTTGGCGTATGCGGCCGTCAGGTCGTCCCAGAACAGGTCCATGTCCGGGTAGACCGAGTCGTCGATCGAGGAGTTGCCGCCGCGGTAGTGGACCATGCTCGGCGACGGGATCGTCAGCTTCGGCGTCTGCCCGGGGTCGGCGTGGTCGCGCAGAAAGGTGAACGCGTCCGCGAAGATCGTCTCGCCGACCCCGACCTTGCCGCTGACCCGCATCGCCGGCGGGGCGTAGTCGTACTCGCCCTCCTCGTTGCGGAACTGGACGTGGATCGATTCGCCCGCGACCTGCTCGATCCCCTCCAGCGAGTAGATGAAGTCCATGTGCCACGAGGTCCGGCGGAACTCGCCGTCGGTGACCGACTGCAGCCCCGCGTCGCGCTGCAGCGCGATCACCCCGAGGATCGCCTCGTCCTCGACCTCGTGCAGCGCGTCGGCGTCGATCTTGCCCGACTTGAAGTCGGCGCGCGCACGCATCAACTCCGGCGGTCGCAGGAGGCTGCCGACGTGGTCGGCGCGAAACGGCGGAAGTTGACGTGCGCTCATCTGGTTCTCTCCTCGTTGACTCCTGGGTATGTATAACGCTTCATACAGAGATGACCCTTCGCTTTGCCCTGCTCGCCGTGCTGTCCGCCGGTCCCCGGACCGGCTACGACCTGCTGCGGATCTTCGATCGCTCGGTCGGGTACGTCTGGCACGCGCCGCACACGCAGATCTACCCGGAGCTGCGCCGGCTCGAGGCCGACGGACTGCTGGCCGGCGTCGCGGTCCCGCGGGGTCCGCGCGCAACGAAGCGCGAGTATCGGATCACCGAGCTGGGGCTGAGCACGCTCCGTGAGCTCGCCTCGAGTCCGGTCGAGCCCTCCCGTGAAAAGGATCCGTACCGGCTCAAGGCCGCCTACCTGGAGTGGGCCGACCCGGACGGGGCGCGGGCTCAGTTCGAGCTGCACATCGCGCATTACCAGCGTTGGCTGGCCTCCTGGGAGGAGACCTCGGCGCGACTCAGCGACCGCAGCGACCCGGTGCTGGCCGAGCGGCTGGCGGTCAGCCCGCCCGAGCAGCACGAACTGATCGTGGCCGCGAAGGTGCTCGCCTACCGGGGGCTGATCGCGCGCGCAAGGATGGAGATCGACTGGGCCAGGCAAGGGCTCGAGTTGCTCGACGGGCTTCAGCGCTCGTGACGCTCGCAGGTATGTAGATCATTACATACCTGTCGCCCAGGCCGCGGCCGGCGATCGGTCGCTGTTCGTCAACTCGGGCACTCCCGGGACGGGCTTCAGGGCCGCCGGCCTACCGGGGCCGGCGGCCCTGCTCGAACGTCCTCAGGCGTCTGTGGCGACCCAGCGCATCGGCGCGAACATCCGCCGTAGCCAGGCCCGTGCCGACTCGATCGAGACGGCTGTCTGACCGGCGGCGGCGTGCAGCCGCAGGAGGTCGACGACCTCGGCGGTCGGCTTGAACGGGTCCGCGATCGCGGAGCCGTCACTCAACGACAGCGCGACGCTGAGGACGCCGTCGAGCTCGGCCACCAGCAGCGGCCCGGGCGGCGGCGAGGCGGCGCTGTCGAGCGCCGCGAGCCGAACCAGGTCCAGGCGATCGTCCGCGTAGGCACGGCGAATCAGGATCTCTGTTTGCGATGAATTGGTCATCAGGCCTGGTACTTTCGCGTGCGATCGGCATGAGATCAAATATGGATTGGTCGGACGGGGTATAACATCCGGTAATGCTCGATACTCGCCGTCTGAAGGTCCTCTGCGAGGTCGCCCGACACGGTTCGTTCTCGGCGGCCGCGGACTCGCTCGGCTACACGCAACCGGCGGTCTCGCGCCAGATCGCGACGCTCGAGGCCGAGACCGGCGCGACCCTGGTGCTGCGGCTCCCCAAGGGCGCGGTCCTGACCGACGCCGGCCGGCTGCTGGTCGCCCACGCCAACGCGATTCTCGCCCGGCTCGATGACGCCGAGGCGGAGCTGCGCGCGCTGCGCGGTCTCAGCGGCGGCCGGCTGCGGCTGGCGTCGTTCGCCTCGGCGGCGTCGTCGCTGGTTCCGCTGGCGACGATGCGGTTCCGGGAGCGACACCCGGCGGTCGAACTCAGCGTGACGATGGCCGAGCCGTCGGACTCGCTGCCGAGACTGAGGGCCGGGGAGCTCGACATCGCACTGTCGCACGAGCCGCTGTGGTCGATCGACGGCGTCCCCGGGGTCGAGATCGTGCATCTGCTCGACGACCCGATGTACATCGCGCTGCCCGTCGGCCACGAACTGGCCGACGCCGAGCCGCTGTCGCTGGCGGCGTTCGCCGGCGAGGGGTGGATGCTCAGCATGCCGGCGACCTGTCCCGACGCGCGGCTGTTCAGGCGAATCTGCCTGGAGGCCGGATTCGAGCCGCGGATCGCACTCGAGAACGACGACTACAGCGCCGTGCTCGGGTTCGTCGCCGCCGGCATCGGGATCGCGCTGGTCCCGGAGATGGTCACCCGCGCCCTCGTCCGCGCCGACGTCGTGATCCGCGCGCTCGAGCCATCGCCGCCGCCACGGCCGATCGTCGCCGCGATGCCCGCCGACTACCAGACGGCGGCGGCGTCGGCGATGGTCGCCGTGCTCCGCGAGGTGGCCGAGGACTGGGTGGCGGCCGGCCAGCCCGTCCGCGCCGGGATCATGGCGCCGAGCGCTGCGCTCAGTTGAAGTGACCCCAGTGCGTTGCGATCACGAGCAGCACACCGGCGATGGCGATCAGGAGACCGGCCACGATCATCCTGACATTGCCGAGCTTGAGCATCGGGACGTGTGAGGCGGCCAGCCACACCCCGGCGATCGCCAGCAGCAGGAACCCGACCTCCGCGAGCCGGATCCCGGTGTGACGGGCGATGGCGAAGATGAGAGTCATGCGCTGATTCTCGCGCGCGGGACCGGCTAGCTCATGCGAGGTTGGCTCATGCGGGGGCCTGCCGGGATCCGGCCGCGAGATGACGCCGCCGCCTGACCCCGTCGTGGTCGGCCCCGCCTGTCGGCTTGTCGTCGTAATGTCGCAGGATCTCGGCGATCCGCAGCGCGATCAGGAGCTCGTCGCTGCGGTCGGACACCCGGTGGTGGATCAGCTCCTCGGCGGAGCGCAGCTGCCGCTCGATGGTCTTGCGGTCCCGCCGGCGCAGCGCCGCGGTCGCCGACACGCTCTGGCCGTGCTCGAGGTACGCGCGCAGCGTCGCGCGCAACTCACGCATTCGCTCGCCCGGGCGGTCGAGCTCTCCGAGCTCCCGCTCGATGAACGCGATCGCGAGGTCCCGATCGCGCAGCACTGCGAGCAGCAGGCGCAGATCCCCGAAGTGGACGGTCCGCTGGTCGGTCGCCACCGCGATCGTCCTCGCCTCGACCGCCTGGTGGTGACTGGCGGCGAAGCCCGCGATTCCGGCCGCGGGCTCTCCGACGGCGATGTGACCATCCCACGAGCCCTCGCTGGCGACAAGGGCCTCGATGTCGCTGCCCGAGACCCCGGTCCGTCCGCCGAACCAACCCCACGTCCCGCCGTCGGGAGCCTCCACGAACAGCATGTCGAGGTCGGTACGCGCGGCCAGCGCGTCCGGCGACGGCGGACTGTCGGTGACGAACGCGACGTGCTGGTTGGCCAGGTCGTAGCCGAGCTCGCTGGGCTCCACCCAGTGGCCGTCGAGCGCACGCGACACCGCCCGCAGTTGCGACTGGTCGCGCGCGGTGCCGGCGCCCGCCAGCTGGGTCTCGTGGGCGTCGCGGAAGAGCGCGCTGACGTGCGTCGCGTGGCCGCGGAGGCCAACCCGCGCGGCCTTCATCACATCCCAGCAGAGCGCGGCGTCGCGCAGCGTCCGCTCCGCCACGAGCTCGAACTGCTCCCAGAAGACCTCCTGGCCCACGAGCCAGACGTCGGTCATCCTGGCCAGCTGGTAACGGCCCGCGGTCATCCGCGCCAGCTCGATCAGGTCGGGCGGCAGCTCCTGCGGAAGCTCCGCCTGCGAGCGCAGCCGGGCGAGCGAGTCACGCACGGCGGCCAGCACGCCACGCCGCAGGGCAGCCTGGTGCGCCGCGGGCATCCTCCCCTGGGTCACCTGCACCCGAGCCGCGACCCGGTCTGAGACGCGGGTCACGAACGCGTCGAGTTCCGCCTCAATCTCGTCGACGACAGCGGCCACCATGATTCGCGCGACCTGGCCGTCCTCGACATCTGGGTTCATTTCTGCGGCGATAGCGATCTGTCCTCAGCGGGCCCCGACGCCGGCGCGCATGCGCCCGCCCGCGCTCGAAGCGACGAGTTTTTGGCCCCCCCGTCAACTTGACGTGGCCACGACGACACTAGGGCCCTCCTCTTCCAACTGCCTACGGGGTTAGCTGCCGGGCTCGCGCTGAAGAGTCTGCGCTACGCCGCCTGAGTGCTGGCGATTAGCCCCAGAGGCCATCTCGGCCTCTCGATTGGGTCCCCCGCTCCCCGGATCTGGCGGTCCAGGGACTCGGCTGGGGTATGTGATCGACCGGGAGACTACCAACACCCCTAACAGAAAGCTAAGCCGGATCCGAAATCGCGTCGACCCTCCGGTCGATACCCGCGTCGCCGCGCGGCTGTGGGGTCTGCGCGAGACGCCGGATTCAGGTGAGCCGGAGTCCTCGGTCGCACCGCCGCGGGGATGATGCGGCCGCCGGCCTGGTGCCCGACCGGTATCGCGTGGTCTTCGACGTCGCGCCGCCCGGCAGCGGCTGGACCGGCGGGGTCGCCGCGATCGTCAGTAGATCGATTGACACTTAGTCAGTAGATGATTTGACACTTAATTGACACTCGTGGGTCACCTCTTGGGCGGGCGCGGGTGTCCCACATTGGCCCTTGATAATTCACCCAGAATGGCCTTAGGTGTCGAACTGCCCTTTGCCTGAAACCTGCCCGGCGCTTGCCCCTGCCCGGGCCTAAACGTGAAACGTCGCTGACGCGCTCAGCCGAGTGGCGGGTGCGTCATTTCAAGGCGCTACAAGAGAGGCGAGAACGTGACGCCCGAGTATGACGAGCAGGTGCTGCCGTGACACCAGTCCGCATCCCGAATCGCGTTGCGACCGCCGCCTTCATGATCCTCGTAATGGCCGGGCTTAGCGCGTGCGGTGGCGCATCGGTCCGTCGCGACGCGCTGCTGATGATTCCCGTTCCCGACCGGGTGACCGTCACCACCGGCACCGTGCCCGGCCTCGGCACCGTCCTGATGGACGCGCAGGGGCACACCCTGTACGAGTATCCCGTCGACCTGCGCAAGCATGTGACCTGCACCGGCGGTTGCGCCGACACCTGGCCGCCACTGGTGATCGCCGACGGCCGTCATCCAACCGCCGCCGGCGACGCCAGAGCGAAGCTGCTGGGCAGCATGCCAGACCCCAACACCGGCGCCAGGGTGGTCACCTACGACGGCTACCCCCTGTACCGCTACGACAACGACACCTCGCCCGGCACCGCCAATGGGCAGTTCCTGCAATCGGATGGTGCCCCCTGGTTCGCGCTCGCGCCCTCCGGGCAACCGGTCTACCGACAGATAACCCAAGCCGAAACGAGACAGTGACACCCGACACTCAACCCCAGCCTCCCCTCGCGCCCGGCCGAGGGCTCGATCGCCGGGCGCTGATCGGCGTCGGTGCCGGGCTCGTCCTCGGCGCCGGACTGAACCAGGCGGGCGACGCCGTCGCCGCCTCGTCCCCGTCGGAGGCGCGTCAGCCACCCTCGCCCGGCGAGATGCTGATGAGCGAACACGGCGTGCTCAAGCGTCTGCTGCTCGTCTACCAGACCGCCTCCGAGCAACTCGCCGCCGGGCGGACCCCGCCGGCCGCGGCGATCGCCGGAAGCGCCGAGTTGATCCGCGACTACATCGAGGGCTTTCACGAAGGCCTCGAAGAGGCGTACGTGTTCCCCCGCGTCCAGCCCGTCCACCCCACAACGATCCACACCCTGCTGGTCCAGCATGACCGCGGTCGCCACCTGACCGCCGCGATCAGCATCGTCGCCGGCCAGAGCCTGAAGGAGCCAGCCACGCGCGCGGCCCTGCACCGTTACCTCGACCTGTTCGTCGCGATGTACTCGCGCCACGAGGCCTGGGAGGACACCGTCGTGTTCCCGACCATTCGCGAGGTGATGAGGCCTCGGACCTTCGATGAGCTCGCCGAGCGTTTTCGCTATCTCGAACACGCCCAGTACGGCGACAGCGGCTTCGCCCATCTGCTCGACCGCGTGGGCGGCATCGAACGGCAAATGGGCATCGGCGAGCTGGCCGCGTTCACCCCGCCGGAGATCAATCCCCCGTACGGCTGAGCCTCCGCCCGACGCGACCCCTCCAGTATCAATTTATACCGCATCGATCGCCCTCATGAGGCTGTGCGCGGTGCCGCATAATCGCCCGCCGCAAGCCGGAACCGACCGATTGGAGCAGCGATATGAGCGGGCATGCGGTGGTGATCGCCGGAGGGGGTCCGACGGGGATGATGTTGGCGGCTGAGTTGGCCCTGGCGGAGGTCGACGTCGCGATCGTCGAGCGGCGTCCTGATCACGTGCTCGTCGGCTCGCGGGCCGGCGGTTTTCACTCGCGAACGATCGAGGTGCTCGATCAGCGTGGGGTCGCTGACCGGTTCCTCAAGGAAGGTCAGGTCGCTCAGGTCGCGATGTTCGGCACCCAGCTGTTGGACATGAGCGACTTTCCGACCCGGCATCCGTATGCGCTCGGGATCTGGCAGAACCAGATCGAGCGAATCATGGCCGCCTGGATCGCCGAGCTGCCGGTCCGGATCCGCTACCGGTGCGAGGTCACGGGCTTTGCCCAGGACGGCGCCGGCGTGGATGTTCGGCTGTCCGACGGCGAATCGCTGCGGGCCCAGTACCTGGTCGGCTGCGACGGGGGGCGCAGCCTGATCCGCAGGGCCGCGGGGATCGAGTTCCCGGGATGGGAGCCGACGAGGAGCAACCTGATCGCGGAGGTCGAACTGACCGAGGAGCCGCCGCCCGGGATTCGCCGCGACGCGGTCGGCCACCACGGCCTCCACACGATGGAGGACGGAAAGACGGTGCGGGTCATCGTCACGGAGCGTCGGCTCGAGACCGGCGTCGAGCCGACGATGGGCGATCTCAGCGAGGCGCTGATCGCTGTCTATGGCACCGACTTCGGAGTCCACAGTCCCACCTGGATCTCCAGGTTCACCGATGCGACGCGTCAGGCGGCGTCGTACCGCTCGGGACGAGTCCTGCTCGCCGGCGACTCAGCTCACGTGCACTACCCGGCGGGTGGACAGGGCCTGAGCCTCGGCGTCCAGGATGCAGTGAATCTGGGGTGGAAGCTGGCTCAGGTCGTCAACGGGGACTCCCCGGAGAGCCTGCTGGACACATATCACGACGAGCGCCACCCGGTCGCCGCCCGCGCGCTTCGGCACACGATGGCTCAAACCACGCTGCAGCGCGTCGACGACCGGATGCAGGCTCTCGTGGAAGTGGTGTCCGAGCTGGTGAGCATGGATGAGCCGCGCAAACGGCTAGCCGGCATCGTCTCGGGGCTCGACATCCACTACGACCTCGGGGACGGACATCCACTGCTCGGTCGCCGGATGCCCGACCTGGACCTGCAGACCGCCGACGGGCCGCTCCGAGTCTTCGAGCTGCTTCACGGCGCCAGGCCGGTGCTGCTCAACCTCGGCGAGCCCGGCGGCTTTGACATCACGCCGTGGGCCGATCGAGTGCTGCTGGTCGACGCGGGCTACAGCGGGGAGTGGGAGCTCCCCGTGCTCGGGGTGGTCAGCGCTCCGACCGCCGTGCTCGTTCGCCCGGACGGCTACGTCGCCTGGGTCGAGACCGGCACGGCGGCCGGACTCGAGGATGCGCTCGACAGGTGGTTCGGACCACCCGCCGAGCGCTGATCCTCCCTGTGTCATGGGCGCGCCGGCGCCGGCGTTGGCACGGTTGCGGCGGGGGTCGCCGACGCCGGGACGGGCGGGCTCTCCTTGCCGGCACGAGGTGGCGACGGCGCGACCCGCAGGATCCGGGCCGCCGGCGCCGGCAGCCACCAGTTGTAGGACCCGAACAGGCTGACCAGCGCGGGTACCAGGAGGCAGCGGATCAGGGTCGCGTCGACCAGGATCCCGGCGCCGAGACCGGTGGCGAGGACCTTGATGTCGGTCTCGGGCCCGGTCGACATCGCCAGGAACGACAGCACCAGGATCAGTGCGGCGCTCGTCACCAGCCGTCCGGTTCGTCCGATGCCTTCGATCACGGCGCTGCCCGTTTCACCGGTCCGGTCGAAGCTCTCGCGCATCCGCGCGAGGATGAACACCTCGTAGTCCATCGACAGACCGAACAGGAACGCGAACACCATCACCGGCACCCACATCGTGATCGCGCCGGTGGCGGGGATCCCCCACACGGCCTGGCTGGCGTGACCGCTCTGCCAGACCCACTCCATCACACCGTAGGCCGCGCCCAGCGAGGCAAGGTTGAGCACGACCGCCTTGAGCGGCAGCAGCAGCGAACGAAACGCCCGGGCGAGCAGCACAAACGTCGCCAGCGCGATCAGCCCCAGCATCAGCGGGAAGCTGCCGTATACGTCGTTAGCGAAGTCGATCATGGATGCCCCGGAGCCGGCGATGCCGAGCACGGCCGGGTCACGCGCGAGCGACGCCCGGATCGCGCGAACCGTGTCCTGCCCGGTGGCGATGTCGGTCTCCGCTCGCGGCAGCACGGTCACCAGCGCGGTCCCACCGCGGCGGAACTGGCCGCCCGCCGCGCCGATCGCGGCGTGGACGCCCGGCACGTGGGCGAGTTGCTTGACGACCGCCGCGGCCGCGTCCGCGCGGGTGAGAACGTCGACCGGCGTCAGCGTGCCGGCGGGGACGCCGCCGGCCTCGAGCGTCGTCAGGGCGCTGTGGGCGGGGCCGGTTTGCGCGAGCGCCGCGGTGCTCGGCTCTCCCAGGTGCAGCGAGAACGCCGGGATGATCAGCGCCGCCAGCGTGGCCGTGCCGGCGAGCGCGGCCAGCCCGCGGTGGCGTACGGTGAAGCGGCCCCACGCGGTCCACCCTCGGGAGGCGGTGTTGTCGGTCCGCAGCCGTGGCCAGTCCAGCCGCGGGCCGACGGTCGCGAGCACGACCGGCAGCAGCGTCAACGCGACCGCGACCGAGATCAGCGGGATCAGCACGCCGCCGATGCCGGCGCTGCGCAGGAACGGGACGGGGAGCGCGACCAGCGCCAGCAGGCCGATGCCGACGGTCAGCCCCGAGAACAGGACCGCGCGCCCGGCGGAGGTCATCGCGGCCTGTACCGCATCCTCGTTGGCCTTGCCGTGAGCGCGCTCCTCGCGCCAGCGGCTGACGACCAGCAGCGAGTAGTCGATCGCGACCTCCAGCCCGATCAGCGCGATCAGAAACTCGACGACCTGGCTGACCGCCATCAGCTGCGTGAGCCCGCCGAGCGCGAGGAAGGTGGTGAGGATCGAGATCCCGGCGATCACCAGCGGCAGGAACGCGAGGAGGCTCGCGAACACGAACGCGAGCACGACCAGCGCCCCGAGCCCGCCCAGCATCGCCTCCGCCATCACCCCGGCGCCCTTGCCGGCGGCCCTGCCCGTCGCCAGCGCCTGGATCCCGGTGACGCGCACATGCCAGGAACCGGGCACGGCGGCGCTGACGGCGCGCTGGATCCGCGCGGTCAGGTTCCCGGGCGACATCGGGTTGCTCTGCGGGGTGAACACCAGCGCGTAGGTGGCGCGCCCGTCGGCGGTCGCGAACGCCCGATCTCCTGTGGTGGCGTAGTCGACCACCCGCGCCGTCGGCTCCACCCGCCCGGCGGCGGCGAACGCGCGGCCGAGACGAGCCACGACCCCCGGGGTGTGGATCGTGGTGCCGGCCGGCAGCGTGATCACCGGCACCGTCGGATCCTGGGCGCCGTTGTGGCGGTAGAGCGCCTGGATCCGAGCGTCGGAGCGAAACGCCGCGCCCGGCATCGCAAAGCTCGTGGTCAGCCGCTTGGTCGTGGCGCCCGCGGTCATCGCGCCGGCGATCGCCAGGACCAACCAGAACGCGACGACCAGCAACTTGTGCGAGAGAACGAAACGGGTGAGCTTCGACATGGTGGAACTCCTCGTGAGCGAGCCGGATTTGCTGGCGGCAAGCATCCCTTCGGCGAGCCGTTCTGTCGTCGGCTCCAGGGAGGCAGTGGCGCTACCACGGTTCGCGCACGCGGGCGAGCGGCCGTACTCCATCTGGAGCAGGCCGGGGCCTGCGGACGGACGACGACAACCGCTCGCGCGGGGTTTACATTCGCGCCTGTGAACGCTCTGCCCGCGCGCGATCGGATCCGCCGGCCCGCGCTCGCCGCCGCGCTCGCGCGTGCGCGGCGCTCGCCGCTCGCCTTCGACATCGGCTTCGCGGTCGTCATGGCGGCCGTCACCGTGCTCGGGTCGCTGGGCGAGGGTCATCCCAACCAGCAGTTCGACAAGCCGGCGCCCGGTCAGCACATCCCCCACCTCGGGGCGGCGGCCGTGCTGCTCGTGCTCGCCAGTGCGCTCGTCCTGATCTGGCGCCGGCGGGCGCCGGTGGCGGTGCTGGCGGTGTCGCTGGCGGCGGTCGTCGCCTACACCTGCCTCGGCTACGTCAACGGCGCGGCAATCCTCAACCCGATCGCGGCGCTCTACGCCGTGTCGGTGGCCTGCCCCGTCGGCTGGGCGATCGCGCTGTCGGTGCTGACAATGGGGGCGCTGATGGCCGCCAGCGCCGGGTTCAACCCGCTCGGGGCGACCGGCGGAGGGTTCTACGTGATTCCCGGCCTGGTCGCCGCGGCGCTGCTGCTGGGACTGTGGGTCGCCAGCCGCCATGCCTACGCGCGCCGCGAGAGCGAGGACCAGGCCCGCCGCGCGGTAGACGCCGAGCGCCTGCGGATCGCCCGCGAGCTGCACGACGTCGTCGCCCACACGATGGCCACGATCAACGTGCAGGCGGGGGTCGCCGGGCACGTGATCGAGTCACAGCCCGAGCAGGCGGCGCAGGCGCTCGAGGCGATCAAGCAGGCCAGCAAAGAGGGGCTGCGCGAGCTGCGAGCGATCCTCAACGTGCTCCGCCAGGCCGACGAGCACGAGGACACCGCGCCGGCGCCACGACTGGCCCAGCTCGGCGGGCTGATCGAGGGGACCGAGCGTGCCGGGCTGCCGACGACGCTCACCGTGCAGGGCGACCCGCGCCCGGTGTCGCCGACGGTGGAGATCGCGGCCTACCGGATCGTGCAGGAATCGCTGACCAACGCGCTCCGGCACGCCGGGGCGAGCGCCGCCACGGTGACGCTGTCCTACGCGCACCCGGAGCTGCGACTGGAGATCACCGACGACGGCCGCGGCCTGAGCGGCGACCGCGGCTCCCACGTAGCTGGACACGGGATCGCCGGGATGCGCGAACGGGCGGCGGCCGCCCGCGGCACGCTCGAGGCCGGCCCTCGGCCGGGCGGGGGCTTTCGCGTGTTTGCACGGCTGCCGCTGAGCGCACCGTGATCAGGGTCCTGCTAGCCGACGACCAGGCGCTGATCCGCGCCGGCTTTCGCGTGCTGCTCGACTCCGCCGAGGGCATCGAGGTGATCGGCGAGGCCGAGGACGGCGAGCAGGCAGTGGAGCTCGCCCGCCGGCACCGGGCCGACGTGGTGCTGATGGACATCCGCATGCCCGGCGTCGACGGCCTCGAGGCCACTCGCCGGATCGACGCCGACGAGCGCCTCGCCGGCGTCAAGGTGCTGATCCTGACGACGTTCGAGAGTGACGAGTACGTCTACGAGGCGCTCCAGGCCGGCGCCAGCGGCTTCCTGGTCAAGGACACCGAGCCGGCCGAGCTGCTGCACGCGATCCGTGTCGTCGCCGGCGGAGACGCCCTCCTGTCCCCGAAGATCACCCGACGGCTGATCGCCGACATCGCAGCTCGCCGACCCCCGCCGTCGCGGCCGGATCCGGCGCTGTCCGAACTCACCGACCGCGAACGCGAGATCATGGGACTCGTCGCCCAGGGCCTCTCCAACGCCGACATCGCGGGCCAGCTGTACCTCAGCCCGCTCACCGTCAAGACCCACGTCAGCCGCGCGATGCTCAAGCTACACGCCCGCGACCGAGCACAGCTCGTCGTGATCGCCTACCAGAGCGGACTCGTCAGCCCAAGCGACTGAGCGACGCGAGGTGGATGCGGCGGAATTCGCCGGGGGGTTGGCCGTAGGCGGCCCGGAACGCGCGACTGAATCTGTTCGTGCTCATGCGAACCGCGCGCCGCCGTCGACGTGGATCGTCTCGCCGCTGACGAACCCGGCTCCGAGCAGCCACATGACGGCGTCGACGATGTCGCGATTGACCCCGGTCCGGCCGGCGAACGTGCCGGCCGCCGCCCCGTTCAGGAACTCGGCCTTGCCCTCGCCGAGGCGATCCCAGGCACCGGAGTCGACGATTCCGGGCGAGATCGCGTTCACCCGGATCGGCGCGAGCTCCCGCGCGAGGTGCGTGGCTGCAAACGACACGGCACCGTTTGTGATCCCCATCAGGGCCTTGCCGGGGGAAGGCTTCCAGGCGGCCACTCCGGAGAACAGCGCGATCGAGCCGGTCGGCGGCAGCATCGGAGCGACGTGCTTGACCAGCAGCAGCGGCCCGATCACCTTCGCCGCGAACGCGGCCTCCGTCTTATCCCGGTCGATTTCGGTGACCGGGACGTTGTGGTGGGCGGCCGCGGTGGCGACGACGTGGTCGACCGAGCCAACCGCGGCGATTGCCGCCGCGATGCTGTGCTCGTCGGTGATGTCGATCTGCACCGACTCGGCGCCGGGGATCGTGGCCGCCGCCTGGCGGGCCCGGTCGCCGTCGCGGGCGCCGATGATCGCGGTGGCGCCGGCCGCGGCCGCGGCCTGCGCAACCGCCAGTCCGATGGCGCGGGAACCGCCGGCGACGAGCACGCGCTGACCGGTGAGATCGGGAAGGGTTGTTGTCATGGGATGGCTCCTTTCTCGAGGTGTCGGCAGCACGGTATAGTTTGGATACCGGTATCTACAACGCTACCGAGACCATGAACGCTCAGAAGGCATACGACGTGATGGCGCCGACCTGTCCCAGTCGGGCAGTGCTGCACCGGATCGGTGCGCGGTGGACCGTGTTCGTGGTCGTCGCACTGGACCCGGCGCCAAAGCGGTTCAGCGAGCTCAAGGCACACATCCGCGGCATCACCTCGAAGGCTCTGACGGAGACGCTGCGCGCGATGGAGTACGACGGGCTGATCTCGCGCACCAGCAGGGGCGGGAACCCACCGCACGTCGAATACGCGCTCACACCGCTCGGACGGTCGCTGCTGGTCCCGCTCGGCGCCGTCCGGGACTGGGCCGAAACCCACGTCCCCGACATCGAACGCGCCCGGACTCTGGCCCAGGCGTCCCAGCCGACGGGTTAGCCGAGGCCGGCGGGGATGCAGCCGAGGGCTTCCCCCCTCCCATCTATCACAAGATTTCCTTTGACAAGAAGCCTTGTGATCGCTACGGTATTACAAGACGTCTTGTAACCACCGCAAAGACGGGAGAAACAGAATGCTCAACCAGTCACCGCTGATCGACGAGCTCGCCCGGGAGCGCATTGCGGACATCCACGACTCAGCGCGCCGGGAGCGTCTCGCCGGGCGCGCCGCATCTCTGCCGCGAAGGCGCGCCCACGTGGGCCAGCTGCTGATCGCGCTCGGCCAGCGCCTCGCCCCCACCGAGACGCGTGCTACCAATCGCATGACGAAGCCTGCCGGGCGCTGAGGCCGACGCAGCACGCCGACGGCGGCAGCGAGCCGCGCCGAATGTCAGACACAGAACCAGCGGAGATCGAGACCAGCGCCGCCGGCGCGACACAGCCGTCGCGGGAGATCAACGACCCCAAGGCGATGCGAGCGCTCGCCCACCCGCTGCGCCTCGCCATCCTCGACGCGATACGCAACGAGGGCGAGCTCACCGCAACCCGCGCCGCGGATCTGCTGAACCAGAGCCCGGGCAACATGTCGTGGCATCTGCAGCTGCTCGCCAGGTACGGCTTCATCGTCGAAGCCGAGGGCGCCAAGGGACGCAGCCGGCCCTGGAAGATCGCGCCCGGCACCAACACATTCAGCCCGACCGAGTCGGTGGCCGGATCGTTTGACGCCGTCGAGCACCTGGCGCTCACGGTGCTCGATCGCAGCCTCGAGCAGTTACAGGCGTCGTGGCACCAGCGCAAGGACTTTGGGGACGCGTGGTCCAACGCCTCCTTCGTCCAGGCGAGCATGGGCTTCCTGACCCCTGCCGAGCTCGCCGAGATCGGCGAGCAGATAGCGCAGCTGCTGCACCAATACGACGAGCGCTCAGACCCGGCACAGCGACCGGCCGAGGCGCTGCCGGTCAACATGGTCGCCTTCGGGCACCCGATGCCGCGCACCAAGCAACGAAACTAGCGACCCAGATTCGGGTATTTCAGGAGGAATGTCCGGTCAGCTGCGACCACGACGGGTGGTGGCTCCCGATGGCGTCGAGTGGGAGGTGGGTCGGAGATGGCTGACACGCCGCCCCAAGCCCAAGCTGGCCATGCCCGACCGCGAGTTCGTCGGCCAGTCGCTGGACAGCCTCGGAGGGGTCGGCCTGCCGGACTTCGGAGAAGGACTGTTGGCGGTCGCCGCGGTCGTGGCCCTGCTGCTGATCCTCGTCCCGGTCCTGTTCTTCGGCGTCGAGCTGATCATCCTTGGCGCGCTTCTGGCCGCCGGAGTGTTCGCGCGTACGCTCCTCCGGCAGCCGTGGGTGATCGAGGCGAGGTCGATCGATCCGCTCACGTCCGGGCGAGCGCTCGAATGGAGCGTGCGGGGATGGCGGAGGTCGGGCAGGCTGATCGCTCAGGTCGCCTCGGATCTCGAGGCTGGTCGCGAGCCGGAGCACGGACCGTCGGAAGCTATCGCCGGCGGGTGATCCCGGTGACCTCCCATGCGCGACCGAGGGCGCTGCCATACAGGGCCACGATGACGAGCACCAGAGCACGCTGGAGCGCCGCACTCCCGGTGTTCGCGAGGAGCGCCACCGAGATCCCGAGCTGCACCGCGTAGCCGCCAACCGAAATCACCGCGAAGGTGAGATTCAGCTTCCTGGTTCGAAAGCCCTGGGAGAAGTTGCCGGCCCGCCGCGCCCTCCCTATCAGGTCTCTCGTGGTCAGCAGGCCGACGCCCGCCATCGCGAGGCTCGACACCGCGAACACGACCGGACCGCCGGTCAAGGCCACGATCGAGACGAAGAAGATGTCCACCAGGGCGACAAACGCGCTCCCGGCCAGCACCGTTCGCCGCTCCCGTGTTGTCGGGTCAGAGTCATCCGCGTTGACGACCGACACGGCGACGACCAGCAGCCCCAAGATGGCAGCGGACGCGCCCGCGCTGGCAATGAAAAAGTTCTGATAGTGGGCTACCACGGTTCGATCAATTCTTAGGAGGCCGGAGGATGGACAAGCCAACCAAGATCAGCTTCGTCTATTACAACCCCGGCCTACCGACTGCTGGACCTGTACTTCGCCGACTACGCGGCGGCGAGCGACGCCGTGACGACCGCCGAGGCGGGCGCTCTGGTCGGCGCGACCCTCGAGCACGCGACCGGCGGCGTGGTGATCGCCTTCGCGGAGGTCCTCGTCGACGAATAGGAGATCGCTAAAGCCTGCCTCGCGTCTTGCCGATGCAGGCGGTAGTTGTTCAGCACCGACCTCGACCGAAGGAGAATCACGATGGGTACCAGCGAATTCAGCGGTTTTGAAGACGACGCCAAGAAGTTCGCCGACGAGCACCCGCAGCAGGCCGACCAGGCGCTCGACAAGGTGGGCGACATGGTCAACCAGGACACCGGCAACAAGTTCTCCGGGGAGATCGACACCGGCGAACAGAAGGCCGAGAGTTATCTCGGCATCCAGGGCGACCCGCAGCAGCAGCAGCAACAGCAACAGTAGGCCGGCCGAGGTCGCGCGGGTCGGGAGATCGGCCCGCGCGCCCGTAGCCGGCAGTAGGATCGCGGCCGTGCCGTTCACGCTGACGAACGTCAGGGAGGATCTGGAGGACATCGGGTCCAACTTCGACGGCTCGCCCGACCTCGAGTTCCGCCACGCGAGCAAGGCGCTCGAGCTCGAGCAGTGTGGCCTCAGCTATCAGCGCATCCCGCCCAACTTTCGCTTCCCGATCGGGCACACGCATCGGAAGCAGGAGGAGGTGTACGTGGTCGTGCGCGGGAGCGGGCGGATGAAGCTCGACGACGAGGTCGTCGAGGTGAGGGAGTACGACGTGGTCCGCGTCCCGCCCGGCACCTGGCGAGGGTACGAGGGCGGGCCGGAGGGCCTCGAGATCCTCGTCTTCGGTGCACCAAGCCTCGGCGAGAATCTGCGCGAAGACGTGGAGGGCCAGCCCGGCTGGTGGGCCGACTAGCCTGACGCGCGCAACGGCGGACCCGGCTTTTGTCAAGCAAGGCGGCTATGCTTGCCGAATGCTCGAGCGCGACTATCCGGACCAGATCTGCTCGATCGCCCGCTCGCTCGAAGTGGTCGGTCAGCGCTGGACGCTGCTGATCCTCCGTGACGCGGTCCTTGGAGTCGAGCGGTTCGAGGAGTTCCAGCAGAAGCTCGGGATCGCCTCCAACGTGCTCACCAACCGACTCAGGCTGCTGTGCGACGAAGGCGTGCTCGAGCGTGTTCCCGACCCCGAACGTCCCGGCCGGCCGAAGTACATCCTCACCGACAAGGGACAGGAACTCGCCCCCGCGCTGATCGTGTTGATGAAGTGGGGCGACCGCCACTACCCGGCCCCGGGGGGCCCGCCGCGACTCACTCTTCACGCCGGCTGTGGCGGCAACATCGGCGCCGATTTCCGCTGCGACCGATGCGGCGAGCAGGCGGGCCGCGGTGAAATCGAACTCCCGTCCGGGCCTGGCTCGCCAGGGGTGGGCTAGCGGGCCCACCCCTGGCGTCAACGCGGCCAGGATCCCCCGGCCACCCTGCCTCCGCCGTCGGAGGTGATCACCTGGCCGTTGATGAAGCCGCCGTCCTCGGACAGCAGGAAGGACACGAGCGCCGCCGCGTCCTCGGGGCGTCCCGTCCGCCCCAGGGGCGTGCGTCGCCGGGCTTCCTGTTCGATTTCTGGCGTCATCCACCCGGTGTCGTTGGGCCCCGGGTTGACCGCGTTGACGGTGATCCCGCGCGGGCCGAGCTCGGTCGCTGCCGAGTACGTGATCCACTCGAGCGCGCCCTTGCTCGCCGCGTAGGCGATTGCGCCGCTCTGCGGCGGGCCGCTCGTGAAGATGACGATGCGGCCGGGCGTCGACCGCTCGGCGAAGGCTCGCATCAGCAGCAGGGAACCCCGGACGTTGATCGCCAGGTGCCGGTCGACTGCTTCGGCGGTCATGTCGAGGAGGCCTCCGCCGGAGTCGTGGGCGTGGGCAATGACGAGTGCTGACAGAGGCCCGGCGATCTCCTCGGCGGCTTCGAGCAATCGCGCAGGCTCTGCCGGGTCGCCCAGATCGCTCTGCAGGTCACCATCGACCTGCTCGTCGATGCCGGCGTGGATTTCCCGGTCGTACGGGGTCCACCCCGCGGCGACGACCGTAAATCCATCGCCGCGCAACCGCTGCGCCACGGCGGCCGCGATCCCGCGCGAGCGGCTGACCCCGGTGATGAGCACGGCAGGCATGCGGCGTCAGGGTATGCGATCTTGGTGGGCGATGGCCGGGTTCGACGAGCTGGCGGCCGAGGCCGAGTCGGTCTCAGTGGACGGCTGGGACTTCTCCTGGCTCGAGGGCCGCGCGGTCGAGCAGCGGCCGTCCTGGGGGTATCAGCGGCTGATGAGCCGGCGGCTTGCGTCCGTCGGCTCAGCTCTGGATATTCAGACCGGTGGCGGTGAGGTGCTCGCAGGCGCCGACAGGTTCCCGCCGACGATGGTCGCGACCGAGTCCTGGCCGCCGAACATCGCGCGGGCGACCACGCTGCTGCATCCGCTCGGCGTGGTGGTCGTCGCCGATCCCGACGAGCCGCCGCTGCCGTTCGCCGACGCGGCGTTCGATCTGGTCGTCAGCCGTCACCCGACGCGCGTTTGCTGGACGGAGATCGCCCGCGTCCTGAAGCCGGGCGGGACCTATTTCGCCCAGCACGTCGGTCCCGAGACCGTTCGCGAGCTCACCGAGTTCTTCCTCGGCCCGCAACCCGACGGCGTGCATCCACGCGACCCGGAGCGCGAGCGCCAGGATGCGCGCGCCGCCGGCCTGGAGGTCCTCGACGTCCGCGGCGAACCGCTGCGGATGGAGTTCTGGGACGTCGGCGCGGTCATCTACTTCCTGCGCAAGGTCGTCTGGACCGTCCCGGGCTTCACCGTCGAGGGGCACCGCGACCGTCTTTTAGAAATGCACGATCGAATCCAGGCCGAGGGTGCATTCATCGCGCACTCGACTCGAACGCTGATCGAAGCGCGCAGGGCCGCCTGACCGCTGCCGAGATGGCGGCGCGCGGCTAGTGCCGGGGGTGGCCCCGCTAGGCCACCCCCGGCCAGCAAGCTAGTTCTGAACCAGGAGGTCCTGCGTTCCCGCGCAGAGAACGGTCTGGATGTCGAGCCGGTCGTCGAGCACGACGATGTCCGCGCGACCGCCGGGCTCGAGCACACCGACGTCGTCGCGGCCGAGGAAGCGCGCCGGAACCTCCGTCGCGGCGCCGACGGCCTGCTCGAACGGGACGCCGAGCGCGTGCAGGTTGCGTACCGCGTCGATCATCGTCAGCACGCTTCCGGCGAGCGTTCCGTCCTCCCGCATCGGGGCCGCGCCGGCGCCGACCTGGACTTCGACGTCACCGAGGCGGAACGTGCCGCCGCCCGCGCCGGCACCGGCCATCGCGTCGGTGATCAGCGCAACGCGGCCGGCGGCGCACGCCCAGACGAGCTGCACCGTCTCGCCGGCGAGGTGGTAGCCGTCGACGATCATCTTCACGACGACGTCCGGTCGCGTGAGTGCCGCCCCGGCCACGCCGGGGTCGCGCGAGCGAAGCGGCCGCATCGCGTTGAACACATGCGTCAGGCCGGTGATGCCGAGATGGAAGCCGCGGCTGGCCTCCTTCGTGGTGGCATTGGTGTGCCCGGCCGAGACGACGACACCGCGCTCGCGCAGCCGCCTGATCAGCACGTCGGCGCCCGGCAGCTCCGGCGCGAGTGTCATCTCGGTCACCGGACCCGAGTCGAGGAGCCGGTCGAGCAGCGCGAGGTCTGGCGCGCGCAGGTGCTCGGGTGGGTGCGCGCCGGGCCGCTCGGGGGAGAGGAACGGTCCTTCGAGGTGCGCGCCGAGCACACGCGGGCCCGGGCCGTTGGCGGGCAGCGCCCGCACCGCCTCGACGGTTGTCGCCTCGGCGGAGGTGATGAAGGTCGGCTGGTAGGCCGTGACCCCCGCGAGCAGCAGGGCTTCGCCGGCGCGCCGGTAGTCCTCGGTGGCCGCAGCCAGGAAGTCGATGCCGCCGTAGCCGTTGACCTGGATGTCGACCAGGCCGGGAATCGCGATCAGTCCACCCGGCGCGCGACCCAGGCCGACGGCGACAACGCGCCCGTCCTCGACCTCGACGTCGCCCGGGACGAGCTCGCCGCGGACGAGCGCAGCCTCGACCCCGAGCCTCATCTCGACACCGCCTTCCGCACGGACCCGCCGGCGGCCTCGAGCCGAGCCCTTGCGGAGTCGGCCTCGACCCCGGCAAGGAGCGAAACGAGCGCGACCCGCGCGTCACCGTCAGCCGCCGCGATGGCCCGATCGACACGGTCCTCGGGCGCGCCGCTGGCGATGATGACGTTGCGCCGCGCCCGCTCCCGAACCTTGTGGTTGTCGGGCGAGGCGCCGACCATCAGACCGCGGTACGTGCGGCCGAGCCGGATCATCGTCACGGTCGAGATCGTGTTGAGGACGAGCTTCTGGGCCGTGCCGGCCTTGAGGCGGGTCGAGCCCGCGATGACCTCCGGCCCGACGACGGTTGCCACCTCATGGTCGGCGGCGACACCCGCCTCGCTCCCGTGGTTCGCGGTGACGGCGACGGTGAGCGAGCCGGCCTGCCGGGCTGCCTCGAGCGCGGCGAGCACGAACGGCGTCCGGCCCGAGGCGCTGACGCCGACGATGCAATCCTCGGGCTGGATCGAGAGCTCGAGCAGCGCCTCTGTCGCCGCCTGGCGGTCGTCCTCGGCCGCCGCGCCCTCGGCCACAACCGCCACGACCTCGTCCGGAGGAGAGCCGAAGGTGGGGCCGCACTCGGCCGCGTCGATGGCGGCGAGGTCGCCGGACGAACCCGCGCCGACATAGACCAGGCGGCCGCCGCGCTGGAGCCGTTCGACGATCCCGTCGATCGCGGTTGCCAGCGCGTCCCCCGCCCCAGCCACGGCGCCCGGGACCGTCGCGTCCTCCTCGTTCATCAGCCGGACGAGGTCTCGCGTCGAGCGGAGGTCGAGGTCCGCGAGCTCCGGGCGGGACGCCTCGGTCACGGGCTGCTGTGTCCTGCCGACCAGGGCGGCGCTGACAGCCTCCCAGACGAGCGGCGAGTCCGGGGTCGCGAGGTGCGTCATGTTCCCGCACGCTTCGTAGCCCCACGTCCAGAGATCGTCGATTCCCTCCTGGCGGGCGCCGGCGATCGCCGCCTCCAGGTCCGCGACATCCTCGCGCGCGAGTCCGAAACCCGGGACCCAGAGTTGCGCCGCGACGCCATGGCGGTCGGCGGTCTCACGCAGCAGCCGCGCGAAGCGCCGGACGAAGGGTCCCGCCGGCTCGTTCCAGTGCTTCCAGTACGGGTCCGTGGCGAAGATGGAAAGCCCGGGCAAGGAGGCAACCGCGTCCCAGTCGGCAAGTCCGGCCGTGCCCTCGGTCGCCGGCAGCAGGCAGACCGCGCTCGATCCGCCACGCGCGGCGACATGCGCCACCACCTCGCGCAGGTAGTCGACGACGGACGCCTCACGAAAGGCCTGCACCTCGCGCGTCAGCTCGGCCGGGATCGGGCCTCCGAATCGCTCCGCGCAGCGCTCGCAGCGGCATGTCCAGCGCGCGGGGTCGTCGACGCCGACATGCTCGGGCATGACCCACGACGGCTCGTCCCAGAACACCGAGTCGACGCCGCACTCGAGCACCCAGTCGGCCCACTCCTTGCAGAAGTCACGGTAGGCGGGGCTGTTCAGGCAGGCGGCGGCGACGCGGCGACCGTCGTCGAGAACCTGGCACTCCTCCGGGTGGAAGGCGACCCAGCGGCTCTCGGCCTCACCGCCGAAGGTGCGGCCCAGCCCCCACGGGCTCGCCTGAACGAACAGGCCCTCCTGGTGTGACACCGTCACGATCTCGGCCATCGTCCCCCGGTAGTAGGCGAGGTCGTTCTCGGAGAAGGTGTGGAGCACCCCGGTGTAGCCGCGCGCCGCCAGGTCGGCCATGTCGCGGCGCACGTGACGCGCGATCCGCACCCCGAAATACGAGCAGCCGGTCCGAGCCATCTCAGCCCTTCACGGCGCCGGCGGCCAGGCCGAAGGCGATCTTGCGTTGGACGATCAGGAAGAAGATCACGACCGGGATCGCGATCAACGTCGAGGCTGCCATCAGGCCGCCCCAATCGATGGCGCGGGCGCCGCCGTAGAAGTACGACAGCCAGACGGTGATCGTCTGCGTCGTGCCGTTTGCGAGCAGCGTGCGGGCGAAGACGTACTCGTTCCAGCTCGTGATGAACGCGAACACCGCGGTCGCAACCAGCCCCGGCGCGACCAGCGGCAGCAGGATCCGGATGAATGCGCCGATCCGGGTCGAGCCGTCCACCATCGCCGCCTCCTCGAGCTCCTTCGGGATGCTCATCACGAAGCCGCGCAGCATCCAGATGCAGAACGGGAGGGAAAAGGCGATGTAGACGAGGATCAGGCCGAAGAGGGTGTTGATCTCGTGATAGCGGGCGAGCACGACGTAGATGGGAATCACCACCCCCACCTGAGGAATCATCTGGATTCCGATCACGAGGACGAGAAACGTCTTGTACCCGGTGAAGCGGTACTTCGCGAGTGCGACGGCCGCGAAGAAGCCGATCACGAGGGCGACGACGACGGCGACCACGACGACGATCGCGGCATTCTTGACATCCGTCCAGAAGTACTGACGGTGAATCGCCGTGCTGAAGTGCTGGAGCGTCGGATGCGTCGGAAACCAGGTCGGCGTGAAGCTGTAGATCTGGGAATCGGGCTTGAACGCCGACGAGACCATCCAGTAGACGGGGAACGCCATCACCACGAACAGCGCGAGGCCGATGACGTTCCAGCCGAGGCGGTTTGCACCTCGCCGGGTCATGCGTCGCCCGCCCGCAGCGTCTGCCGGACGTAGACAACACTCAGCACGGCCACGATCGCCAGCATCAGGATCGCGATCGTGGCGCCACGGCCGAAGTCGGTCTGCCCGTAGCCCTCGATGTAGAGGTAGACGCTCATCAGGTAGTTGTTCGGGTACTGCTGGCCGGGGCCGATCAGAAGGTAGGGCTGGGTGAACGCCCCGAAGTCCCAGATGATCGACAGGCTGGTGAGGATCAGCAGCACGGGCGCAAGGACGGGCAGCGTCACGTCCTTGAAGATGCGCCAGAAGCGCGCGCCGTCGACCTGCGCCGCCTCGACGAGCTCGCGTGGCACCCCCGCGAGCGCGGCGTAGGTGGTGATCGTGACGAACGGAATCCCGGCCCAAACGATCAGACTCGTCACCATCGCGTACTGCGAGAGGGTCGTCGTGTACCAGTTGTGCTGGAAGAAGTTGCCGAGATGGAGGTCGGTGAGCACGTTGTTGAGGACGCCGTACTCGTAGTTGGTCATGAATTGCCAGACCTGGACCGCGACCACCACCGGCATCGACCACACCAGCACGAGCGCACCCGAGAGGAGCAGCCGCACCCAATTCGAAACTCTGACCAGCAGCAGTGCGATCAGCGCCCCTCCGACGACCGTCAGTCCGACATTGGCGATCGTGAACAGCAGCGTCCGCTCCAGCGTGCTCCAGAAGACCGGGTCCGACAGGACACTGCTGAAGTTGGCCAGCCCGATGTAGACGCCGTGGTGCTGGACGAGCTCGAACAGTCCGTATCGCTGGAGCGAGAGCTCGACGAGCTGAACGATCGGGTAGCCGAGTACCGCCCCGAGCACCACGACGACCGGTGCGAGGAGCAGGATCGGCGTGCCCCGGCGGGACAGGCGGCGGCGCGTTAGATGCCACCGCCGCGACCTTTCGGTCGCGGCGGCGGCTGAGACCACTGTCGGCTCCTTCGTCTGTCAGAAGGGCCTAGGCCGGTTGGTTGAGGGTCTGCGTGATGTTCTGGCTCGCCACCTGCGCGGCCTGCGTCACCGACAGGCGTCCGCTGAGGAACGAGTCGAGCATCGTCTTCAGGATGTTGCCGTTCTCAACGTTGACCCAGTTGGTCGCCTGCGGCACGAACCAGCTGCGCGCGGCGGCTTCGTTGTTGACGGTCTTGGTGAGCAGGTTCGTCGCGTTCGGGATGTTGCCCTTCGCCTGCAGCGCCTTCTCGCTCGAGGTGTTGGTGAAGTCGGCGATCCAGTCGACCGCCAGCTGCCGGTTCGGGCTCTGCGCCGGCACCGCCAGATCGGAGCCACCGAGGAAGCCGGGCATCACCGTGCCGGCGACGTGACCAGGCATCACGAACTGCTTCGACACCGACGTCTTCGTGCCCTCGGAGCCGAGGTACCAGGCCGGGCCGTAGTTCGCGGCCGCCTCGCCCTGCGAGTAGACGGTGTACGGGAACGGGCTGGTGCCGTCGAGCGAAGCGCTCGACTTCGGCTCGGTCGCGTCGAAGAACTGCTGGAACGCCGTCAGGCCCCTGATCGAGTTCTTCGAGTCGAGCGTGCCGGTCCACCTGCCGTTGTGGTACTTGGCGATCGATCCGCCGTAGTCGAAGACCCAGCCGAGCGCGGTGTACCAGTCCTCGCCGCCGACGTACAGCGGGGCGAAGCCCTTGACGCCCTTCTCCTTCTGCCCGACCTTGACGAGATCGGCCTCGAACTGCGCCAGACTCTTGGGCGGCTTGCGGATGCCGGCCTTCGCGAACAGGTCGGCCCGGTAGGTGACGACGCGCGAGCCCGCGTAGTACGGAACCGCGTACAGCACGTGGTTGTAGGTCGAGGACGACGTCAGACCGGACAGCCAGTCCTTCTCGTTATCGAACTGCGACCTGAACGGGCCGAGGTTCGCGAACTCGCCTGCGGCCATGTACTTCGTCGTCTCCGTGTTGCCCATCTCGATCACGTCCGGCGTGTCGTTCCCGGCGACGGTTGCGTCGAACTTCGCCAGGTGATCGCTCCACTGCTGGTAGTCGACCTGGACCGTCCAGCCCGGGTGTTGGGACTGAAACGCGCTGTTCGCGGCGGCCACGACGCCCGGCCACCCGTTCTGGGCGTCGACCTGCAGCCAGACGGTGAGCGTCCCGCCCCCCGCCTGCGCAGCCGTCGCCGTGACGGTCGCGAGTGCGAACACAGCGGCGAGCGCCGCCATAATCCGGTATTTCATGTAGAAAGCACCTCCTCCAATCGTCGACCCATCAGAGGGCCGCATCCCTACTACTAGGACTAGCAGCTGAAAGTTTGCCCACTGTGAACCAGTGATCTAGACCAATTAACCGAGCTGACTCTCCCATACCGGACCACTACTGTCAAGAGGGAACCGACCACCGTCGGTCAAGAGGCGCCGCGGCGGGCTACGAGGAAGTCAGCTCGGAGACGATCTGGTAGCGATCGCCGCGATAGACCGAGTGAACGAACTCGACCGTGCGACCCCCGGCGTCGCGGCTGGTGCGCTTGAACAGGAATGCCGGCGAGTGCAGCGGCAGGGCGAGCGCCGCCGACTCCTCCTCGTTGGTCACGGTCGCCTCGACGATCTGTGTACCCGTGAGGATCTCGATCCCATAGCGCTCGCTCAGAAGCTCGTAGAAGGAGCCGTCGAGATCGTGTGGTTTGAGGCCCGGAACGGTGCTCGCCAGGAGGTGGAGCGTCTCGATCGCCATCGAATCGCCATCGGCGAGCCGCAGACGCTTGGCCACGAGGATCTCCTCCCCCGGCGAGACATTCAGGAAGCGACCGAGCCTGGCGCCGGCGAGCTGGCGCGCAAGCGACAGCGTGCGGCTGCTCGGCACCATCCCGCGCCGGCGCATGTCCTCACTGAACGACGTCATCGTCAGCTGCTGCGAGATCTTCGGTCGCTGGACGTACGTGCCACTGCCCTGGCGCCGCACGAGGTATCCCTCCTGCGCGAGCTCGTCAAGCGCCGCGCGGAGCGTGAGTCGGGAAACGCCGAGGTCTGCGCTCAGCTGTCGTTCGGAGGGGATCGCCGTGCCGACACCGAGCTGCCGGATCAGCTCCATCACCTGCTCGCGCGTCGCGCGCTGCTTTGTCATCTTCGTTGCCATGTTTCTCCGACTCCGTTCGTGAACGAATATAAAGCCTGCCTGATTCGAAAGGAATGGTCAATGCCATTTCGGACTCGCCGGAAAATGTGGTATAGAGTCGGGAACTGAGTCCTGTGCCTGGAATCGCCCTCGACAAAATCACCAAGACGTTTCAGGGAGACGTCGTCGCGGTGGACGACGTCTCGCTGACGATCGCCGACGGAGAGTTCCTCGTGCTCGTCGGCCCGTCGGGCTGCGGAAAATCGACGCTCCTGCGGATGGTCGCGGGGCTCGAGGACGTCACCGAGGGGACGATTTCGATCGACGGACGCGACGTGACTGACCTGGCGCCGCGGGAGCGAGACGTCGCGATGGTCTTCCAGAGCTACGCGCTGTATCCGCACAAGACCGTGCGCGACAACCTCGGGTACGGGCTCAAGGTTCGCGGGACCCCCAAGGCGGAGATCGACGAGCGCGTCTCGCGGGTCGCGCAGCAGCTCGGCCTCGAACAGCTCCTTGGCCGCCGTCCCGCCGCGCTCTCAGGCGGACAGCGCCAGCGCGTGGCGATGGGCCGCGCGATCGTCCGCGAGCCGAAGGCATTCCTGATGGACGAGCCGCTCTCGAACCTCGACGCAAAGCTCCGGGTCGTCATGCGCGCCCAGCTTTCGGCTCTGCACGCACGGCTGCGGACGACGACGATCTACGTCACGCACGACCAGATCGAGGCGATGACGCTCGGCGAACGCGTTGCGGTGCTGCGCGCGGGTCGGATCCAGCAGATCGACACTCCGCAGGAGCTGTACGAACGCCCTGCAAACGTGTTCGTCGCCGCGTTCATCGGCTCACCGGCGATGAACCTGGTCGAAGCAGTTGTCGAGGGAAGCGTGCTCCGCTTCGGCGACTACGCGATTCCGCTGCCGGCGGTCGGCGCGCCGCCGCCGGGACGGGTCATCGCCGGTCTGCGACCGGAGGCATTCGAGGATCCGGCTGTCGCCGACCCGTCGCTGCCGCGACTCGACGTTCGGATCGAGGTCGTCGAGAAGCTCGGTGCCGACACCTACGTCCTGTTCACCGTCGCAGCACCGCGAGTCGATGTGGCCGATGTGCAGGAGGCCGCGGGCGAGGAGCACGGGCTCGTGGCGATGGAGGGCTCCCTGTTCACCGCACGCGTCGATCCCGGTACCGGCGCCCGCCCAGGCGCCTCGCTGCAGCTGGCGCTCGACCCGACACGCATCCACTATTTCGACCCCGGAAGCGGACTACGGCTCGAGACGGTGCCCGAGCTCGCCGGGGCGGTCGAGCGGTAGGACGAAGATCCGACCGGGATAGGGCCTAAAGCCTGGCCCCGGCGGCGCCGATACGGGAAGTACTGAAGCGCAGTACCGATCCCGACCAAAAGGAGTAACGATGAGCATGAATCTCGGCGGCCTCACCAAGATCTTTGGGTCCAAGCACCCGGAGCAGACCGATCAGGCGTTCGACGCGGCGGGCGACACCGTCAACCAGGACACCGACAACAGGTATTCCGGGGAGATCGACTCGGCCGAACGGCACGGCGAGGATTACCTCGGCGTCCAGGGCGACCAGCAGCAGCAGTAACGCCGGCCGACCAACGACGCGCGGGCGAGCCAGCGAGCTGCCCGCGCGTTCAGCTGTCCAGGCGTTCAGCTGCCCTCAGCCAGCGCCGCAGCGCCCGTCGCCGGCTGCGCCGGTGCCGGCGGCTCGGTCGGCTTGGCGATCGCGAGCCGCGGGATCGCGATGTGCGCGATCGGCCCGATTCCAAGCGCATAGACGACCGTGCCGACGCCGACCGACCCGCCGAGAATCCACCCGGTGGCGAAAACGGTGAGCTCGAGCGACGTTCGAACGACGCGGATCGAGTGACCCCGAGCGGCCAGCCCGGTCATCAACCCGTCACGTGGTCCCGGCCCCAACCCGGCGCCGATGTAGGCGCCTGTCGCGACCCCGTTGAGGACGACAGCTCCCAGCATCACCGCGATCTGCGCCGGTAGTCCATGGACGGGGTGGATCGTCGCCAGCATCACGTCGATCACCAGCCCGACCACGATCACATTGCAGACCGTGCCGAGCCCCGGACGCTGGCGCAGCGGAATCCACAGCAACAGAACGGCGACCCCGACGATGATCGCCCAGGTCCCGACGCCGAGCCCAAGTCTGCGTGACAGGCCCTGATGGAAAACGTCCCACGGGTCGACGCCGAGCCCGGCCAGCAGCAGCATTGAGCTGGAGACGCCGTACAGGATCAGACCGGCGAACAGTTGCGCCAGGCGACGAGTACGGGGCGGAGGAAGCATGAGCCCAAGTCTGCCAGCACCGGAGCACCCTATAGTCCGCAGTAATGAGAGCAGTCCTCATCGTGGTCGTGGCCGTCATCGCTGTGATCGTGGTCCTGAAGGTGATCGCCACGGTCAGCGCGCTCGTGCTCGCGTTCATCCCGGCGATCATCGCGCTCGCCGGCGGCTACGCGGTCGGCCAGATTCACGGCGCGCGCCGCGCACGAGCCAAGCTCGAATCCAAGCGCGGAGGGCAGCTGCCCCAGTAGGGAGGCGGCCCGCGAGTCGCATAGGCGGTGTCGTGATGTCGGCAAAGGCCCAGCAGGACCGCATGGTCGTAGCGCTCGCGGCGGTCACGTGTGGCCGGCTGTCTCGAGCTGCAACGGTTCGCGCCGACCGCGGGGGATCCTCTGCGTCGGCCGATCAATACTGCGTGAAGGTGACCGAACCGGGTGGGTCAGCGATCGCAAGGGGTCGGGTCGGCGAACACAGCCCGGAGGTCGTGCTCGAGCACTGGGGCGGGGACGCCGAACTGCTCGCGCTGCGCTCATCACTCACCGGAGCGGCCGGCTCAGGACCGCTCGAGCGCGCGCAGGTCGCCGCTCGTACCGTCAGCTACTACGACCTCGACTCGCTGCAGATCACGTATCCGGATGGGACTGAACTGGCGGCTAGCAGGACCGATCTGGTTCTCCACGGTCCGCGTCGGGGCCACCTTCGCCGGCGCAGCCGGCTGTTGCGCGCCGCGGTCAGCGACCTGCTCGCGTAGGCGGGACAACGGCCGGGCCGACGTCGGTCAGGGCCGAGCGGAGCTCCTTGCGGGAGCCGAACCTGCCGCTCTGACCTCGCCGTTCCCCCGGCCGCCCCGCGTGGGCGGCCGGGGGACAAACCGCCGGCGCCGGCCGGCCGGGCTGTCACATCTACGGCCCGTCTCCCGTCATCGGAGTAGTGACCACGACGACTGGAGGCACAGCAATGCTGGAGAAGGTCTTCTACACGAACGTGCTCGTCAGCGACCAGGACAGGGCGCTCGACTTCTACACGAGCGTCCTCGGCCTCGAGAAGCGGGCCGAGAACCCGACGCCCGACGGGCCACGGTTTCTGACCGTCGGCGTCAAGGGGGACGACTTCCAGCTGGTTCTCTGGCCCGGGACACCGGGGCGGGCCGAGCCGGCGATGGGGCAGGCCCCGCCGTCGATCACGATCGAGACCGACGATTGCCAGAAGACGGTCGAGGAGCTGGAGTCGCGGGGCGTCGAGTTCGAGTCGGGCGTGCGCGAGTTCCCGTGGGGCTACACGGCTCAATTCCGAGACCCCGACGGCAACCGGCTGCAGCTACGACAGGGCCGCTAGACGACGGCGGGGGTCCTAAGGGCTTAGGCGCTCGAGGACCTGTCGAAGGGCGGATTGGAGGATCGCCGACTCGAGGGCCGAGCTGAGCTGGTTGGGGTTGTTGAGTTCGTGGAGGAGCCGGTCGATGTCGAGACTGTCGACGGTCTGGCGCAGCAGCGGCCCGGTCGGGAACAGGTTGTCGACGACACCGCCCGGGATCGCCTCGACGATCGTCTTGGCGATTCCGGGGACGCCGGCGTGCTCGAGCGCATCGGGCAGCAGCTGGGATACCTTGGGTAGTCGGCCCTCGCGGTCCAGCCGGTCGACGGCGTCGACGAGGCCCCCTTTGAGTGCGGCGGTTGTCCGGGGGTCCAGCGTCCGGGTGTGGGCCACGTCGATGACAAGCCGCGCCCGTGAGACGCCGAGTCGGCAGGCCGCGCTGTCGAGGCCGAGCAGGACGATCTGTGCTGCGAGCGGGTCCAGCTGCGGCGGGATCGGTGGGACCGGGCTCGGTGTGCATGGGTTGGGGGACCGGATCGGGGCGTAGCGTCCGCCGCCGGCGGCGACCTGAACGCCGAGTACGGCGGCGACCAGCAGCACGGCGATCAGGGGCAGGGCCAGTCGCCTCATCAGCGGCTCCGGTCGCGCAGGGCCAGCGCGGGAACGAGCGCCAGAAGCGCCAGTCCGGCGGCGACGAGGAAGGCAGTGCGGAAGGCGCGGGTCGCGGCGCGGGCGAGCTGATCCTCGAGGCTGCGTTCCAGGGCCGCGGCCGCGGGGGCCTGCGTCGCCGGCAGGCGCAGGCCCTCGAACGCGGGCCGCAGGTCGGGCACGCGGCCACGTTCGGCGGTCAGCCGGCGTCCCAGGTGTTCGGCGAGCTCGAGCTTGGTGGAAGCCGGGAGGGGGGCGTCGAGCACCAGGCTCGCGATCGCCTCCTCGGCGGGAGTTTGGGCGCGCTGCAGGTCGGCGGTGAAGATCGGGGTGAGGATCGCGAGGCCGACTACGACGCCTGCGTGGCGCGCGGCGATCGTCCAGCCGCCGTGAAGGGCGCGTGGGATCCGGTCGCGCAGGGCCGCCGCGGTGAGCGAGTCGACGGACAGCCCGAGTCCGAGGCCGATCAGCGCCTGCGGCGCGAGCGTCCAGGTGAGCTTCGCGCCCGGCAGGAGCGCCAGCCCGGCGAGCCCACCGGCGATCAGCACCGACCCGGCGACCGCCTCGGACGCGGTCCCAGCGCGCATGCCGCGGAACGCGGGGCCGGCCGCCAGGGCCGCGACCGGCATCGCCGTGACGGTCACCGCCGCCACCGCCGGCGAATGGTCCCAGCCGTCCACGAGCAGCAGGACCAGGAGGAACAACGCGGCGGTGAGCGCCGCCGACAGGAGCGCCAGCGCGAGGTTGGCGAGCAGATGCGGACGGTCCTGCGAGATACCCGGCGACGACCGGCGCCGCCCCACGCGGCCGCGCAGGGCGATCGCGACGGGCAGCGCCGGCAGCACCGCCGGGATCTGCGCCACGAAGATCGCCCGCCACGAGAACGCCGAGGTCAGGAGGCCTCCGATCACCGGACCGAGTGCGGCCCCGGCGACTCCGGCCGCGGCCCACCGCCGCGCGCCCGCGCGCTCCGCCCCGGTGGCTTCGACGAGCAGTTCGAGGCTGCCCACGATCACCAGTGCGCCCGCGAGCGCCTGGGCCGCCCGCCCCGGAATCAGCACGCCCAACGACGGTGCCACCGCGCACGCGGTCGTCGCCGCGGTGAAGGCGATCACACCGCCCGCGGTGGCCACCGCCGGATCCCCGCGCACGCACACACGCGCCGCTGGAACCGCCACCAGCGCAAGCGCCAGATTGAACGAAATCAGCACCCACGCGACACCCCAAACCGAGGCCCCGAAATCCCGCAGGATCTCCGGCAACGCCAGCGTCACCACGCCGGAGTCCCCGAGCACTACGGCGACAGCGAGCGACAGCACCGCAGCGGCGGTGCGTGCCGCCGGTGGACTTGCCGGCAGGTCGCTGCGATCCAGGCTCATCAGCAGGGCTCTACCCCAAGATGCCAGGAGCGGCAAAACCGGCGCCGCGACGATTCACCGCGGGGGTGGAGACCGACCTGTCCTCTACGGTCGGATTCGGCCCCGCCAATACCCGGGACCTTCGATGGCGCGCTCTGTTATCGCCCGAGCGTCAACGGCGTGTTGCCCAGGTCTCACGCGCGGCCACGGCCGCGGCCAACTGCGCTTCGGATCGCCTTTGGGCGGCCCGCTGGCAGGCCGGACAGGTTCCCACGTGGCTGGTGTGGGCGCATTGTCCGTGCTGGTCGCCGCACTCCTGTGACGCGTCAGTCACCGGCTTGCTGCCCATCCTGCGGATCCACCCACGGGCCGGCGATCCCGGGGTGCTGCGATGCATATGGCCAGCGCGTTCCCCAACGAATCCCCGGCTCATCAGTTGCTCCCTTTGTCTCGACTTGGTCTCTGCTGATCTCGTTTCGCCTTCTTGATCTAGTTGACGCGAATCGCCCCCGAGTTATTCCATCCAGGTTCAAGGTCCTCCGTGAACTGCTCCGGTCCCCTCCTCCGCCGACGTACTCGTCGGCGGAGGAGCGGATTCCGTCAGACGCTCGACGGCGCGCCTGGGCCAGGGCCGTAGCCACTGGCCCCGGGCCCGGACGAGCCGGACATCCCGGGACAGTGGTGTGTCCTGGGGGGTGCCTTCGGCGCCGACGGCGTGGTCGCCGTCGTCGTGGTCGGGGTCGACGACGGCGTCGAGCTGCCCCCGGTAGCGGCGCTGGCTAGCGCGGCGCCGCCGCCGGCGAGTGCGCCGGTGACGACCAGCGCCGCCACCATTCTCGTGAGCTTGATACGCATTGGCCTCCTTTGTGGGTTGGCCTCAGGTTTTCGCTCGTCTTTCGGAGGCACGTATGAACCTGCGAAGGGTTCGATTTGAATCCGGCCGATCGGGGGCGATCGGGCGCTGAGCGCGACGCCGGCCTTTCGCCGATGCGATCATCTGTTTTGCGTCACGCGAGGATCGGAGGATCGGCGTTGATTGGTGAACCACGTGATCTCTGACGGCCAGCCACCAGCGGCGGAGCGAGCCCGGAGCGATCGATGGCCGGCCGTCAATTACGGCGATTGGAGCGCCACGTGCGACACGCTACACGCCCACACTCAGGTTCTGGGCAAGCTGGCCGCCGCGCTGGCACCACCGGAGCCGCAGCTTCAACACGCCGCGCTGCGCCTGACGGCGCGGGGCTACGAAACGCTGCCGCTGCCGGCGCCAAGTCATTCTGGCGCGCTCGTCCTCGGGCTCGATCTGCGCACCCATGAGGGGTTCATAGAGCACAGCGCCGGTGCCGGCGAACGGATCGCGCTGACACCGAATCGCCCGGTCGGCGATGTCGTCCGGGCGTTTCTCGCCGCGGTCAGCGCGGTCGCAGGCCCGGTCGAGATCAAGCCGGATCCCCAGGAGGTGTGGTGGACGACTCCGCTCGACGAGGACCAGGAGCACGCGACCTACGACATCGGTGCAGTCGCTTCGTATTTCACCGCTGCCACGCACGCCGCGCTCGTGCTCGCAGCGTTCCGCGCCCCGTACCGGGGGCGCTCAACCCCCGTCAATGCGTGGTGGGGATCGTTCGATCTCGCGGTCAATCTGTTCTCGGGCCTGCCGGCGGATCCGCCCTCGGCAGACTTCATCATGCGCAACGCCATGGACGCTCAAGAGGTTGCGATCGGCTGGTGGCCCGGAGACCCGCGCTACCCGAGAGCCGCGTTCTACGCGTACGCGCACCCCGCCGCTGAGGCCTTCACACACGCGCGCGTCGCTCCCGCGGCGGCCCGATGGGATGGCGCACTCGGCGAGTTCGTCCTCGATTTCGACGACGTCCGATCGAGCGCCGATCCGCAAGCAGCGGCACTCGACTTCGCCCGCTCGGCGTTCGACCATGCTTGCGTGGCTTGCGACTGGGACCCCGCCCTGCTCGCCAGCGCCAAGGGAACTCCACCACCGATCACGTGATCACCCCCGCGAAGCCTCTGCGGCCACTGGCAGTGGGGCGTCAGTGTTCCGACGCCGGCGGCGGGTAGACCTCGGCGACATACTTGTCGACCTTCTCGGTCGGAAGCCGGCGGTAGAGCGCGATCGCGTAGATGATCAGGCTCCAGACCGCCACGGCCGCCAGGCCCCCCCAAAGTCCGAGGTCGTCGTTGCCCCCCTGGTCGAGAACGTGCTGGAAGGGCCCGATGCCTCCGATGATCCCGCCCGGGCCGAAATCGCCGAAGTACGAGATGACCAGCATTCCGAGGAAGTAGGGGATGATCCACCAGGCGGCGCCCCAGTCCATCTTGGGTGCGAGGGGGTTGAGCTTGAACGCGTACGAAGCCGCGATCAAGGCGTAGCCGATCAGCATCGCGACCATCAGGGTGGTGTAGGTCTCCCAGCCGGCCCAGTAGATGATTGCGCTGGCACACACGAACGACAGCGGCGCCAGGACCTTCACCCACGGCAGCGCGTACACCCGCTCGAGCTCCGGCTTCTGCTTTCGCAGTGCGGCCAGCGCCAGCGGCGCGCCGGCGTACATCAGTACGGACGCGCTCGTGACTACGCCGACCAGGGCACTCCAGCTCGGGAACGGAAGCAGGAACAGCAGGCCGAGCACGCTGGCGAAGACGATCCCGAACACGGGTACCTGGGTTCGTTTGTCCGTGTACTCGAACGCCGTCGGGACATAGCCGTTCTTGCTCAGCGCAAAGCTGAGCCGGGAGGACGAGGTGGTGTAGATCAGCCCCGTGCCGGCGGGCGAGATCACGGCGTCGAGTCGCAGGATGAAGGCCAGCCACGATAGTCCGGCGATCTTGGTCACCGTGTAGAAAGGCCCCGCGTTGAGCGCCACCACCGAGGGATCGCGGTTTGCGGCGCCGAGGTTGGTCCAGGGACCGTGTGCGGCCAGGAAGCTGGGGCTGAGCGCCCCGATGAACGCCACCTGCAGCAGGGTGTAGATACCGGCTCCGATCAGGATCGACAGGATCACCGCCCGCGGCAGGTCGCGCTTTGGGTTGGCCGCCTCGCCGCCGAGCTGGACGGCCTGCTCGAAGCCGAGCAGAGCGAAGACGATCCCGCCGGACGGGATCGCGATCATGATCCCCTTGAGCGCGGCGCCCTTGACGAAGAATCCCCCTCCGACGTGCCCGAAGTTCGAACCGTGGAAGTGCGTTATCAGCAACACGATGATCGTCAGTATTGGGATCAGGACCTTCCAGGTGGTGATCCCGTTGTTGGCCCGCGCCAGCCAACGGATCCCGATCAGGTTCAGCATCACGAAAATGACCATCAGGATGACCGCTGCGATGATGCCGCTGCCGGACAGGGTGTTCGCCGGGAGTCCGTTCACCAGGTGGCTGTGGAAGAAGTTCCGCGCCCAGTGCGCCGTCGACAGGTACTGGATCGCCGCGAGCACCTCGATCGGTGCGACGGTCGCCGCCTGCAGATAGGACGCCCATCCGAACGTGGCGCCGGCAAAGCTGCCAAACGCGTAGTGCGGGAACCGACTGGTGCCGCCGCTCACCGGGAACAAGCCACCGAGCTCCGCGTGCACCAGCGCAAGCACGATCACGATCGCCGAGGCGATGATCCATCCGAGCAGCGCCGACGGACCGGCGTATGTCGCGGCGACCAGCGCCCCGAACAGCCACCCCGAGCCGATGATCGAACCCTCAGATGCCCAGAGGAGGCCGAGGAACCCTACGCCTCGATCGAGCCCATCCGCATCCAGCGTTGGAGACGTGGGTTCCGGCAGTGTCGTCGCGGTCATTGAACGCCCTCAGAGGAGAGACCAAAAACGTTGCATCTGATACAAGCTCAGGTTGTGAACCGCAAGTTACGACTCCGGGCGGACGTCTGCAACTTCGAAGACTCTGGGTGAGCTGCGGCTGAGGCCTGGCCGCCGCGGGCGGGCACTAAGGTCGCGCAGACTCGCCGGTGGCGCCCGCGTCGTGGTCAGCTCGGAAGATCGGCCAGCCGATCTCGGTCCGCCACTGGTCTTGGTCGGTCGTGTCGAGGTAGCCGGTGAGGTACCGCTCGCGGATCGGGCCGTCGACGCCGATCTCGTGGTTGGCAGCGTGAGTCGCGAGTTGGCCGTAGGTGACGTCCACGTCGGCCAGCGAGCCGCGATGCAGTGCCACGGCGAGCTCGGCGGCAGGAATCTCCCTGGCGCTGACCCGTCCGATAGCCTCGGCGTGACCTTCGATGGGGATGAAGATCGTCACGACGCCGCGGCCCTCCTCAAACAGCTCGGTGGCGTAGATGCCGCCCGGGGGACCGGTTGTCCGCAGACCCTGGGCGTCGGCGGTCGCCTGCAACTCTGCGAGCGCTCCCTGCCACCACGAGACTATCTGCGCGTAGTCGATCGTCTCTTCGATGGCGATCGCTGTGGTCGCTGGGAGCGTCCGGTGTGTAACCTCGCGCAGCCGTTGTGGGTCTTCGAGCAGCCGATGCAGCCCGGTCACGGCCGCCTGGGTTTGCGCGAGGTCGGTTTCGAGGCGTTCGAGGTGCGCGACGATCAGCCGGTTGCGGCCCTCTCCGTCAGGTGAGGCTAGGAAGGCCTTGATATCGGGCAGCGGCATCTGCAGGCCACGCAGCCGCCGAATCACCTGTGCGGTCGGGAGTTGCTCATCTGAGTAATAGCGATACCCCGAGTCCGGGTCGATCTCGGTGGGCTCGAGTAGCGAGATTTCGTGGTAGTGGCGCAACGTCTTGACACTCAGTTGCGTCGCGCGTGAGAAGTCGCCGATGGCGAAGAGAGCTTGCATGGGCCAGAGCCTAGACCCTCCCCCTACCGGAGAGTCAACGCTCTGACGGGGCCTTGACTCTCCGGCAGCCGGAGGCCGCATCGTGTCGCTACCGCCAGACCGGCGGCAACGCAACACACAGGAGGACGAGATGTTCGACCACGTCGGGCTCGGGGTCAGCGACTACGAGCTGAGTAAGAAGTTCTACAAGGCAGCGCTCGCGCCACTCGGGGTGGCGCTCCTCATGGAGCCGGCTGAACACCTCGCCGGCTTCGGCAAGGACGGGCCATCCCTCTGGATCGGGCAGCGTCCCCGCGCCGTGCCGGGCGGCCTGCACATCGCCTTTACGGTCGAGGACCGCGCGGCGGTCGATGCGTTCCACGCCGCCGCTCTGGCAGCGGGTGGAGTCGACAACGGTGCGCCCGGGGTTCGGGAGATCTATCACCCGCACTACTACGCCGCGTACATCCTCGATCCGGACGGCAACAACGTCGAGGCCGTCTGTCACCGCGAGACGCACTAGTCACACCCGGTCCTTATCACCATTACTAGCAACAGGAGAAACGAAATGACCCTTCTCATCACCGGCGCGAGCGGCAAGTTGGGCCGCCGCACCGCCGAACTGGTGCTCGAGCGCGACGATCGCCCCGAGCTGATCCTCGTCACTCGAAGCCCTGACGCGATCGCTGATCTCGGCGACCGCGGCGCCACCGTGCGGTTCGGCGACTTCGCCGATCCGGCCTCGTTGCCGGCAGCGTTTGCGGGCACCGACCGGATGCTGCTGATCAGCACCCACGACGTCGGAGAGGAGCGCGTCGCCCAGCACCGCGCCGCGATCGACGCGGCCCGCGAGGTCGGGGTGCGTCAGGTTGTCTTCACCTCGTTCATCAATCCCACCGCGGCGAACCCTGCGGGGGTCATCCCCGACTACCGCGCCACCGAGGACCTGCTCGCGGCCAGCGGGCTCGAGTGGACGTTTCTGCGCAATGCGGGATACGCGGAGTTCCAGATTCCGGATGGAGAGCCGGACCGGTTCCCTGAAGGAAAGCTGGCCCTGGACACTGGCGTCCTGCGCAACAACACGGGTGACGGCAAGGTCGCCTACGTGTCGCGCGAGGACTGCGCGGCCGTCGCAGCCGCCGTTCTGAGCGAAGGTGCGAAGCACGCCGGGCGCGCTTACGACATCACCGGCCCGGAACTGATCGGCGGGTCGGAGCTCGCCGAGCTCTACGCGCGGATCAGTGGCCGTCCCGTGACCAGGCAGGCGGTGAGCGACGCCCAGTACATAGAGGGTCTGGTCGCCGGCGGCATGCCCGAGTTCATCGCCGGCTTCCTCGCGTCGTTCGGCGCCGCCACCCGGCTGGGCGCGCTCGGAGTCCTCAGCACCACCGTCGCAGACCTCACGGGCCGGCCGGCGACGACCATGAGCGCGGTGCTCGAGGCAGCGCTGACGCCCGCCGCCGTCTGACCGGGCAACGTAAGCCTCAACGTTCGATCACCGCCTCGCACCTGCTGGCTGGGCGGTGGATGGGGGCCGCACACGCTCCGGCGCTGGTTGCAGCCAGCCGGACACGTGCGGCCCCCAAACCGCGGTCGACGTCCTCAAGCTTCTCGGAACGGGTGGCGCTGTTCCGCGACTGGGTGGAGGCCGGCTGCCCGGCCTAGGCTCACCGATCGCGCGCAATCACACGCCCAGGTAGAGAACCGCTCGCTATCCGCGGAACTGCGGAAGTCGATCAGCAGTCGACCGGCTCGCGCTCGCGGTCAAGCTGCGCAGCATAGGCAGCCAATTGCCGCTCGAACTCCGGCCACCACAGCAGTTCGCCGTCCCCGCCACCGTCCGGAGCCTCGGGCCTCAGAACTGGTGCTCCGCCGGCGCCTCCTCCGTCGCTCTCTTCCTCCTCGTAGGTGGCGAGATAGATCGCGACACCCATCGCCACGCTGCTCAAAGCGAACACCAAGGCGGTCAAGGCCATCATCCACACGGGACCGTGGGCCACGATGACCAGAGCCCACGCTCCAAAGGCGCCAGACAAGCCGCAGCACGCGACCAACGGGCGAACCACCCGCGAGATGCGCACCCGGAGCGCAATCCACAGCAGCATCACATTCAGCGCCTCGACGGCAACAACGCAGAGGATGGTCGGATAGCCCATGATGGCTCGTGGAACGCGAAGCTAGGCTCGCATAGTCTCACGTTCCGCTCGCCGTGACCAGCCCTGCTGGCTGCCACACTGGTTGGGATGACGACGCGGGCGCCGTCGATCAGGCCCAGCTATTGCCCGATCTGGAGCACGATCTTGCCGCGTGTGTGGCGGCTCGCGACCCGTCCCAACGCCTCGCGGACTCGCTCCAGCGGCAGGACCGCTTCGACCTGTGGGCGGAGCTGGCCCGCGTCGACCAAGCCTGACAGTGCCTCCAACCGTCGCCGGCCTCCGTGGGCGACGAACGATTCGCCCGTGATGCCGCGCTCGAGCTGGAGAGGACCGAATGGAGGTATCACCGAGATCGCCCGGCCGCCGTCGCGCACCGCACCCACCGCCTGGTCCCTCGTCTGGCCACCGGCGCAATCGAAGAGCATGTCGATGCCGTCGGGGACCACGGCCAGGACCTGCTGGACCCAGTCGGGCGCGTGGTAGTCGAACACTTCGCTGGCGCCCAAGCCGCGCAGATACTGATGGTTTGGTGGACTGGCCAGGCCGATCGGGTGGCCGCCAACGGACGCCGCGATCTGCACTGCGGCGCTGCCCACGCCTCCTGCTGCGGCGGTTATTAGCACGGTCTCGCCTGACCGCAGCAACCCCCGATCGACCACCCCCTCGTAGGCGGTCCCGGCGCCGATCACCAGCCCGGCCGCCTCCTGGAAGCCGGCCCGGTCGGGCATCGGAGCCAGGCGGTCCGCCGGCGCCACCGCGAGTTCGGCGAACCCGCCACCGGCCGGAAACAGGACCGCGTACACCCGATCTCCCGGCTGCACGCCGGCCCCCTCACCAGCCGCTTCGACGACGCCGGCGACTTCTTGACCCGGGACGAACGGCAGGGCGATCCCTGGGAAACCACCGCTCAGGAACCCGACGTCCCACGGGCCGACACCCGCGCCATGGACCTTGATCAGCGCCTCTCCCGCCGCCGGTGCCGGGTCTGGCAGTTCACCCAGCTTGACGCCGTCGACCCCGCTCAGACTCTCCGCAAGCGCTACTCGCACGGCTGCGGCCTCCAGAACTTGTGCTGAGCAGCCCGCCCTTCCACCACGGGGCCAGCCGCCATCTCCCGACAAAACCCACCGGCACCGCCGTCCCCTACCACACATCCCATTATCGCAACAGCGACAGCGACCAGGTGCCGGGTCGCGAACCGGCGATCGCTGCGGCCGATGCCGCGCCGACGACTGTCATCGTTGTGCGCCGCACCCGAGCCGGCTCGGCGCGCCGGGTCTGAGTGTTGATGCCCGTGATCGCGATCCTCTCGGCGCTGCCGGGGTGCTTAGCGGCAGACGTTCGCTGGCTCCCGCAACGGCCTCTCAGCGGTCGTCTTGTGGCAGTACCTGGCGACCCACTCCTTCGACAGGCAAATCGACAAGGCGGAGCGCTCCCCGCTGGCGCTGACTGTTCGGTTCTGCCAGCCGAACGACGGCATCGTACACAAGTATTCCCTCTCCAACGAGCGGCTACTGGTGAGTGGCCGCGAGCGAGAGTAGTCGCACATCTACAGCATGGAGCACGTTGCGACTGGTCTGATCGATGCTCTCGTTTGCGACCTCGGCCGGCCCGACGCGTTTTCCCGAGCAGTCAGGAGCCCTGTACTTGCTCATCAACGCCAGAAAGCCATGCCCCGCTGGCGGTTGCCTCCCCGAGGAATGTACGATCGCCGACTCTATCGTCCACCTAAGGGAGGGATGGATGCTTACAGTCAAGCGACTACGGTTGGCGTCAGCTGTGGTCCTCGCAGGCGCATTGATGGGCACGTATGTTGGGGTGACCACCGCACCCGCCGATGCCGGGTCACACCACCGCCAAAAGTCTCATTCCGGCCGGCCTATCACGGCCAACAAGTCCGGACCGAGCGTCACCCGGTTCAACCTGGACGGCTACGTCATCAATGCCACGTACACCCTCGGTCGTAACACGGGGAATACGTTCCAGCAAACGTACTCCGGCGCGACGGTCCAGGGCGTCCCGGTCGCGGGGCCGGATGTCGGGGTGAAGTTCCCCCAGGAGGACTATGTAGCGCTGCCGATCGGGAACCACGAGCTCTACGTGGCCTGGCAAGATCCGGCGTCTGACGCGATCGTCGACGTCTTCGTGATGAATTTCAAAACCCACGTGGTGTTCGATTACGCCCCGGGCAGTTCCAGCCCCGAGAGCTCGGGCACCATCACGGTGGTGACACGGGGCGCGGAGCGCCTGCCGTAAGCCCGGCAGTGACAGGCGCGCGGTCAGCCTGGCACCGCGCGCCATCGCCGCCG
>Ga0123356_10000581_pt1 | contig 40719 bp, 30 predicted proteins | sample TergutEmb28metaG_2_FD_92546 | JGI IMG/M metagenome (GOLD analysis project Ga0123356, IMG submission 92546) | Embiratermes neotenicus P3 segment gut microbial communities from Petit-Saut dam, French Guiana - Emb289 P3 | ecosystem: Host-associated > Arthropoda: Insects > Digestive system > Gut ...
TCGTGGACGATCGCGACCGTCCCGGCATCCCTGGCCGGACTCGAGGCACCGCGTGTCGGGGTTGTGGATGGCGAGGAAGGCTTCGCCGAACTCAGGATCGACAACCGGGCGAACCCTATGGACGCCCCCCGGAGCGTGGTTATGCGCCCGGGACCCAGACGTTAAAAGATTGTCAACGCTCGCCCGGCTGATCGATCGTCCGCTGTCAGTGCTTTTTCGAGTTCCGGGACGAGTTCTTGTTCTTGTGCTTCTTCGTCGGGTCGGACGGCGCCGGCGTGAACAGGACGGTCCTGCAGCCCTTGACGACGTCGATCCCCTGGTCGGCGTAGACCGTGTAGCCGTTCTTGCTGGCGCACTGGATCGTGTCCTGGGCGCCATTCTGGGCGACGATCACACCGTCTCCGCTGCCGACGCGGACGGTGCTGCCGGTGTAGTCGGAACCGCTGCCGAGCAGGATCGTGTCGTTCCCGTTTCCGGCTGTGATCTGATCGCCGAGCGGGCCGCCGGTGATGGTGTCGTCCCCGCCCCCGACGGTGATCGTGTTGTGGCCGCCGCCACCGAACACGACGTCGTTGCCGCCGCCTGCGGTGATGTGGTCGCCGTTGCCGGCGCCCGGGACGATCCCATGCTGGCAGTAGTTGCTTCCCGGCAGCCCGTGCGGGTAGTCACCGGACGGCAGGCCGGGCGGGCACTGACCGTTGCCGTCGATCACGTCGTTGCCGCCGCCGGCCGTGATCGTGTCGCGACCGCCGAGGCCCCAGATCGTGTCGTTGCCGCCGCCGGCGGTGATCGTGTCGTTTCCGGTCGTGCCGACGAGCGTGCCGTTGCCCGAGACGTTGGCGGCCAATGCGGCTGACGCGGTGACGGCGAGGATTGCCGCGGTGAGCGCCAGCGTCTTCCGTCCCAGGGCGATGCGGACTGCCTTACGCAGAAACATAGAACTCCGGTCCTTTCGTCAAGAGTTGGAAATCATCCAAGCGGGCCGGCGCCGGCGGCGCTGACCGCGCCGACCGCGAGCAGCAGCAGGCCCGCCACGCCGTTCACGGCGATCAGCGCCCGCAGCTGGAAGCCGTCGAGACGGCGGCCGGTCGACCGCGCCGCCAGGTGACGGCCGAGGTCGCCCCGGAACGCGGCCCGCGGGACCGGCCGAGCGTCGAGCAGCCGGTTGCCGAGCGCGACGAGGTCCTCGCCGCTGTCCGGCTCCAGGTCGCTGCGGATGTCGTAGGGATCGGTCATGTGTTCAGGAATACGCTGCCGCGCGGGTTAAGCTGACGCGCGCGTCGCAAAGCCTGAAGCGCCTGGGGGTTGGCGCCCCGCTCCGCGTCGATCCGCGCCAGCGTCAGCCACGTCTGCCAGTCGGTGGGGTTGTCGCGGGTCGCCGCGCGCGCCGCCCGGGCGGCAGGGCCGAACTGGCGCGCCGCCTCGAGCACGAGCGCCTCCTGGAGACGGGGCATGCCCGCATACGGCTGCAGTCGCTGCGCGGTCAGGCTGTCGTGATATGCGGCCGCGAGGTTGCCCTGCTGCGCCGCGGTCTGGCTCTGCCGGATCGCGATCGCGCCGGCCAGTGGCACCGAAATCGCCCCCAGTGCGATCAGCGACGCCAGCACCAGCCCGGCCCGGGGGGCCCAGCGGGCGGGAGCGCCGCCGCTCCCGGGCGCCGTCGCGCCCAGCGAGGCTTCTGGATCGTCGCGTCCGGCCACGATCACGGCGATCAGCGCCATCACCGCGGCCACGATCGCCGCCATCTGCCAGACCCAGTCGACCGCCGCGGCGGTGGCGAACGCCGCGACTCCGGCCGCCGCGGCCGAGACCCAGATCCTGACCGGCTCCGGCGCTCGCAGCGAGCGCCAGACGGCGAAACCGAACACGAACAGCAGCAGCCCGGCGATCAGCGCGAGGCCGACGATCCCGGTCTCGGCCAGCGTCTCCATGTACAGCGAGTGCGCGTTCAGGACCGGTCCGCCGAGGGTCGCGTGGCTCGCCCACCAGAATTGGAAGGTGCCTGGGCCGATGCCGCGCCACGGATGCGTCTCGTTAGCGTGGAGTGCGGCGACCCACAGCTGGTAGCGACCGTCGCCGTTGATCGCCGAGAGCCGGTTGATCACCGTCGAGGTGGGGATCGGCCCGACGACGCCGGTCGGTGCCTTGAACACCTCCCACTCGTGGTGCAGCTTGCCCGGGACGCCGGCGGCGACCGCCGCGATCACCGCCACGCAGACGGCCGCGACCGCGACGGCCGTGGTCGTCCGCCGGCCCGGCCGCAGCCAGGCGGGCCGTTCGAAGTTGCGCGCGGCCAGCGACACGGCGACCTGCAGCAGCGCGACCCCGAGGCAGACGATCACCGCGAGCGCCAGCAGTTTGCCGCCGGCATGGGTTGCCGCGTGGGTTCGCAGCCCGCTCTGAACTGCCGGACGCTGGTTGGCCGCCACCACCAGGATCGCCGAGCCTGCGCCGGCGATGATCGCGGTCACGACAGTTTCGATCCGCTTGGGCACGAGCAGCAGAAAGACGACCGCTCCAACCGCGAGCTCGATGACGCCGCCGCGTGACACCGTCAGGTAGATGCACAGCGCGCTCAGCGGCAGCACCGCCGCCGAAACCGCCCTGGCGGCGGTGCTCCGCGCTCCGATCGCGAGCGCCAGGAACAGGGGAACGCCGATCGCGGCGAACGCCGCCAGCGCGTTCCAGTAGTTGAGCGGGTAGCTGAGCCGGCGCCCGGCGGTGGAGCCGAGAAACTGGAACTGGGCGTTGACCGGGAACGCCTGGGGGAGCAGGCGGGACAGGACCGCCAGGGTCGTGACCAGCCCGATCGCGCACGCCACGCCGGCGATCGTGTGACGCGCGGCGGTCCGACCCTGGAGCGCGATCGCGAGCACCAGGAAGCCGACGTAGGCGGCCTCCCGCCCGAGCTCGGTGACGCTCGACCCGGCGCTCTGTGACCAGCCGATCGCCAGTCCGGTCCAGACCGCGAAACCGCCGAGCAACCCGATCACGACCCAGCCTGCGCGGCCGATCCGAGCGGGCAGGAAGCCGGCGACCGCCGCCAGCAGCGCGATCCACCAGACCGCGACTCCGACCTCGCTGCGAACGATCGTGTCGTAGCCGCCCTGGCGCAACGCCAGGTAACTAACCAGCGCGAAGCCGAGCGTCCACGCGCTCAGCGCCGGCAGGTCCAACCGCGAGCTCATCCGCCGTAGGAGGGTGCCGCTGGCAGGCAGTGCTGCGCTGTACTCCATCGCGGGTCCCCTTACGGACGCGGAGCCCGATCACTGACAGAAATCGAAAAGATTCTCGGGACAGCGTCAGTCATCGGACCGGTGCTTCGTATAGGGCACCGTGCAACCCCTGTGCCGAGCCTCCGTCAGGAGCCTGCGCGCGCTGCTGCTCGTGTTCGCGGCGCTCGCCGCGCTGGCGCTGTCGGCGACCGCGGCGGGCGCGTCCAGCAGCCACCATCCGAAGTACCTAGCGCCGCCCGGAAACCCGGCCGTCACGCAGTACCTGGAGGTCGTGCCGAACGCGATGGGGTCATCGCCGCCGCGGTCGGGAGGAAACCCGCCGGCGGCGAGCCCATCGGGCCAGCCGAGCTCATCGGGCCGGCAGCCGAGCTCGCTCTCTCAGAGCGAGCGCAGGAAGCTGGATCACCTCGGTCCGGACGGCAAGACCCTGGCCAATGTGGTCCAGTCGACCGCCCCGCCCGCTCAGCCGGACTCAGCCGGCGGCCCTACATCCGGCCGCGCGTCATCTGGCTCGGGCCATCCGGACGGGCCCCACACGGCCGGTTCCGACCATCGGGCACCCTCAGGCTCACTCTCAAGTACAGGTTCACAGTCGGCCCTGTCGGCGGTGTTGAACGCGGCGGCTGGTCAGGGCGGAGGCGGTGGCATGGGCATCCTGCTACCGGCCCTGATGGCCGCTGGTCTGCTGTCGGTGGTGCTGGTGGTTCTGCGGCGGCGAGGCGCGCGGCGACCGTGATCAGGTGGAGGTGGGGCGGCGCACTGCTCGCGTGCCTGATCACGGTCGCGTTGCCGCCGACCGGCGCGATCGCCTCGCGGCAACTGCTGCTGGGGTTCGCCGACGAGGTATTCGACGGCCAGAATTCGTCCACCTGGCTTCAGCGCGCTGCCACCGCCGGTTCCAACGTGGTGCGAATCAACATCGGCTGGGTTGCTGCGAACGCACCGAGGAAGCCAGCCGGCTTCAACGCTCGCGACCCGGCCTCGCCCGACTACGACTTCACGGCCGACGACGCCGCAGTCAAGGCGGCGACCGCCGACGGCCTGCGCGTGATCGCGAACTTCACCGGCGCCCCGCGCTGGGCCGAAGGTCCGCACATGCCAAGGAACGCCAGCACCGGCAGCTGGAAGCCCAACGATCGGGACCTCGAGGACTACGCGATCGCGCTCGCCAAGCGCTACTCAGGCCGCTTCCCGGACCCGACCAATCCGGCACGGAAGCTCCCGAAGGTCTGGGCGTTCCAGCTCTGGAACGAGCCGAACCTGCCGGACTACCTGGAGCCGCAATGGCAGCACGGCCGCCCGGCCTCGCCGGCGATCTACCGGGGCATGCTGAACGCGTTCTATCGCGGGATCAAATCGGTCGATCCCGGAGCACTCGTCGTCACCGCCGGCACGGCGCCGTTCGGCGATCCGGCCGAGGCGCACCAGCGGATGATGCCGGCGCTGTTCTGGCGTCAGGTGCTGTGCGTGCAGCAGCTGGGCTCAAAGCTTCGCGACACCCACTGCAAGGACCCGGCGCATTTCGACGCGCTCGCCCACCACCCGTACTCGGTCGGAGCCCCTGACACCAGGGCGCTGAACCCCGACGACGTCTCGATCCCGGACATGGGCAAGCTGACGAAGATCCTGCGGGTCGCCGAGCGCGGCGGCACCGCGCTGCCCCACATCCGCCACCAGCTCTGGGTGACGGAGACCGGCTACAACACCAGGCCGCCCAACCCAAAGGGGATCCCGGTCGGGGAGGACGCCCGCTGGCTCGAGCAGACGCTCGAGCTGCTGTGGCGCCAGGGCGTCTCGCTCGTCACCTGGGAGGACATCGTCGACCAGCCTCCGAACCCGAGCTACTTCTTCTCCAGCCAGTCGGGCGTCTTTTACCTGGACGGCCGGCCGAAGCCCGCGCTCGCGACCTTTCGGTTTCCGCTGGTTGCGTGGCGCCAGCGCGGAACCGTGCAGATCTGGGGACGAGTCCCGAGCGGCGGGCGGCTCACGCTCGAGGTACAGGATGGGAACAATTGGAAAACGATTTCGTCACTTAATGTGCACACGGGTTCCACATTCCTTACACATTTCGTTGACACCCGTGCATTGACCCTCAGGGGGCAGCTGGACGGGGTCTCGAGCATGTCCTGGCACCTGGGCTGAATACCGCCGTTTGCAGGGAAAATCAGTGCCTTCGGGCCCGGACACAAGAAAGTAACCGGTCCCGCAACATGTCCTACACACGGTGGCCGTAGCGCCCGACATAGGATGCTCGGCATCTGCCAAGCGGATCCCAACCGGGTGTAAATGTGAACGAAATGTCGCCCCTAGTGTCAGAGGCGGAGCGTTTCGAAAATCCCACAGCCGGCGAGTCCGATCGCGTCGACGCCGATGTCGGCCGCGTGGTTGCGCTCGTCCCGCCGGAGGTCGTCCCGCCGGAGGTCGTCCCGCCGGAGGTCGTCGCGCCGGAGGGTGAGCCTCCAGCGGAAGTCCGGCGCCAGACGCGCGGCCGCCAGGCGGCGCCGCGGCGCTGGCGCCGCCCGCGCCTCGCGGTTCCGTTTGCCGCCCTGGTCGGGCTTCCCTGGGCGAGCGCGGACCTCGAGCGCGCGATCAGCGAGGGCGACCCGCGGGCCGAGGTCAAGTGGCGCGAGGCGGTCGACCGCCGCGTGCTGGCGTTCGCCGACATCCTCGCGGCGACGCTGGCCGTATACGTCGGCGTCTCGGTGATCGCCGATCAGGTGCTGCGGCCCTTGGCGCTGCTGGCGCTGCCACTGGTCGTCCTCGCCGGCAAGCTCGTCGGCCTCTACGACCGCGACGAACTGGTTGTGAACCGCGCAACCCTCGACGAGGCGCCGCGGCTCGCTCAGCTCGCGACCCTGTACGTGTTCCTCTTCTCCGTTCTCCAGGGCGCGTTTGTCCAGGGCCATCTCGGACCGGCGCAGGAGCTGATCCTGTGGGGCGTGATGTTCGGCGCCTCGGTGGTGGCGCGAGCCGCCGGTCGCCAGCTGTCGCACGCGGTGACGCCGGCCGAGCGCGTGCTGTTCGTCGGCACCCAGCCCTCGGCCGAGCGACTGCGGGCGAAGGTGGCCGCCTGCAACGGGCGGATCGAGGTTGTCGGCGAGATGTCGATCAGCGACCTCGCTCCGACCGACGTCGGCGCCGCGGCGTCGGCGCTGCGGAGCCTCGTCGCGGAGCTTCGCGTACATCGCGTCGTGATCGAGTCGAGCGAGGCTCACCCTCAAGCAACGCTTGACTTCATCCGTGAGGCGAAGCGGATCGGCGCGAGGGTCAGCCTGCTGCCGCGCGTGCTCGAAGTGGTCGGCACCTCGATCGAGGTCGACGACGTCCACGGGCTGACGCTGCTGGGCGTGCGCCACTTCGGACTGTCGCGCTCCTCGGCGCTGATCAAGCGCAGCTTCGACCTCGCCGGCGCCGCCTTCGGATTGCTGGTGACCGCACCGCTGCTCGCCGCGACCGCTCTGCTCGTCAGGCTGGACAGCCCGGGGCCGGTGTTCTACCGGCAGACCCGGATCGGCCGGCGCGGCAAGCCGTTTGTGATGTGGAAGTTCCGCACGATGGTCGACGGCGCCGACGCGATGAAGGCGTCGCTGCGCGACCTCAACGAGGCGGACGGACTCTTCAAGATTGCCGCCGACCCGAGGATCACCCGGGTCGGCCGCATCCTGCGGCGCTACTCGCTTGACGAGTTGCCGCAACTGATCAACGTGCTGCGGGGCGAGATGAGTCTCGTCGGTCCGCGGCCGCTGGTGCCCGACGACGATGATCGGATCACCGGTCTGGACCGGCGGCGCCTGCAACTCACACCTGGCATGACGGGGCGCTGGCAGATCCTTGGCTCAGCGCGTGTGCCACTGCCGGAGATGGTGAAGCTCGACTACCTCTACGTGACTGGGTGGTCGCTCTGGTCCGACGTGAAGATCCTGCTTCGGACCGTTCCGTATGTGCTTGCGCGAAGGGGGATGTAGTGCAGCACGCATCAGCGATGCATGTAACGAAGGCGCAAAAGGAGCAATACATGAAGAGGCAGGTCGGAGTTGGCAGGACACACGTGAGACTGGGCATCCTCCTGCTCACGCTCGCAGTGATGGCAATCACGGCGGCCGTCGCGTTGGCGGCGAACGTCACCGGTGACGGAACCCTCGTCGGTTCGCCCGGCAACGACAACATCGCCGCCGGCAACGGGCCGGACACGATCTGGGGACTCGGCGGCTCGGACAACATCACGGCCGGAACCGGCAGCGACGTGATCGACGGCGGCGGCACCTGCGTGGGTACGCTCGCGCCGGGTGACTACCCGCACGGGCTGCCTGGCGCCAACTACTGCCAGCACGGGCCGAACAACGATCCGGGCACCGACAACATCGTCGCGCTCACGGGTTCGGACACCGTCTACGGCAACAGCGGACGGAACAACATCGTGCTCGGTAGCGGCAAGGACACGGTCTTTGCCTTCGGTGGCCCCAACAGTGTCGTGGTTGGCAACGGGACGGACACGATCAACGCCTACGGGACCGGAACGTACGCCACCGGAACCGGCAAGGACACCGTCAACGCCCAGTTCAGCCGTAACGACATCATCACCTGCGGCAGCTCGCACACGACCGTGTTCGCAGTCAAGAACGCCGGCGACATCATCGCGCCGCCGTGCACGGTCAAGTTCGTCGCGCCGCAGCCCGTTCCGGGGTCCGCGAGGGCCGCGACGGCCAGGAAGCTTGCGGCCAAGAGGGCCGCATAGATCAAGAAAACGACAACCGACGGTACGTGTTCGAATCGATCGACAGAAAGAGAGAGCCAGTACTTATGGGAAGGTTGTGTAAGTTCTCGCGCGCGAAGCTAGTCGCGCTGGCGTTGGGCGCCGGGGTCCTTGGATCCCTGGCCCTGGCGCCGTCGAGTATGGCCGCCGCTCCGATAGCCGGCCACAACTGTGTGTCCACGGATGGCAAGATCAACGGCCGCGGCTCGACGCTGCAGCTGTGGCTGGTCTTTGACCTGATGGGCCAGTACACCAACGACATCTGCGGCGGCGTCGCCTCGCAGGGCGCCAACGACGTCACCGATCCGAGCAACCCGAGCCTCCCGACCGGCGTCACCTTCGGCGCCAACTGGATGCTCGCCTACGACTACCCGAACGCGCAGGCCGCCAGCGGCACCGGCTCCGGCCAGGGCCAGAGCGCGATGACCTGCCACAGCGACGCCTTCGGCGGGACCGACATCCCGGCTACCAAGGCTCAGCTGACGACGATGAACGGCACCCCCGGAACGTGCGTCGCGAACATCCAGAACGGAACCGACCCGCCGCCGTTCACCCCGCAGGGCACCTTCCCGAATCTCGGCGACACCGGATCGACGGGCGGCCGCGGCAACGCGACCAACAGCGTCATGTCGGTACCGATCGGCGCCTCCGCGGTTGGGATCGCCGCCGACCTGCCGACGGACTGCCTCACCACCGGCAATACGGCGACGACGCAGCCGATGGCGCTGACGACCGCCGACCAGGAGAACATCTGGGGCGGGATCTACACCGACTGGAGCCAGCTGGTGGCGGCCGATCCGAACACCGGCCTCGCCGCCGGCTGCAGCGGCGCGATCACCCGGGTCGTGCGCGAGGACAACTCGGGCACCACGCAGGGCTTCGACAACTACCTCTCCGAGATCGGGACGCTGAACGGAACGACGGTCAACACCTGTGACCCGAGCAATGCCAACGTGAGCACGCTGGGTGCGCTCACGAACAACCAGGCGAATAACGGCACCGACCAGCTGTGGCCGGGCGGCGCCGAGACCCCTGCGCAGGTTCCAGCGGCCGGCACGGCGATGAACTTCACAGTCGCCGGCTGCAGCCACCTGATCAGCGCAGCGCTGTCCGGGGCGAACCAGCTGGTCAACACGCTGAACGCGACCTCCGGTGGGGTCGGTTACGCCGACGTCTCCGACATCGACCACGATCCGAACCTCAACGCCACCAACGACAACCTGACGCTCGCCACGGTGCAGGGCGCCGACGGTAGCCAGCAGAGCCCGCTGACCGGCACGTTCGCCAGCGGCATCTTCGGCTCCAACTGCAACTTCAACGGCGCGACCCTGCCCGGTGGCGGCAGCGCCGGCGCGGTTGGACTCGTCAACCTGGCCTTGGCCAACCCGGGTGGGTGGATCCTTGGCAGCGGCAACACCAAGGACGACATCTCGTTCTCGCACCAGAGCGGGGCGTACCCGATCTGCTCGCTGACCTGGGACTTCGTCTGGTCCGGTGAGGACGGCAACACCCCGTCCACTCCGACTGCGAGCGACAGCGTTACCGGTGGTGTGCTCCAGGTCAGTTCGCTGGCCGGCTTGCCGAATTCCGGTTCGTTCACGGACGCCGGGAACACGTTCAACTACACGGGGCTGTCGAACAGCGCGACCACGTGTGGCGGGACGTCGACGGCGTGCGTGACCGGCGTGACCGGGAGCGGCACGGTCGCCACTGGAGACACATTGACCTGGCCGCAGGGCACCGGTGGCCCGCTGGCGAACTTGACGGCCGACCAGCGCCGGACGCTCTACACCTACTACCTGTGGCTGTTCTCGGCCGAGGGTCAGGCCAGCGAGGTAAACGTTGGCTATGCACCACTGCCGACGTCATGGCAGACGTCGATCCTGGCCGGATTCAAGAGCGGTTTCTAGACCGAATCTCAATACCCTGTTCCCGGGCTAGCGCCCGGGAACAGGGGGGCAGGCTTTTGACCAGATCATTTCGGATACCTATGCAAACGAAAGGAATCCACCGGATGTACTATCGGAAAATCGTGTCGCGGCTGCGACTTGGGACCGCGGTGGCGCTCCCGGTCGCGATCGCGGCGCTGGCCTTCGCCGGCTCGGCGAATGCCGCAAGTGCGACGCCGGCGACGGTGGTGTTCACGCCGACGACCGGACCGGGCTTGGAGACCGCCGTCACGGCCGCCGACGCAGAACCAGCCGGGACGCTCAGCATCATCGAGCTTGGCCCCATCCTCTACAGCATCCCGAACCCGTCCGGTACCGCGGCGATGGTGCTGCAGGGCAACATCGAGATCACCGGCCAGCCGACGCTGCAGGCGTTCGGCGGCGAATGCGCCTGCGTCGGGAGCCCCGTCAACACCGAGGAGCCTCAGGTCAACGGCGACAGCATCACCACACCGGCCGACATCTTCCAGGTGGCGGCGGGCGCGCACGTCCTGATGAAGGCATTCGACATCGAGGGCGGCGGCCAGGTCAGCACGAGCGCCTCTGCGGTTGAGGTGCAGAACGGCGGGACGTTCGAGGGCGACAACATGGGCTTCGATGGAGAGCTCGGACCGGCCCTGACCACCGACTCTGGCGGCGCGTCGACGGTCAGTGACTCGCTGATCGGGGACGGATCAAATGGCGGGCCCCAGATGACCAACGCGTCGGCGACGCCGACAACGCTGATCAACGACACGATCGAAGGGAACAGCGGCGTACCAATGAGCGTTAACGGGAACGCCAGCTACCTCGCGATCAACAATCTGATCGTTGCCAACCAAGGCCCCATGTGCTCGACGGGCATGGTGGCCGGATCGACCAACAACCTCGGCGACCCCAACGGCTTCACCAACCTCTGCGGGAGCAGCCTCACCACCACCACCGCCGCGGCGATCAACCTCCAGGGCTCCGCTTTCTACGGAGGGCCGACGATCTCCAACGCGATCTGCAACCCTCAATTGGCTACCAAGGCCTTCGCCTGTGGCTCCAACAGCTCGGCGATCGGCGCCGGTGACCCGGCGTTCTGCCCGAAGGTGGACCAGCGCTTCTTCCCGATCACAAGCGGGACGTGCGACGCCGGCTCTTACCAGTCGACCTCTGAGGTGGACCTCAATAACACCGCCGGCGTGGCCACGACCACTCCGACGTGTCCGACATCGGTGTCGATCAACGAGACCGCCAACCCGGCGACCGAAAGCGTCGGGGTGTCTGACAGCGGCTCCGGCCTCGGGGCCGACGCGATCTCGTACGTCGCCAACCCGGTGGGCGCCGACAACGGCGGAGCGACCCACTTCCCGACCCCGTCGGAGCCGACCCCGACCGACAACGGTACGGTCTCGTACAACACGATCGGCACCACGTGGTTCGCGGCGACCAATCCGAACGCAGGAATCGCCGCGGAGGGCGACTTCCCGTCGAACTCCCCGTTCATGGTGACGGCCACCAAGCCGGCCGGAGACACGACCGTGAACGACACTCACTGGTCGTTCGACGCGACCAACAACCTGGGCATCACCACGTACTGCCACTAACTCGCAGCACCTGGAGGAAAGCGATTCAAGACACGATAAGGAGCAGTAGATGAACCGCACCGATACGAAGCGGGCCTATCGAAAGCCCGTGCTTCGTCGCCTCGGGCTGCTGCGGCGCCTCACGCGCTTCACGTTCTAGCCGCCAGGCGCTTCGATTCGACGCCGCGTCCGCTGGGGATCCAGCGGGCGCGGCGTTTCTTTTTGGTTACTACCTCTGGCGCCGCGTGGGTGACACGCCTACGCTGTTAATCGACACTGACCGGGAGAGTGACGATGAACGCGCTGAACGGACTGAGGCGTGGGGTGTTGGCGACTGTGGTCTGCATGGCGGCCAGCGCCCTTGCATTTTCGCTGTTGACGACCACGACCGCGCTCGCCGCGGCACCTGCGGCAGGTACCAACTGTCAATCTCAGGACGGCAAGATCAGCGGCCGCGGCGCCACACTGCAGGAGTGGCTCCTGTATGACCTGTTCGGCCAGTACACCAACGACATCTGCGGGCAAGTGGCCTCGCAGGGCGCCAATGACGTCACGGATCCGAGCAACCCGAGTGTCGCGACCGGCATCACGTTCGGGGGCGACTGGGTGCTCGCCTATGACTACCCGAACGCGCAGGCCGCCAGCGGCACCGGCTCCGGCCAGGGCCAGAGCGCAATGATCTGCCACAGCGATGCGTTCGGCGGGACCGACACGCCGGCGACCAAGGCGCAGCTGACGACGATGGACGGCGCGCCGGCCGCGTGCAGTGCCGCCAATATCCAGAACGGCACCGACCCGCCGCCTTTCACGCCACAGGTCAGCCCGGCCACGGGTGCCTTTCCGAACCTCGGCGACATCGGCGCGACGGGCGGCCGCGGCAACGCGAGCAACAGCGTCATGACGCTGCCGATTGGCGCCTCGGCGGTCGCGATCGCCGCCGACCTGCCGACCGATTGCGTCACCACCGGCAATACGGCGACGACGCAGCCGCTGGCGCTGTCGACCGCCGACATGGAGAACATCTGGGCGGGGCTCTACACCGACTGGAGCCAGCTGATCGCGGCCGATCCCAACACGGGCCTGGCGGCGGGCTGCAGCGGCGCGATCACCCGGGTCGTGCGTCAGGACAACTCCGACACTACGCAGGGCTTCGACTACTACCTGGCCGAGGTGGGGCCGACGTTCGCCACGTGCGACCAGAGCCCCCTTGTGAGCACGCTGGGCGCGCTTGCTCAAAACGAGCCCAACAGCGGCACCAACCAGTTGTGGCCCGGCGGCCTCGACACCCCTCCGGTGATTCCGCTGACCGGCCCGATGAACTTCAGCAAGCTCGGGTGCAGCCACCTGATCAGCGGTGCGGTGCCGGGGGACAGGAGTCTGATCGACACGCTGAACGCGACCTCAGGCGGGATCGGTTACGCCGACGTTTCCGACATCGACCACGATCCGAACCTCAACGCCACCAACGACAACCTGACGCTCGCCACGGTGCAGGGCGCCGACGGTAGCCAGCAGAGCCCGCTAACCGGCACGTTCGCCAGCGGCATCTTCGGCTCCAACTGCAACTTCAACGGCGCGACCCTGCCCGGTGGCGGCAGCGCCGGCGCGGTTGGACTCGTCAACCTGGCCCTGGCCAACCCGGGAGGTTGGATCCTCGGCAGCGGCAACACCAAGGACGACATCACCTTCTCGCACGAGTTCGGGGCGTACCCGATCTGCCTGCCGCTGTGGGATACGGTCTGGGGTGGCGAGGACGGCAACAGCCCGCCGAGTCCGACCGCGAGTGACAGCGTCACGAGTGGCGTGCTCCAGGTCAGCTCGCTGGTCGGCTTGCCGAACGCCGGTTCCTTTACGGACGCGGGTAGCACCTTCAACTACACCGGGCTGTCCAACAGCGCGGCGACATGCGGCGGGACGTCGACGGCGTGCGTTACCGGCGTGACCGGCAGCGGCACGGTCACGACGGGTGACACGCTCACCTGGCCGCAGGGCACGGGCGGGCCGCTGGCGAACCTGACGGCCGACCAGCGCCGGACGCTCTACACCTTCTACCTGTGGCTGTTCTCGGCCGAGGGTCAGAGCAGCGAGAGCAACGTAGGCTACGCACCGCTGCCGACGTCCTGGCAGACGGCGATCCTGGCCGGGTTTGAGGCGAACTTCTGAGGCGCCACTTGGGAGATGCGCACACCGGGCCGGTTGTTCACCACACCACATACCTGATGTTTGGAGTACCGCGCGGTACTCCGCTCTCCGGTGTAAACGCTGTGTGAACGTTTTGTCCCAGATAGCGGCCGCCCGTCGTGGTTAACGACTGGGCAACAGGCTCGGGAGCCCAGGCCGTTAGCCTCGGCTTCGCCGATGAGGATTCACGCTGCTGCCGTCTCGGCCGCGGCCCTATTGGTCTGGGCCGCCGCAGGCTTGATCGCCGCACCCGCTCACGCTGCCGCGCAGTGCGCCCAGGCGACGGTGAGCCACCCCGATGGGACGCCGCTCACCGAACCAGACGGGACGCCGGAGGTGATACAGGCAGGCCAGACGCCCGCGAGCGCGCCTGGCGGCGAGTGCTGGACCGATGTATTGCCTTATCCGTTCGGCACCGACGGGCTTCCCGTCACCGTGCTGACGGCGACGACTACGAGCACCTCGACCTTGCCGGTCAGCACACTCTCGTTGCACAGCCTGCCAGCCCAGGAGCAAGGAGGCACTGGCGCCGTTTCCGTCGTCGATAACACCGGCATCGTGCAGCCGCTGCACTTCACCGGCACCGGGGCGACATTGTCCCAGTGCGGTGGCGTCTCGCCACCGTGCCTGACAGACGTAAGCGGCGGGACCGTGGGAGCGCAGATCCCCGCAGGCGCGCTCGTCACGTTCTTATCCGGCAGCAACGGCTCAGTTCCGGCCACAAGCTCGGACTACGAGACAGTCACGTCGATGGCGTTCCGCGCGTGGAACCGCGGACTCGCCGCCACGACGCCCGACGGGAACCCTACGGAACCGAACCCGCCAAATACTGGGGGATCGAATGCATTTGGGGTCTGGAAGTACAACGGGACCCGCTGGGCCCCCGTTCCCTACCCGGGATCGTCGGCGTGCCCAGGTGACACGATTCTGTGGGCCGGAAAGCTCGATTACTGGCTGATCGGCGGCGGCAGCAGCGTGCTCTGCCGGTTCGACGGCGTGGACAACGTCTGGGAGCCAATGACAGCGCCAGCGGCCGCGTTTCCGCCGGCCGCAAATTTCGCGCAGTCTCCTGGCATTACTGACATCAACGCCGGCTCGTGCTTCGCGTGGAACAACTGCTGGTTCTTCGGGACCGGCGGCGCCGTGGTCCACTGGGACGGCGCATCGCTGACCCCCGAATCGGTCGGGATTGCAGCGACCCCATGGCTCGGGCTCGACTATGAGGGGGCGACGGCGGCGACCGGACCGAGCGGGGCGCCGATTGCCGCGGCGGTTGGCGGGCTGGCCTCGCCTGATCAGCGGCAGCCAGCGCTCTCGAAGCCGGAAGCCGACCCCGAGCTGTTCACGTCCGACGGGGGTCCGTTCGCGCCCGTCGGGCTCGACTCGAGCGCCCCTGCATTCGGTGACGGGCCCACGGATCTCGTGTCGGTCTCGTTCGACAGCAACGGCGATGGGTGGGTCGCGGGCAATTCGACTCCTAGCCAGAACCCACCGGCGCAGTACGCGCCGGTGTTTCCGATCTCACCAAACGGCAGCTCCGAGCAATGCCCTACCACCCAGGAATTCCCGAGTGCTGGGTCGCAGCTTTCGTATAGGTGGGGCGGGTCGGGGGCCAATGGCCCGGCGGCGCCGGTCGCGACGGGAGGGGGTGCAGTTGCGGCGGTGCCGGATGGCTCCGCCGTAGTGGGCGGGCAGGAGACTCCCGCAGGGCAAAGCCCGTCCACCGCCGCGTTACCGGCACTGGTTCAAATATCCTGCTCGGCGGCGACGGTCACCACGTTTCAGACCCCGGCGCCCGGCACCGCAGGGGGACAGCTCATCCCGGCTGACGTCGGCAGCACAATCGGCGCGGTCGCGGCGAGCGCGACGGACGACGCTTGGGCCGCCACGACAAACAGTACAAGTAACGGTCCGGCTCCCGCAGGTCTTCAATACTTCGGGCCGCCCCATCTCTACCAGTGGACCGACGGCAACTCGCAGCCCAACGCCCCTGCCGGCAACGACATCGAGTCGCGACCGGTCGTAACGACGCAGAGCCCGACGGTGTTCGACTTCCCGCCACCGGTCGTCGTTACCCCCGCCGCGGTCACGCCGCCCACTACGGTCACGAGGGCTAAGCCAAAGAAGAAGCACAGGACGCTGCCCCCGGCGACCTACGACGTCCACAAGCCGAAGTTGCACGCACTGCGAAAGAAAGGTTCGTATCGTCTGACCGTCACCTTCAAGGTCAGGCGCAAGGTCACGATCGGGCTCGACGCGCTCCACCGCGGCAAGGTTGTCGCCCGGAGTGGCATGAAGACCTTCTCGGGCAAAACCGGTGCTCTGTCAGTGGTCGTTCATCGCGGCCGCTGGCCGACCGGGCTGAAATTTGTCCAGCCGGGGAAGAAGAGCTGATGCGAGCCGGCAGAAGGCTGGCGCTGCTCCTCGCAGCAGCGTGGCTCGTCGCAACCCTCGGGGCTACGGCTGCGCGCGCAGGCGGGTCCCCGCAACTTACTATCACCCCGGTGAAGGGGTCGTCATCACCAGACACCTGCATAACCTGCATTTCCTCCCCTGGTCCGGTCGTGTTCCTGGCCTCGAACACCTCGACAGTTCCCGATGTCACCGTCACGCCGCCGAGCGGGGTGGCGCCAACCAGCATCCAGAGTATCCAACTGATGTACCAGCCGGATCCGGTGGGGCCGGTCAGCAGCTCCGCCGGCGGTGCCTCCGACCCTGGCCCGCTGCAGTACATGCCACCGCCTTTCAGTGCCCCAGAGCGGCTGGTTCCGTCCAACCCGTCCGCTGTCACCGCGCAGCCGTACGCGGCAACGCTGACCTACAGCAACTTCACCTCCAACGGGGCCGCGGCCGTCGCGAGCGGCTGGTACGACGTGTGGGCCGAGGTCACGACCACAGATGGGGCCTGCCCCAGCACTGCGCCCTGCAAATCGAACACGGTTCGCGTCGTCGTCGACGACGACAACAGCAAGGATGCCGCGGGTACTTACCTCGGTCTGCTCGACCCCACGCCGTTCGTCAGCGGCCCCCTTTCGCTGACGGCAGCGTGTGAGGGTAACGCGAGGGCCGTCGCGGACCGCGTGCTGTGCGCAGAACAGGGATCACCAGCATCCAACCCGGCGTCGATGACGTTCTGGATCTCGCGCCAGGACAGTAGCGGCGCTGACGTCAACTGGACGCCGGTCGCGACTGCGAACGCCACCGACGGCGTCACGCCGATCTTCGACTCCTTCGGGCTGCAGGAATTCAACGTCCCGAACGATTTGGACACCAGCACCGAAGCCAACGGCACGTACGATCTCACGGTGACCGCCACCGACGCGCCCCCCAATGACGGGAACACGTATATGGCCGCCCCGGACACGTTCAAGATCGACAACACGCCGCCGACGGTGACATTTAATAGTAATAGCCCCCAATCTGGTGCGGCGATAACCGGGACTGTAACGCTGAGCGCGAACGCTGCCGTCTCACAGACGAATAACTCTTTAGGAGTCTCGCCCTTCTCGCTCGGGGTCCGCGTCAAGTCGGTGACGTTTCAATACGCGGTGCACGGCACCAGCGCCTGGAAGGACATAGGCGGCAGCACGAGCGGCCCTCCGTACGAGCGCACCTTCCAGACGCAGTCGCTGCCGAACGACCACTACGACCTGCGCGCGATCGCCACCGACACTGCCGGCAACAGCGAGACCGTGGTGGTATCGGACGTCACCATCACCAACCCGCCGACCAACCTGGCCAGCGCGGTAAACCTGAGGATCTCGACGATGACCGCCCCCGCCAGCAACGTCTCACTGTTGGGCGAGGTGACCGGCGGCCCGGACCAGGGGGTCTGGGCGGTTGGCACGACGACGGCGCCGCCGCCCACCGTCGGAGGTGTTCCGCTCCACTACCCATACCCGGTGCAGCCGGGGACAGAGCAACCCGTGGTGCTGCACCACACTGACGGCGCCGGCTGGCAGATCACGGGCGCGTTGGACAACGCCGACGGCTCGTCATTCTCGGATAAGTCCACCGTCACAGGCGAGGTGACCGCGTCGGGGGAGGGCTGGATCGTCGTGACCGACGGGAAGACTGCCGCGGTCTTCTTCCGGCCGCGCGGAGGGTCGTTCACCTTCGACTCTGCGGATACCGACGCGCTCACTCGGCCCGCCGCCCCGCTCACCCCCCTGCTGGTCGGCAGCGGCTTCAACCCGCGGGAGCCCCCGACTGTGGAGCTGGGGCGGACTTCCGCCGGACAGGTCGGCATGCTCGTCAGCCCCCCGGCCCAGTCTGCGACAGCTGCCGCTGCGGAGTACGGCGTCCTGTCGCCAAACTGCACGCCCGGCCAGACGCAAACCGCCTGCTGGCAAATCAACTCGCTGCCGTCGCAGTCGGGGGGCAATTCGTCGTCGGCCGCTTCGTCGGCGAATTGCCCCCCGCCGACGGGCAATTCGCCGAGCGTGAGCTCAGGCGACGCTCTGCAAGCGTTCTCCTTCTCCCCGACGGGGACCGTGACGGGCTGGGGGGAGTTCGCCGCGGGCGATTCGAAGCCGCTCCTGCTCTCGCCGCTTGGCTCCAACGGCTGCTGGGGCCCGTTCGTGAATACCGGGCTCGACCCTCTCGACCTGAACAGCGATTTCGGATCAGGGTTTTCGGTTCGTCCGACGGGGGTCGTCGCGGCCAGCGACGGCGTCTGGATCGAGGCGGGCCTCGACGGCCCGGGCGTGTCAGCGAACCCCGGTGCCTCGAACTTCGCGAACGTGGTCGCTCTATACGACCCGTCGACCGGGAAGGTACAGGGGTCGTGGTGCACGAAGCCGGTGCTGACAGTCGAGAGCGTCGCGTGTGACGGGCCGATCGACGCCAACCATCCGGCGACGCTTCCGGACTCGGTGGTCGGCAGCCCATCGGGTCCGGTGGCGCTGGGGCTCGCGAACGGCTTCATCGACGCCTACTCCGCCGGCAATTGGAGCCAGGTCGCCGCCCCTGGCTTCACCGGTGGTCCCGGCAAGGCGCTGTTCAGCGACACCACCGACGGCTGGTTAGCCGGCGCCAACGCGGTCGGCGAGGTATCCGACCAGGTGACCCCGCCGGCACTGGCGGAGTGGCCCGAGGCCAACCAGTCGACTCTCACCAGCGTCGCGCTGCCGCCGGCGGGCGCCGGGATCGGAACCTCAGGCGCGCTGGCGGTCGGGCTGGACGGCGCCGCGCTCCACTACGACTCGACGAACGGCTGGCTCGTCGACGCGGTTCCCCCGCAGGCCCAGGGCCGCAACCTGCTCAGCGTCGCCTACGACGGCCCGTCGCGCGCGGTCGCGGTCGGCGACTTCGGGACGATCCTCGACTGGAACGGGACAGGTTGGTCGGCGGATCCGCAGTCGACGTCGCTGACCGAAAACCAGCTCAACGCCGTCTCCTTCGGCTCCGACGGGCAGGGGTGGGCGGTCGGCAACTCCGGGACGATCCTGCACTTCGACGGCACGGCATGGTCGGACGAGCAGATCGACGCGGCCGACTCCGGTGAGAACGTGACCTCGGTCGCCGTCGCCGGGCGCGACGTGTTCGCGATCGCCGGCGGCAACCTGCTCGAGCGCAAGCCCGGCGGGGGTTGGCAGCAGGTCGCCGACTGTGCCGCCGGGAGCGTGACCCCCAGCTGCCTGCCGCCGGGGGTGCAGGGATCGCTGACGCTCGTCTCCGGGCTGCGGGACGGCGGTGCGGCCGTGGCGGGCGAGTCGATCGTGCTCGTCCGCCAGGACGCGTCGTCACCCTTCGACCAGACCCCACAGCCGATCCAGGGGACTGTGGTGGCGCTATCGGCGTTCCGTGATCCCGGCGTGGTACAGGCGTTCGTGTCGGTCGCCCCGTCGGTGCAGAGCGCCAGCGGCGTGACATCGCCTACCGGAAACCCGGCTTTCGCCGCTGGTGACGGCGAGCTTCTGCGCGAAACGGCGACCGGGTGGCAGGACGTGAGTCAGTCCCAGAATCCCGCGTCAGCCCAGGCTGGCCGCGGGCAGGAGGGGCCGGAGCCCGATCCTGTGCTGGCGGTCGCCGCGGCTCCCGACGGCAGCGCCGCATGGGCGGTCGGCGGTTTTGCCGGAACTCAGACGGCGGCCGGGCTGGGTTCGTCCCAGCCCCTGAACGTGCGCCCCGCGGCGTGGCAGACCTCGTCGATCTGGCGCTACGACACCAGCGGCCCAGCGCAACCGCCAACGCTCAGCCAGGCGCAGGTGAGCCTCCCCGCGCAACCCGACACCGTCAGCTTCGCGTTTTTCAGCGACACCGAGTGCAACCTCGAATGCGCCGCGGTGAGCGACCCGCAGCCGATGATCAACCTCGGCGCCGCGAACGCCGAGATCGCTCAGTATGCCGCCCAGCCCGGCGGACCTAGCCTCGCGGTGCTCGGCGGCAACGCTGTCGGTCCGAGCGACGCCACCGCCTACAGCCTCGGGTCCGCCGCCACCGCCGACTTCGCCAACCTGGGGCAGTACCTGTCGCCGCTGGGGGGCGTCCCGCTGTACGCCGCCTTCGGACAGCTTGACCAGGTGCCGAGCGAGACAACTGATCCGGCCCTGTCGTGGGGCCAGGCGTTCCAGGGAGACCCGGCGCCGTTCGGCGGCGGCCCCGTGCCGAGCGGAATCACGCAGGCGTCCCCTCCCGGTGGCCTCGACGCAGGGGTCCATCACTACTACGACTACGACGTCAACGGCCCCGACGGCGGGACGCTGCGAGTGATCGTGCTCGACAACTCGGCCGGCTCGCTAGACGCGAGCGCACCCGGGCAGTCAAGTTGGTTGAGCACCGAGCTGTCGGCCGCCGAGCACGCCGGCATCCCGGTGGTCGTCGTCTGCTCGGAGCCGCTCGACAGCGGGCTTCCGGCCTCCCAGCCTCCGTCGGTGCTGCAGCAACCGGCGAACGACGCCGACGCCGTCGCCACAGAGCTTGCCAACGCCGGCGTGCTGGCGGTGTTCACGAGCAGCCCGACACAGCGGGACACCACACATATGATTCCCTTCCAGCAGCCGGGTTCGCCACCGTCGGCGCAGCCTCAGATCCCCGAGTACGAGGGCGGCGCGGTCGGCTACCAGCAGGAGCAGAACCACGGCGTGCTGTGGTACCTCGTGTCGGTCGATACAGCGACTGGCAAGGTCACAGTGCAGGGAATCCCGGTCGTCCAGTCGCTCGCGCTCGAGCCACTCACCGGACTGACGGCTCCGCGCAGCTCGACGCTGCAGTTCCAGGCAGTTGGCCGCCGGCCGTCCGGGTCGCTGCTCCCCGGAGACGACCCGGAGGGGATCGCGAACTACGTCGGGATCCCATCGACCTCCTGCGCGGCGTCTGGCGGCGGCGGCTGCGTCCAGCCGAGTTACAAGTTCACGAGCTCGAACCCGCTCGTCGGAAACTTCGTGCAAGCGAGCGGTCAAGGCTCCCGGCAGCCGGCGCTCGTGGGGGGCAAGACGGTCGCGTCCTCCACGTCAGGGCTGTTCTGCGCGTTCAATCCCGGCACGACGAAGGTGTCGGTCACCTCCGGGCTGTTGACCTCGTCGCTGACGGTGACTGTCAAGCCCGGCGGGATCGGCCAGCCGTGCGGAACCGTTCCTGACGCCGCCGCCGCCAACCACGTCCGCATCCCAGGAAAGACGAGCGTGAGCTCGGCTGCCGCGCGGGGAGGAAACCCATCGGGGGCGGCACCCCCACCGGCCGCGGCGAACCCCGCGGCGAAGTCACCGTCGATCAACGCGAAGATACCCACACCGGCTCCGAAGCCTGCCGCTCCGGCTCCGAAGCCGGCTCCCACTCCGGCTCCGAAGCCGGCTCCCACTCCGGCTCCGAAGCCTGCTGCTCCGGCTCCGAAGCCGGCTCCCACTCCGGCGCCGGTCCCCGCGCCCGTGAAGAAAGCGGCGCCACCGCCTGCCCCCAAGCCAGGGCCCGTGCCGGCGAGCAAGCCGCCTCCGGCCCCGGCGCCGCGGCCTCCCGCGCCGGCCCCGGCCGCAACGTCGCCACCGTTCATATCCCAGTCGAACCCTGCTCTCTCGCTCCCGCCGCCCGCGATCTTCCCCCCGATCCCGCTCCCGGTCACGACGGTCCCGCCCGGCGGCGCGACGGTGCCAGGCCAGGCGACGGCGAGACGCGAGGAGCGGGCGCGCAAGCACGCGCGCCAGTCCGCATACGTGACGCGCCCCGCCGGGGCATCCGCGGAAGAGTGGTTCTACCCGACCGTCGGCGTGATGACCGTATTCGCGCTGTGGCTGATCTCGAACGGGATCCGAGTCGGGCCGAAGCGGCGGCTCGCACTGGCGGAGGACCGCGTCACCACCGATCCAAGAAGAAGGAGACCCATGCGCTGATGTCCAAGGCAGTCGCAGTCCTCATCATCGCTGTCTCGCTGGCCGTGGCCGGGTGCGGCGGTTCGACCCCGGAGCACCAGAGCGGGTCACCGCAGACCGTCGCAGCTACAGCCCACCCCGCTCCCGTGACCCCCGTATCGCACAAGTCGACCCGGGCGGCGACGACCCCGAAGTCCTCGACGAGCACGATGACCTCAGCACGCCGGCACCGGTTAGTAGGTGGGCGCATGGTGAAGCCAGGAGCGCGCCGGACCAACACGACATCTTCCACGACCGGAGCCAATCACGGCAAGACCGGGACGTCGACCAACGCCACCCGTTCGACGACCCATTCGCCCAAGCACGCAGCGGGTAACCCGCGCACCACCACAACCGCCCCGCGCAAGCCGACGCCTACGGCCAAGACCGGCACGACCACGGTCACAACCCCATCGCCGACAACGACCCACCCGACCAGGCACGCGACGGGTAATCCGCACACCACAACCACGCCGCGCAAGCCCACGCCGCGCAGCCCGACGCCGACGGCGAACACCGGAACGACCCCGACCACAGGCCCGGCCACGACAACCACACCGACGTCGGCGTACACCAACCCCGTGCCGGCGGCAACCACTCCCAACGCCGGGATTCCAGCGGCCGCGAACGTCGAGGGTCCAACGCCGATCGACTGCATGCAACGGAAGTCACTGATCGACCCGCACGCGATCCAGTCAGAGGAGTGGGAGGGGCTTTCGCCGCTGGACAAGAAGACGCCGATGTTCGTGATGGGCCCGTTCAAGACGACGGACCTCGTCCAGCAGTACGTGAAGACGTACACCGGGATCAACCTGGTCGCCGCCGGCGGCCTGTACGTGGTCAGTTCGGCCCTGCATAGTCACCTGGAATTCCAAGTGAACGCGCTCGCGCTGTGCCTCAAGAGCGCGACCGGCCAAGGGACGCTGGGCACCTGAGACTCGTGGCCCCACAGTTGGGCGCTCGCGGGCGCCGTGCCGCAACCGTCGCGGTGATTCTGGTGGCGGGACTGGCCAACCTCTGCGCCCGCGCGGAGGCGGCGACCCCGCCACAGATTCACACCGTCGCGGGCGGTGGCTCCTGCTCTGGGCCGATGACCTCGGGGGGCCCATGCGACGGGGTCGACGCGACCTCGGTTCCGATCGGCAGCCCGCAGTCGGTGTCGGCGCTGCCCGACGGCGGTTATCTGTACGTCGACTCGACCAACGATCTCGTCCGGGAGGTGTCACCGTCCGGGACGGTCACGACCGTTGCCGGAACGAGCTTCATCACGCAAGCCGGTGCGACCGTGCCCGACCCGCTTGATGTCGAGAACGTCCAGGCTACTCAGTCTGGGCTGGACGATCCGGTGGCGGTGGCCGCGCTTCCGGCAGGCGGCTTTCTGATCACCGAGGGCGTCGGCTCGCGCGTGCGCATGGTCAACGCGCAGGGGATCATCACGACGATCGCTGGCTGCCAGCCGCCGGCCGGAAGGACCCCGGATCAAGGTGACGTCCCGCAACCCGGCGATGGCCCCTGCCCCAGCCCCAGTACAGGAGAGGAACTCAACTTTCCCAGCGACGCCGAGCCAACCACCGACGGCGGCGTGGTGATCGCGGACACATTCAACTGCCGGGTCGTGGAGGTCACCCCCGGTGGCAGTTTCACGACGCTCGCCGGCGGCGACAGCGGATGCCCGCCGACGCCGAGCGCGGCATCGCTCGACCATCCGTACTCCGTCTCTGAGTTGCAAGATGGATCTGGCGGCGTCGTGATCGGCGAGGAGGGCTCGGGCGCGATCCAAGAGGTCTCAGCGGGTGGAACGCTTTCCACGGTCGCGGGCCAGTTGGGCTCTCCTGGCTACAGCGGCGACGGCGGTCCGGCGACGCTTGCGCAGATCGGCCCCGGCGACTCGGCGTTTGGCGACGAAGTCGCGAGCCTCCCCGGCGGCGGCTTCCTGCTCACTGACCCGTCCCACGAGGTCGTCCGCGAGGTCTCACCGGCGGGCATCATCTCGACGATCGCCGGCGACGGGCAGACGTCAAACTCGGGCAATAACGGCGCCGCCACGGCCGCCGCGCTCAACAACCCGGTCTCGGTTGCGCCGCTGCCGAACGGGAACGTCCTGATCGCGGACCAGGCCAACCAGATCATTCGCGAGATCACCCAGCCGCCCGCGTCGACGATCACGGTCAGTCCGGCGACGCCGAACGGCCTGCATGGCTGGTACACAACCCCGCCGACCGTGACGGTCACCGCAACGGAGAACGCGACGATCGCATGCGAACTCGACCCGGCCGCCGCCCCCAGCGTGTTCGGCGCGATCCAACCTGGCTGTCCGTATAAGGGATCCGGCGCGACCGTGGCGGCGAGCGGCGCGCACACGGTCTGGGCGTCGAGCCAGAACAGCTTCGGCGATCAGGACAGCCCGGTCAGCGCGTCGTTCAACGTCGACACCGGACCGCCGAAGATCACATGCGAGCACGAGCCCGTGTTCCCGTTTGGCCAACCCAAGGTCGCGGTGACCGGGACCCTGTCCGATTCCGTGTCCGGGCCGAGCTCGCAAGCCCTCTCGATGCCCGCGCGCACGTCGCGCCTGGGTAAGCGCAGCGTGCGTCTTAGCGGCTCCAACAATGCCGGCATCCGCGCTCAGACCTCCTGCAAGTACTTCGTCGAGCCGATCGCGCTGGCGTCGGCGCCGCACCTGGTGTGGGCGTTCGTGACGAGCGCCACTTACTCAGCCGTCAAGACGCTGCTTCTCGAGGACATTCCGGCCGGGGCTGTTGTCGGAGCTACCTGTAAGGGGCACGGATGCTCGTTCCGGTCGCGGCGGCACCTGAAGTCCGCCCCGTGCCGCAAGAAATGCGCGGCCAAGGGTTCGCGCATAGCGAACCTCGCGCCGATGTTGCGCGGCCGCAAGCTCAAGCCCGGCGCACGAATCGCCGTCAGCGTCACCAAGCGCGGGACGATCGGCATGTACAACGAACTCACCGTTCGCGCGAACCATGCCCCCAAGGCCACCAGCGAGTGCCTCTCGGCGGGAGCGACGAAGCCGAGCACGGGGGCGAGCAAGCGGAAATGCATGCCGAAACTGCCCTCTTGAACATGAAGTCAGCAACTGGTGACCGTTCGGTGAACAAGGTCGGCTTGGGAGTTGACGCCCGTCCGGCGAGTTGGCACCGTGACTGGCGCATGTCCCGCGCAATCCCCAGGGGGTGCCACCGTTTGATACGGATCGCTGCAATCATCGCGGCCGGTGCCGCGCTGGTCTGGTCGGGCCTGCCCGTCGCCGCGGTCGCGGCGACCGTGGCGCCGGCGCACAACAAAGCGGGCCAGGCGAAGTCCAAGCGCGCGCGATTGCGCAGCTATCCGCCCAAATGCCTGAAGCAGGATGGCTTCGGGCACATCAAGCGGATCGCCGCGACGCGCTGGCAGGGCACGATCGGGCAGGAGCCGCGGACAAAGCGCAACATGTCCGCATTCGTCCAAGGGCCCTTCGCCTCGCTCAAGAAAGCGAACCGTTCCGCCAGAAAGACCGGACGCAGGGAGATCGCGTATCCCGGCGGCCTGTTCGTGGTTAGCGCGACCCGCGCCAGCTATCTCCAGTCGGAGACATCCATGGCAGCCGCGTGCCTGGCCCAGTTCACCACGCACACTCGGTTCCACTTCTGACCAAAGTCACATCTGCTTCACCGCTCGTTCACTCCGAGCGCGAAGCGATCCTCGATTGTGTTGCGGATGACGCGCCGCCACGGGTCCCGCGTACAGGTTGTGGCGTTCGTGATTGGACTGCTGCTCGCAGCTCCGACCGCCGCCCTTGCGGCGGGGGTCCCCGGCGCCACGTACAACGGGATGGCATCCGACGGTGCCTCGGTCATGTTCACCGTCTCCAGCGACGGAACGATCGTCAACTCCTACGAGATCCTCGGCGCACACGGAACCTTCGCCGGTGGAGCCTTCCCGGGGATCACCTGTTCGTTCACAGCCGCGGGCGCTGCCGGCGTCTGGCCCGGCGCACCGATCGCCGGCAACGCCTTTTCCTATGTGCTCGGGAACGACTCCTTCGGGGGCACGTTCACCGGAGCGCAGACCGCGTCGGGCAGCTTCCAGCTGTGGCAGGGTCCATCAGGCGGTTTTCCAGAATGCTCCACGGGGCCGGTGACCTGGACGGCCACCACCACAGCCACCTCGCCGCCGCCCGGCGGCACCGGGTCAGGTGGCGGCACCGGGTCGGGCGGCACCGGGGGATCAGGGGGCAGCACGCCACCGGGCCACACCGGGTCGGGCGGCAGCACGTCACCGGGCGCGGGCACCGGAGCAAACAGCAAGCCGAAGCGGCTGACGATCTCGACACGCGTCGGGCTGCATCGCATGTCGAAGCGGCTCGGTGGCTCCGTCAAGGTTTCGAACAAGGTCTGCCGCGCCGGCCGTCAGATCTACCTCTGGCGCGGATCAAAACGGATCTCGCGGACGAGGACGAAGGCCAACGGGACGTTCCGGTTCATGCGAACCGCCGCGATGCGCGGTCACGCCGTCCATGCCAGCGCGACGAAGGCGATGAAGGCGACCGCGATCTGCTCATCCGGCCGGTCGGCCTCAATCAGAGGCTGACTCCAACCTGTCCCGGGTCGGCGTCCACCGGCCCGAAAGCCTCAGTGGAGTCTGTCCTTGGCCGGATTAAGCGCCGAGCGCTGCGGCGAACAGAGCAGCGGTATCGAGGTCGCCGATTGCGATTGCCCGTGGCGCGACCATCGTGCCATCGTCGACGACCGTGAGCGATGCATACCCATCGCCGGCGGGATCCCGGTGCACGACCACGCGCCGGTGATCAAGTTCGACGACCCAGTATTCGGCCACGTACGGAGCGTAGACGGCTGGTTTCGTCTCGAGGTCACGGACGCGGGAGCTGCGCGCCACCTCGATAACGAGAAGCGCCGAGGACGGATGCGCTGACGGAGTCGTCCAACGACGCACAACTGCGAGGTCAGGCTGCAGCTCGGAGCTGCCGAGGGTCAACGACCCGCTCATGAGCAGATCGCAAGCACTGAAATCCAGCTTCGCGGTCAGCCACCGCATTAGCCAGACCACCACGTACTCGTGTTCGGGGTTCTTCGGGCTCATGTCCACCACCAGTCCGTCGATCAACTCCACACGCGCGTCCTCAAGGCCGCCGCTATCGACCAGGCGGTGGTAGTCGTCAACCGAGAGCCGATGAAGCTCCTCGGCGGGGATCGGCGTCGCGCTCATCCGAGAAAGTCTAGGAGGACCGGCGCGGCTCAGACGAGCTCGCGGACGAGTTCCGCGGCGCGCTCGAGGTCCGAACCGGAGCGGACTGCGTAGTAGCGCGCGTGTTCCACCAGCCCAGCGATCGCGGCGACGTGCGCCTTTGTCGAATCCGGGTGCGTGACCAGCACGTCGGGGACGAGCCGCAGCAGCGCCTCACCGCCGTCGAGCTCCGCGATCGTGCTCGGCTGCCCGGGCGCGACCTCCGGGAAGACGATCACCCGTGGCTCGCAGCTGGGTAGCGGCGGGCGGGCGAACAGCTCCTCGAAGCGGTACAGGCGCTTGGGGAAGCCTTCGGCCGGAGGCTCGGCTGCAGCGGCGGCCAGCTCCGGGAAGCGCTCGGACGCGAACGTCCCGAGGCCGAGGGTGTCGGCGAACCCGAGCGCGCGTAGTCGAGCGCCCGGCCCGTGAGCCGGGCGCTCGATGAAGACGACGTCGTCACCGAGGAACTCCATGCCAGCGCGGGCGAGGGCGAGGGTTAGCGTCGACTTGCCGGCTCCGCTCGGTCCTGCCAGCAGCACGCCGTCGCCGTCCGCGGTCGCCAGGCAGCCGGCGTGCAGCGCAAAGCGCCCATGGCGCTCCATCAGCTCCATCAGCGCGACCGTCGTCAGCGGGTGGGTCGCCAGGTACAGGGCGGTGCCGCGGAAGGCCGGCGCCGCGATCAGCGCCCGCCCGAGCTCCGGCTCGCAGTGCAGCGCGACGCCGTCGAGCTCGCCGGCGAGAACGTCGTCGCCCGGGAAGTAGTGGAGCGGGCCGTACGGGGTCTCGTAGACCGGGCGGCCGGGTCCGGTCGGCCCGGACGCCGGCAATTCGCCGAGGAACTCGAAGCGCAGACGCGGGCCGGCGGCGTCGGCTTCGCCGGTGAAGCCGCGGAGCCGCATGTCGAGCTGGGCGGCGACGGCTGGGTCCTCGGCGAGCACCTCGACGGCGACGCCGTGCAGCGCGTACGTGCGGCGCGGGGTTGCGGTTACGGCGGTCACGCCGAAGCCGCGAGCGGCAGCCGGTATAGCTCGGTGAAGCGCTGTCGCGGGTCGCGCGGCTCGAGGTAGGGCTGGCCATCGAGCGTCAACCAGCAGTGCCCGTCGATCAGTTCGCCGCCGTCCCCGGGGCCGGCGCCGTCCTCGGGGTCGAGGCCGAAGCGGAGCTCGACGTCGAGTCCCGCGCGCCGGAGGAACCAGTACAGGGTGAGGCCGCGGGTCAGGCAGCCGCTGCCAACCAGCGGCCGGCCGATCCGCGGCGCCAGCGTCATCACCCGCTCGAGCCGCTCGATCTCGGCGCCGGTCGGGCGGCGCGAGGCCGGTCGCCTGGTGATCAACGCAGCCACTCGCGGAAGCGGCAGGCGCATCAGCGCCGGCACCAGCGCTGCGAACGGGACGATCCGCACCAGTGCCAACCAGTCCCGCGGCCCGTGCAGCAGCGTCAGCGCGTAGGCGCGGTCACGCACCGACGTCGACCAGCAGGCGCTCGCGGCGGAGGTCCTCGACGAACTCGAGCACATCGGCCCGGATCGTCTCCTCGGGCGCGTCGAACTCGGCGCAGAGCATCGTCACGATCTCGCCGAGCGGCCGGACCCCGTCGCACAGTCCCCAGATCGCAGCGCCGACCTCGTCGATCGCGTAATAGCCGCCGTCGTCGAGCCGCAGGAGGATCGTCTGACCCTTGGCCTCCTGGGTGATCACGCCCTCCTGGCGGCGGACGCGCTCGTCGAGGGTCGCCTGCGGCGCGCCGCCGGTCATGTTCGCTCCTTCAGGGCGTCGATCTGGGTGTTCAGCCGGCGGTCCTGGACGTAGACCCAGGGGCGGCGCATCGCCGATCGCGCCTCCGGCACGTGTGCCCGGGCGCGGCGCATGTACGCCCGCGCGAGCGACAGCGTCGCGGTCGAGTCGGCGTTCCAGCCGCGGCGCAGGACCTCGCGGCTGGGGGCGAACATCCAGCGAACCGAGCGGACCGGAAGGTGGTCGCCGGCGCGGAGCACCCGCAGCGCCACCAGCCGGCGACCGAGCTGCTGGTCGAAGGCCGTCGGTCGAATCGGCTCGATCGCGTCGGCGGGGATCGGGACGCCGAGCTCGCGGGCGGCGAACAGGCCCAGGAAGACCCGGGTTCCGAGCCCGGACTCGCGGGCGGTCCGGGTGAGCTGATCCCAGTCGACGGCCTCGTGGGTGACCGTCCGCTGGATATCGAGCAGCTGAGCCAGCGCGCCGCCGGTGTTGCGGCGCCTGGCGGTGCCGCCGAGGCGATTGCGGGTGAAGTGGAAGCAGACGTGGATCAGCAGGTCCTCGGGCGACGGGACCGTGTGGCCGGTGGCGGGGTTCGCTCTGGCGCGGTCCCAGAGCTTTCCGAGGTCGATTCCGTTGCCCTCGCCCGCGAGCGCGATCTGGCGGTGCAGCTCGACCGCCACCAGCTGTTCGGGACCGACCAGCGCCTCGTCGTGCATGGCGTTCCCCGAAGCTTTGACGCGCACCGTGGGCGGGTCGGCGGGGTGCTGCTCGGGTCCCGCGTCTGTGGATTCGTCCGGGACCGGCGCGTAGCCGAGCTCGGTGATCGCGGCGGTGGCGGCGCCGAGCTGATCCGCGGGCACCAGCGCGTCGATGTCGAGCATCTCGCGCTCGGCCGGGTCGTCGTAGACCGTTTCGACGAGTGCAGCGCCCTTCAGCATCATCGCACGGATGCCCTTGTGGTCGAGTGTCTCGAGGAGCTGCGCCGCGGTTGCGCGGATGAACATGCTGCGAGCGGCGTTGGCCAGATAGGCGCGCTCGAGCGCGCTCAGCACCGGCGCGGGCGCGCCGCCGACCGCGTTCAGGTGGGTGTGCAGCGCCGGGGACAGCCGGTGCCAGTCGGCGATGTCCAGCAGCCGCCCCCAGCGGCCGCTGTCCCACGTGCGATGGTCGGTCCGGGGCGAGGTGACCGGCGCGACCACGTCGAGCAGCAGTAGATATTCAGGCTCGGGGGAGAGGGTCTGCGGCACGGTCCAGGGTCAGGTCTCGGTCGGGCAGCTGCCGAGTGGGTCAGGCTGCCGTTGAGTGCCCGAGCCTGACGGTTGCCGGTATCTGCTGCGTAGCCGACCTGTAAACGTCATGTGGGCAGGTCGTGAACGTGTCGGCGGGAGAAATCGAGTCGCAGCACTTCCGCCGGAAGTGGTTGGATGACGGTCGGTGGCTGTAATACGTTTCGTGGTACGCTGAGCTCGTGGCTCGAACCGTCCAAGCTCGCCTAGATGACCGCGCCGAGGACGATCTTGCGTTGTTGCGCAACGAGGGGCGCAACGACTCCGATGCGATCCGGCTAGCGCTACGCGAGTCCGCCGACCGGCGGCGGCGGCGCGCCTCGCTACGCGCCGAAGCCATGGCCGCGGCTGCAGACGAGGCGGACTTGGAGGAGGCTCGGCGCGTTCGCCGTGAGATGGACGCCCTTGCGGCTCCCTGGCCCGAGGGCTAGCTGTTGGTCCGGGGCGAGGTGCGGCGACTGCGTGCCCCGCGCGGACGCCGCGGCAGCGAGCAGTCTGGCGCCCGGTTCTCGGTCATCGTTCAAGCCGACGAACTCTTGGCCTTGAGCACAGTGCTGGTCGCCCCGACGTCGCGCTCTGCCCCTGCTCGCTCATTTCGTCCCAACATCGAGCTCGCGGGTCGGCTCACCCGCGTGCTCGTCGAACAAACGACAGCGGTCACCACGGACCGACTCGGCGACCCCGTAGGCAGGCTGAGCGCAGCGGAGCTACGAAGCCTCGACGACGCGCTTGTCGCCGTCTTCGGCCTCTAATGCAGCATGAACGTCCCGCTGCGGCTGACCGCGGGCTTGCCGCTCGGCTTGAACGAAGCGTTGGAGCTGACCTTGAGCCGCGTCGCGTGCTGCAGCGCCGAGCGGCCGGCGCTCGTCAGCCTGAGTTTGGCGGTCAGCTTCCTGGCTTTGCCAACCGTGACGGTGACCGATCCGATCAGCTTCTTCTTCTTGGCGGAGGGGCCGTCCCACCAGGCGATCTTCAGCTGACCTGCGGCCAGCGCGTGGTAGGAGAAGGCGTACGACCCCTTTTTGAGGAGAGCCTTGATAGATGCGCCCCTCGGCGTGAGCAAACCCGCAAGCGAGGCCTTGATCTTGCTCGCACTCGGGGCGGACGCGGGAGGACGGGTCGGCTTTGGCTTCGGGGTCGTGGTCGTGGGGGTCGTGGGGGTGGGCTGGGGGTTGGTGGTGGACGGTGGCTGAGCGACGAACGACAGTTCGACGGAGTTGCTGCTGAGCAGGTTTGCGGTCTGATCGAAGGCGGTGATCGTCTCGAAGCCGATGACCGTCGTGCTCGTCAGCGTGATGTGACACTGGCCGTTGCCGTCGGTGATGCAGGACCCGACATCCTGACCGTTAGCCTGGAACTGGACGGTATCTCCAGGCACGGCCTGCCCGGTGTTGGCGGTGACGGTGGCAGTCGCAAAGGCATGCGAAACGCCGTCGGCAAAGATCGAGGTTGGGTTGACCGAGACAGTCAGAGAGCCTGCTGAGAGCTGGTTGCCACCGCCCACCGGGGTGAGGGTGAGAGTTGCCTGTCCTATGAGGTCCGGGGTCACGGACGTGTCGGTCGCGAAGATCGTTACCGAACCGGGGCTCGCTGAGCCGGTGATCTCGACCATGTAGGTGCCCGTCCCCGTTGCGCCGCGGACGACGTTGCCGATCCCGACACTGGTGTCGCTCGAGATGGCGGTGAAGCTGACAGCATCTCCGTCGACGGGGTTGCCGTTGGCGTCCTTGATGGTTGCGGTGGCGATCGTTGAGTTGGCCGCCTCGGCAGGGATCGTGTTGGGCTTCAGCGACACCGCGATCGTCTTCGCGACACCAATGGTTGAGGTTAGGGTGAGCTTCGCTGAACCGGGAGTGGCGGGACTGTCGGTGGCGGTGATCGTCACCGACTCGATGGTCGTGCCAGCGGTGATCGGGACCTGGCATTGCCCGTTGGAACCAGTCGTGCAGGTCGCCCCTGAGCCGATCGTCACGTCGGACGGTTGGGCGGAGAAGCTGACGCTCTGGCCGCCGATCGGATCGCCGTCCGCGTCGGCGACCGTCGCGGTGGCGGTCGTCGTGTCCGTTCCGTTTGCCCTGATCGCGGGCTGACTCAGTGCCACGCTCACCTTCTGTGGTGGGCCGAGGGACACGGTGAGCGTCCCGGATCCGCTGATGTTCGCGACCGAGTCGGTGGCAGTGATCGTCAGCTGGCCGGCGGAGGCGGGAGTTATCGTGGCGGAGTAGGTGCCGTCCTGGTTGTTGACGGTCGGTCCGACCTTGACACCGGCGGAGCTGGCGGAGAACTGGATGTCGTTGTCGTTGATGACCGAGTTGCCGCTGGCGTCGGTGACGCTGGCGGTCGCCTCCGCAGTCGTGGTCCCGTCGGCCGGGATCGAGGCGGGATTCACCACGACGTTGATATGGGCGGGAGGTCCGACCGCCGTCGCCGACAGGCTGAGCGGCGCCGATCCCGTGATGGGGGTGCTCGGGGTGGTGTCGGTGGCGGTGATCTTGACCGTGCCGGGGGTGGCGGAGCTGGTGGTGATCGTCGCGGAGTAGATGCCGTTTCCGTCGTTCGTGGTCGGCTCGATCGTGACGCCGGCAGCGCCGCCGGCGTCGAACGTGACCGTCTCGCTGACCTCCGGGGCGAGGGATTGGTCGGTCACGTTGGCCGTCACCGTTGCCGACCCACCGTTCGCGAGGATCTGCGTCGGGTCCAACGACACGGATATGTTCGTCGCCGGGTCGGTGGCGGGAGGGCAGATATCCGCCGGGGCCAGGTGGGCGATAAAGCAGAAGAACGTCAGCTCACTGCCGGATGGATGCGGCGGGAGTTGGATCGGGCCGGGGGAGCCGGCCGGCTTCCACGGTTGCCCATCCTGCACGGACGCCCGTGGCGTCCGTACCAGCGACGGCCGTGGGCTGGTGGTCGGCTGTTCGCGGTCCTGGGGTCGGCGGTGCGCGGTCGGGGAAGGTCGCGCGGCCACCGGTGCGGAGCCGCCCCGGGGGGCGCCCGCTCGGGAGGCGACCGAGCGGGCGTCCGGCCGGGGACCGGGGCGCGAGGCGCCGTCCGGCCGGGGACCGGGGCGCGAATCGCTGTCCGCCCGGGGATCGGGGCGCGAGTCGCCGCCCGGCCGAGCCTGGCCGGGAGGCTCTGGCCGCGTGACGGCCAGTCGATCCGCGTCTCGGCGGTGCTGCCGGCCGTGCCTACCCGACGTGGCCGGCGCTCGAGCCGGACGGTCGATCTGGACGGGGCCGGCGACCCCCGTGAAGCGGCTGGCACCCAGCGAGGAGCGCCCGGCACCCGCGCTGCGCGCGTGATCACCGTCTCTCGTAGCCAGCAGTGTCAAGCCAGCCCCAAGCGCGGCGGTCAACAGCAGAGACGCGGCTGCGGTAACCCGCAGACGACCGAAGGCGTGCGCGAGCCGACGCATCCGGGGCAGGATAGGGCGACGCTGAGGAGGCGTCGCCCCATCTGCGGCGCACGCTGCAAAGTTTTTCCATCGGGTTTACACGAGGTACTCGCGAGCTTCACACCTGGGCCTCACGAGCCGTTCGAGGAGACGAAATTGCGGCTCGTCAGACCCGTATTACGTCGACACCGGAGAAGACGCTGAAGTCGGCGTCCTGCGTGACCACAGCGGCCCCATGTCGGAGCGCGGTCGCAGCTATCCAGGTGTCGTGTCGACGCGGTCTGCGCCCGGCGCGAAGCTGCTCGTCGGCAAGTCGTGCGAAGCACGATGCGGTCTGATCATCGATCGGGAGGAGCGGGTACTCGGCGCGGACGCGGCTCAGTGTCCGCAGACGGATCGAGCGAGAAGTCGGATCTGAGGCCCGCAGAACACCAAGCTCCAGCTCCGCCGCCGTCACCACCGACACTGCGATCTCCTCTGGCAACTCCCCCAGGGCACGGCCGGTCTCGCTGGCGATGAAGACCGACGTATCGGCGACCGCGCGGCTCATGGCTGGTCAGTGAGGGGCTCCCGGACATCAGCGAGATCAGCGAGCAGCCGCGAATCGGCGCCCGCGTCATCGACGATCGCGCGAAGCGTCGATGACGGGACCCACGGACTGCGTTCTCGCTCGTGCGGGACGATGTCAGCGACCGGCATCCGGTTGACCGTCAGGGAAACGCGCTCACCGGCGCGCACGGCGGCAACGACGTCAGCGGTGTGATTGCGCAGCTCGCGCACAGAGATCTCACGACCCATGGGGCCGACTGTAGCAACTGGAGGGCACACGGTGCTACGCACGGCGCCTGGCGAAACCCATGCCGTTGGTATATAACGTCGCTATGCAGTACGAGCCGGTGCCTGCTCGCAGCCGTCGCCTCGACGAGATCGCCGAGGGGCTCCCGCAGCGCGTCTCGGCGCTGACGAGGCTGTTCCTGTCGCGGACCGACCTGCCGGTGTCGCGGACAGAGACCGCGGTTCTGCGAGCGGTCTCGATCCGGCCGCACCGGGTGACGGAACTGGCGGCGGCCGAGGGCGTCACCCAGCCGGCGATCACTCGTGTCGTCAATCGCCTGGCGGACAACGGCTGGGTCGCCAAGCAAACGCACCCGGCCGACGGGCGGGTTGTGATGGTCACGATCACCCCTGCCGGGCGCGCGCTGTTCGACACCGTGCGGGCCGAGTACGGCGCGCTCGTGCACGAGGAGATGGCGGCGCTGGACGACGACGATGTCGAGACGCTCGCGCGGGCGATCGACGTCCTCGACGAGTTGATCGCTCGACTCCAGCGGCGCGAGGGCTGAACGAAGGGACCTGGATGGGCGCCCACCACGTGCTTGGGGTTCTGGAGGACGACGACCGGCGGCTGTGGGCGGCATTCTCGCGGGCGGTCGAGCTTGCCGAAGCCGAGCGCGCGCGGCTGACGCTCGCCAAGACGACCGATCCCGGCCGGCTGATGCGCTGGTTCGCGCCCGGCGCCGCGCTTGCCGCGATGTCGCTCTCGATCGAGGATCTTCAGGGATGGAGGGCGGCGGACTATGCGCTCGCGCGGGTGCTCGAGTTCGTCCCGCCCGAGATCCCCGTGACGACCGTGCTGCTCGGTCACGACACCGCCGGCTCGCTGCTCGCGCTGCTCCGCCGCAGCCCGTTTGACTGCGTCGTTCTGACCGACCGGCTGGCCAATTGCCGCGGGCTTCGCCGGACGCTGCCGAAGCTCGAGGTCAGGACGGTCCTGACGTCCCACCAGCTGACCCAACCAGACAGAATCGGAGTGCTCAAGTGACAACGATCGAGGCCGTCAGGAGCCGCCTGGTACACCACCGCGGCAACCCCGAGCATTACAAGTGGATCGCACTGTCGAATACGACGCTCGGGATCGTGATGGCGACGATTAACCAGTCGATCGTGATCATCGCGCTGCCCGCGATCTTCCGCGGCATCAAGCTCGATCCGCTGGTGTCATCGAACACGAGTTACCTGCTGTGGATGCTGCTCGGGTTCATGGTCGTGATGGCGGTCCTGGTGGTGAGCCTCGGCCGCGTGGGTGACATGTTCGGCCGCGTGCGGATGTACAACCTCGGGTTCCTGGTGTTCACCGTCGGCTCGGTGCTCTTGTCGGTGAGCTGGATGCAGGGGAGCTCCGCGGCTCTGTGGCTGATCGTGTGGCGGGTCGTGCAGGGGATCGGGGCCGCGTGCCTGTTCGCGAACTCCTCCGCGATCCTGACCGACGCGTTCCCGGCCGACGAGCGCGGGCTCGCGTTGGGGATCAACATGGTCGCGGCGATCGCCGGCTCGTTCATCGGCCTGGTGCTGGGCGGGGTGCTGGCGCCGGTGGCGTGGCGTCTCGTGTTCCTGGTCTCGGTGCCGTTCGGCCTGATCGGCACCGTCTGGGCCTACTACATGCTGGAGGAGCGCGGCATCCGACGCCCGGCGAAGATCGACTGGCTCGGCAACATCACGTTCGCGGTCGGGCTGATCGCGGTGCTCGTCGGGATCACCTACGGGATCCTCCCCTACGGCGGCCACTCGATGGGCTGGACAGCCCCCGGGGTAATCGGAGCAATCGCCGGCGGGATCGTGGTGCTGATCGCGTTCCTGATCATCGAGACCCGGGTGCCGGCGCCGATGTTCCGGCTGCCGCTGTTCCGGATCCGGGCATTCTCAGGTGGGAGCGTTGCGACCTTCCTGTCGGCGCTAGCCCGTGGCGGCCTGATGTTCATGCTGATCCTGTGGCTGCAGGGGATCTGGCTGCCGATCCACGGCTACAGCTTCTCCGACACCCCGCTGTGGGCGGGCATCTACATGCTGCCCCTGTCGGTCGGCTTCCTGGTCGCCGGGCCGTTCGCCGGCCGTCTCGCGGACCACTACGGCGCTCGCCCGTTCACGCTCGGAGGGATGATCGTGTCCGCGATCGCGCTGCTGCTGCTGGTGACGCTGCCGGTCGATTTCTCCTACTGGTCCTTCGGCCTCCTGATCTTCGTCGTGGGGCTGGCGATGGGCCTGTTCGCCGCACCGAACCAGACCGGGATCATGAACAGCCTGCCCCCCGACCAGCGGGGCGCCGGTGCCGGCATGACCGCGACCTTCATGGGCTCGGCATCGGTGCTGTCGATCGGGATCTTCTTCAGCCTGATCATCGCCGGCCTGTCCTCGAAACTCCCGCGGGCGCTGTACAGCGGCCTGACCGCGCACGGTGTCTCACACCACTACGCGACACAGGTCTCACACCTTCCCCCGGTGGGCACGCTGTTCTCGGCGTTCCTCGGCAAGAACCCGATGAAGACGGTCCTCGGGCCCGAACTCCATCGCCTGCCGCCCGCCACGGCGAACTACCTCACCGGGCACCGGTTCTTTCCGACGCTCGTCTCCGAGCCGTTCGCCAGCGGCATCCACGCGGCGTTCTACTTCGCGGCCGGCTGCTGCGTGGTCGCGGCGATCGCCTCGTGGTTCCGCGGCGGCAAGTATTACTACACCGAGGACGCCGCAGATGACGCCCCGCCGGTGGCCGCGGAGGAGCAGCCGGAGGTCGCCGCCGTGCGCTGAGGGACGCACGGGACGGACGGTAGGCTTGAGCTATGCCGACAGTCGTCATCGACCCCGCGCCCGCCGAGTTTGAGGCGCTGCTCGAGCGTCGCCGGCAGCTCGGCCTCGACCGTTGGGACGAGGTCTGGGAGGGTGTGCTGCACATGATCCCGCCGCCTAGCTACGCGCATGAGCGTCTCCTCAGCCTGCTGCATTCGCTTCTTCGTCCGTATGCGGACGCCGCGGGCCTTGACCTGGTCGGCGGGGTCGGGGTGGGCCACAAGGACGACAACCGCGTGCCCGACATGGCGCTTCAGCGTCCGCGCGACGCCCGGCCGCAGTGGCAGGAGACCCTAGCGCTCGCCGTCGAGATCCGCTCCCCCGCCGACGACACCTTCAAAAAGCTCCCCTTCTACGCCGACCACGGGGTCGACGAGTTGGTGATCGTCGACCCACAGCAGCAGACCGTCGAGTGGTTCGCGCTCAGCGAGGGCGGGTACCGGTCGGTCGAACGGAGCGGCCTGATCGAGGTGGCGGCCGCCGAGCTGGCGGAGCGGATCGACTGGCCCCAGGGCGAAACGGGCGCCAGCGGCTAGCCCGAGACGAGCGCGGCCGCCAGGTAGTCGGCCAGCAGCGGGTCGTTGATCGACCACTCGCCGCGGCGCTCGCCGCGACTGACGAGGCCGATGTTCGACAGCCGGTCGAGCGCGCGCCTGGCGGTTTTGGCCTCGACGTGGCTGTAGGTGGGCTCGCCGCGGGCGAGGTTTGTGAGGACCCGGGTCGCGCCGGCGCCGAGTCGCCGCACGTCGAGGACCGCGTCGACGTGGCGCGCGCGCTCAGCCGCCATCGCCGACGCGTAGCCCCGCTGCACCGCGGCCAGGTCGAGCTGGTGCGAGCCATCCTCGACGAGCGCAACGTGCGCCTGCTGGGCCAACAGCATCGTCGTTCGCGGGTGTCCGCGGCCGCGGCCGACAAGCTGCTCGAGCGCGTCGGCGTCACAGGTGACCCCGTCCTCGGCAAAGCGCTCCGCCAGCCCGGCGAGCCATTCCGGAGCGGTGATCGGTGTCAGCTCGTGGAACCCGCCGAACCCGTACAGCGCGCGCTGCCGGTTGGTGAACAGCTCTCGCATCATGTGCTCGACGCTGCCCGCGAACAGGCAGGTCACGTGCGGCGACTCGGCGAGGATCTCGCGAAGCTCGCGGACTACCCGGGCGCCGTCGCCGTAGTCGCCGCTGGCGATCTCCTGGAGTTCGTCGACGAACAGGATCAGGGGGCGCTCGTCGTGCGCGGCGATCGCCTCGAGCAGGTGCAGCGCCTTCAGCAGCGAGCCGTGCGGATCGGCGGTGGCGAACCCGGGCTTGAGCGCCAGCTGGACGCCTTCGCCGAGCTCGAGGCCGGCGTTGACCGACAGCGCCAGCGCGGCGCCCTTGAGCACCGCCTCCCCGCCGGAGCGGACCCGCTCGACCAGGCGCGCGAGCGGACCCCGGTTGGCGATCGCCTCCTGCGCGAGTCGCTCCGCCAGCGCGGCCGCGCTGGTCAGCTCGAACAGGCTGACGGACACGGTGTAGCTCCCCGCGGTCGCCTGCTGTGCGACCGCGGCTCGACAGACGGTGCTTTTGCCCGTACGCCTCGGGGCCGCGACGATCCGGTGGACGCCGGCGCCGAGCTGCGTCGCCAGCTCGGCGACGTCCTCGTCGCGCCCGATCATCCGATCGGGAGGGAGAGGCGCGTCGGTGGGGAAGAGGATGCGGCTTGGAATGCGAGTCATATGGCAATTATGCCATAACGTTAGGGCTCCAGCGACATATGGATGTGGCGGCGCGATCCCTGTCAGCCCGGCGGGGCGATCTTCGTATACCGAACAGGAGCAGACCCAGGAGGGTTTGCCTGATTCGCCAAGGGGGCGTGGATGAAGCGGAATCTGATCGGAATGGTGGCAGTGTTCGCCGTGGTCGCGGTCTGGCTGGTGCCGGCCGCGCTCGCTCATAGCCCGGCGCCCGCGCGCCACGCGAGTGCTCCGGGGCACCGCCACGCTGGCAACCACGACCCAGGTCACGGGGACCACGGCGAACGCTGCCCGCCCGGCTCGGACGGTGGCCCCTACTGCGAGTGCCCGCCGAGGTCACACGGCCATGGCTGCCAGTGCCCGCCCGGTTCGGGCGGCGGCGACTACTGCGAGTGCCCGCCCGGCTCACACGGCCACGGCTGCGGGTCCGACGGTCCGAGGTGGATGCGGCGTCCTGGCGGCGACCCGTGGTTCGGCCTCCCGACGGCCGAGTGGCTCAGGGTCGCCGGAGCACCCCACCACATGCGTTCTTTGCGGATCTAGTACGAAATGACGTGCCCCAGCCGCAAAGAACCGTAGGCTGCCTGCTCGCTGCGGCGATAATCGGTGCGTGGTTGAGCGCGCCCCCACCTCGCTGCTCGCCGCCGCCGGCCTGATCGCCGGTTTCGGCGTCGCCGTCGGCACCGGCTCGCGGCCGCTCGGCGGGGTTGTGCTCGCCGCGTTCGGGCTCAGCTGCATCTACTTCTGGCTGCGGCGCGACGGCGCCGGCACCGCAACGCGGTTGACGATCGTTGGGGTGGTGGCGTTCGCCCTGTCGCACGCGCTTGGCCGTGTGATCGGCGCCTGGCCGTCGGTGCTGCTGGTCTCCGCGATCACCGCCTGGCTGTGCTGGCGCTGGTCTGACGCCCGCTGGCTCGGCCGCCCCCACGCGATCGCCTAGCCGGACGGCAGGAGCATGGTCAGCGAACGGGCACGCGGCTCTCCCACCGGGGCGCTGCGTGACCTGATCGCGCGCTACGACGGATACCGGCAGCGGGGTGTCGTTCCGGCGCGCCATCTCGGCCTGCCGTCGCCGTTCATGACGGTGATCGTCACGCTCGACGACCCTCTGCATCTGATCGAGCACGTCGACCGCAGCCGGCGGCCCGCCAGCTACGAGAGCCTCGTCGGCGGCCTCCACGCGACTCCGGTCGTGATCGCCCACGACGGCGCCCAGGGCGGGATCCAGCTGAGCGTCAGCCCGCTCGCGTCGCGGACGCTGTTAGGAATGCCGGCCGGCGAGCTGGCGAGTGCCGACTTCGCCGGCGACGAGATCGTCGGAAGACTCGCCGGCGAGCTGTACGAACGGCTGAATGCGGCGAGCGGCTGGCCGGAGCGGTTCGCGATCCTCGATACCGCGCTCAGCGACCGTGCCTCCCGGCGACGGGCCGCCGCGCCGCCCGAGCCCGTGAAGGGCGCATGGATGCTGCTGCACCGCAGCGGCGGCTCGATCCCGATCTCGAGACTCGCCCGGGAGGTTGGCTGGAGCGAGCGCCAGCTCGGCAAGCGCTTCGAGCACGAGATCGGGCTCAGCCCCAAGGTTGCCGCGCGCGTGATCAGGTTCGACCGGGCGCGCCGAGCCCTGCAGGCGCAGCTCGCAAGCGAGGGCCGCACGGACATCGCCTGGGTTGCCGCCCAGTGCGGCTACCACGACCAGCCCCA
>Ga0123356_10000582_pt1 | contig 40587 bp, 41 predicted proteins | sample TergutEmb28metaG_2_FD_92546 | JGI IMG/M metagenome (GOLD analysis project Ga0123356, IMG submission 92546) | Embiratermes neotenicus P3 segment gut microbial communities from Petit-Saut dam, French Guiana - Emb289 P3 | ecosystem: Host-associated > Arthropoda: Insects > Digestive system > Gut ...
AATCAACAACATGATTTGCAATCTGCCCGAGTGCGAATACGTCAACGGCTGTGAGGTCGAAACGATTGACATGGGGCGCGGCGCGGGGTTCATTTCAGTGACGCTCAAAGCGGAGCTGTTCTATCGCGTGCTCGGCGAAACTACAGGACTCACGCTCAAGGACGAGAGCGATTTAATGCCCTGCATGATTGAGCTGGCGCAGATTAAAAAGAAATACGAGAAGGTCAAGAGCGCGCTGGAGGAAGTTCAGGCGACCGGCTACGGAATCGTCATGCCGAGCATAGACGAGCTCAGTCTTGACGAGCCGGAAATCGTTAAGCAGGGCGGGAAGTATGGGGTTAGGTTGAAGGCTGCGGCACCGTCGATACATAACGACGCAATCAATAGACAGTTAAGCTGTAAGGTGAAATGTACCTTACAGCTTTTTAATTTACATCTTGCAATTTACTACAATATATGGTATAATCAGACAATTGGGGGCGATGTTGAATGAGTAAATGGGATATGGTCGCTTTTGATGAAGCAATCAATGATGTGACTAAGTTCGCAACAAAAATCAAGAAAGAAGATTACTTACCAAATGGGCAATATCAAATAATTGACCAAGGGAAAGAATATCTCGCCGGTTATGCAAATAATTTAAAGGGATTATATGTTGATGTTCCTGTGATTGTTTTTGGCGACCACACAAGAATATTAAAATACATTGATGAACCGTTGTTTATTGGAGCCGACGGCGTAAAGCTTTTAAAAACTAAAGGAAATAACTTAAACACAAAGTTTGTTTATTACTATTTAACGTCTTGTCGTGTAATTGATACAGGCTATAATCGGCATTTCAAATGGTTGAAAGAATTCAATATCCCTCTCCCTCCCCTCCCCACTCAACAAAAAATCGCTGATGTCCTCGACCGTGCGAGTGCGCTAATTGAGAAACGCAGGTCGCATATTGCGAAGTTGGATTTGCTTGTGAAGTCGAGGTTTGTGGAGATGTTCGGCGACCCTGTGAGGAATCCGATGGGGTGGGAGGTTAGGCAAATTAATAAATTTGCTACAGTTAGAATCGGTCCATTCGGAAGCTTGCTTCATGCAGAGGATTACATTGAGGGTGGATTTCCTATTGTGAACCCGTCGCACATAATAGATAGTAAAATCGTTACAGATTCAAAACTAACATTAACTTCTGAAAAATATAACGAATTAAGTGCTTATGCTTTGCGATGTGGAGATGTTGTACTTGGAAGACGAGGTGAAATCGGGCGGTGTGCAGTAATTGAAGATGACGACTACCTTTGTGGCACGGGCAGTATGTTTATAAGAATAGAGCGCGATTACTTGCCAATGATACTTCAGCGTGTCATTTCATCTGATGCAATGCGTCGCGTTTTAGAGGATAAAGCCGTTGGAATTACTATGTTAAATCTTAATTCCAATATGATTTCAAATTTGAATGTGATTGTCCCGCCCCTCCACCTCCAAACCCAATTCGCCGACTTTGTTCGTGCGGTGGATAAGTCGAAGGCGGAAATGCAGGCGGGGTTGGAGCGGTTGGAGTTGTTGTATAGGTCGCTGATGCAAAAATGCTTTAATCAAGAAATTTTTAATTAAAGGGAGAAAAACAATGATTGCAGGTGAACTTAAAAATAAAGTAGACAAGCTGTGGGAGATGTTCTGGACAGGCGGCGTTGTCAATCCGCTTGATGTCATTGAACAGATTACATACCTTATGTTTATCCGCGACCTTGACGATATGGATAGAATCAAAGAGAAAGAGTGTAATATGCTTGACTTGACGCATACGAGCATATTTCCCGCAGATAGTCGGCAATTCAGATGGTCAGTCTTTAAGGATTTACCCGCAGCTTCGATGTACGAGATTATTCAAAGCCGGGTGTTTCCTTTTATAAAGACGCTCCACGCCGATGAAAACAGCACGTATTCCAAGTACATGAGCGACGCGATTTTCAAGATTCCGACGCCGCAGTTGCTTGAGAAAATCGTAACCTCAATTGACGAGCTAAACGTCAAGGACAAGGATATGCGCGGGGATTTGTATGAATATCTGCTTTCCAAAATCGCCACAGCCGGCACTAACGGGCAGTTCCGCACACCTCGCCATATTATCCGAATGATGGTGGAAATGCTTGCGCTGACACCCGATGATATAATCTGCGACCCTGCCTGTGGAACGAGCGGTTTTTTGGTTAATGCCGCTGTTTATCTCAAAAATACATACGGCATCGACCTGCTGATGAACGAGAAAAATAAAGACCATTATAACAACGATATGTTCCACGGTTACGATATGGACAGGACTATGCTGCGAATCGGTGCCATGAACATGATGACCCACGGAATCAAGAACCCTAACATTGAATACCGCGACAGTCTTTCCGACCTAAACACCGACACGGGGAAATTCACGAAAATCCTCGCTAATCCGCCGTTCAAAGGCAGTCTTGACGCTGATATAGTTTCGACCGACCTATTGAAAGTCACCAAGACTAAGAAAACCGAGCTTTTATTCCTTGCGTTGTTTCTGCGTATGCTGAGGGTCGGCGGACGCTGTGCTTCGATTGTACCTGACGGCGTGTTATTCGGCTCAAGCACGGCGCATAAAGCTATTCGCAAGGAAATCATTGAACGGCACAGGCTTGAAGCGATTATTTCCATGCCGTCAGGGGTGTTCAAGCCCTACGCCGGAGTATCGACTGCGGTGATTGTTTTTACAAAAACTAACCACGGCGGAACTGATAAGGTTTGGTTCTATGATATGCAGTCGGACGGGTTCAGTCTTGACGACAAGCGTGTGTCAGTCGAGCAGAACGACATTCCCGATATAATCGCACGGTTTAAGAATCTCACAGCCGAGGCTGACCGTGAACGCACCGAGCAGAGTTTCCTTGTGCCGAAGTCCGAAATTGTGGATAACGGCTACGATTTGTCGATTAATAAATACAAGCGGAGCAATTATGTAGAGGAAGTTTACCCCATGCCGAGCGAGATTCTCGCCGAGATTAACGAGTTGGAAAGTGAGATTCAAGGCGGTTTGCGTGAGTTGGGGGCTATGTTGAATGGGTAAGTGGGATATGGTGCGGTTGGGTGATGTATGTGAAATAAAATCCGGCGGTACACCTTCAAGAGCGGAAGGAAAATATTGGATACCCGGTGAAGGCGGCGCACCTGTTCCGTGGGTTAAAATTTCTGACATGAAGCATAAATACGTTGCTGATACCGAAGAAAATATAACTACTACAGCTCTGCGTGAAACATCTGCGAAGCTTTTTCCGGCAGGAACAATCCTATATACCATATTTGCTACGTTAGGGAGAGTTGCTGTTTTATCTATTGATGCGGCAACAAATCAAGCGATTGCAGGAATAATCGTTCCGCGTCAAATAAATACAGATTTTTTGTATTATTATTTAATGTCAATAGAAAAACAAGTATTAGAAAGCGGGCGCGGGGTAGCACAAAATAATATTAATTTGTCAATTCTGCGAGAGTTTCAAATCCCCCTCCCACTTCTCCCCACTCAACAAAAAATCGCTGATGTCCTCAACCGTGCGAGTGCGCTCATCGAGAAACGCAAGTCGCAGATTGCGAAGTTGGATTTGCTTGTGAAGTCGAGGTTTGTGGAGATGTTCGGTGACCCTGTGAGGAATCCGATGGGGTGGGAGGTTAAAGCGTGGAATGATGTTCTAAAAATCAAAAACGGCAAAGACCATAAGAAGGTTTCCTCGCAGGGCGGCAAATACCCGATAATCGGCAGCGGCGGTTGTATGGGTTATGCAAATGAATATTTATGTGAAGCAAATTCTATTATAATCGGGCGGAAAGGAACAATAGATAAACCTTTTATTGTTCGCGAAAAATTTTGGAACGTGGACACAGCATTTGGACTTGAATCATATGCGCGCATATTAAATTTTGAATATCTCCTTTTGTTTTGCAAGTTTTTCGATTTTCAAAAACTAAATAAAACCGTAACAATACCAAGTCTCACCAAAAGCGATTTGCTAAAAATCCCTATCCCGCTCCCGCCTCTCAAGCTTCAAACCCAATTCGCTGACTTTGTTCGTGCGGTGGATAAATCGAAAGCGGAAATGCAGGCGGGGTTGAATAAAATTGAATTACTTTACAAGTCATTAATGCAAAAATGTTTTAGTGGGGAGATGTTCAAATGACAACACTATCCCGAAGTATAAATGATATTTATTTAGAAAAACTACTTACCTTGCAGTATGAAGCTTCAGATTTTATAACTCACAATTTAACTAAAGGTACACTTAGAGAAAAATTCCTTATTCAAGTTATTGTGGGGGAATTTCCGAGACTTAAGGATTATTTGCAATCAGGTGTTGTCGAGCAAAAACGCGGCAATCATCGTCAGTTGGATATGATATGGTTAAAACAAGAGGGTAGAGTAGGACAAACTTCATATTATGATTTACAAGATTGTGAATACATAACAGAAATTAAAAGCAAGGCAACTGCGTCTGAAATCAAAAAGCTTGAAGAATCAGCTGTATGTTATAAAGCCATTTGTCCGATTAAAGTCGGAATGTTTTGTTACGCTACAGAAGCAAATCAAAAAACAGTGTTAAAAAAATTTGGTTTTTTACATGACCGTGACATAGAAGCTTTTTCGGCTTATGACGAAAGCAAAGATATATGCAAAAATATTGATTTTTTCTTTAGCTTAGATATCAACGCTGAGGATTCAAGACCGTATTTTGTAATGAGAGATTCATTAGGTAAAAACTCGTTATTTTTGAACAGTCCGGTAATCACGCATTATTTGAATTTATTTAGACAATGCGAATAATGAGAGGAGCAAACCCATGACCAACTTCAACTTCTTAAAATCCGACCCGCAGTTTGCGTCATTCGCCGATGCTGCGATTGCCGCCGAGCGGACATATAACGTTTATCCCGTGCTGTCGGTACTGGGGTGCCGTCAGGCTATGGAAACCGCCGTCAAATGGATGTACAGCGCGGATAACAGCTTAAAAATGCCGTATGAGGATAAGTTAGTTTCGCTTTTGAACACCACGGCTTTCAAGGAAATTGTGGACAAGGATTTATATAACCGGCTTGAATATATTCGCAGAATCGGCAACGAAGCCGCGCACAATCCGAAATATATAACCAAGGATAAGGCGAAGCTGGCGCTTAAAAATCTGCATATATTCATGGATTTCATCGCTTATTGCTATGGTGCGGAATATACTGAAGCTAAGTTTAATGAAGCTATTTTAGACATAGAATACCGCGCTGAAATCCCTGCGGCAACAATAGAAACGCCAACGATGGAATATTTAGCAAAAGCAAATTCTTCTTTCAAGGGTGTGTTCACCGAGCGCCGCGCGGCTCAGCAGCCTGCCTATACTCCGAAGCCCATCGACTTCACCGAAGCCGCCACCCGCAAGGCATATATTGATGTAATGCTGTCCGATGCCGGTTGGGTCGAGGGTGAAAACTGGCTGAATGAATATCAAATCGACGAGATGCCGAACCAATCGGGGGTTGGCTTCGCCGATTATGTGCTACTCGGTGATGACGGTCGTCCGCTGGCTGTGGTTGAAGCAAAGAAAGCCTCTGTTGATGTATCTGCGGGGCGTCAGCAGGCAAAGCTATATGCTGATTTTTTAGAGAAGAAATTCGGTCGGCGTCCTGTTATATTTCTGACTAACGGCTTTGAAACCCGTATTATCTGTGGGAAATACTCTGAACGTAAGGTTTCCGGGGTTTTCGGAAAGCGCGACCTTGAAAAAGAGTTTAATATTATGTCAATGCGGACAAAGCTCGATAATATCCGCATAAATGACGCGATTACCAACCGCTATTATCAGAAAGAAGCAATCAAGGCAATCTGTGAAGCTTTTAGTGCCAAGAGCCGCCGTAAGGTGCTTTTGGTAATGGCGACAGGCAGCGGCAAAACCCGCACAGTTATTTCGCTCGCTGATGTGTTGATTCAAAACGGCTGGGTTAAGAATCTGCTGTTCTTAGCTGACCGTAACAGTCTTGTCACTCAGGCAAAGCGCGCCTTCGCGAATCTGCTCCCAGACCTCTCTATTACGAATTTAGTTGAGGATAAGTCAAACGCAGGAGCGAGAGCTGTTTTCTCTACCTATCAGACCATGATGGGTTGTATTGACGATACAAGGGACGAGGACGGCAAAAAGCTGTTCACGCCCGGGCATTTCGATTTGATTGTCGTTGACGAAGCGCACCGCTCGATTTACAATAAATACAAGGACATTTTTACTTATTTTGACGCGCTGCTTGTAGGCTTGACCGCCACGCCTAAAGACGAAATTGACAAAAACACATACGGCATTTTTGAATTGGAGGCGGGTGTCCCCACGTATGGCTATGAACTGGCGCAGGCAGTTGAGGACGGTTATCTTGTAAGCTTCAGCACTATTGAAACCAAGTTAAAATTCATGCACGACGGCATTGTTTACGACGAATTGTCTGATGAAGACAAAGAAATGTATGAGGAACTGTTTGCCGATGAAGACGGCGAAATTCCGACGGCTATTGATTCAAGCGCGCTGAACGAATGGATTTTCAACAAAGATACAATTCGGCAGGCGTTGAATACGTTAATGCGAGACGGCTTGAAAGTAGATTACGGCAACAAAATCGGCAAAACTATAATATTTGCGAAAAGCCATCTCCACGCCGAAAAAATCCTTGAGGTCTGGAACGAACAATATTCTCATTACGCGAGCGGCTTCTGCGCTGTAATTGATAATTATATAAATTACGCACAAAGTATAATTGATGATTTTTCCGATAAATCAAAACTGCCGCAAATTGCGATTTCTGTCGATATGTTAGATACAGGCATAGACATACCGGAAATCTTGAACCTTGTATTTTTCAAGAAAGTAATGAGCAAGGCGAAATTCTGGCAGATGATTGGACGCGGAACAAGGCTCTGCGAAGGTCTTCTTGATGGGGAGAATAAAAAAGAATTTTACATCTTTGATTTCTGCTCAAACTTTGAATTTTTTAGGGTAACAAATGGTAAAGGCAAGGACGCAATGCCGGTTGTGAGCTTGTCGGAGCGGCTATTTAACTTGAAAACCGAGTTAATTTATAAGCTGCAGGATTTAGTGTATCAAACAGACGAGCTGATTGCTTTTAGAGCTGGATTGATTGATGAACTCGCGCAAAAAATTACTACCCTAAACCGTGACAACTTCGCGGTAAGACAGCATCTGCGTTATGTAGATACATATTCAAATAAAGACAATTTCAAGGTTTTGACATACGAAAACACATTGCAGATAGCAGAGCATCTTGCGCCGTTCATTGCACCGGATAGCGATGAAATAAGCGCGGTTCGTTTTGACGCGCTGATGTATCAATTAGAATTGTTACTTGTCCTGGGCAAATCAAGCACCCGCGCTAAAAACGACCTCTTGAAAAAAACAAGTGCGTTAACAAATTACGGCACAATTCCCGAAGTAAAGGAGCAATCGGAGTTTATTAACACCCTGCTTAATACCGATTATATTGAGCGTGCGGGAATACCGGAGCTTGAGCATATTCGCATGAATCTGCGTAATCTTATTAAATACATTGAATGGGAACCGCAGGCAAGATATGACACTGACTTTTCCGATTCTATTATCAGCACTGCTCACAATCCATCTGATTTAAAAAATGACGACCTTGTTAATTACAGGAAAAAGGTCGATTATTACATACGCACTAACGAGAATAACCCTGCAATAATGAAGCTAAAGACCAATATACCGCCGACAGGTGATGATATTAAGCGGCTTGAAAGCATATTATGGAGCGAGCTTGGCTCCAAGCAGGATTATATAAACGAATACGGCGAAAAGCCGCTGGGAGCGTTGATTCGTTCAATAGTGGGGCTTGATATGATGGCAGCAAATGACGCTTTTTCTGAATATCTTAACAACGAAAACCTTGACAGCAGGCAAATTCATTTTGTCAAGCAAATTATAAACTACATAGTCAAAAATGGTATGATGACTGACTTTAGCGTACTTCAAGGCAGTCCTTTCAATGATAGCGGAAGCGTAGTTGAAATCTTTACAGATATGTCAGTTTGGATAGGTATTAAAGCGGTAATTGAAAAGATTAATCAAAATACAATGGCGGCTTAGTAATATAAAAAGATGAGCAACCATAAGACATTCGCATGACGTTAATTTTTGTTCTGCTCTAAGTTTTGCCCTTGACATTCAGTGTAGAAAATGTTATAATGTCATTAAACAAGGTAATACTATGACCGTGGAGGTGACTTAAAATGACATTTAACGAATATTTATTGGCTCAATTCGGCGTTAATGAACCTATTTATGCCGATGAAATCAATTATGAAAATTACTCGCGCCCATGGGTGCTGAAAGAATTGAAGAAGTTAGTAGACAGCGGCGAAATGAAGCGTTTCGACCGCGGGATTTACTATTTTTCTAAAAAAATGCCGTGGGGAGATGACAGCACGCTTAGTTCGAGAAAAATCGCAATGCGTCGCTTTGTTACTGACGGTAATGAGATTTATGGTTATATAACGGGGCTTTCGCTGTGGAATATGTCGGGTCTATCTACACAAGTTCCGAATATGCTTGAAGTTGCCACGAACAACGAAACCACCCGTGTTCGCGACATTTATATAGGTTATCAGCGAGTTAGAGCGAGAAAGAGTCGCACAGAGATTACAAAAGACAACGTGAGGACGCTACAATTATTAGACTTAATGAGTATAATACAATCCCCGGCGGAGATGGACGAAACCGAGCAGATTATGCTCAAGAAATTTGTCAGAAAAGTAAAAGAAGCAGGTGTTACAAAAGAATCTATAACAAAATATGCAAGTATTTTTCCTGCGTTAGCATCTAAAAATCTTATAGAAAGCGGTGTTATTTATGATTTTGCATAAGGATTCAGAAGCATTCAGAGAGTATATTATCGAAGCAACAAAATATATGAGTTTAGTTTCAGAGTACGAAGAAATGATTGAAAAAGACTATTACGTCACATATTTTCTGAGTGAAATAGCGGAGAAACAACCTAATCTTATTTTCAAAGGTGGCACTTCGCTCTCAAAGTGTTATAAAATCATCAACCGCTTTTCGGAAGATATAGATTTAAGCGTCGAGCCGAAAACTGATAAAGTTACTGAGAGCCAACGCCGTCAGCTAAAAAATGACATAATAGAAATTATCGAAGCTTCGGGGTTTACTCTTGAGAACCCCGAAGCCGTACGCAGTCGCAGGGATTTCAACCGCTATGTCATAAATTACAATTCATCTATTGAGCAGGATTTCTTAGAACCGAATTTAATCGTTGAAACATCGGTTTTTGTGAAGTCTTTCCCGAATGAAACGAAGGAAGTTTCGAGCCTTATTTATGATTACTTAAAATCTAAAAATGCTGATGAGCAGATTGAAATGTACGGATTAAAGCCGTTCAACATGACAGTTCAAGCGTTAGAACGTACTTTCGTGGATAAGATTTTTGCGATAGCTGATTATTACATCGATAATAAATCTAAGCGTTTATCACGGCATATTTACGACCTTTACAAGATTTACCCCGAAATTAAAATTGATGATAATTTTGTCAAGCTAATCGGTGAAGTGCGCGAGGTTCGCAAGGCTCATAGTGCGTGTTTATCGGCACAGGACGGCGTTGATTTACAGGGTATTTTAAAGAAAATCGTCAGCGAGGAATATTACAAGCAAGATTATGAGCAAATCACGCAGAATATGTTGTTTGAGGACGTGGATTATTCAACGGCGATAATAACTGTAAACGATATTATCAAAGCAAAGTGTTTTAAGAGGTATAAATGATTATCTCCGCTTCCCGTCGTACCGACATCCCAGCATTTTACGCCGACTGGCTCGTAAATCGCATAAATGCGGGGTACTGCCTTGTGAAAAATCCGTTCAACCCCGAACAAATTCGGCGAGTATCTCTATTGCCGGAAGATGTCGATGGAATAGTTTTGTGGACAAAAAATGCAGCTCCGTTGCTGCCGAAAATCTCGGTGCTTGACCCATTTCAATATTATTTCCAGTATTCGATTACGCCATATCACGCAGATGTCGAAAGCGGTCTTGCAGATAAGCAAAAAGTTATAATCCCCGCTTTCTTGGAATTATCGTCACGAATCGGCTCGGAACGCACGATTTGGCGTTATGACCCGATTATAATTAACGAGCGGTATGGCTTCGAGTACCATGTCGGTGCTTTTTCCCGACTGTGCGAGCTGCTCGCAGGGAGTACACAAAAATGCGTAATCAGCTTTGTTGTTGCGTATAAATCGGTTGTCAAAAACCTTGAAAAGCTCGGAAATACCGAAGTTACAATTAGTGATAAGATTCAATTAGCAGAGAAATTGTTACAAATTGCAGAATCCCACGGAATAACGCTCTGCGCCTGTTGTGAATCGCCGGAACTGTACGAAATCGGTTTACAGCCGATTTCTTGCGTTGATGCGGGGTTGTTCGGGGAAATCGCTCTGCGTGATAAAAATCAACGAAAAGGCTGTAACTGCGCCGTCAGCGTTGACATCGGTGCGTATAACTCGTGCATGAACGGTTGTCTGTACTGTTACGCAAATCATGCGGAAGCGAGAGTGCGAAAGAACCACGCAGAGCATGACGTTAATGCTGAAATGTTGCTTGAAGGCTCATAAAAAGCGAAGAAACCGCTCTATCTTTTCGCGTTCCCCGCTTCCGTTAGTAGGAAATCGAAATAAAGGAATTTTATAGCGCTCTAAAATACAGTCTTTCATTTTATCTCTCTCATGTTGTTTTGTTCCCGGTTTATGATAATTAAACCCATCTACTTCAATAGCTAAAACAGGCTTTTTATTGATTGTGTTATAAATCAAAAAATCTAAATGGGTAGCCGGATTCATAATGTATTGGCGTTCTTCATCATTCATTGGAATTGTATCTTTGATAAGCAAACCCAGCGCTTGACGGCAAATAACATTAAGAGGCAAATTAGAATGAGCTTTTAATATATCGACTATTTCACCGTACATTAAATTTTCCGAATTATAAGTAGAAATTTTCAAGTGCTTTTTAAGAAAAGCAATTCTTGAATCGGTGTATTGACGATATAATAAATCAAAAACAGAACGAATTTCACTTTGAACGACACTAAAATTATTATACTCAATATATGAAATCAAATCGCCGATATTACTATCAACAGGTTGCTCATTAGCGGATACTACAAGACACAATCGCTTTTTTGCGCGTGACACCGCTACATTTAAGAGATATGGGTCATCAGAAAAATCAGTAACAACATCATCAACTGTTGACAGTAAAATATCATCTTTTTCGCGCCCTTGATACTTATGTACAGTTGCAACTTCAATTACATTCTCACCTAATTGTTGTGAAATCGCATCAACTTGTTTATTATAAGGTGCTATAATCCCAACAGATTCCGGATTTGTGTCATTAAACATTGGCAGTGCTTCGTTAATGATAACATCTATTTGTCGTTGATTAATATTTTGGCGTTGATGGTTACCCACAACTGTTTTATAAACTGCAAGTGCATCCGGTTCGCCGTGGTCTTGTGTCATAATAATCAACTCGTTATTATAGAATTTTTGATTGCAAAACCCGATTATTTTCGGGTGGCAGCGATAATGTTCCCTTAATAAAGTCTGAGGTACATCTTTAAGGATTTCACATATAGACTTTAAAAAGCTGTTTTCGGTGAAGGAATATCCTTGGTGTAACTCATAAGAATCAAAAATTTCAGAGTAACATTTTTTCATATTTTCCGTTATCACGTTGGGGAGTTGTTTTAAATCTCCGACAATAACCGCATTTCGAGAACAAGAAATAGCAAGAGCCCCGGTAGATATGTCTACTTGTGATGCTTCATCCATGATAAGATAATCATACGTCACACCTCTCAAGCTACTGCAAGAAGAAAATGTGGTGCTTAAAACGATGGGATACTCTTGCAGAATATTACCCGGGGTTTTCCGTAAATCTTCTTCCGTGAACTGCGTTCGTTTTGTTTTATTACCGTAACGTTCAAAAAGCTTTGCTCGCAAAAGCTTCATAGACAGTTCGGTTAGTTCTTTTTGTTTTTCTTTAACACGAGCAGTTTCAAGGTAGTTTTCCAATCTGGATATTTCTTTAATTAATTCATTGTTTCTTGATTGATAGAAATCATTTTGTAACGATGTGATAATCTTAGATAAGTTATTTTTATAGAAACCCCAATCGAAGATATAGTAGATTAAAACGTTCTTTATTTTAAACCACAGTGAAATTACGCGCTCTTTTTCCGAGATTGTATTACATTCCTGCCATAAATGCATGATTTTTTCAGAGCTTAAATGATTGAGTGGTTTTATTGCTGCATTTAATAAACCGGATTCATTGCAATACTGCTCAAAGTATTTAATTTCCAATCTTAATGAATCCAACTCCGTACGTATTTGTGCCAAGCTCTCCTGTGCAATAAATGCTTTTGAAAGTTCTTCAATATGATTTTGGATTTCAGTTTTTAAATCTGATTGTTGATATGAATCTATTTCCCATTCAAACATTTCGGGGAAAACCCCTGTTTGACTTTCAACAAACTTCTTTTTGTTGTCTGAGTTACCCAACGCAGCCACAAGAAAATCCATGTTATATTTTAAATCAGATAACTTCTCTGCAACATTTAATGTTGCAGAGTTATTATTAGATACAATCTGTATGGTTTTGTTTGCCAGCAACAGATTAGCGATAATATTCAATATAGTTTGAGTTTTACCGGTTCCCGGCGGACCTTGAATAACGCTTACTTGATTTGATAAGGCATTCTTTACTGCTTTAAATTGGCTTGCATTCCCACCGAATGGAAATATTAAACTATCAACAGAATTCGTCTTTATTATATATTTTTTCGGATTTAAATAAACAGCCATTACTGTATCTTCGCTAATAAACCCAAGCTTCTCGTATTGCTTTTTAAGCAAAGGTTCTCCTTCATCATTTTTAAGTTCATTAACGGCTGCCAGTCGTTGAAGATAATCCATGCAGTTTTGTGAAGTTCTTTCTATGAGTGGTTTTTTTATCCACTCGATGGAATTATAATTATAGGAATATGTTTTTCCGTTTTGAAAAGTAATATCATATTTTTTCGTTGAACTGTTATATTTACAATGCTTTACATCGTCAGTTATATCTTTACTGTTGGCAAAGATTAAATTTTTGCTTTTATCCATAGAAATATCCTTTTGTTATAATTATCTTGTGACGAACCTTGTATCATTTTACCATATTCCATAAAAGCTGTCAAGAAAAACCATAAAAACCTCAATTTTCATTTCATGGAGTTTAAGAGGTAGTAAGCCGACGTTTTGTCTTATAATCCCAACCTTTTCTTCCGTCTTTCGCATAACCACGCTTAATACAATGTCTGTCTTTTGATAGCTTCTTTCCACAAAAGTCTGAACAAAGGACAGTATCTAAATCGCCCTCTTTTTGAACCTCGGTTACGACCGAGGTTTTTCCTTTTTTACGAAGAATATTGTAATCCGAGAAGTCATCGAGAACCCGCAAAAACACTTTCAAATTCACGATATTTCTGTTTTCGGTTTTGTGAACTTCAATCTTTTCGAGCAGACTTTCAACCATGCCGTCGCTGATAATTTCATCGAAACTAAGCTCGTTGGAAATTATAGAACGGAGAGCTTCGACGCTGTTCATAAAGTCATTATTTTGCTCGTTTTGTCTTTTGTATTCGTCTATCCTCTCTTTTAATTCTTGAATATTATTATTGAATTTTTCGTTGCGTTCTTCAAATTCATTATCGCTGACCTTGCCTTTTAGATTCAAATCGAGGAGCTTGTCCTTCATTTTGAGAACATTGTTTATTTCTACTTGTGTTTTCGCAATATCGTCTGTGAGGGAGGACTTTGTGTGAATTTCGGTGTACATTTTTATCATCTCGTGAATTAGCTTCGCTTTGTCAGTAATGATGGCGTTCATCAGACGGCGCATGATTTCGTCAAGCTCGTCCGTATAAATAGTAGGACTGTTGCAAATTTTTTTACCACCCTCGACATAACGCTTGCAACGCCATACTTCCTTTGAATGACTATCGTACTTGAACTCGGCTCTGTGATACGAAGCATTATGCTCCATACAGATGATTTTTCCGCTGTATGCGTATTTATTCTGATAGCTTGTCTTGTTTTCGCAAGACATAGCTTCACTGCGTTTATTTAGGATTCTGTTCGCCTTATCCCAAACTTCCTCGCTGATAATCGGCGGGACGTTTTCGTGGTCTTTGTACATAACCCATTCGGTACTGTCGATGGCGATTCTGTCATTACGGCGGTAATCTACCTTGTGGGTCTTATTTCCACAGTAGTAGCCTTTGTATTTTGGATTTTGGATTATATGCTTTAATGTGCTGAAAGCGAACGGGTTCCCGTCACGGTTGAGGAAACCTTCCTCCGCTAAGGTCTTGGATATTGTTCGTATTCCACGCTTGCTATTGACGTATAAATCGAAAACACGGCGAATCATAGCGGCTTCTTCTTCTAAAATAACAAGTTTACCATTGTCTTTAATGTAACCATATATGCTGTTACTGCCGAGAACAACGCCGTTTTCTATCGCACGCTGAAAGCCGAAACGAGTGCGCTCGGAAAGCCTGCGTACTTCGTCCTGTGCCAAGCTCGACATGATGGTAAGGCGAAGCTCGCTGTCTGCATGGAGTGTATTGATGTTGTCCGATTGGAACAGTACACCCACACCTGCGACAAGTAAATCTTGCGTATATTTGATACTGTCGAGCGTGTTACGGCTGAAACGACTGATTTCCTTTGTGATGACAAAATCAAATTTGCCGAGCTTTGCGTCGTCTATCATTTTTAAGAACGATTCGCGTTTCTTAACGCTTGTCCCGCTCAATCCCTCGTCGATGTAACCCTCGACATAAGTCCATGCAGAGGTGTTTTTTATGAAGTCGCTGTAATATTTAACTTGTGCGGACAGGGAGTGTAACTGCTCGTCCTTGTCGGTGCTGACACGGGCGTAGTAAGTCACCCGCATGGGTATGTCGTAGATGTTTTTGCCGGAGTTGAGTTGGTTGCGTATAGCATATAAATCCATAATTTTAACCTCTTGATTAATTGTCCTTTGGTTAAATATAACACGCAAAGGACAGAAAGTCAAGAGGTTTTGCTACAAATTTTGTTTTTTACAGAATCACCCAATGCCCGGTTTTCTTTGAGCCTTCACGCCGAATTAAATTCGCTTCTTGATACTCTTTTAATTCGCGCGAAATAGTGCTTTGCGACTTGCCTGTAACCTCGGCAAGTTCGGGAATTGTTGCGGCGGGATTTTCTTTTATTACGTCAAAAGTTGATTTTATCTTATCGTTTATCTTGTCATTTATCTTGTCATTTGACATGATAAGTTCCTTTTCAAATTGGAATGTAATTACGGTAAAACTTGGTGTGAGTTCAAAAATTGAACGGTCGTAGACTTTGAGAATACGGTTCATGCCTGAACCGATTTGCTCGACTAAGTCCATATCTCGAAAAACTCGCATAAGTTCACGATTGCGTGGCATTGAACGGCATTTGAAGAAATCTTCTTCTGTAAGTCCATCAACTAATCCTCCGCAGGAGGTAACAACGATTCTGTCGGTGTATATTTCGACGAGAGGAAAGCCTTTTGTGTAGTCGTTATGCACGATTGCGTTGATTACGACTTCTTTTAGAGCGATAGAGTTGACACGCTCTTTTTCGATGCGATTCTTCGATGTAATTTTCGTATATGTGCGATTCTCTGAATCTAAGCGGTCAAGTATGCGTTGAGTTGCTGTTATTAGACAGCGATTGCCATATTCACGGGTTTCGAGTAAATCAACCTTGTCTGTTCCGGCGTATACTGCGATTTTGATTGAATTATTATTTTCATCAGCGAGAAGATATGCTGCATAATTATAATCGCCATTATGTTGCTTTAAGTCCAAACTCTCTAAAAACTGCTCGGTTGGCTCGATATTCTTTTCCTCGTAATAAATGCGCAGTTGCTTGAATGTGAGGTTTGCTCGTGGGGAGGGTGTAGTTTGAAGCGTTACTTGTCGGCGTGTTGAAATCATATCTTCTATCATTTGTTCGCTCATTGGTTGTGACGAACTCCCGACACGGATGAAACAGCCCTGCTCGGTCATGCCGAGCTGACGAATATAATACGGACGCTGCTGACCGCATGACACAATCACCCGAATTATATCTTTGCCGTCAAGGGTGTCTTGAACGACATCAAATAGTCCGAGCGTCTGCGGTCTGATATTGTTACGGATACGGTCAACGATTTTTAACTGCTCGCCATCGGGATTATCAACACCAAAGGTACTGCCGTCGTCGTTTATGCCGATTATTATTTCGCCACCGCCCGGATAATTGAGGAATGAAACAACCGACCGCTCGAAACGGTCGCTAAGCTCGCGCTTTAATTCTGTACGATTATTTTCCTGCATTTTAAAACTCCTATTTATACTGCCTTTTGTTTAAGTATACCAAAACAACGATGATTTTTCAAGAGGTAAGGACACGATTTTTGAATTCCGAGTACATTTCCTCAGTAATATGCCCTTTTTCGTATAATCGTTGATTAATGTGTAACATTATCTCGATTTCTACTTCTCTCATTTTTTCTGCATTAACCAACGCTTTCACCTCCATGTTTTATTGTTTAATTGTATTATTGTAGTGCGGTTATTATAACCTGCGAGGATTGTAAGTTTCTGTGATATTGTAGACAGGGTCATTATTTAGTGTCGGGGTACTTACTTTAACGCCTCCCGATTCGCCCGGGCGATACACGATTACCGTAGTGCAGCGGGTTATTTGATTTAATTGTAACATATTTTAAGTCACAAGGAGTGCCATCTTTTTTTGAGGTTTATTGTGCATATTGCCGAATAAAGTGTTTCAAATAAAAAAACGCCCCTTGCGGAGCGGCGTAGCCATTACTGCGGATACTCTTTTCTTGTCAGAAAGTTTCGTTAATTATTTCACCGTGGTTTTCAATAATATATCATTTGAAAAATTTTTAACTCTATCCCCTTTTGTTCAAGGGGGACACCGAAAAAAACACTAATATTCCCGGTTTTTCGGCAAAACACAATCTCTCGGCGTTACTCTTTCGAAATTCGGGGGGATTTTGTTTCATTTTAGGTTGTTTTCTTCATATTTTAACTTTTAACTATAAATTTTTTCTTTAACATTTTAATTTCATATTTAGTGATGCCACATAAAACTAAATATTTTTCAAGCCCATCGTAATTTGTTTCGAGGTATTTGAACAAAAATAAAATGTTTTTTTCATTACATTCATAAGCATAAGAAGGTAATTCTTCTTGGTTAATTTTGGCAATATTTTCTATATGGCTTTTCGTTAACAAATAGTCAAATAATATATCATGCAGTTGCACTCCTATAATACTTAAAAGAAATGCAGAAAGTCTTATAATCTCGTGCATACTTATTGCATTTGCGAGAACTTCCTCGGACAAAATCTACATTGTCGATTGATACGGACGTTCCATATGATGGCTGCCAACATAACCACCGAAGTCTCCCCCATCGTCGGCTCGGAACGCCAGAGCGAAGAACTAATCCTCTACCTCCTAAAAGAGTTCGAGGAAAACCCCGCGAAAATCTGGGAGAGCAACATCTTCGGCAAGTCACTGCACTCGCTTGTCAACGAGGGACTGCACAACAAGCTTTACCGTATGCCGCAAGACGCTCGCATGAAGCTGCAGGAAACTGTTCAAAGAATCATCAACGACGGCTGCAACGGACTAATTTGTATAATTTTATAACAGAAACAACTGCTCGCCTAAGGGGCGGTGTCGTAAGACAACTTAATAGAAAGACCGATTCGCTGTCAGCGTTTCGGTCTTTTTTATCACCTTGTTAGTTCCCCCGAGGTGAACAATCCGTCACCTTTCGCCACATAAGCCCGCGGTTTTCGTGCTATAACTTTGGCGGTGACGGGGGAGCTGCTACGTTTCATCACCCCGCAAGCCCCCGTCGGCACACCGACACAAGCACGAAAATTTTCAGCAGTCAAGGAAAAGCGGTGGAGATTTCCGAGCTGAACACAAGCGAGGAAATACCACCGCCCTTGACGGCTGAAAAAGCGGGCGATAAAAGGAGCAGTTCTGCTCTGCGAAGCCGAGTAGCCGTAGGCTACGATTGAGGGGTTTGGCGAGAATCCCCAAAAAGCAAAACGGTACGTTTTGGACGAGTGTATATACACTTGTCATGCTTGATATTCAGATAATGCTTATAATGTTCGGTATTTATTTATTGTTTCGTCACTCCAAATATGCGCTTCAATAAATTTAAGATAATGATTTATATGTTTATCTTTGGGGAATATCCGTTTCCCCATGTGATACGGTGGGTCTTCGGGAAAACCGTATTTATTAATAAGATTTATTATATCATCATAAAGAAAAACCTTTCCCCACCATTCTTCGCCTGTGTTTAACGAATCATTAAAAACTGCGAATGAATCTCCGTATGTAAAAGAAACGGTATCATAATCAAATTCGCTCATTGGAATTCTAAGCCAATTAGGCTCATTAAACCATGTTTTCATGCCCTCGTTAGCACCTAATGTAAAATATACAGGTGCAGTGCGTATAGGTTTTCCGCCAATAGAGAAAAATTTGTCTCGGAGCGTTTTATCTCTTTCGTAACGCTGTTGTAAAAAATTATCTATCCATGTTGCCCCGACATTTCCGGCAGACATAACCGCCTTTGCTTCTTCAAAAGGTAAAGATGTCAATGTTCGGAAGGGAGGTTTGCTTTTTTCGTAGTAGTGATATAAATGTTTTATATCATTTATCATAATCTAACCTCGCATTATATAAGTACACTTTATTTCATTATATCACAAATATGCAATAAGTCAACAAAGAACCGTGCAGCCTCTCGATTACACGGTTTTCAAAAGTTGTCTTACGACACCCGCCCCTTAAAAGCGGGCAGTTTTTTATGTTTTTCTCTCTTTCCCGCTACTTCGGAATTTCTTCAAGCGGCATTTTCCTGCTTATACTCCAGTAAGCCAAAGACAACGCAATTCCGCCTACAATATTCCCTAATGTCACTGCTCCGAGATTTATTCCCATTGCCGCAAACGTTATGCTTTCACCGAGCACCTGAGAGCCCGTTTGTGCGCCGAGCGTGAACAGTGTCATGTTGGCAATTGAGTGTTCAAATCCGCAAATCACAAACAGGTAAATCGCCCAAAAAATTATAATAAGCTTTCCGCTTTCGCTCTTCATTCGATAAACCGACCAGACCGCGGCACATACTAACAGATTACAGAAAAGCCCTCTGATTAAAAGCGAATCAAAGCCGGGTGCAGTTTTGCCGATGATTGCGTCCACCGTTGCCGATAATAAATCTGCTCTCAAGTACCCTGTTCCCTTAAAAAGCAACGCGATTAAGGCAGAGCCTGCGAAGTTCCCTATGTAGCAGAGCGAGCAAAGCCCTAAGCCGTCTCTGAAGCGGACTTTCTTGCGTGCAATCCCTGCCGTCATGACGAATACGTTGCCGGTGAAAAGCTCTGCACCTGCGAACACAACAAGGCTGAGTGCCGCCGCAAAGCTCGCCCCCTGCAGTATTTTTAAGCCCACGAAATCCTGCAGCATTCCTGCCATAATTAAAGTCGCGATTACGCACAAGCCCACATAAATTCCCGCCAGCATTGACGACACAAAATACGCCAATTTATCAGTTTTAAAAAAGCTGACCTTCTTCTCGGCGGCACTTACTACCAAATCATATCCGTTATATATCATTTTTACGTCCTCCCTCTGCTGTTTACAAGTATAACATAAAATTAAAGAAAAATCAATAGATATTAATATAGATGAGCCGCTTTCTTGCAATTGACAAATTTTGAGGTTTATGATATAATTTTAAGCATATAACCACGAAAGGAACACGCTCATGATAAAAGGCAATATCATCGAACTAATCCCCGCAGTATTTGACGACAGGCGAAATGTTTACGACTGGTGCTTCCACTCGGAAACTTCAAAATCTCACTGCGGCTTGCCGCACTTCCCCGATGTTTACATTCCGACTTTTGAAGAGTTTTGCGAGGATTATGTCGATTATTGTTTCGACGGCGCAGAGCCCGAAAAAGGCAGAGGATTCATGATTGTGTTTGCAGGTGAGCAGGTCGGCTTTATCAGCTACTCTTGCTTTCATCTGAAGCCGCGCAAGGCAGAGCTTGACATTTGGCTTAACAGTGAGATTCATTGCGGAAAGGGTTTCGGAACTGACACGATTCTTTCGCTTTGTGAATTTTTAAATGAAACCTTGGATATTCGCGAGTTCATCATGCGCCCTTCGGTCAAGAATACAAGAGCGATAAATTCTTATAAAAAGTCGGGATTTGACGAGTCCGATGAATCACCGGAGGATTATTTATTAGAAGAGTTTATTGAAATTTACGGCGACGGCGATTATGGTGCGGGCGGCGATGTGCTGTTAGTTAAAAGAATGTGATTTTATAAAAAGGAGCAAAACCATGAAGATTAAAAATACAATTGACGCGATTAAAGCTCGCTATTCCTGCCGTGCGTTTACTTGCGAAACGCCATCTGACGCAGATTTGCAGACGATTGCAGAAGCCGCGCTTGCCGCGCCGAGCGCGATGAATGTGCAGCCGTGGCGGGTGATTATCGTGAAGAATCCCAAGCTGCTCGCCGAGCTCGAAGCCGAGGCATTCAAGAACTTAGACGACGGTGCGCGCGAGCGGATAATGTCGCGCGGCGGCAGGATTTATTACAACGCGCCCTGCCAAATTATTATTCCGATTGCCGACCCCGCGAGCAACAAATGGGCGAATATCGACTGCGGAATTATCGCGCAAAATATTTCACTTGCGGCAGAATCACTCGGCATTAATAGCCTTATTTGCGGCATGATTAATTTCTCGTTTATGGGCGAAAAAGGCGAATATTTCAAGGAAAAGTTAGGCTTCCCTGCTGACTATGCTTTAGGGCTTTCGGTGCTGCTCGGTTACGCTGATGAAGCGGGAATAAAAGAACCGCACGAGCTTGATTTAAGCAAGCTTTCGGTGGTGGAATGAAAGGATTTTGATTTATGAGTGAAAAATTCAGATGCGAATGGTGCAGAGAGGGCGGCGATTTACCGCTCTATATTGACTATCACGACAACGAATGGGGGCGACCTGTTCACGACGAGCGAACGCTGTTCGAGTTCTTGATTTTAGAGGGTGCACAGGCGGGCTTATCCTGGCTCACGGTACTCAAAAAGCGTGAAAATTACCGAAAAGCTTTTGATAATTTCGAGCTTGCAAAGGTTGCACTTTACGACGATAAAAAAATCGCGGAATTACTTAACAACGAAGGAATTATCCGCAATCGCCTGAAAATAAATTCCGCTGTGATTAATGCGAAATTATTTCTCGAAATAGCAGAAAAACATGGCAGCTTCGATAAATTTATCTGGAATTATGTAGACGACAAGCCGATAATCGGGCTTTGGGACTCTGTTTGGGATATTCCCGCAACAACTGCGATTTCCGACAGAATCAGCAAGGACTTAAAGAAAATGGGCTTCAAATTCGTCGGCAGTACGATTATTTATGCGTTCATGCAGGCGACCGGAATGGTCAACGACCATGTAAATAATTGCTTCGTTTACAAGGAATTGACGAAAGAAAACAGATAAACAAAAAACCCGCTTCACAGCAGATGTGAAGCGGGTTTTATTCATTTTAATTCAGCGAGCTCAGAGCTTCCATTTCCTTCGCAACATCGAACCGCGGGAAGATAATTTCGCCGCGCTTTACCGTTACGTCCTGCGGTAAAACGCCCCATTTACCTGCGTTTTCGTAAGAAATGCAATCTGCACTTGCACCAATTTGCTCAAAAACCTTTTGCATTGAAGACGGCATGAACGCCGCAAGCAACGACGAGCAAATCCGAACAGCTTCGAGCAGATTATAAAGCACCTGCGCTAATCGCGGCTTGTTCGCGTCGTCCTTGGCGAGCACCCACGGCTCCGTCTCGTCGATGTATTTATTTGCACGGGAAATCACCTTAAAGATTTCGGCGAGCGACGCGCCGAGCTGAGGCTCTTCAATCAGCGTGTCGATTTTTTCTTTTAAGGCAGAAGCGAGCGAAATTAAGTCGCTGTCCTGTGCATCATTTTGCGTTTTTTCAGACGGCAATTGCGAACCGAAATACTTCTCAACCATTGCGACAGTGCGGGAAACCAAGTTTCCTAAATCGTTCGCAAGGTCAGTGTTTATGCGGCTTAACATTAACTCGTTGCTGAAGTCCATATCGTCATTAAAAGGCATATCGCGCAGCATTTGATAGCGGAGCGCGTCCACGCCGTAACGCTCGCCGAGCACGAACGGGTCGATGACGTTGCCGGTGCTTTTGCCCATTTTCGCGCCGCCGAGTTTAATAAAGTTGTGCGAATAAAGTCGCTTGGGAAGCGGTAAATCGAGCGCAAGAAGAATCGCAATCCATATAATTGAATGGAAACGCACTATGTCCTTTGCGGTCACGTGTACGTCAGCCGCCCAGTATTTCATATCGTCATGTTCGCCGTTCTCGTAGCCGAGCAGAGTTATATAATTCGTGAGCGCGTCAAGCCAAACGTAGACCACGTGCTCCTCGTCAAAAGGCACGGGAACACCCCATTTGAACGTAGTGCGCGAGACGCAGAGGTCGTCAAGCCCGGGCTTGATGAAGTTGTTCACCATCTCGTTTACACGGGCGGCAGGCTTGAGGAAATCCGTCTCGGTGAGCAGCTTTTCGATTCTTTCTGCAAAAGGCTGCATTTTCATGAAATAGGCTTCTTCCTTGGCGTCAATCACGTCGCGCCCGCACTCGGGGCATTTGCCGTCCTTGAGCTGGGATTCCGTCCAAAAAGACTCGTCGGGAACGCAGTATTTCCCCGAATACTCGCCTTTATAAATATAGCCTTTGTCGTAAATTTTCTTGAAAATATTCTGCACTGCGGACTTGTGATAATCGTCGGTTGTGCGGATAAAGCGGTCGTAGCTGATGTCCATGTACGCCCAAAGCTTCTTGAAAATATCCGCGATTTCGTCAACGTAGAGCTGCGGCGTCTTCCCTGCTTTTGCGGCGTTTTGCTCGATTTTCATGCCGTGCTCGTCCGTGCCCGTGCTGAACATCACATCATAGCCCTGCCAGCGCTTATAACGCGCAATTGTATCGCAGGTCACTGTCGAGTAGCAATGCCCGATGTGCGGGTTTCCCGACGGATAATAAATCGGCGTGGTTATATAAAACGTCTTCTTTTGCATTTTATTTCTCCTTTTATTTATGAATTTGCTATTATTTGTAAAATCCGCAGTGCGTCGGAAGCTGCGGGCGTTTCGCTAATTTCAAACCTCGATATTTCCTCGTCAGTCAGTGCAGTCATTCCCGCGACCGCGCGGAGAATAATCAGCACATCAGCAGTAGTAAACGGCTCGGGCTCGACTTCAACAACCTCAACCTTCTCAACCCACGGCGAATCCTTGAACGAGGTAATAATCACGTTTTCTTTAAATTCTTCGTAAAAATAATACCACGACTTCCCGCTAAATCCAACTGAATAAGAAAACCCCACAAGAAATCCGTTAATTTCTAAGACTGCGAGAGCTCCGTCAAAAAAAGTATTGTAAACATAAACGCCTTTTTCTCTATTTATAATAGAAGCGGGAATATTTTCAAATGAGCTATAAGCAGAGTGATTTTTATCCATATAAAATGTAAATCCGCATCTCGCGCCGTCTTCAAGTTCAAACGATATATCAAATCTTTTTGATGGTATATGGTAGAGAAGATACTTAAATTGCGCTCCCTGTATATACGGAAGTGGTATGGAATCAACAATTTCTAAAAATGTTATCAATTCCTTGCGGTTTTCTATTCCGTTAAAGTAAAGAAACGCTTGACGATAATATTCTGCAAACTCTTCTTCGCTGGCTTCTGCCATTCTTCGCATTTCTGCTAATTTTTCATCATTTCTTATTTCAGTATAGTGTAAGGGGGCGGGGATTGCACTTGTAGGCGTTGCGATTGCAATGAACATCACAAAAACAAGCGCAATTGTTATAAGCTTTTTCAAAATTCTCACCGCCTTTTATTTTACTATAGTATACCACAAAATCCACTCTTTGGCAATATAACAAAAAAATTACATGAAAAATTTACATTTCTCATAAAAAAGGCTTGCTTTTTTTGTTACTTTCATGTACAATATATAAAGGTATGGTTAATCAAGCGGGATTTTATCCGCCGCGCCCGCGTGCAAAGCGCGCAGGGAGAGCACAGGAGAGCTTCCGTAATGAAAAGGAGACAAGATATGTCAAACAGATTATTCCAAGGCGTAATTCAACAAATGAAGGACACCGTAGGGCGCGTAATAGGCGTGATTGACGAAAACGCGACCGTCGTAGCCTGCAGTGAAGCCCCGAAGCTCGGGACAAGCACCGACTTCTTCTCAATCGAAATCGGCGAATCGCACGATATTTTTGTCAGAGACGGCTATACATACAAGCCGTTCGGAATCCACACCAAGCCCGATTACGCAGTGTTTGTCGAGGGAATTGACGAATCGGCGGGCAAATACGCCTCGATTCTTGCGATTACGCTCGCGAGCATTAAGCAATATTACGACGAAAAATATGACCGCGCGAACTTCATAAAAAATATAATCCTTGATAATATTTTGCCCGGGGACATCAGTATAAAATCCCGCGAATTGCACTTTAATTCAGACATAAACCGCGTGGTTTTTCTGATTAGCATTATTTCGTCGAACGACGTTTCGGCTTATGATGTGATTCAAAACCTTTTCCCTGACAAAAACAAGGATTTTGTATTTAATATTACAGAAACCGACATTGTTCTCGTGAAAGAGCTCAAGGCGCAAATCGACATAAAAGACCTTGAAAAGCTTGCGCGTTCGATTTCGGACACGCTGTCGAGCGAGTTTTTCACCCGCGTAAACGTCGGAATAGGCACGCCTGTGCTCGGCGTTAAGGACTTGGCGCGGAGTTTTAAGGAGGCGCAGATTGCCCTTGAGGTCGGTAAGGTTTTTGACACGGACAAGACTATAATCAGCTACGACAACCTCGGCATTGCGCGGCTTATTTACCACCTGCCGACTACGCTTTGCGATACGTTTTTGTCGGAGGTTTTCAAAAAAGGCTCGATTGAGTCGCTTGACCACGAAACGCTGTTCACGATTCAGCGGTTCTTTGAAAACAATCTGAACGTGTCGGAAACATCGCGGAAGCTGTTCGTACATAGAAACACGCTTGTTTACCGCCTTGACAAAATCCGCAAGCTGACAGGCTTAGACCTGCGGGAATTCGACCACGCGATTATATTTAAAATCGCTTTAATGGTTAAAAAATATCTTTCTGCTGACCCCGTTAAATTTTAGGAGAAAACATGGTTGAACTAAAAAACGTTGACGTTTACTACAAGGAAGGTGACGTAGAAGCACTCAACGACGTAAATTTAAGAATAAACGACGGCGAGTTCGTTTTCATTGTCGGAAGCTCGGGCGCGGGGAAATCAACGCTCTTGAAGCTGTTAACCCGCGAAAGAACCCCGACGAACGGACGGGTTTTCGTCAACGGCTATAATTTGTCGAAGCTTAGGGAGTGGAAAATCCCGAAGTTCCGCCGTTCTATCGGCATGATATTTCAGGATTTCCGTCTGATTCCGAACCTGACGGTTTACGAAAACGTAGCGTTTGTTTTGCGCGTAACTGACCGCTCGCGGCGGTTTATACGCCAGCGTGTGCCGTATGTGCTGAACTTAGTCAGACTCACAGAAAAAGCGCGCGCGTATCCCTCGCAGTTATCGGGCGGGGAGCAGCAGCGTGTCGCAATCGCGCGGGCGTTTGCCTCTGACCCGGGACTGATTATCGCGGACGAGCCAACGGGAAACATTGACCCCGAGCTTTCTTACGAGATTGTCGAGTTACTCAAGGATATAAACAAATGCGGAACTACGGTGCTTATGGTTACGCACGAGCATGATTTGGTGAAGTATTTCGGCGGACGAATCATCAGCTTGAAAAAAGGCAGTGTTGACTTTGACGACTATATAGGGGGCAATAATGAGGAGTAGTAACTTTTCGTACCTTGTCAAGCAGGGTGTTGTTTCGGTGTGGCATAATCGTGTTATGTCCTTTGCAAGCTTTTGCATATTAATGGTGAGTTTATTATTAATCGGGCTTGCTGTGCTTATTTCCATCGATATAGGCATAATAATAGGTAATATTGAAGATACTAACGAGATTCTTGTTTTCGTTGATGAATCCGTTTCCGCGGCTGAGCTCAGTTATATTTCCGAAATCATAAGCAGTTATAAAGACGAGTTCGTTGACAGAGTGGTTTACATTTCCCCCGAGGAAGCGTTAGCAAGCGAACGCGAATGGTACGGTGAGAATTTTTTTGTTCTCTTCGACTCAATAGGCGAGAACCCGATGCCAAGCACCTACATTGTTTCGCTCTGGGACATCACAAAAATCAATGAAGCTGTATCCCGCTTTGAGGAAATTGACGGTGTTATCAGCGTTTCCGCGCCTTTTGACTTTGCTGAAATATTGATTGCAATCAGAAATACTTTTGCTGTTATCGGGCTCGCGATTTTGATTGCCCTGCTTATCGTCTGCCTTGTAATCATCTACAATACAACGAGGTCGAGCGTCTTCGCGCGGCGAATGCAAATCAGCATAATGAAGCACGTCGGCGCGACCAACGCATTCATAAGAATCCCTTTCTTTATAGAAGGAATGTTTATCGGGATTCTTGCGGGCGTCGCTTCGTGGGGGCTTACCAAGCTCGCTTACGAATCGGTGGTTTCTGTGTTTGAAGAGGATATTATGCTTCTTCAAATCTTCGGAATTTCAAACGTAGTCGTTTTCGATGATATAATGTGGCTCGCGCTTGCCGCGAACTGCCTTGCAGGTGCGCTGCTCGGGGCAATCGGCACAGTAATGAGCATGGGGAAACACCTTAAAGTGTAGGGACGGGCTTCCATGCCCGTCCGAAAGGAACATGATGAACAGAAAAATATCGCTCGGTGTTTGTATCAGCTTGATTGCTGTCGCCTGCGCCGTAACATTCGTATTGACGATGGAGCTGTCCCGCGATAATTTCAACGAGAGAATCGCAGGCGTTGACCGCCGCGAAGCAATCTTCGCGAAAATCCAGAACATAGACTCCTATGTCAGAAATAATTTCTTTGATTCTATCGACGAGGAACGCCTCACCGACAGCATTATGAGCGGCTTCATGACGGGGCTCGGCGACGGCAAAAGCAGATACATACCCGACGCAGAGTTTTACGAGTTAGAGCAATATACCCGCGGCAGAATCGTCACTGCGGGGCTTCAGGTAGTGCGCAACGAGAACGGGTATATCAGAATAACTAATGTTTACGAGGGTTCTTCCGCCGATATACAAGGCATTGAGGCTGACGATATTATCACGAGCATCAACAATATACAGGTGCTTGAAATAGGCGCAGAGAGCGCGATTCGTATGCTTGCAGGCGATGAGGGCGTGGCACTTGTAATCACGATTCAGCGTGACGGAGAGGAACGGCGCTTCACTTTAAGACGGCAGAACATCGAATTAATTACAGCGCGGGGCGCGCAGTACGGCGATTTCGGCTTTATAAGAATCACGGATTTTTCCGAGAACACAGGCAGTCAGTTTGAAGCGGCTTTAAACGAAATATTAGCCAATAACGCGAAGGGCTTAATTTTAGATTTACGCGGAACAAGCGGCAGTCTAACAACTCCGCAAAGGCAGATTCTTGAGCGTCTGCTTCCGAGATGCGTAGCGGCTATAGCGGAATACGGAAACGGAAGCACAGGCGAAATTATTGAAATCACAAGCGAAGCGTTTATCGACCTGCCGATTACGATTATCACCGACGGCGGCACGGCTGAGGGCGGCGAGCTTATAACAGCGGCACTGAAGGACTTCGCAGGTGCGCAAATCGTAGGCACTCCCACAAAAGGCGACCCGATTTTCACAAGGACGCAGTCGCTCGGCGACGGTAGCGGACTGATTATATCGGTCATGAAGGTTCGCTCGGGCGGCGGAACAAGCTTCGACGGCGAGGGGATACGCCCCGACTTCTTAGTAGAAATGACCGCGCTGATTGAGTCGGATTTAAGCAATCTCGAAAACACACTCGACCCGCAAATCAGGAAGGCTTTCGAGGTAGCAGAAGCAAGAACTTCACAAATTACAATACAGGAGGAAAACTAACATGGCAAAACAGACAATTTTAACGCAAGAGGGCTTAAACAAACTTGAAAAGGAGCTTGAACAGTTAAAAACCGAGAAGCGGCGCGATATTGCCGAGAAAATAAAAACCGCGCTCTCCTTCGGCGACCTCTCCGAAAACTCGGAATACGACGAAGCGAAAAACGAGCAGGGTATTGTCGAGGCCCGCATTGCTGAAATCGAAGCTATTCTCATGAATGTCGAAATTCTCGACTCCGAAAGCTTAACCACGGAAGAAGTTCAGCTCGGCAATAAAATTAGAATAAAAAACACCGAAACCTCAAAAGAGTCGAACCTGTACATCGTCGGCTCAAAAGAAGTTGACATGAAAGCGGGTAAAATCTCTGACGAATCGCCAATCGGCAAGGCGTGCATCGGGCACAAGGTCGGCGATATTATTAGCGCGGAAGCTCCCGCAGGCACTGTTTCATACGAAATTTTAGAAATATCAAAATAAAGGACGAAAAAAATGCAAGACAACAACGAAAATAATTTAGAATTAACACCGGAAGAAGCACTCGCTGAGCTCAGCGAACAGAATAGAATAAGGCTCGAAAAGCTCGCGGAATTAAAAGACGCGGGCTTAAATCCTTATGAGATTACGAAGTTTCCGGTTGATACAAAAAACGCCGAAATCGCTGACAATTTCGATGAATTCGAGAACAAGGACGTCTGTATCGCGGGGCGGATTATGAGCTGGCGCGACATGGGAAAAGCGAATTTTATCGACCTGCGTGACGCTTCGGGGCGTATGCAAATCTATGTAAAAACTAACGACATCGGCGAGGAGAATTTCAAGCAGTTTAAGAAATGGGATTTGGGCGATATAGTCGGCGTGAAAGGCTTTGTCTTCCGCACAAAGCGCGGCGAGGTTTCTGTTCACGCGAAGGAAATTACACTGCTGACAAAATCGCTGCTGCCGCTTCCTGAAAAGTGGCACGGACTGCGCGATAAGGAAGAACGCTACAGGAAGCGTTACCTTGACTTAATCGCGAACCCCGAGGTCAAGGACACGTTCGTAAAACGCTCGCTGATTCTACGCGAGATTCGTCATTATCTTGACAATTTAGGCTTCCTTGAAGTGGATACGCCTGTGCTTCACACCGTCTCGCTCGGCGCGGCGGCGAAGCCCTTCATCACGCACCACAACACGTTAGACATCGAAATGTTTTTGCGGATTGAAACCGAGCTGTACTTGAAAAAGCTGATTGTAGGCGGGTTCGACAAGGTTTATGAAGTCGGCAGAATCTTCCGCAACGAGGGCATGGACAGCACGCACAACCCCGAATTTACCTCGATTGAAATGTACTGGGCGTATGTCGATTATTTCGCGATGATGGATTTAATTGAAAATATGTACAGGCACCTTTGCATGAAAATTTGCGGCTCTGATACCGTGACTTTTAAAGGCACAGAAATCGCGCTCGGCAAGCCCTGGACGCGCATGACAATGCGCGAGGCGGTCGAAAAATATACAGGCAAAAAAGATAAAAGCGGCTTTGAATTAATTGAGCTTTTTGAAGAGCACGTTGAACCTAATTTAATTCAGCCGACGATTATTTACGATTATCCCGTTGAGAATTCGCCGCTTGCCAAGCGGAAAAAAGACGACCCGCAGTTCACCGAACGGTTTGAATATTTTATCAACGCGTGGGAATTCGGCAACGCATTCAGCGAGCTCAACGACCCACTTGACCAGCGCGAACGCTTCACGAAGCAGGTTGAGGAAAAGCGCAAGCAAGGCTTAAAGGCTGAGCTTGACGAGGATTTCCTCACTGCGCTTGAATACGGCTTACCGCCGACGGGCGGGCTGGGACTGGGCTTAGACAGATTAGTAATGCTGTTGACGGACAGCGCGTCAATCCGCGATGTACTGCTGTTCCCGACGATGAAGCCGGAGGTTGGAGGTTGAATGTGACAAGCATTATTTCTGTTTTGCTCGCAGTTACTTTTTCTACATCAACTGCGTTAGAAATATTGCAATACACTGCCGGAGTTATTTCGGAAGTGCCCGCTTCGTATGACATAAACGGCGACGGTAAAATCGACAGCGCAGACGCGCTTTTAGCATTGCAAATCGTGGCTGGGATTGAAGAATACGAAGAAGAAATTTATATAAGACCAAGAGGAGGATTCGACAGAAGCAATACGATTGATTCGGGTATTCTTGAAAACGGCATAAGGTATGAATTTGTTACCGGAAATACTAACTTAAATGATTTTCTCGAACAAAAAGATTATATTTTCACAAGAAATGTTGATGGCATTGTGATTGCCCGCACGCCTAAGGAAGCCGTCGAAATGGGAAGTTATTATTTGAGTAATGTCCTTTTCCGCACAACTCAAGTAAAAGATTTTATTGTTTATGTTTATTACTGCTCTACAAGCGGCAAATGGATATTAGAATTAGTTCATACAACTGCACATTTATCATCTTCAGTAGAAATACCTTATGTCCTAACAATAGATTATTTTGACGGTAGCATGGTTAGGTATCATCCGAAAGAATTTTTTATCTGCGATAACGGATTACAATGGAATAGGTATAATCCGGATTAAAAAGGAGTGCAAATGTCATACAACAACGACAAACGCGAGCTGTTGAAGCTGAAGCAGGGACTCATTGACGACAGCGAGGTTATTCAAAAGGAAGAGCGCGAGGAAATCGAACTGCGCGGAAAAAAGAAAGCTGAAAACTTTTGGTATCATTACAAAATTCATGTTTTGATGATACTGTTTTTCGGTTTTATGTTCACGTTTTTCGCAGTTGAAATCTTCTCAAAAAAGCGCGCGGACATTGAGTTTTTAATGCTCGCCTCCGACGAATATACCAGCGCGCTCGTGTTCTCTTTTTCAAGCGATATAAGCGGAGCTGTCGCGGCGTTCACGCCGAACTTCGACGAGAATCGTTATACCCACGCGCAGGGGCTTCCCATCGACCTTTTCAACGTTTTTGACAATAACGCTTACATGGCGGTGCAAACGAAGCTTTTCACGCAAATCCGCACGGGCGTCACGCGATTAATTATCGGAGACCGCGAGGCGTTCGACCGCATAATCGGCGAAACGCAGAATGATATTAATACGATTTTCGTAGATTTAACCGCGCTTTTCCCGAACAACGAGAATATAACTGAAAACGTTTTCTGGCGGATAGAAGGTAGCGAGCTTTCGCGGCTCGCGGGAATAGAGGAGTTCTGCTCTGATGATTTTTATCTTGCACTTCTCGCTCTAAACCAAGAAAACGACAGACAAAAGCGAGCGCATGAACGCTCGCTGATAGTGCTTGAAAACATCGTTAACAACAGGGTTATTAACTGACGAAATTATAATTTCGTAATGTCGTTTACTTCCTTTTTCGCGAGCGCGACCTGCTCGTCGTCCTGATAATAAACAGTGCCGTCTCTCGTTGTATGCCCGACCGACACGAAGTCCGTGAAGCGCGGAATTATGCCTTTGTCGGGCTTTATGCGCGCGTTGTTACCGTGCAATTTCTTGTTATTCATGAATTACCTCTCGAAGCATTTTACATTATTATTTTCCGAAAGGGCAATTATATGCAAAGAAAATCATTTTTAAGGCTTTTGCTCGAAACCTTCGGCTACGCGGCAGGCGGAAACGCGATGGCGTTAGTCGTTACGTTTTCGCTTCTTTCCTTCGGCGCGGACAGCGCGCTCAAGGTCATTGCGGTTTTCTGCTCACTTTCACTCTATCTGATGATGATGTTCAACGCGGGCTACAAGGACGGCGAGTTAGACAAAAAGCTGTTCAACCGCAAGACAATCGAAAAACAACAAGGCGGAAAATGGTTCATTCTCGGCGGAATCGTCGCAGGCTTTTTTGTAGTAATGTGCCTGCTTTTGCTCGTTTTGAGCGTTAACAACGGCGAAGACGGCGCGGTTTTAACTGGAAGCTATTTCAACTTCTTCCGAATTATTTTCGCGGCGATTATGGCGTTATCGCTACTGCTCGGCGAAATGACGAATCCCGTTTGGTCGCCGTTCATATTCATGGGGATTTTCGCACTCGCGCCGTTTACCTGCAGACTCGGCTACTGGGTTGCCTTCCACGAAAAATGGACGCTTGACAGTATTATGTATGTGAAGAAGAAGTAGCTATGAAAAAAACAGTAGATGTACTTTATATACTTGCATGGATTATTTCACCGTTATTATTTATACCGCTTGCCATAGGTATGTCAATTGGACGACCCGTTCTTGCTCTCGTTTCTTCTTGGTTGATGTTTATATTTTTTCCAATTTCTTTCTCAGGACTCGGTTTTTATTATCCTGCGCTGAGAAAAACAATCAACCCCAAAATCACTTTGACTATTTACGCTGTAATGACACTTATTTGGTATTCAGTTGGAATTTTTGCTTTTAATATGATTGAAATGACCGCCGATATGACCCATATAATCAGCGGAAACCGTCATGAGGTCAGCGGTAATCCCCCGAAAAACATTTATAATTATAGTGTTGAAACGATAAAAATACAGGGAGTAGAAGTAAATATTGAGGGCAAATATTTTCAAAATTTATCTGTTGACAATGAATACACGTTTTTCTATCTTCCAAATACAGGGTTTGTTGTTGATATAGTTGACGAGAACGGAAACTCGATTTTAAAGTGAAAAGTTAGACCCGCGCTTTTAGCGCGGGTTGTTATAATAAGGATTTTGAACAGGCTTCAAAAGCTCCGCCGGATTCGTAATGCACGGTATTGCATTATCCCGATTAGCCTGCTCGTACTGTGGATTCATGTAGCTTGCAGGTAAATAAAAAATATCAAGCTCACTGATGATTGTGTGCATTATCATTTTCGCTTTCTCCCTTTGCTTTCTCTACAAGCTCATTCAAGCATTGAACGGCTTCCGCGAGCCCTCCGATGCTGTCAATTATTCCTTCGCTGACAGCCGCTTCGCCGTCAAGCACCGCACCCACGTCCATGACTAATTCGTCCTTTTTCATCATCAGCTCCTTGAAACGGTCGGGGTTTATGTGGCTGTTGCGGGCGACAAAATTAATAATCCGCTCCTGCATACGGTCAAAATAAGAAAGCGTCTGCGGCACGCCGAGCATGAGCCCGTTCATGCGGACAGGGTGAATAGTCATCGTCGCGCTCGGAACAATGAAGCTTCTTTTCGCGCTCACCGCCAAGGGCACGCCGATTGAGTGACCGCCGCCGACAACGATTGAAACCGTGGGCTTTGACATTGAACTAAGCAATTCAGCGATAGCCAAGCCCGCCTCAACGTCGCCGCCGACAGTGTTTAAAATAATCAGAAGCCCGTCGATACTGCGGTCTTGCTCAATCGCGACAAGCGCGGGGATTACGTGCTCGTATTTCGTGGTTTTGTTTTGGGGCGGGAGAATAAAGTGACCTTCGACCTGCCCAATAATTGTCAATATATGAATCGAATGCTCCGCATTTTTAACCGAAACGATTCCGCAGTCCGACGCAGGGTTCACCTGCTCGTCAGAGCCGCCCTCTGATTCGTTTTCTTCTTCGTTATTAACGTAATTTTCCTGCATTGCTACCCCCGCTGTTTTTATGTTTTCGACTTTATTATTAGCGGAATCGCGTGAAATATAAGTTTGCTTTTTGGTAAAATTTGTGTTATAATTTTCTTACAGCACGAAAGGAAAAGGAAATAGGCAGATATGAGGGCGTTCGCGGGTTACATCATGCTTATGCGGGCTATGAATTAATGCATAAAAAAGGGTATTCTGAAATTGCAAATATTTGCCTTTCTCATTCGTTTCCTTATCAAAATTTAGGCGCGTACAGCGGTGAATATGATTGCACACCCGATGAACTCGAGATTATATCTTCCTTTTTATCTGAAATAAATTATGACGATTATGATAAATTAATTCAATTAGCCGACGCAATGGGCACGGCGCATGGCGTTTCAATAATTGATATTAGATTGCTGGACGTTGCAAGAAGACACGGTTTTAATGATTATACATTGAAAAAATGGGATTCTGTATTTATGTTAAAAAGCTATTTCGATGAAAAATGTAATATGAATATTTACAATTTATTTTGTGATGAAATTAGAAATTTTAGTTTTCAATAAATTATAAGGAAATAAAAAAATGCAACAGCTTAACCGAAGCCTGCCTTTCATAGAAACACCGCCGTCCGCGCCCGAAAAAGCTCTTGTCTTCGGAGGGGGCGCGTTTTGGCGCGCGCTCGTCTTCCCTGTCTTTGACGCGCTCAGCAAGAGCGGATTTTGGGGCGGCGGCGTGACTCTTGTCGGCGATAATCTTGAAACTTTTGAAAAGCAGGATGGACTATTCACGGTCGCCCAAAAAGGAATCGAAAATGGCAAAGAAATCACCGCCGAAAACCTCATAGCCTGTGTCACTGATTGCGTAAATCCGCACAGCGATTATAATAATTACATAAAACGCGCGTATAATCCGGAGCTTCGTTTTGTCGTGTCGGACGAGTCGAGCGCAGAAAATATCACAGCTCTTCTGCACGAAAGATTCTCTTTTTTTGACGGCGATATTAACAAAGGCTTGATTTTTTTATCGTTCGGCGAGCTTAAAAAATCAGTGCAAAAATACGCAGCAGAGCGGAATTTAAACAGCGAGTTTTCGCAGTGGCTCGGCAACGCCTGCTTCTTCGCAAACACGCTCGCAGACAGGATTATAACGGAAACTACGAACGACGAAGCTGAAAGAAGTCAAAAGAAATTCGGCTACCGCGATGAGCTTTTAACCATGTGCGAAGCGTATTATTTTTGGGCGATTGAATCGCCTGTAGCGGTGCGCGCGGAGCTCCCGCTTGATAAATCGGGCTTAAACGTATTCTTCTGCGAGGATATAACTCCGCACTACCTGCGGAAAACGCGCTTGTTCGGCGGTATTCAAGCCGCTCTTGCGCCCGCTGCGCTTCTCTTCGGGTGCAAAACTATGCACGAAGCTGCGACGAATCCGAGCTTCAAAAAATATATTGAACGCGCGCTTTTGGGGGAAATAATTCCCACGCTCGACACAAACCGCAACGTCCTTGAAAGCTACGCAAAAACCGTCACAGAGCGACTTTGCAACCCGCTCATAAAGCACGAATTACTTTCTGTTACGCAGAACTGCGTTCCTAAATTCAAAACGCAGGTGCTTCCGACGATTTTGGAATACCGCAAAAGATTCGCCAAACTCCCGCCAATACTGACTTTTTCGTTCGCCGCGCTGATTGCGTTTTATAAGAGCGGCGGGCGGTTTCCGCTCAACGACAACGAGAAAAATATCGCGTTTCTGCGCGATAATAAGCTTGATATTATTTTCAGAAATATCAGCAGTGCGTGGGGCGCGGATATGACGGATTTGCTTGAAAACACGCAGTTTAAAGCGACAGTCGAAGAGCACTTCAGCATAATAAAAAAGCACGGCGTAAAGCCGCTTGTTGAGAGGTTAGTGACATGAGCGTGAAAAAAGCACTTATTCAAACTGCGATTATACTTTCAAAAATTATTGCTGTTTTTCTCTTGTTAATAATCTTACTTGCTATAATATTTCGATTACCGTTATATATAGACGGTCAGCGGAATAAAAAAGTAATAATAAAATATATCGAAGAGAATTATGGTACTGATTATATAATAGTAGATGAAATTTTAGGCACTTCAGGAGCCAGCGGACGACGCAGTGATACATTGACTATTTTACAAGACGGAATTACCTATGAAGTTTCTGCGAAAAAAGGCGAAATTATCTGGGATTCATACGATTATCAGATAGCAGAAAAAAATTCTTGAAAGTGAATAAAAACAAAACATTTCATTGCATTGCACCATTGAAATATGATAGTATTAAGGCGGGATTTTCCCGCCTATTTTTTGAGGAAGTGAAAAAAATGAGAAAGCTTTATGAAACGTTTTTAGTCGGCGCAGGCGCGGTTTTAGGCTTCATGTTCGGCGAGCTTGACGGGCTGTTTTACGCGCTGATTGCGCTTGTGGTGCTTGATTACATGAGCGGGGTCGCGGTTGCAATCGCGCGGAAATGCCTCTCGAGCGAAATCGGCTTCCGCGGAATCTGCAAGAAAATCATGGTGTTTATAGTCGTCGCAGTCGCGAATATAATCGACACCCGCGTAGTCGAAAGCGGCTCCGCGCTCCGCACAGCCGCGCTGTTTTTATTCATCTCGAACGAGGGCGTAAGCCTTCTTGAAAACGCGGCGTGCTTGGGCTTGCCGATACCTGCGAGGCTGATGAACGTGCTCCAGGAAATCAAACCCAAAAGCGAGAAAAAAGATTAAAAGCAAGCACAAAACTTGACAAAATCCGCTCTTTGTGTTATATTTAAAGTTATGAGAAAATTAACTGATAAATTAGCACAGGAGCGGATTTTATCGCGCGGTGAATTCGCTGAGCTTCTGACCTGCGAAGATGATTATTTGCACGAAGCTGCACGGAAAGCGCGCGAAAATATTTACGGCAATAAGATTTTTTTGCGCGGCTTAATTGAATTTACAAGCTATTGCAAAAACGATTGCTTCTACTGCGGACTGCGGCGTTCCAACAGTTCTGCGGCGCGCTACCGCCTTTCAAAAGAGCAGATTTTAAACTGCTGTGATGAAGGTTACGATGCGGGTTATAGAACTTTCGTGCTTCAGGGCGGTGAGGACGCTTTTTTCACCGATGAAATTTTAACTGATATAATTCGCGCAATTAAGTGCAAATATCCCGACTGCGCGCTAACGCTTTCAACAGGCGAGCGCGGCTTTGAAAGCTTGAAGCTCCTGCGCGAAGCCGGCGCGGACAGATATTTGTTAAGGCACGAAACCGCTGACAGCGCGCATTACGCCGAGCTCCACCCGCCGGAAATGCAAGCATCAGCGCGCCAAAAATGTCTGCGCGACTTAAAAGAATTAGGCTTTCAAACAGGCTGCGGCTTCATGGTAGGCTCGCCTAAGCAAACCCTCGAAAACATCGTCAGCGACTTGCTTTTCATAAAAGAACTCGACCCCGAAATGGTAGGAGTAGGCCCGTTCATTCCTCATTCTGCGACGCCGTTTGCAAAGGAAAAAGCGGGAAATTTAAAGCTCGTTTTGAACATACTCGCGATACTGCGGCTGATGAAGCCGAGCTTGCTTTTGCCGGCTACGACCGCACTCGCGACGATTGAAAATCAAGGCTACGAGCTTGGAATTAACGCGGGAGCGAATGTAATTATGCAGAATATTTCGCCATTAACGGCGCGTGAAAAATATAAGATTTACGATAATAAAATCGGAGCAAGCGAAAACTTAAAACAGCGCATAAAAAACATCGGCTGTGAATTTACTGTTGCAAGGGGGGATTATTTTAATTATGGCGAGCAATAATTATAACGCGAAATCCCCGTCTGCACGGGAGTTTATCAACCATGATGAAATCATGTCAACGCTCGCGTGGGCGCGCGAAAATAAAAATAACAGCGAGTTAATAAATCAAATATTACAAAAAGCAAGCGAGAAAAAGGGGCTCGGGCACAGGGAAGCCGCGCTACTTTTGCTTAGCGGAAATACCGACGAAATTTTCGCGCTCGCAAGAGAAATCAAGCGCGAATTTTACGGCGAACGCGTGGTGCTTTTCGCGCCGCTGTACCTGTCGAATTACTGCGTCAACGGCTGTGTTTACTGTCCTTTTAACGCGGGAAATTCTACAATGCCGCGCAGAAAATTAACACAGGAAGAAATACGCCGCGAGGTAATCGCCTTGCAGGACATGGGGCACAAACGCTTAGCCTTAGAAACAGGCGAGCACCCCGAGCAAAGCCCGATTGAATATGTTCTTGAATCCATAAAAACTATTTACAGCATTAATCACAAAAACGGCGCGATTCGGCGCGTTAACGTCAATATCGCGGCGACTTCGGTTGAGGATTACCGCAAGCTCAAGGACGCCGGAATCGGCACGTATTTGCTTTTTCAAGAGACCTATCACGAGGAAGCTTATAACAAAATTCACCCGTCGGGACCGAAGTCCGACTACGCCTATCACACCGAGGCGATGGACAGAGCGATGCAGGGCGGCGTGGACGATGTCGGGCTTGGTGTGCTGTTCGGGCTTGCCGATTACGCCTACGAATTTACCGCCATGCTCATGCACGCCGAGCACCTCGAAGCCGCTTTCGGCGTGGGTCCGCATACGCTCAGCGTCCCGCGGATAAGAAAAGCGCAGGGCGTCGAAGCAGCAAATTTCACACACGGAATCGACGACGAAACCTTTGCGAGAATCGTCGCCTGCCTGCGAATCAGCGCGCCGTATACAGGCATAATCGTCTCCACGCGAGAGAGCGAGGACTGCCGCAAAAAAGTCTTAGACGTCGGCGTTTCGCAAATCAGCGGCGGCTCGCGCACAAGCGTCGGCGGTTATGATGTAGGGGACAATGGCAATTGTCCCGACACGAAGCAATTTGAAGTCAATGACCATCGCAGTTTAGACGAGATTGTGCAGTGGTTAATCAGCATCGGGCACATTCCCAGCTTCTGCACTGCTTGCTACCGCGAGGGGCGGGTAGGCGACAGGTTCATGAAGCTGTGCAAAACAGGGCAGATTCAAAACTGCTGTCACCCTAATGCACTGCTGACTCTGCAGGAATACCTGCTTGATTATTCAAGCGCGCGCACAAGAACAGCGGGCGAAGAATTAATTACTCGCGAAATCTTAAAAGTACCGAGCGAGAAAACGCGCGGAATTGTTCTCGAAAACTTAGAAAAAATCAAACAGGGAAGCAGAGATTTCAGAATATGAGCGATTTAAATAGTACACCGCGCGGCGAACGGCTTCACATAGGGATTTTCGGCAGGCGCAATGCGGGAAAATCTACCCTGCTGAACGCGATTACAGGGCAGGACGCGGCGGTAGTTTCGCCCGTGAAAGGCACGACGACCGACCCTGTTTTTAAAGCGATGGAGCTTCTGCCGCTCGGTGCTGTAGTGCTGATTGACACGCCGGGAATCGACGACGAGGGCGGGCTCGGCGAGCTGCGGATTCAAAAAACTAAAACTATTTTACGCAAGACGGACATTGCGCTTTTGGTAGTTGATTCACGTGAAGAATTAAACGATTTCGACCGCGAGTTAATTCGCGCCTTCGATGAATTTGGCGTAAAATATTTTATCGTTCAGAATAATTTTGCGCCGTTCGACACGGCGCAAATCAAAGAAAAAATTATCGCGCTCGGCTCGCAAGCAGAAGAAGCAAATCGCCGTCTAATCGGCGATTTGCTTCAAGGCGGCGACTTGGTTATTCTCGTGATTCCGATTGACGAAGCCGCGCCGAAAGGCAGGTTAATCCTGCCTCAACAACAGGTTATCCGCGATATACTTGAAGCGGGCGCAGTACCTGTCATAACGGATTTAAGCAGCTTGAGCGGCGTATTCACGAAGCTTAATATTCCGCCGAAGCTCGTAATTACCGACAGCCAGGTTTTCTCCGAGGTAGCGAAAATAATTCCCGAAGAAATCGGTTTAACCTCGTTTTCGATTTTAATGGCGAGATATAAAGGAATGCTTGAAGAAGCCGTCGCGGGAGCGAAGTTCATCGAAACTTTAAAGGACGGCGATAAAATTTTAATTGCAGAGGGCTGCACGCATCATAGGCAGTGCGAGGACATCGGCACAGTGAAAATCCCGCGAATGTTGGAAATTAGCACAGGCTTTAAGTTTAATTACGAGTTTTCATCTGGTGGCGGATTCCCCGAGGATTTAAGCGGCTTTAAGCTAATCATCCACTGCGGCGGCTGTATGCAAAACCCGCGCGAAATGCGCTTCCGTCACCGCGCCGCCGCTGAAGCCGGCGTTCCGATTACAAACTACGGAATCGCAATAAGCCATATGCAGGGGATTCTTGAACGCTGTATAAAATTTTTGAAGCTTTAAATAAAATTACGTCCGCGGTTTAAACCGCGGACGTTTTCTTTTTATCCTACTGCTGTTACATAAGGAACAATTTCAATTACAGGCGGGACAGCTTCAACATAACCGCCTTCAAGTACCCAGTCTTGAAGCTCGTCGTCCCAAATCCAATTTTCGTAATAATCTTCTTCATATTCGTAATATTCATCTTCCCAGTCCCAATCCTGCCATTCTTCTTCCCACTGCGCCCACTCAAGCTCCCACTGCGCCTGCATATCTGCGTACCATTTTGCAACGTCGAAGAAGCGAAGCTCCTGTACTATTTCGGCAGTGCTTAAATGTGCAGAAA
>Ga0123356_10000583_pt1 | contig 40508 bp, 28 predicted proteins | sample TergutEmb28metaG_2_FD_92546 | JGI IMG/M metagenome (GOLD analysis project Ga0123356, IMG submission 92546) | Embiratermes neotenicus P3 segment gut microbial communities from Petit-Saut dam, French Guiana - Emb289 P3 | ecosystem: Host-associated > Arthropoda: Insects > Digestive system > Gut ...
AAAGAAATAGTCCGAATTGAGTTTACGAGCGTTTCCTCTCTGAGCCTCGGCTTGTTGGGCAACGTCAAAGGCTTCCAAGGGTTCACCGAGCAACGAAAATTCCACGGGGAGCTCTGGATGCCGATACGACAGGAATACGTTGCTCAGGGTCGCGAACTGTTTAAAGGATTTCGGATTCGTCAGGTCGACGAATTTAGCGACTACATGAAGGCTACGACCGACGTGTTCCAGCAGATTCATATCCCGAATGAAAGCGCGGGTGACAGGACCGTCGTGCACGAGGAGAAACCGTGAACCAAACCATTATCGCGAATGACACTGGTGTCGATCCTTCCTTATCGCAGGATCGAAGTTTTCAACCCATCACTGAGAAAGAGCGCATCGTCAGCATTGACGTGCTGCGCGGGTTTGCGCTGCTCGGCATCCTGCCAATGAATATTCAGTATTTTTCGATGATCGCCGCAGCGTATTTTAATCCGACGGCCTACGGAAGTCTGAACGGAGCGAACTTCGGGATATGGTTGTTGAGCCACGTGTTGGCGGACGAAAAGTTCATGACAATCTTCTCGATGTTGTTCGGCGCAGGAATTCTGCTGATGACGTCCCGAGTTGAAGCCTCGGATCGGCGCCCGGCACCGGTGCACTACCGCCGCATGGGATGGCTCACCCTGTTCGGGCTGGCGCACGCTTACCTGCTGTGGAGTGGGGACATCCTGTTCACCTACGGCTTGTGCGGGATGGTGGCATATCTATGTCGCAAACTGCGGCCGGGGAAGCTGATCATCGTGGGGCTGATGCTGCTGTCGATAGCGTCTGCGATTGTGATCGCCGAAGGCGTCTGGTCCCGGCACTGGTCGCCGGGGCAGGTACAGGCGGCCACCGAGCAGATATGGGCGCCGACGCCACAGATGGTGGCGCGGGAGGTTGCTGCGTATCGGGGAAGTTGGACCGCTCAGATGAAGTATCGCGCGGCCGATTCGTTGGAGATGCAGACGATGTACTTCGTCTTGTTTACGTTCTGGCGTGCCACAGGACTGATGCTGATCGGGATGGCGATGTTCAAGCTCGGGGTGTTTCGTGCGCGGCTGCGGGCGCCGGACTACTGGACCATGGTCTTTGTAGCGCTTTGCCTCGGAATACCGGTGATCCTCTACGGGACCTACTGCGACTTCGCAGCCAAGTGGGACTTCCGATATTGCTTCTTTTATGGAATGCAGTTCAATTATTGGGCAAGCCTGCTCGTGAGCCTGGGATGGGTCGGAGCTGTCATGCTGGCCTGCCAGTCTCGGCAGCTGATTCCGCTGACCAGTCGGGTGGCATCCGTAGGGCGAATGGCATTTACAAACTACGTCCTGCAGACAGTGGTCTGCACGACGATTTTCTACGGGCATGGTCTTGGGCTGTTTGGCCAAGTGGACCACGTGCAGCAGTTCGGGATTGTGCTCGCGATCTGGGCGGCGCAATTAGTCTTATCGCCAATTTGGCTAAGGTACTTCTTGTTCGGACCGCTGGAGTGGCTGTGGCGTTCGCTGACCTACTGGCAGTACGAACCATTTCGCCGCGAATCGGTGCTGGGACAACTCGTGCCCAGCCGCATAGAGTAATCGGAGGAGACGAATTGAATGTCATGGGGACCGAGATCAGGTGTTACCCGCCCGGCCCGCGGGCGCGAGTTTCGCGAGATCGTAGGCCAGCCGGCGGGAGAATGGAACGCGGGCCCTCACGAGCCGGGCTGGGGAACGGAGCCCGATAGGGGGCCGCTTCCTACAACGCATGCTCTCCCCGGTCGTGGTTGCGGATTCGAATGGCTTCGTCGATCCGCGACAGGAAGATCTTCCCGTCGCCAATTTTGCCGGTCTGGGCAGCTGTGGTGATTGCCTCGGTGATCTTGTCGACCAAGCGGTCGGAGACCACCATTTCTATCTTGATCTTGGGGATCAGATCGACCGTATATTCGCGGCCGCGGTAAATCTCGGTGTGGCCTTTCTGGCGGCCGTGGCCTCGAACCTCGATGACCGTCATGCCTTCGACGCCGATTTCGTGCAGCGCATTCTTAACCGCTTCGAACTTTGGAGTCTGAATGATGGCTTCTATCTTCGTCATATCGCGCAGTCCCGAATGTGCAGTCCAGTTCTCCTGTCGACAACTCCTCGAGCCACGTGCTAAACCGGAACGTCCCAATAGTACCCTTCTTCGCCATGTTGCGAGAGGTCAAGCCCCATGACCTCGTGGTCCTGGCTGACTCGCAATCCGACAGTCATGTCGACGAACTTCAGAATGATGAGCGTGCCCGCGATCGCCAGCAACCAGGCAATCGCGACTCCGACCGCCTGATTCAGCAGCTGGTGAAGGTTCCCTTCGATCATCCCGGAGGGGAGCGTGTTGCCCTGCGCATCCTTGAAAATCGGGTTCACCGCGCTCGAGGCCAGCACTCCGGTAAGAAGGGCCCCCAGAGTTCCTCCCGCGCCATGCACGCCAAAGGCGTCGAGGGAGTCGTCGTAACCGAGGCGGGCCTTGACCGTGGCGACCATGAAGTAGCAGAAGGCACCGGCGACGAATCCGATCAGCAGGGCCGACATGGGGCTTACGAATCCTGCCGCGGGCGTAATCGCCACCAGGCCGGCGACTGCGCCGGATATGGCGCCCAGGGCGCTCACTTTGCGGTTGCGCACCCACTCGGCGAGGGACCAGCCGATGACCGCCGCCGCCGCGCCAAAGTGGGTGGCAACGAAGGCGCTGGTTGCCAGCGAGCCCGAAGCGAGCGCGCTCCCGGCATTGAAGCCGAACCACCCCACCCACAACATGCAAGCTCCCACAAAACTCAAGACCACGCTATGCGGCGGCATGGCTTGCTGCGGATATCCCAGACGGCGTCCGAGGTAAAGCGCCGAGACCAGCGCCGAAACCCCCGAGGTCACGTGCACCACCGTTCCCCCCGCAAAATCCAGGGTAGGGAAACGCCCGCCGAGGGCGGCGTTCAGCACCCCGCCCTTTCCCCAGACCATGTGCGCCATGGGATCGTAAACCAGCAGCGACCACAAGACCATGAACAGCAGCATGGCGCTGAACTTCATGCGTTCGGCAAACGCGCCAGTGATCAGCGCGGGCGTGATGATGGCAAACATCAGCTGGTAGATCATGAAGGTCTGAAGCGGGATGGTGGCGGAATAATCCGTGTCCGGCTGGAGGCCCACGCCGCGCAGCAAGAGATGATGAAATCCGCCGAAGAACGGCCCGCCCGAGTCAAACGCCAGACTGTATCCGCACAGCGCCCAGGCAACGGAGATGATCGCCATCATGGCGAAGCTCTGCAGCATGGTGGAAAGCACGTTTTTTTTGCGAACCAGGCCGCCGTAGAAAAGCGCCAGCCCGGGCCCGGTCATCATGAGCACGAGCGCGGCGCTCGTGAGCATCCAGGCATTGTCCGCGGAGCCCTTGGCGCCGGCGACCTGCTGCTCCAGTTCGGCGATGCGCCGGCTCTCGGCATCCCCCGACTGGGACTCGATGGCAGGCGCGGCGAATCCCAAGGCGCAGGATGCGAGAATCAGAAAAAGAAGGGTGGCGGGTATACGAATAGCTACGCTGGGCCTCAACGCTCGTCCTCCGAAACACCAACGTAAACTGAAAGACTGTGCTTGGTCTAATAACCAATCCTGATCCCATCCATAAATAGTTTGGATTTCCCGAGCGCTCGCGGGCGGATTTAAAGTGGGGGGTAGGCCGCTTCGCCAAGCGAAAAAATTCCAGCCTTCCCATGAGTGCTAGTGCCACGTTGCTGACCGAGCTCCGCGATCTTTATCTCAGCGAATCGGCGCGTATTGAGCGGCAATTCGCCAGTTCGGGCGACGGACCCGGCGCCCTCGCCCGCCGGACCGAGCTGGTCGAGAAGGTCCTCGAGCGCCTGTGGCGTGAATTGATCGCGCCCGACGGCGGCGAACCCGGGAACTGCGTGTTGGCCGCGTTAGGGGGGTTCGGCCGGCGGGCGTTGTTTCCCCACTCCGACGTGGACATTCTGTTCCTGCACGCGGATCGCACGACGGAAGAGGCGTTTCGCGACGCCATCCGCAGCTTTTGTCAGGAGCTGTGGGACCTCCATATGAAACTCGGTCCCACCACGCGCACCCTGGCCGAATGCGATCAGTTCGATCCTCAAAATGTCGAGTTCACGATTTCCCTGCTCGACTGCCGCTATGTCGCGGGCGACCGCGATCTTTTCGATCGCTTTCACCAGAAACTGCTGCCGAAGTTCTTCGTCCGCGAGGGCAGTTACATCATTCAGCAGCTGGCGGAAGTCACCCGGTCGCGCCACGGGAAATACGGGAACACGGTCTTCCACCTCGAGCCCAATGTCAAGGAAGCTCCCGGAGGACTGCGCGACTACAACGTTGCCTGCTGGATGTCGCTGCTTTCCGCGCTCGACCAGGAGCGCCGCTGGCCTGCGCCTGAATCCATCGTTCCCGATTCCACCCGTAAGCTCGGGCGGGCATTGGACTTCCTGACCTCGGTTCGAGTTTTTCTGCATTACAGGCACGGCCGCGACGATAACATGCTGGCCTGGGAATCGCAGGATGAGGCCGCAGCGCGCCGTGTCGGCCTCGGTGAAGCGGAGGACGTGGATGCCGCCGCGTGGATGCGGGTTTATTTTCGCCACGCGCGCGCCGTCGAGTACGAGTGCGTGCGCCTGATCGGGTCCATTCCCGCGGCGCGCTCGTCTCTTTACCGCCAGTTTCAGACCTGGCGGTCGCGGCTTTCAAACGCGGATTTTTCCGTCGTCGATGGGCTGATCTACCTGCAGCAGCCTTCGGCGGTCCACGACCGCGATCTCGTGTTTCGCATCTTCGCATTCGCCGCGCACCATGGACTGAAGCCGGCCCTTTCGACCGAAAGCCGAATCCAGCAGGTCCTCGGCGAGCTGGTTGCATCGCCCCCGTCGGGCGCGGAATGCTGGCGCTATCTGCAGTCGATTTTAGTCGAGCCGCACGCTGCCGAAGCCTTGCGCGCCATGCAGTCGCTGGGGCTGCTTACCATTCTGCTGCCCGAGCTCAAGCTGATCGATTCCCTGGTGGTGCGGGATTTCTATCATCGCTTCACCGTCGACGAGCACTCGTTTCTTGCCATCGAGTGCTTGCACCGGGCGGGTCATTCCGGCTCGGAATGGGACCAGCGCTACGGCCGTTTGCTCGAGGAGCTGGAGCGGCCGGAACTGGTCTATCTCGCTCTCCTGCTCCACGATGTCGGCAAAGGCATGCCGGGAGAGAACCACATCCCGACGAGCGTGAGATTGGCGCGGACATGCACGGAGCGCTTCGGGCTCGAACTGGCAGACCGGGAGACGGTCTCGTTCCTGATTCGCTGTCATCTGGAAATTTCCGCGACCCTGAGGCGCGACATTTACGATCCCAACACCATTCAGGTGTTTTCCGAAAGAGTGGGGACGCCCGAGCGCCTGAAGATGCTGTCGCTGCTTACCTATGCCGACATCAAGGCGGTGAATCCCGAGGCGCTGACTCCCTGGAAGGCGGAAAATGTCTGGCAACTTTATATCGCCGCCTCCAACTGCCTGAGCCGCACGGCCGACCAGCGTGTCCATGTGGAATCGGCACGCGATGAAACCCTGGCGCGGTTCGAGGCTCTGATCGGGGAATCTGCGGAGAACGTCAGCGCGTTCCTCGAAGGTCTGCCGAAGCGCTATCTGCGGACCTTTCGCCCGGAGGAAATTGTCCAGCACTTCCGGCTCGCCGGGCAATTGCCCGCAGACCCGGTCCAGCTGCACCTGGTCCGCGGAAGACATTGGTACGAGTTGGCCATCGTTACCAGGGACCGGCCGTTTCTGTTCGCGAAAATTGCCGGCGCACTCGCGGCCTGGGGAATGAACATCGTCAAAGCGGACGCATCCTCGAATGCGAGCGGTGTGGTTGTGGACACGTTTTACTTTACGGACCGTTTCCGTACTCTGGAACTGAATCATCCGGAATGGGAGCGGTTCAAGCGCAGCGTGTCCGATGTGCTCTCGGGCGAAGCCGATCTCGAGCGCATGCTTTGCGACCGCATGCGCTCGGAGTCCACCCATGGCACGAAGGTGAAAGTCGAGACCCGCATCGAGTTTGACGACGACTCTTCCGAGGCGAGCACGCTGGTTCAGGTGATCGCCCCCGACCGTCCCGGTCTTCTCTACCGTATCTGTTCGCGTTTTTCCCATCAGGGTTGCAACATCGAAATTGCCCTCATCGATACCGAAGGTCAAATGGCGATCGATGTCTTCTATCTCACCTCGAACGACAGAAAGCTCACGCCTCAAAAACAAGAGGAGCTCAAAGCCGACCTGCTCGAAGAACTGGAGCCTTAACGGAGCCGGATTCAGCTTTGCCCCAAGCTGGGGTGAGCGGCCGACCGGTTTTTTTGAAAGGGGATTGAGACCGGCGCGATTCGATGCGCGCCGCGAGAATTCCTGCCCTGCCTCCGCGCTGCTCCATGCCTCCAAGCCGCGCCCTATTTGTCCTCGGGCGATCGCCTTCCCTCCCGCTTGTCAACTGGTAGGAGAGGCAGGTTTCGCGAGGACCTGATCGCGCGGGTCTCGGCGGGATCTCGGGCGAGCTTAGGTGCGCAGATCCTTGCGACTGCTGCACCGGTCTTCACTCAGGCTGTCAGGCAACCCGTTCAGAGCAGTAGCTTTCTTATGCGCAGCAGCTCAGCTCCTATGTCCTTAGCGGCGGCGCTCCAGTTCGCGGTCTTTCTCCTTATCGTCACGCTCGGCGTGCGGCCTCTGGGCAGCTACCTTTTTTGCGTTTTCAACCATGAAAGAACCCTGCTCGATCCTTTTCTGGCCCCAGTCGAGCGCCTTGCGTACCGGTTGTGCGGCGTAAACATTAGGAAACAGATGGCTTGGGGGGAGTATGCAGCTTCTTTCCTGATCTTTGCCACGGCGGGGACAGTTCTCCTGTACGGGGTGCTCAGACTGCAGTCTTTTCTGCCGTTTTATTTCCGGGAGTACACAACCACCAAAATGACGCCGGATCTGGCCATGAATACGGCGATCAGCTTCTCTACGGCGACCACCTGGCAGGCCTACGCAGGCGAGACCACGTTGAGCTACACCAGCCAGATTTTCGGCCTGGCGGTCCAGAACATCCTTGCCGGCGCCAGCGGGTTGGCTGTGGGGATTGCTTTTATCCGGGGCTTCGCCCAAAAACACTCAACCACCATTGGAAACTTCTGGGTGGATCTGCTGCGCGCGGTCCTGTGGGTCCTCGTGCCTGCGACTCTGGTCGGCGTCCTGCTTTTGGTTTGGCAGGGTGTGCCGTTGAACTGGAACCCCTACGTACATGCCACCACGCTCGAGGGCCGGGAACAGGTCATTCCTCAAGGGCCGGTGGCCATCCTGGAATTCACGAAGAACATCGGGACCAACGGCGGAGGCTTCTTCAATGCGAACGGGGCGCACCCGCTGGCCAATCCCACTCCCTTATCGAATGTGATCGGCATGCTCGCGATTGCACAGATACCGGCCGCGTTGACCTATACGTTCGGCATCATGGTGCGGAACAAACGTCAAGGCTGGGTTCTTTACTGGGTCATGGTGGCCATTTTTTCCCTCAGCCTGATCCTTGGCCAGGCCGCCGAACAACGAAGAAACCCGGCCCTGGCAGGAGTCGATCAACGAGTGTCCTCGCAACAGCCGGGGGGGAATATGGAGGGTAAGGAGGTTCGGTTTGGCATCGCACAATCGGTGCTGACAGCCGTGACGACCTCGGCCGGCGCTTCCGGTTCCTATAACTCGATGCACGACAGCTACATGCCGCTGGGTGGCCTGGTGCCTCTGGTCAACATGCTTCTTGGAGAGTTGAGTTTCGGCGGTTTAGGCACAGGAATCTTCAGCCTCATCATGGTTTTGCTGCTCGGAGTGTTTCTGGCTGGACTCATGGTGGGCCGGACCCCGGAGTATCTGGGCAAGAAGATTACACCCACTGCAAACAAGATGATCATGTTGTATACGCTGGCGGCGCCTATTGTTGTCCTTATGCTGACCGCGATCGCCGTGATCGTTCCGCAGGGGCTTCAAGGCCTGACAACAAACCACGGACCGCACGGACTCACCTCCATTCTGTATGCCTATACCAGTTCATTCGGAAACAACGGCCAGAACTTTGCCGGTCTGAATGGGAACGCCTTTTTCTATAACGTAACCACGGCGATGGCCATGATGGCCGGACGCTTTCTGCTCGCCATTCCAGCGTTGGCCCTGGCCGGTGAATTCGCCCGGCAAGGGCACGTGCCCGAAACTCGAGGAACCTTGCGGACCGACTCCTTCATGTTTGGAGTATTCCTGCTGATCTGTATTCTGGCGCTGACCGGGTTGGCGTTTTTCCCCGTGCTTACCTTGGGTCCGGTGCTCGAACATCTGCTTATGCATTGAGCAAACACCATGGGCGATACGGTTCAGATTGCGTTGCTGCTGGTTATGGTGTTCACCCTGACCTCATATATTCGCGGCCTGGAGTCGATCATGGGCGGAGCGCGAAGCCATAAAGATGGAAACCGCCATGGTTGAACGGGGAGTCCTGGTTGTGGTTGCGCTCTTGGTGGTTCTCTACCTGTTTCGCGCTTTACTTGGGGCTGAAAAGTTGTGACCAAGCACAACACATATTCTCATTTTGTCTGGAATTCCACGATTATCGGTCGCGCCATCGTGGATGCGTTTCGCAAGCTGAATCCGCGAATCCAGATGAAAAACCCGGTCATGTTTGTCGTGGAAGTCGGTTCCGCCATTGCCACCGCCTATCTGGTGGTTGGGTTCCTGCGAGAAAAGGCGTCGCTCATGTTTGAGCTGCAGATCACGATATGGCTTTGGTTCACCGTCTTGTTCGCAAACTTTGCCGAAGCCATGGCCGAAGGCCGCGGCAAGTCGCAGGCCGAGTCGCTGCGACGGGCAAGCTCGGAGACGATTGCCCATCGCGTGTCGTATGCAGGCTGGATCCGGGACGTTCCCAATTCCGCGCTCCGTTCCGGCGATGTGATCGTGGTCGACAGCGGAGAGCGGATACCGGGAGACGGCCAGGTCATCGAGGGAACGGGTCTGGTCAACGAAGACGCGATTACGGGCGAGTCGGCCCCGGTCGTTCGTGCCGCGGGCACGGATCACTGTTCGGTGATCGGCGGCACCAAACTGGTTTCCGACCGCCTGAAGGTGCGGATTACCTCGAACCCTGGCGATACCTTTCTGGACCGCATGGTGCGGCTCGTCGAGGGGGCGCAGCGTCAAAAAACGCCCAATGAAATTGCGCTCGACGTGCTTCTGGCGGGGTTGACCATACTCTTCATCTTTGCCGTTGGCACTTTGAATGCCTTCTCCGTGTATTCAGCGGCTCCCATCAACGTTTTCACCATGCTCGGCCTGTTGGTGTGCCTGATCCCCACGACCATCGGCGGTTTGCTTTCCGCCATCGGAATTGCCGGGATGGACCGCCTGGTACAACACAATATCGTTGCCATGTCGGGCCGGGCGATCGAGGCGGCGGGCGATGTCAGCACTCTGTTGCTGGACAAGACCGGCACCATCACGGTGGGCAATCGGCAAGCGACCCGACTGGCTGCTGTGGCCGACGTAGACGAGCAGGAATTAGCGCACTCTGCGTATCTGTCGTCTCTTGCGGATGAAACTGCCGAGGGCCGTTCCATCGTTGCCCTGGCACAGAAGCAATATGGCCTCCATGACGGTTTGATCGGCGGCCTCCGCCCGCAGCTGATTCCTTTTACCGCGGCGACGCGCATGTCCGGCATCGATTTGAATGGGACCCAGATTCGAAAGGGCGCCGCCGATGCGATTTTCGCTCATGTGCGCGGGAACGCGGGCGAAATACCGGAAGATGCGTGCCGGATGGTGCGGGAGGTGGCCGAGGCCGGGGCAACGCCCCTGGTGGTGGCAAAGAACCAGTTCATTCTCGGCGTGATTGAACTGAAGGATGTCCTCAAGCCGAGACTCGTCGAGCGTTTGAAGCGGCTGCGCGCGATGGGGATTCGCTCCATCATGATCACCGGGGACAACAGCCTGACGGCGGCCACCATTGCGCGCGAAGCCGGCCTTGACGACTATCTGGCCGAAGCCCGCCCGGAAGACAAGGTGGGGGTCATTCGCCGGGAGCAGGAAGAGGGCAAGCTGGTGGCGATGACCGGGGACGGAACCAACGACGCTCCGGCGCTTGCGCAAGCGGATGTGGGGCTGGTCATGAATAACGGCACCCAGGAGGCGAAGGAAGCCGGCAACATGGTGGACCTCGATTCCGATCCGACCAAGCTGATCGAAGTCGTCGAAATCGGCAAGCAACTGCTGATTACGCGTGGTGCGCTGACGACGTTCTCGGTTGCCAACGATGTGGCAAAGTATTTCGCCATTCTTCCCGCAATGTTCGCCGGCACGTTTCCCGTTCTCGACCAGTTGAACATCATGCGATTGCACACCCCTCATTCGGCGATCCTTTCCGCCGTCATCTTCAATGCCCTTATTATCATCCTGCTCATTCCCTTGGCACTCCGGGGAGTCAAGTACCGGCCCGTGAGCGCAAGCCGTCAGTTGCTGCGAAACTTGATGATTTATGGAGTGGGTGGAATTATCGCCCCTTTCGCCTTGATCAAGATCATCGACGAGGCCGTGACCGCACTTCATCTGGTGTGAGGTTCGTGTGAAAACGACGCTGCAAACCGCCATCCGATTGCTGGTGTTTCTCGGTGCATTGCTGGGCATCGTGTTCCCCGCGGTTTTGACCTTGCTGGCAAACACGTTCTTCCACGCGCAAGCGACAGGAGATCTGGTCAGGAAAAACGGGGTTGTAATCGGCTCGAAAGCCGTCGGACAGCTATTCGTCGAGCCGGGATATTTTCATGGAAGGCCTTCCTCAGCTGGCGTCGGCTACGATGCTCTGGCCTCGGGCGGATCCAATCTGGCGGCGACCAACCGGAGCCTCGCCGATCAAGTGGCGAAGCGGGCGGCGGAAGCTCGAAGGGAGGCGCCGGGGAAAGACATTCCGGTCGACCTGGTGACGGCCTCCGGTTCCGGGCTTGACCCCGATCTGAGTCCGGCTGCCGCCATGTTTCAAGTCGACCGGGTCGCTCGCGAACGTGGGGTTTCCCGGCAGGCGATCGTCGCGCTGGTTGCCCGCAAGACCCAGGGACAGCAGTGGGGGATCTTTGGCGAACCGCGGGTCAATGTTCTCGAATTGAATATGGCGCTCGATCGCGATCTTGGACGTGGTATAAGCGAATCTTCCCCGATGGCAAACCGTCGACGTTGACTGTTTGAGGCCGGATGATTCTCCGGTCGCGTTACCTGACTGGAGCCGTGATGATCCCGGTCTTCCCCCTGTTCGGGTCACGCCAGCGGGCAGTCGAAAACCGCAACCAACGCCGCCGTTGCTTCGATCTGTCTGCCAGTATCCCTCTGATGCGCAGCCTTTCAGTTCGACCATCGGGAATGGGGTCGATCTGGTTGAAGACGATTCAGGAGCCATAGACTACCGCGTTCTTAACATCGAGAGAATGGGCCCGAGGACTCCCGTATCCTCGTTCATCCGGTGTCCTCCGTTGAGGTGTCCGGTAAATCGATGTCCCTGGGGCGGCTTTCGAAGTGGAAGAAGAGGGCTTGCTTTGCGATGGAGGTGGTTTGATCGGCGATGGCGGCCATCTGGGCCTGCGACAGGGGTGTGAACTCACGTGCGATGCGCACGTTTTCTTCGACCTGCGCGAGGTTGTCGCAGCCGATGATGGCCGTGCTGACGGGGAGCGAAAGGACGTAGTTCGTGGCGTCGCGGATGTTCAGCGTTCCCGGGCGTGTGGCCACACCTTCCCAGGACCGCTGCTGCTCTTCGACGGGTGGCGGCGTCCAGCTGGAGAGGATACGGCCACGCGAGGCGATCTTCATGCCGATGACGCCCATCTGTTTTTCGAGAGCGAGGGGGAGCAGGCGTTGAGTGAAGCTGTGGGGGTTGTGGGTGTCGGCTGCGTTGAGGGCGAGAACGCAAGCGTCGAAAGGGAAGCGGTTGATGACGTCAAGGATGGGTTCGGGGTGGTAATGGGCGGTAACACCGAGGTAGCGGACGACTTTCTGGTCGTGCATCTGGGTGAAGGCCTCGATCGCGCCGCCTTTTGCGAAGATGGCGTTGACCTCTTCGGGGATGCCGATGTTGTGGAGCAGCCACAGGTCGAGGTGGTCGGTCTTCATGAGCTTGAGGGACTGTTCGATATCGCGGAGGGCGTTGTCGCGGCTGCGCTTCCTGGTCTTGGTGCAAAGGAAGGCCTCGTTGCGGCGGTGCTGCATCACGCGGCCGATGTATTGCTCGCTCCAGCGCTCGGGGAACCCGTAGCGGGGCGCGGTGTCGATGAGGTTGACGCCGAGGTCGAGGCATCGCTCGATGATGGGAACGGCGACGTCGAAGTTGTGGGGTTGTTCGACAGCGGCCTGCGCGCCGAGGGAGAAAAGGCCGACCTTGTAGCCGGTCTTTCCGAGGTTGCGCGTAGGCATCGAGGCTGGCGTTCTCGGATTGGAGGGCATGGCAGGAAGCTGGTTCTGCGCGGCTTGGGCTTCGCGGGTGAGAAGACCTGCAGCGAGGGCGCCTCCGGTCTTCAGGAATTCGCGGCGGTCGGGCAAGAGTGGCTGCTTCATAGGACACCTCTAATCAGCGCGGGAAGTTAAAATAAGGGATCGAAGCCGCCCGGTACGCGACCTCAAGTTCGTCCTATAGCATCCGTTTCCGATCTCTACGGCAACTGTCAAGGCTTACAGCCCGGCCTCCAGATCACACGGAAATTAAGAATGGAAGAATGGAGGGTGCAAGTGTGGCTCGGTCGTACGCCGGCCGGGTAGAGGAGAACCCTTCGCGGTAGGGCCGGGGGCTGTGGGCAGGAGGCAATATCCTCCCAGTTTTGGCCACGGACTCAGCTTCGCTATGGGAATCTCTGATAGTCAGGTTCGATCTCAGGATTCACGGCATCTGCGCCCTTTGCCCCAGCCTTGGAGACTCGGGTTTTTCAAACTGGGCGCCGATTGGAATCGGCTCCGGAGTGGACCGTGACATTGTCCTGTATTTCGTGCCACTCCCGCATGGACCAGGATCCTTGCACCCAAGAAGGCATTCTTATGCAGCATTCTAGGATCCACTTCCAAATGTGCGCCGGTCAGAGCGTTAGGTTATGGGAAATTGTAGAGGGCATCATCGGCCCTCCTGGCTGAGCGCAGGCCGGCGCTGAACGGAGTTGCGTATCCGCGCTCAGAACTCCCACCGCAACGAAAATTGAATCAAGCGCGGATTGCCGACCGTGCTCACAATCTTGCCGAACGGGCTGCTGGTCGGACTGGCAAGGTACGCTTCAATGTCGGTGACCGCCGGGCTGGCGAAGTTCGTGTGATTCCATAGATTGAAGAAATCGGCGGTAAACCGCAGATCGTTGTGCTCGGTAATGGCGAAGTGTTTGATCAACGAGACGTCCCAGTTCTGCTGGCGCGGTCCGCGGTAGGTATTTCTCCGCAGGTCGCCGAAGCCGGTCGTGCAGAAGTTGGAATCCGACGCGCACTGCGCTGGATAGAGCAATGGCGCCGTGGTAAATGCGGCCGGATTCAGATATCCATTCAGCCGCTGGTGAAGATCGCCGGCCGTGTAGCCCTGGGAAATCAAAGCCCCGGACGCAAGACTGGCCCCGACCAGAGGCGCGCTGCCTTGTCCGAGAAAGGCAGTGCCGGCGCTGGAGTCGATGATTGAGAACGGTTCTCCGGACTGAAAGGTGGTTACGCCGCTCACGCTCCATCCGGCTAGCAGGGTTCGCGGCAAGCGGGAGCTCTGCCTGAAAACCGGCAGATCATAGACGTAGGAGGCCGTCAGGCGCTGAGGTCGATCGAAGTCCGAGAGTCCGCGGGAGCCGTCCACCGTCGTTTCACTGTTGTAGGCAGTATTGAAGGCGGTATTTCCCGAAGAAGTTGCGTCAATGTTCTTGGAAAATGTGTATGCGACTTGCACGTAGTTGTCGTGCCAACGGCGGGAGAGCGTGGTTTGCAGCGAGTGGTAAATCGAGTAGGCGTCGTTCGCGAATAACTGATATCCGGAGTAGCCGTTCAAACCGGGAGTCGGCGTGCGAGCGATGGCATTGTCGAATGTGTTGGTTGTAATCGTATAGCTGTTTCCGCTTACGTCCTTCACCACAACCGGGTGTTGAGGCGAGGCGTCGAGCGACTGGATAGCGTCCCGAGTATCGCGCAGGTGAATGCCATGCGTTCCGACGTATCCGACTTCGAGGATCCACTGCCCCGGCAGTTCCCGTTGCACGGTCACGTTCCACTGCTGCGTGCTCGGAACCTGGAAATGATGCGGCACTTCGAGCAGAAACAGATTCTGAGTCGAGTCCGTTCCCGGTCCGCTGCAGGCGCCGTATGTGGCAGCGCCGTTGGTGTCGGGAAAACTCGTGAGCTGCGCCAGGCAAGGCACATAGGCTGCCGAAAGAACTCCGGCGGGCGGCAGCGCATTGGGATTGGTAGCGGGAGTGCCGGCAAAGAAATTGGTCAGGCTGCCGGGCGTGCCTCCGGCGAAGGCGATGGGCAGAAACGGCGCTTCGAAACTCAGCTGATCGACTGCCCCCACATCTTCGCGCACGTAGTAGATTCCATATCCGGCGCGAAGGGTCGTGTTGTGCTTCCCGGCTATGTCCCAGGCAAGTCCGACGCGGGGCCCAAGACCGGTTGCCATGCTGTTGGCGAACGTGGATCCCGCAGCCTTCCCGGCGAGGCCGCTCACGCCCAGTTTGTTCACGCAGCTCGGGTAGACAAACGGGAAGGCCCCGGAAAACGTCAAGCTCGATTCGGTGTTTCCAATGTGGCAGTCATCGTCCTTCCACGCTCCGAGAAATTCGGTTCGCAAACCCAGATTGAGCGTGAGATCGGGGCGGATCTTCCAGTCGTCCTGAGCGAACACGGCATAGTTCTTCTGGCGGTAGGCATGGTTATAAACCCCGCCGCCGCCAAAACTGAACTGCGGCGAACCTTGGAGAAAGTTCTGAAAATCGGAGAGGGCGCCGGTATTGGTGAAGAAAACCTGTCCATTAAACACCTGGGGAAACTTCTTGTTGAGGGCCACAGGCGTAAATTCGCCGCCTACGCGCAAGTTGTGGTTTCCATGGACCCAGCTCAAGGTTTCGACTGCGTCAAAGTTGTTCTGGGCCTGATACTGGTTGGCCTGCGGTGTCGGGCCAAACTGGAAGCCGGAACTTTCGAAGGTGAATTTGTAAACACTGCTGGTCAGGTTGTTGGTTGGCCGGTTGATACCGGCATCCTCGGCAGTTACCGGGTTCACATTGATGGCGTTGTTATTGATGCGCACATAACCGACGCGCAGGTCGTTCACCAGCCGGGGAGAAAACAGGTGGGTTTCAGCCAGGGAAAAGAAGCGGTCGTGAACGGGAAGCTGATACGGGAAATTCAGGTCGGTCGAGCTTGCAGCCCCTCCGAGCGAAGCCTGTAATCCTCCGGCGCCGAATGGCAGGTCCGATTCAAAGTCGGTGAAGAAGAACCGGGCCGAAAGTTTGTCTTTGCCGTTCCGGAATTCCCGGTCCCAATTGGTGGTGAACTGATCGTCGGTGAACCTGCCGGGCTCGCTCACCGCGAAGGACGCAAAGTTCAACGGAGTTCCCGAAAGCGCCGGATATAGATATCCGTTTGCTGCCGCCCCAAACTGATTGCTCTTGGCCCCGAGCAGAGCATAGGCCACCGGATCAATCGACGGAACTCCCAGGGCCGTCGCCAATTGAGCCGGCGACAAACTGCGCAGATTCGCCGGGACGATGGGCAGAGAGGTTGATATGAATGTGCCCGGCGAGTCGCCGCTGCGTTGCCGCGTTCCCTGATAATTCACAAAAAAGAAGCCCAGCTTGCCGTCTTGGCCCACCGGGCCCCCCAGGCTGCCGCCAAAAATGTTTTGTTGAATCACCGGGCGCGTGTTCGGTTGTCCATTGGCAACCTGGTTCTGCTTCAAAAAATAGTCGTTGGCATCGAGCGAGGTATTGCGGAAAAACTCGTACAGGTCGCCGTGTACGGCTTTGGTGCCCGATTTCAGGATTGCATTGATGTTGCCGCCGCCATTGCGTCCCTGGCTCGAGTCGTAGAGCGAAGTCTGCACCTTGAACTCCTGGACCACATCAGGGTTGGGCAGCGGGGTGGTGGTGAATTCGGCCACGTTGTAGTCGGAGGCCGTAATGCCCTCAATCAGATAGTTGTTGTTGTCTTCGCGCTGCCCGTTGACCTTGATTCGCACGTCGCCGCGGCCGAGTTCGGTCGACGAATTGAAGTCGGACTGGGCGCCGGTGGAAAGCGTGAGCAGCTGCTGGAAGTTTTGGGTTGCCAGCGGCAATTCGCGAATGGTGGTGAATTCAATCGCCTGCCCGGTGGCGGCCGTTGAGGTGTTGACTTGCGCCACATCGGCCTGGACCTCGACCTTCTGCTCCTCCGTCTGAGGATGAAGCTTGATCGTGACGCGGCTGATCTCGGTAATCCGGACATCAATGCCCTTAGAAGTCTCCTCGGCAAAGCCAGCGCTTTTCACGCTGATGGAGTAAATGCCCACCGGCAGCAGCGGGGCGGCGAAATCGCCGTTCGCGCCTGTGGTCAGCGTACGCACCAGGATCCCCGTCTGCTGGTTCAGGACATGCACCTGGGCATTGGGGACTATTGCGCCGCTTGGGTCCTCGACCACTCCATTAATAGCGCCCGTCGCGCCGCCTTGCGCGAACGATTCCATGGAGATTCCGATCATGACCGCAGTAGTAAGGAACTTGATCAACGAGCGCCGCATACACTTCTCCCGTTCGTAATTTTCAGAATTGTACCTTGGAGCGTGAACGTTGGTTCAACAGCAAGTTAAGGGCGAGGCAAACGGATTCATGGGAACTCTAGGACTTACGGCGCCGCTTTCCGCCGAAGTCGAGATCGAGCTATAAATTTTGAAATTACTGGTACGATGGAGATTACTGGAGAGAGGTGAGTATGTCAATAGACAAAATGGTAAACTGGCGCACCGGTATGGCATTCGACGAGCGGCGACTCGAGCGCTCCGAACAGATTCCTCGCGCGTGAGTCAGATGGAACTCGCAACGAAAAGCGCTGACCCGAAGCTTCCCGAGCCATGGCTCCGCGGGACCCTGCCCGAAGTCCGAGCGGTGTTAAGAGCCGTCTTACATGCGCTCCATTTGGCCGGGGAAGACATGAACCGCTTTTGCGCCGGCTTGACTACGGAGGAACTGCACACCCGCCCGTTCGGGATTCCTTCGGTGGCGTTTCATATTCGCCACATTGCCCGGAGCATCGACCGCTTGTTGACCTACGCCGAGGGGAGGCCTTTGAGTCAGCAGCAGACTGCGGCGCTCAAGCGGGAGCCGGACGAAGACTCGCCGAAGGAAGACTTACTCTCCGAATTGGAAAGGGCATTCACCGAAGGCGAGGCTCGAATCCGGAAGTTGGATGTGGCAACGCTGGAAGATGTGCGCACCGTCGGGAGGAAACGGCTGCCCACAACCGTGGCCGGCCTTCTTATCCATGTAGCGGACCACACTCAACGTCACGTCGGACAGGCAGTGACCACGTCCAGGATCGTCCTTGCGCAACGTTCGGACCGTGGATTCGATGCGAGAGCATGATTGGGCGGGGGCCTTCCTGGCGCACTCGTATATTTCCTATTGCTCCGGTCCGGATCGATCCGGTTACGGGGAGCGCTTCGTCGCACGCGACGTGTCTGCCGAACGACCCAGAATGTCTATGCGGTTACAGCGATTCCCGCTGGGAAGCGCTCTTCAGAGTCTTCCGGGTAATCTCGCGGTCTTTATATATCTCATGCCTCACCGCATTGGCGCGGACGTGCCATCACCACGCTGAGCCGAGCGTCCGCCGTATCGCCTGGCAGCGAACCAGCACAAGAGGAATTCGGCGCAAGCTTCTCTGCTATATAGCGAAAAGATAAGCGGAAATGGGCGAAGGGGTAAAGACACGACAGCCGGGATTTCTCCGAGGAACTGACTCCCGAGACACACAGCAGGGGCCCGTGAATCGTGTCGCGACCGACCTATCGCATTTCGTGCCCCAACGGTGAACTTCCTTCACAGATTTCGAACAAATTTTGCTTGACCAGGATCACTGGCCTGCTATATAGCGTTGCGGACTTCTCTTTGGCCTGAAAACCAAGGTTCTCTGCAGGCGCGAGGAAGGACCGACCCTTAAGGTGCGCCGCGGAACCGCTAACGCAAGGCCCCGGCAGCGAAGGACTGCCAGGCCTGCAGCCGTTCACCTCAAGAAGGCCTCTTGGGGTGGGCATGTGAGGAGGTCATCCATGAAGTGGCGTTTCTGCTTCTTCCTGGCCGTAATCGGCATTCTGCTGGCAGGGATGTCCCTTACGGCTTCCGCTCAAACCCAAACCTGCGCTCCAGGCTGGCAAGTGGGCATTTCGATTACAGCCGGTGAAGTTCTTTCCTTCAACGGCGACAACTGGCAGGCGATTCAAGGTGGATACACTACCATCACCGGCTGGGAGCCGCCCAATACGCCGGCTCTTTGGTCGAACCAAGGACCGTGTTCGGGCGGGGGTGGCGGCGGGGCCTCCTGTTCCGCGAGCCCCAGCGCGCCGGGCAGTATCTCGGCTGCTTCCACTACCAGTTCCGGCACGATACTCAGCTGGTCGGCGGTAACGCCGCCCGCCAATTGTGCGATCGCCAGCTACACGGTTTTCGAGAACGGAAGTTCGATTGGCACCACTACCGCGACAACCTTCATGGTTTCGGGGTTAGCGGCCTCCACTACCTACAATTTCACGGTGGCTGCCGGCGATTCCTTCGGCGTGTCCGCGCCGGGCAATCCGATCAGCGTGACCACCAGCGCGGCCGGCGGCGGCGGGGGCGGCGGAGGTTCGTGTGGTCCAGCCTGGAGTGCCGCAACCGTATATTCAGCGCCCGGGACCGAGGTCAGCCGCAATGGCGTCAATTATCAGAATGCTTTCTGGACGGAGGGAGACGATCCCGCAACCCACAACGGCCCGCCCGGCAGCGGGCAGCCATGGATACCCCTGGGAGTCTGCAGTGCGTGCACCGCATTGCCCGGCGCCCCCGCCACACCGGCCGCTTCCGGCACCACCTTCAACAGCACGAATTTGAGCTGGCCGGCCGTGACTCCTCCTGCCGGTTGCGGCATCACCGGATACACGGTTCTGAAGGATGGCAGCCCGATTGGCACGACGACCACTACCAGCTTCAATGTGTTTGGGCTCACGGCGCAGACGGTTCTCACCTTCAGCATTGAAGCCAATGACGGGGCCGGTCCTTCCCCGCCAAGCTCCCCGCTATCGGTGACCACTCCGGCATGCACGGGCTCCTGCGGAGGTAGCGGCAGCGTGACCTTCGCGTCCTATAAGGATGTAACTCTAAATGCGGATTTCAATACGGGCCTTCAGCAATCGGCAGTGACCGGCACCGTAGAACCGGTCACCAGCGCCATGCCGAACCAGACGCTGGTCTGGGCCTTTGCCACCGGCACGTGTGATTCGGAAACCTGGGCCGGCATCTCGCCCGCCATGGAAGCCACGAATGTTCAGGCCTTCGTGAGCGCCGGCAAACACTACATCATCAGCACGGGCGGGGCCAATGGCGCCTTCGACTGCTCCAGTGGACAAGGGTTGATCAATTTCATCAACCGCTATAACTCCCCCAACCTGGTTGGCATCGACTACGATATCGAACTCGGCCAATCCCAGCAGATCATCGATGACCTGATCAACGCAACCCAGGCGGCGATGCAGCAGTTTCCCAACCTGCAGTTCAGTTTCACCATTCAATCGCTTGGCTCTTCCTCGGCCAATCCCATTACCGGCGGAAGCGCCGGCACTACGGTCGTCAACGAGATCAAGCGGCTGGGCCTGACCGGCAACTACGTCATCAACCTGATGACGTTTGACTACGGCTCCACGAACACGAACAACTGCGTGGTGGTCAACAACCTCTGCGACATGGGAAACTCCGCCATTGCGGCGGCGCAGGCGCTCAACCAGCAATCCGGCATTCCCTTCAACCACATTGGAGTCACGATGATGATCGGACGGGCCGATACTCAGGATGAAGTCACCAGCCTCGAAGACATCGACACCATTAACGCGTTCGTGATCTCCAACGGTCTGCCGGTCTCGCGTTTTTGGTCGTTCGACCGCGACACACCCGGGCCTGGCGGCAGCAGCAGCAATGGCAACGGGGTAGCGGCGCTCGCCTACACCCGCGAGTACATGAGCAGTCTGGGCGTGCCATAACCTGAGAACTCTTACGGGAACCCGATCCTGAGGCGTCGGCGACTGCGCCGCCGCCTCAGAATTCTTGGCTCAAGGCGCTTGTTAACCGTGCCTGCCGACTCGAAGTCATAGGGTGCGTCCAGATGGACAGTGAGGGCGGCTCGGCCGGCACGCACATTCGGTCGGCATGAACGGCCCTGGCGCTCGCTCGGCTCCGAAAGCAATAATATCGACTGCCAGGGTTGGGGCGATGAAGGTGGCCGATGTCCAAGTGTGAAGCGCGTTCGGCCTTCCGCCTCACGAACGATAGCCAGGAACTCCTGGACAGAGCCGTCAATCCAGGTCCTACGGTCTCCAATGACAGAAAAGCGGCTCTGAGGCCCCATCTTGTCAGCTTCAACTCTCATTGAATCAGTTCGAGCCGTCCTTTTTTCTACTCCGACTTCTCCTGCCGACCTGCTGCGGCGCTACTTAGACCGGCTGCACAGGCTATAATGCCGCGCAAGATATCTTCTTTGGGGGGAAAGAATGCGGTTGCGCTCGGCGCTGGTTGTCTGTCTGGTTCCGTTTTTGCCGTTAACAACATTGGCTCAGAAGGCTGCCCTTACGGGCTATTCGCAGCAATCTTCCGCTGCCGAACGCGACTGGGAGCAGAAGTTCCGGCTGATCCCCTCCGCCGAAAACATCGGGCAGTACAATCGGCGGCTCTCTGCCCGCCCTCACCACGTGGGGTCGCCCTACGATAAAGACAATGCCGAGTGGATTCTCGCCCAGCTCAAAAACTGGGGACTCGACGCGCGCATCGAGACCTTCGAGGTCCTTTTTCCCACGCCAAAGTCACGCAAACTCGAACTTCTCGGTCCGAAGCCGTACGTGGCGAAGCTCGCCGAACCTACTGTCGCCGGCGATCCGACATCGAGCCAGCAATCCGAGCAACTGCCCACCTACAACGCGTACTCGATCGACGGCGACGTGACCGCGCCAGTCGTCTACGTCAACTATGGCATCCCTGAGGATTACGCGGAACTCGACCGCATGGGCGTCTCGGTAAAGGGCGCGATCGTGATTGCACGCTACGGAGGTTCCTGGCGCGGCATTAAGCCGAAAGTGGCCGCTGAGCACGGCGCTGTCGGTTGCATCATCTATTCCGACCCTCGCGATGACGGGTACTTCCAGGGAGACGTATTTCCCCAGGGTGCGTATCGAAATTCGAGTGGTGTGCAGCGCGGCAGCGTGATGGACATGCCGGTCTACCCGGGCGATCCGGAAACGCCCGGGGTGGGCTCAACTCCGGATGCGAAGCGCCTCGATCGCAACCAGATCCGGGTCCTGACGAAGATTCCCGTGCTGCCGATCTCCTATGGTGATGCCCAACCGCTGCTTGAGCAGGTAACCGGTCCGGTGGCCCCGGAGGGATGGCGCGGGGCTCTGCCCATCACCTATCACATTGGTCCGGGGCCGGCCAAAGTCCATCTGGCGGTCAGCTTCAACTGGGACCATAAGCCCATCTATGACGTGATCGCCCGCATCCCGGGCTCTACCGATCCTGACGAGTGGGTGATTCGCGGCAATCATCACGATGGCTGGGTGAACGGGTCGCAAGATCCTGTCTCCGGCATGTCGCCGGAATTGGAAGAGGCCCGCGGTTTCGGCGAACTCTTGAAGCAGGGATGGAAGCCGAAGCGCACCATTATTCTTGCGGCCTGGGACGGCGAAGAGCCGGGTCTGCTTGGCTCCACGGAATGGGCAGAGACGCATGCCGATGAACTCCGGAAGCACGCGGTCGCCTACATCAACTCGGATTCCAACAGCCGCGGCTTCCTCTTCGCCGACGCCTCGCACTCTCTGGAAGCCTTGCTGAACGACGTGGCCCGCGATGTCCAGGACCCTGAGAGGCAGATGTCGATCTGGCAACGCAGGCGCGCGCGGGACATCGTCGATGCCAAGAGCGAGGATGAGAAGAAAAAGGTTCGCGATCGCAAGGCCGTGTGGGTGAATGCGCTCGGTTCCGGTTCGGATTACACCGTTTTTCTCGACCATCTTGGCGTGGCTTCCATCAATCTCGGATTTGGCGGAGAAGGCGGCGGGGGCATCTATCACTCCATCTACGATGATTTCTACTGGTACAGTCACTTTGACGATCCGCAGTTCGTCTACGGACGTGCGCTCTCGCAGACTGCCGGAACCGCTGTGATGCGTCTTGCGGACGCCGATCTGATCCCGCTGGATTTCATCCCCTTCAGCCAAACGGTGAAGCGCTACGCCGACGAAGTCGAGAAGCTGGCGGGTGATGCGCGCAACAAAATCATTGAGCAGAACAAAGAGCTCGAAGAGGGCGATCAGGTTTCCGCGGCCGACCCGACTCAATCCTATGTTCCTCCGCAGCCCGAAACGGTGCCGCCTTACCTGAACTTTGCTCCGCTCCAGAACGCTCTCGACAGCATCGCTCGCAGTGCGGAACGCTATCAGCATGCGTTCACGCAAGCCGAACAAAACGGCGGCGTGCGTCTGGCGAACGGATCTCTGACCGCTGTAAACGCGAAGCTCATCCAATCCGAGCGCGCGCTCACGGCCGAGCAGGGATTGCCCAACCGTCCGTGGTTCAGGCACCAGATCTACGCTCCGGGCTTTTATACCGGTTACGGCGTGAAGACCCTGCCGGGGATCCGCGAAGCCATCGAACAGAAGAAATGGCAGGAAGCGGATACGGAGATTGGCAGGGTCGCGACCACGCTGGAGAATGAAGCGACCGTGATTGACCAGGCCGCGGCGGAATTGGAGAAGACAGGGAAGTAGCTCGCATGCGGCCCCCGGTAATGCAGACGAGAATTGCAGAACCCGCCTGGCCACGGTACCCGGGGCGAAGCCCCGGTTGGATGGAGTGGAAGGGATCGCTGGGGCACAGGAGTGCTCCATGGACCCCTTCCGGGTGTCGGACGCTTCCTGGATCGCTTTGGGATCGCGATCATCCTAATCCGTATGCTGCTTGAACCTGCCCGGCGGCGTGGCCGGCGATACCTTAATCCTGTGCCCACGAAGGTCGGGGGGCTTTCCCTGCTGTTCAAGACCGGGCCCGACTTCTTTCTGGGGGCAAAGGCCCGCTGCCCACAAGGCCCGCTCGGCCCATTTCACACAGAGGCTGCGGTTTACTCGACAGAACCACGCTCAGGCCTGCGGATCACCTGGATAGGGCATGCCACGTCGATTCTCGAGATAGATGGCGTACGCGTTCTGATCGATCCCATCTGGGATGAGCGGGCATCGCCGATCGCCTGGAGCGGCCCTAAGCGCTTCTTTCCGGCGCCGCTGGCATTGACCGATCTCCCCGATATCGACGCGGTGATTGTGTCGCACGATCACTACGATCACCTGGGCGCCGGAACCATTCGCGCGATTGCCGGGCAGCCTGCGCTCAAAAGAGCGCAATGGATTGCACCCCTTGGCGTGGGCGCGCTCCTCGAGAAGCTTGGGGCGCCAGCGGCACATTGCCGAGAGTTGAACTGGATGGACAGCACGCGGTTGGGTTCGGTGCAGGTAACCGCGTTACCCGCAAGACACTTTTCCGGCCGGAGCCTCTTCGACCGCTTCGAAACGCTATGGGCATCGTTCGCATTCCGCGGTCCACGGCACCGCGTGTACTGCGGAGCGGATTCCGGAGAATGGCCCGGCTTTCGCGACATCGGAGAACAGTTTGGTCCGTTCAACCTGGCCATGCTGGAAATCGGCGCTTCCGATCCGCTGTGGGCGGACATTCACATGGGCCCGGATGGCGCGGTTCGCAGTTTCCACGCGTTGGGCGGTCATGGTTTGTTGATGCCCATTCACTGGGGGCTCTTCGATCTCGCGCTGCACCACTGGAAGCAGCCAATCGAGAGGATCTGGAAGGTCGAAGGCCTCAAGCTCTGGTCCCCAACCCCGGGCGTCCCGTCGGAAGTAACGGATGACGTCGAACTGCGGTCAGAGTGGTGGCGCTGAAGGGACGAGGAAACTGCCTTCCGTCATTCCGGCATATCGTCCCTGCCGATCCAGGTCCAGCGGGCGCCGGTGCTCGTGCTTCGAAGCACATTCGTTTTCACTGACGCCCCCTGGCAGGTGTGAGCGGTCGACCCTCTCTAGCCGGCTTTCGCCTCCTGGTCGCGCCTGCGGGAGGCGGCCCCTTCCGGGTCGGTTATTATGTCGACCCAATTCGGGTCAGGCGCGGCCGCGGCGTCGTAATTGTCGTGCCAGTTCCACCACTTGTAGGGCGGGGTCTGGGGGTAACCCTCCGGCGAGTCCTCCCAGCTCTCCTGACGGCCAAGGGGCGTGAGGTCGAGGTAGCTCCAGGTACTGCCCATGGCCTCGTCGCCGCGGTTGTTGATGAAGTAGGTGCGGAACACCCGCTCGCCATCGCGGATGAACACGTTGTGGCCGTGCCATTGGTCGACGCCGAAGTCCGCGTCGAAGCTGTCGGTGATGGTGTACCAGGGCATTTTCCAGCCCATCCGGGCCTTCAGGCGCGCGATGTCCGCCTGCGGGGCGCGCGAGGCGTAGACGAGCGTGGTATCGCGAGCGTTCAGATGGGCCAGGTGGGCGACCTGATCGGCGCCCAGGGAGCACCCGCGGCAGGCGTGCTCGGGCCAGCCGAACACGCCGGGCTCGAAGAACGCGCGATAGACGATCAACTGCCGGCGGCCCTCGAACAGGTCGAGCAGGCTGAGCTTACCCTTGGGCCCGTCGAACTCGTACTTCTTCGCGACCGCCATCCACGGCATCCGTCGACGTTCGGCGGCCAGCGCATCCCGGGAGCGGGTCAGGGCCTTTTCCTTTAGAAGGAGCTCGCGGTGCGCAGCCTCCCACGCCTGTTGTGATACGACCGGAGGTGTCTTCACCGGGAGATCCCCTTTGACGAGCTCTTGATTTCTGTCTTTGCTGGTTGGCATCTTCGTTCTCCTTGTGCGCCGGTCAAACCGGCAAGGTGTAGTGAAATGAATAAGTCATACGAATGTGAACTGGCGCGTTTCGAGTCTTCAGGTGGGATGGCACTTGCGACGCGCTCTGTCGCGGCGGAACCAGAACGGCCGCGTCCTCCGGGATCGCACGTGGCGTCCCGCGGACCGCCGGTTGCCTCGACCTACTGTCGGTCATCCCTACCCTCCTCAGCCGCATGGGCGTCATCACCCAAGGCAAGAGCCGGTTGCGGGAAACCCGCCCGTCCGGACCCGCGGAGGGGGTTGTGGGTAATCACAATCCCTTCTCCGACTGTTTTTTGAAACATACCGAGAGGATTCAGACCGGGACGATTCGGTTCTGAAAAATCTTCTGACCTTGCCGATGCCCGCCGCGAGAATTCCTCCGGTGGACCCGGCTCCAACGACCATGGCGGCTGTGCTTGCCAAGCATGCTGGACACATTCGTTTCTCCTCTGAACTTAGACATCCCCGCCTCAGGGCATTTACCCGTGCCCCTTGCGTCGCTTTCCTTCGTCTTCCCCTCGGCGGAGGTTGCTTCTGGCTGCCTTCTCGCCATTGGGTCGATACTTTCAATTGCTCGCCTGCTCAATATTGATGCAGGCATCGAATCGCCGGAGAGTGACAAATGTGGCGGGATTCCCGAGGCGTCGTGATCGCAACCGGCGCTGCGGGCCCTCGGTCGCGGGACAAGTCGGCGCATGGGAGTTAGTTGCGCTGCGGAAACGCCGGTCTTCGCCCAACCCGATCGCCTGGTTAATGAAGCGCGACCGGGCTGGCCTTCGTCCGTCGAGCGAACGAGGATAATCAATAGCAGGTCTTTTCTACCTGGCCGCCGTGTTCCCTTCCGTTCCGGAAAGAACTCACGATCTTTACAACGGCGAACACTGCGATTTGCGCCACAAGCGCCGCCGCGCTGTCGAGAATCACGTCAGCGACGGTGCCGGTCCGGGAGGGTAGAAAGGTCTGATGCCACTCATCGAGCACCGCTACCAGCGACGTGGTTAAGAGTGCGGCCGCGGCCCATGGCACGCACCATGGCGTGCGGAACTGCGGAAACGTGGCACGCCATGCACGGAAGAGCAGAACACTCAGTACGAAGTAGCCGATGACGTGCCCGGTCTTGCGGATGAAGTGGTGGAACTCGGCGAAGGCCGCCTTATTCATGTGAAACAGAAAATGAAAGATGGGGAACAGAATCCTTCCGGTATGTTCCGAGGAGCCAAGGTCGGTTGATTCAATGGCGATGATGGCCAGCCAAACGGCGGACGGGAACCATATTCTTAGGATTCGTTTGGCATACGAAGTCAACTGGCTTACATTTTAGCAATTCAAGGAATCCATGACTTTGCGAATCCATGGTTTCATCTTGGCAGCTCTGACTGCGTTTGGCTCATCCGAGTTGTGGCTCCGACCGTTACCGGTCGAGAGGAGGGAACCCGCCAGCCTGTCCCCGCGGGGCCCTCAAGCGGTTGCGTCGTAGTTCATGGAGCGGATCCGTTCGACTCGGGGTTTGTTTCTGGTCGAAATATGCAGGTAGCGGCGCTTTACGACATTCACGGCAACCTGCCGGCTCTAGAGTCGGTGCTCGACGAACTGGAGGCCATCGCGGTGGATCAAATCGTGGTAGGCGGCGATGTGCTCGGCGGGCCCATGCAGGTGGAGTGCATCGAGAGATTGCGGGCGTTACCTTTTCCCGTGCAGTATCTGATGGGTAATAGCGATCGAGAGGTGATCGCGGCGCGCCAGGGAAACGAGAGCCAGAAGCTGCCGCGGTTTGCACGGGAGATGCTCCGCTGGTGCGCAGGCCGGCTTACGCCTGAACACGAGCGCTGGATCGCCAATTGGCCCAAGACTGTGCGACTCGAGATCCCAAGCTTGGGAAGCGTGCTTTTCTGCCACGCTACCCCGCGCGATGATAACGAAGTTTTCACCCGGCAGACGGACGAAGCCCGCCTGTTGCCGATATTCGCCGCCGCCAGGGCGGAGGCAGTGGTCTGTGGCCACACCCATATGCAATTTGATCGCAGGGTCGGCCATACGCGGGTCGTGAATGCCGGCAGCGTGGGCATGCCGTTCGGGCGTCCAGGCGCCGAGTGGCTGCTGCTGCGACCGGAGGTCGAGCTGCGCCACACCGACTACAACCGCGAGGACGCGGCCCGGCGCATCGCGGCCAGCGGCTTTCCCAATGCTCCCGAGTTCGACATGCTGAACCCGCCTCCGGCGGAGGAGATGCTTGTGCGGTACACGAAAGCAGAGCTGACGGGCTGAGTTCGGAGGTTTCGACCCTGACCCTGATGAACGCGGTCAGCCGGTCGCGGCGCGGCCGAGCCCTCGAAGCTGGCCCTGATCCAGGCTCGAAGGGGTGATCGCGCCTGACCTGACACGTCAGCCCGTTTTAGCCTGCGTGAGGCGGGGGTGCTCTAGGCAACCCGAGTTCGTTTACGAACCCAATCGCCGGCGATCGACGCAGGCGCAAACAGGAACAGAGCGGCAGTTTGTGTCCAGAGCGCGCCCCTGCCGGGGCGTGCAATCAAGGAGACAGTCGCGCCCAGGGCGATCACCAGCGCCAGAGCAATTCCGCACCCCAGATTCGCCCGCCCGGCAATTTTGCCCGTCACAAACCCGCCCAGCGAGGCAAACACCAGGCCGTACGCTATGGTAAACGCTTCAAACCCGGCGGGAGCCGGCGAGTGCGGGTCGACACCCGATAGCCGAAACAAAAGAACTGCAGATCCGGCAAAGATCAAGTAACCGGCAACCACAGCCATAAACGCTCTCATTTTTGGTCCTCCGTCCCAGAATTTCATTCGAAGGGATGACCAGCATTTCCGCGTTCACGAGGCCGGCTTCGGTCATGGAAATCCCGGCGTCGGCCACAACGCAAGCGCGCGAGGTCTCCCAATATACACTCGTGGACTCGACGCAGCGGCTCGTTATGGACGAAGCGATCTAAAGCTTCAATCTCCAGGGCGCTTGGCCCAACCGGCTGCGGCTTCCGCCTGATTCAAGAACGGCCTTCGCGATGGGTGGTAAGTCTTCATCGCCGGAACGGAAATCAGTTCTCGCTCCGGATAGCGCAACGCCGTCAATCTGCCGCCGTAGACGCAGCCCGTGTCGATGTTGATGGTTCGGTTGAGCCATTCCGGTTCTGCCACCGGCGTGTGCCCATACACCACCATGCTCTTGCCGCGGTATTCGGCGGCCCAGTTGTAGCGCACAGGGAGTCCATGCTCGTCCGTCTCCCCTGTAGTCTCGCCGTAGAGCGCAAAATTTCGTACTTTGCCCGAACCGCGTCCCTGCATCTCCTCTTTCATTCCGGCATGGGCGACAACCAGTTTCCCATCGTCCAGCACGTAGTGGCTGACCAGCTTGTCGATGAAATCGGCCGCTATTTGCGTGAAGCCGGGATAGCCGTTCTCGTACTCCTTGAACTGACGCAGGGAGTCATCAAGCCCATGCGCGATGGGAACATTCTTGCCCCGCACGGCCTTCAGAAACTGGACATCATGGTTTCCCGGTACGCAGAATGCGTACGCGGCGTCCACCATGTCCCTGACCAAGCGAACGGTGTCGGGGATCTTCGGGCCCCGGTCAACCAGATCCCCGACAAAAATTGCTTTCCTTCCCTCGGGCGGGCGAAAGACGCCGGCGGCATTCTGTTCGTAGTCCAACCGGCCGAGCAATTGAGTCAGTTCGTCGAAGCAGCCGTGGACATCTCCGAGGATGTCGAACGGTCCGTGCTCGTGCTTCAGGTTGTTCCGGAGGGGCAGGCGCACGACCGAAGCTGCAGCCACCGCCTCCGGAGTCGGCAGTTTGAATATGTGGCGAAACCCTTCACGCTCCAGGCCTGGCAGGGAACGCCGCAATTGGGCCGAGTGATTTCGAACGACGTGAGGGCCGAATTGCCTGTCCGCACGAACCCGGTTCCGCTCGTGGCAGATCGTCTCAGCCAGGTCGAAAACGATGGCAACCGGCAAGACGTGAAACTCGCGCGCCAATTCCACCCAAGGCTTGCGTTCTTCGGGCTGCACATTTGTCGCATCGACCACCGTGAGCCGGCCCGCAGCCAGTCTCTTCCGGGCTATGGAGTGCAGGACCGCGAAGGCATCACCGGTCGCGGACTGATCGTTCTCGTCGTCGGAGACAAGCGCCCGGCAGAAGTCTGCAGACAACACTTCGGTGGGCCTAAATTGCTGTTTCGCGAACGTGGACTTTCCGCACCCGGAAGGTCCGATCAGCGCGACCAGCGAAAGTTCCGGGATCGTGATCTTCACGCCTGGTCTCTCCGGGCAACGTCGTTGGAGAGGGCGCGGCGAAGCCTGACTAAAACCCTGGACAGCGCCGGCCTTGGCCCCGGCGGGCTGGGCAGACGCGAGGCCCCGGACGCGCGTTCCAATTCCGTTCGTCTCCGCTCATGCTCGCCACGGTGCGACTTGACGTCCGCGTCCGAAACGATCGACGGCTCGGTTCGAGAGCGCTTGTGAGCGATCCATTCCGATAATCCGTCCAAGCGAAACTCCTCATTGCGTGGCAACCGAATGGCTTCTATCGCACCGGTCGTCATAAGGTGAACGCCAATCATGCAGTATGCTGGGGGCGTGCAGCAGAGGCTTGGCGGGATTCTTGTGCGGCAAGTATCCCAAGTCGGTTGCGGGCTGGTGGGTCGGTTGTGATGGTCAAAAGCATCGTGGCACTCTTTGGATCTGCAGTGCATCTTCACATCGGCCTCCGACGCCCGGAAACCATGGTCCGTGTGGCAGGAGTTGAAGTTGTATCGGAGGCCGCGAAAAACCAGCGTTAGGAATGCGCCTCGTACGATGAACATGCGCCTTGGCTCAGGAGATTCCAGCGCTGTTGCCTTGAGGTCGCGCGAAGTCCGCTTTCGGCGGGGAGCATACCGACTCAAACCATCGACTTATGTACACTTGCGCGTGCGCCTCACCGCAGAAATGGCGAGCGCCGGAGGCATTGGCTGAGGCCGAATTCCACTTGAGCACCGTGAGCTCCGCGTCGCGGCATTGAATGACAAACCAGTGATTCGGGCTGTTCGTGATCCGACCGCAGATTTCGCAGCGGAATTCCTGGAGAGCGGTCATGCGGTGGGCCTTTTGTCGTAAGTTTCCATCAAGCTGACAATTATGTCAACGACGGTCTGGTCGCCGATCGAAGTATTGAGCATGGCATGATAAATCGCACGGTCCGGCCATTCGACGTTGAAATACGTCTGGATAAAATCACCGCGTTCGCGATCGACGGTATCCACAAGCTCTTCGGCTTCCTGCTCACTTTTGCCGCGAGCCAGGAGCCGCCGGACCTTATCTTCTCTCGGCGCGTACAGAAACACACGCAGCGTGTCCGGGCGGTTCCGCAGAAGTTGTTGCGAGCCCCGGCCCACTATGACGCAGCCCCCTTTCCTGGCGGTGTGCTCAATCACGCGTCGCGTGGTCTTGAGGATCGTCTCGCTATCGACCAGATTCAGCTTGGGCGCGTTGATGCTTCCCTCATAGCTTCCGCGCAGGAACGATTTGAACAGCCGGTAGTACAGGGGATCATTGCGTTCCTCGCGGGCTTCGACCACCGCCTTGGGGCAATTGGCGATCCTGGCGATTTCTTCCGTAAGCCGCTGGTCCCATAATTTCCACCCGAGCCGGCTGGCCGCCAGTTGGGCGATATCGCCGCCACCGCAGCCGTATTCTCGTTCTATGGTGATGATGTTGATCATGACAGCCGACACTCCGCATTCATTTCAACTCATTATCGCTCCGTCAGGCTCAGCCCACCGCCACCCCGCCGCCGCCGGGGTCGTTTTTCTTCAAAGCAAAGCTGAGAAAGAACATGACCGCCGCCGCCACGGAAAGAACCATGAAGGTGTCGATGTAGGCAAGCGTTGCCGCCTGGGCCTGCACCAGCCGGTAAACCTGCGCATAGGCGGTCCGAATCGCGTCGTGCCTCGACAGTCCGGAATTCACAAAGTGCTGAGTCAGGCGATCGGCGGAGTTCCGAAAGTTGGGGTTATCGACCCTTGCCTTCTCTACCAGCCTAAGCTGATGAAACTGCGAGCGTCGCGCGATCAGCGTGGTTACGAGCGACGTCCCCACGCTGCTTCCCATATTGCGCATGAAGTTCACGATGCCGGCCACGGCGTTGTTCTGTTCCGGAGCAATTCCGACGTACGCCACTAGCGTAATCGGCACGAACAAGAAGCCCAAACCAATGACCTGTGCAATACGCAGCCACGTCGCCGCGGCGAAACTCATCTGGAGATCGATGCGCCGGGTGGAGTAGAACATGGCGGCCGACAGCGCCAGCCAGCCGAAGGCGATCAACCGCCGCGCCTGAATCTTTGTGGTCAGCTGACCCACGATCGGCATTTCGAGCAGCAGGACGACACCTCCGGCGGAAAGAGCGAGGCCTGCCAACTGCGAAGTGTAGCCTAACAGGGTTTGCAGAAATTGCGGCATCAATACCAGGCTGCTGAACAGCAGCACGCCCAGCATGAACATCATCAGGCTCGAGCCGGCAAAGTTGAAGTTCTTGAACATATGGACGTCGATAATCGGCGCCCTGTGGAACCACTCCCAAACCACCAGAGAGACGAGGCACACCGCGGAAACGACCACGAGCGTCGTGATGAAGCGCGATCCAAACCAGTCGTCCTCCTGGCCTTTATCGAGCAGAATCTGCAACGCGCCAATACCCAGCGTCAGCAGGGCTATGCCCACGTAGTCCAGCTTGACTCCGGCCCCTCGGAGTCGTTCCAGGTAGGGAGGGTCCTCGACAAAACGCCGCACCAGGAGCCATGTGACGGCACCCACCGGAAGGTTGATAAAGAAAATCCAGCGCCAGGAATAATTGAATGTGATCCACCCGCCGAGAGTGGGGCCAATGGTCGGCGCCATGACGGCCGTAATGCCATACAACGCAAAGGCGAGCCCGCGCTTTTCCGGTGGAAAAGTGTCCGCCAAAATGGCCTGAGCCATAGGCTGCAACCCGCCGCCCCCTGCCCCCTGCAGAACCCGGAACAGAAGAAGCAGGCCCAGGCTTGGCGCTACGCCGCAGAACAAGGAGCTCACGGTAAATGTCGCGAGACAGCCCATGAAAAAACGCTTCCGGCCGAACGCTCCAGCCAGCCAGCCGCTCATGGGCAGGATAATGGCGTTCGAGACCAGATACGACGTCAGGACCCATGTGCTCTGGTCGTTGCTCGCGCCCAAGTTTCCGGCCATGTACGGAAGTGCGACATTGGCGATACTGGTGTCGAGGACCTCCATGAACGCCGCCATGGCGACGATCACGGCGATGAGCCATGGGTTATAGCGCGGCCGCCAGAGGTCCTGGTCGAGCGAGAGCGCGGCGGTGGTCATTGCAGGTAGACTTTCGACACCACGTTCATGCCCGGCCGGAGATGGTGATCGCGGTTTTCGCCGGGCTCAAGAACAATTTTTACGGGAAGGCGCTGAACAATTTTCACGAAGTTTCCCGTGGCATTCTCCGGGGGAAGCAAACTAAACAGCGGGCCGGTCGCGCCGGCGATGCTGTCCAGGTGGCCGTGCAAAGTCCTGCCGCTCGCATCGACATGAATGTCGGCCTTTTGCCCGACTTGCATGTGCTTGAGCTGCGTTTCTTTGAAATTCGCTGTCACCCACACCTCGTTCAAAGGGACGACCGTAAGCAGCTGTTGCCCCTGTTGAACGTTCAAGCCGACCACCACGGTCTTATTCACCAGGCCGGCCACGGGCGCGAGGATCTTTGTGTAGGCGACGTTCAACGCTGCCTGCCTGACTAACGCTCGCTTTTGCTCGACATCCGCAATGGCGGCCTTCACCCGTGCTCGAGTGGACGATACCTGCTGCGGACCGGTCTGGGCGCTTTGGTGGTTCGCGGTGGCTTGCCCCAGGCGGCTCTGGGCCTGCTGCACCGCTTGCTCGGCTGCCGCTTCGCTGGCTTGGGCGGCGGATACGGTCGCGGAGCTCGAGGTGGCAGACGCCAGCGCCTGGTCGTATATCTGCTGCGAGACTTCCCGTCTTTCAACCAACTGCTTGTATCTGCGGAGGTCCTTCTGTGCTTTCACATCGGTGGCCTCGGCAGCCTCGAGCTGCGCCTGAGCAACCCGCAGTTGGTTCTGGGCGGCCGCGACCGCGGCCCGCGCATCCTCAACGCCGGAGGCCGCGAACTCCAGTTGGCTGGTCGTGCTGACCGAGGTGATCGGGACCGTGATATTCAGGGATTGGGCGGTGGCCAAGGCGCTGGCCAGATTGGCCTGCGCCTGTGCCAGCGCAACCTGGTAGTCTGTCGGATCAATTTCGACCAGAACATCGCCCTTGTTGACCCATTGATTGTCATTGACGTTGACCTGAATCACGTAACCGGAAATGCGCGCACTGACCGGGTATAGATGGACGTCGACCTGGGCGTCGTCCGTCGATTCATAACTGCTGAAGTAACGCCACAGAAGCAGGCCCGCGACGGCGAGCACTACGGCGCTCGCCAGAATGATGAGATTTCTGCGGCGCTTCCGGCGGGCCGAGGGTGCATAATCTCTCGTTGAGGGGGGCGCTGAACTCCCCTCCTCGGCCATGACCATCGGAGGCGATGCGTTTTCGTCCGCCATCTTTGTTTCCTTATTTTCTTTGAAAGTATTCCTTCACGCCCTGCTCTCCAATGCCCAGGGCGCGAATGAGGGAAATCTTCGCGAAATTGTAGCCGTACAAACTGGAAATGTATTGCTCGTGTGCGCCGGCCACTGCTTCTTGCGATTGAACGACCTCTACTGTGTCGGTGACTCCGGCGGTAAATCGATCGCGGGATTGCGCGAGCGTCTGGTCCGCCAGATCGATATTGCTGCGGGCGACGTTTACCTGCTCCGCCGAAGACTGCAGATTGAGCACGGCGGCGCGAACGTCGGCCTCGACTTGCGCCTGCAAATTGCCGAGCCGCTCGCGACTCTGTTCAAGCCGCGCTTCCGCCTGCTGAATGTCGCCATGAACGCTGTTGCCGGTGAAGATCGGAATCGACAGGGTCCCGCGCACGTCGTACACGCGGGTCGCATCCGAAGGATGCGCCCCTCCCGTCCCGTAATCCGTCTCCAAGGAGAGTGATGGCCAATAGCCCGCCGCAGCCGCCTTGCGCGACAGCTCCGCAGCCCGCACGTCGCTCATCGCCGCGCGGTAATCGAAGCGCGAGGCGTACGCACGTCTCAAAGACTCTTCGAGCGTGATGTTTGCAGGCGGCTTGTAGAGCGATTTGTCGGTAAGTTCGAAGTCCTGGCCGGGGGCTAGGCCGATGACCCGGGTCACCGTGATCTTTTGAATCGCGAAATCGTTCTTGGCCTGGATTAGCTGTTGCTGCCGGCTTTGCAGCTCCACCCGGCTGCGCAGCGCGTCAATATCGGCTGCCGTGCCGGCGTTCACTTGGGCGCTGGCCTGATCCCAAAGCGCTTGCGCCGTCTGAACCTGAGCTTCATCGGTCGCGATCCGAGCTTCGTCGGCCACCGCCTGAAAGTAAACGTTCCCCACCGCCAAAACCACAAGGTCCCGGGCATCGCCGAGCGTGTAGTCAACCGACTTCACCGTCTCGCCAGCCGCGCGCGCGGCGTTGATCGATTTCCAATCGAATAAGGTTTGGCTCACTGCGGCGCGGGCGTCAAAGTAAGAAAACGGGCCAACCGAGGGCGAGATATGGAACAGAGCGGCCAAGCCCCCCAATCCGGCCTGATCAATATTGACCTTCGATGCAGCCACATAGGGGGCGGCGGACACCCGCGGCAGCAACCGGCTCAATTCCTCCCAGCGCTGTCCCCGGGCGGCGCGAGTGTCGGCGCGCGAAAGCAGAAGGCCGAGATTGTGTTTCAGTCCGAGATCGACGGCCTGTTCGAGCGAAAGCGGCATACGTCCGGCAACGAGCTTTGCCGGCACGCTGCCAGAAAACGGACCGGCAGCATTCCCAAGAGGAGAACTTTGGCTTGAAGCACCCGAAACCGATGTGGAATAGGTTTGTGCGTGGGAAATCAGCGCTCCGCAAATCAAAACGTTTGCGCATAAAAGACGCAGCCAGGCTCCGGAAGGAACCACAAAAACCTCCTTGACTTCGACTTCGGATGTGCTCGGGGCGGAGATACGGAGAATATTACGCTGGTTGGACGAATTCGTCTGGACATGAACTCAAGTTACATTTTCCGCACCTCGCCGAGCCCAACTCCTAACGGGGCTCGGCAGGGTATCGGCCGGGACGACCGCATGCCTTTCCACGCTGATGGAGAAACGGGATGCTCGGCGAGGCACGAAGCGCCTTGTCAGTCCAGTGAAGAGCGAATCGGACTGCCGCCATCGAAGCGGGCCGCCCTTCACCACATTGGCTGCATCCGCAAGTCTGCGGTGGGCTTTCGACGCTTTCTTCGACGGAAGGGATTTTCTATCCGGCGGGAATTGCTTATACTTGAACGCAGGAATGCTGCGCCTAGTAACAGCCCTGGCCGCTCTGTTTTCCGTGTTGTCGGCGCCACTTGCCTCCGCGGTGTGCAGGTCCTGCTGCAACCAATTGGTCGAGCATCAAGCCACGCTCTGCCATGACCGGGCACAGGCACAGCTCGGACACGGGGGCCATATGCATCCTGTGCGCATGGTCATCGATGATTCGCAGGCCGGCCCGGTGGTCGATCGATGCGATCCTCAACGGCACGACCGTCGTTTGAGCTGCCAGAGTGCCGCTTGCGTAAGGGCAGGCCGGGTTCCCGTATCTCCGGCTTCCGCAGTTCGACATCAGCTCCGGATTTCTGCGCATTTGCTTGCGGCAACGATCCGCTCTTCTCTTCCCATCACGTCCCCTGCTCGTCCGCCCGATATGTGTCGAGTAGCTGTGGAGTCCGGTCCGTCTCAAGCTCGACCTCTTCGCATCTAGCCCCTTCCCTCTCTTTCCCAGCGCGCAGACTCAACCCCGTGCGGTTGGATTGACCGGGGTTGGCCAATCGGAAACTTTCAGTTCAAAGGGAGTCATATGAGCAGCAGGCGCAGCTTTCTTCAGCGGGCGATGGCGATCGGGGCGGGTGCATTGAGTACGCCGCGATTATTTGCCCAGAATGGCCGTTCGAGCGGCCAGGCCAAAGACGATCCTCGTTCCCGGGACCTCCAGCCGGGAAATGTAGCGGTCGAAACCCCGGATACTCCGGAACTGCCCTTCACCCTGGACAACGGCACAAAAGTGTTCCACTTAATTGCCGAACCGGTGAAACAACAGATCGCGCCCAACAAGACTCTGGTCCTGTGGGGATACAACGGCAGCGCGCCGGGCCCCACGATTCAGGTGAACCAGGGCGACCGCGTACGGATCATCCTCGACAATCACTTGCCCGAGCCGACGTCGATGCACTGGCACGGCTTCGAGATCCCTCACGGCGTCGATGGCGGGCCGGGCGTAAGTCAGCCGCCGATCAAGCCCGGTGAGCGTTACGTCTATGAATTCACCCTTCATCAGGCAGGAACCTACTTTTATCACTCGCACATGGCGATGCAGGAAATGATGGGGATGCTCGGCGCTTTCATCATGCACCCGAAACAGCCCCATCGACCCGCGGTAGATAAAGACTTTGTGATCCTGCTTCAGGAGTATGCCGTCCTGCCGAACAACGTGGTTCCGAATTCCATGAACATGGAATTCAACTGGCTCACGATGAATGGGAAGACCGCGCCTGCCACCACACCTTTGATCGTCCGGCTGGGGGACCGTGTCCGCATCCGGCTGATCAATCTGGGGATGGACCATCACCCCATCCATTTGCACGGGCACACCTTTCACACAACCGGAACCGAGGCCGGCCGGATTCCCGAGAGCGCCTGGTGTCCCGGCAATACGGTGCTCGTCGGTGTGGCCCAGGCACGAGACATCGAGTTTGTGGCCAACAATCCCGGCAGCTGGATGCTCCATTGCCATCTGCCGCACCACATGATGAACCAGATGTCCTCGAACGTGGGCCCGATGACGCGCAGACCGGGCGGCGAAATGCCCGCCGGGGTCGGTATGGAAAACGGCATGGGCATGCTCACCGGAAAGCCGGGCGTCCCTGGCGGCGACGATTACGGCGCCAGCCTCGGACGAGGCATGGGCGCAGGCTCGACGAACGACCAGCCAACGGGCCATGGTCCGGTTGCGCGGCAGAAGGCGGAGAACCCTGCCGCCATGCCGGACATGCATGGTCTCGAGATGGGCCGGGACCACGCCGACATTCGACCCGATGCCGAGTCCGTTCCGGGTTTCCCACAGGACGCCTACATGGAGGGTCCGGCGATGGCCATGGACGAGATGGTCGACAAGCCCGAAAACTACGGGCTGCCACGCGGCTGGAGCGGGTTCATGCAAGGCATGATGACCTTCGTCCGCGTGCTGCCACCCGACCAATACGAAGAAATCACGCGTCGCATCCGGCAGTCCAAGAAACCCGGGATGGCGGACATGCCCGGCATGGACATGCAGGACATGAAGCACTCTCGTTGACGAGGAGAAGCCAATGAAATCAACCGTGACAGCCGCAGTCGTCGCGCTGTTTTTAGGGATCGGCGCTCGCGCCCAGACTCATCCCCACGAGTCCATGCCGGGCGGGCAAATGGCCTATCAACCCATCGAGATGCGCGGCCCGCAAGACATCCCCGCCAATCTGTCGGGTGTGCAGGAGCCGGAACATCCCGACCAGAAAACCGGATCGAGTCCTCCGGTGCCGGACCTGCTCGAGGCAGCCAGGACCGCTCCTGCCGAGAGCCTGGAGGACTTTGAGGCTGCCGCGCTGAAAAACAATCCCACGCTGAAGCAGGCCGAGGCGAGCGCGCGTCTCTCGGCTGGACTGGCGCGCCAAGCGGGGCTCTGGCCGAACCCGTCGATCGGTTATCAGGGCGAGCAAATTCGCGGCGGTTCATTCGGCGGCGGCGAGCACGGCGGGTTTGTCGAGCAGAACATCCTGCTCGGAGGCAAGCTGGGGCTGCGGCGTAACGTCTTCCGCGAGCAGCAGAAAGAAGACGAAATGGGCAGGCAGGAGCAGGAACTGAACGTTCGCGGCGCGGTCCAGCTGCAGTTCTACGCTGCGCTGGCACAGCTTCGCATTGTTGAAGTGCAACGCCGGTTGCTGCACATTGCCGCCGATGCCGCCACCACGGCGCACCAGCTGGCCAACGTCGGACAAGCGGATGCGCCCGACGTATTGCAGGCCGAGGTCGAAGCCGAGCAGGCGAAGCTCGAATTCGTAAGAGCGCAAAGGGAATACATTCAATCTTTCGCACAGCTTGCGGGGGTGGCGGGCGAGCCGCACATGCCCCTTGCTCTGGTGAAGGGCGATTTGGATCACCCTCCAGTCATTGATACCGACCGTTATCTCGAGGACCTGCTTCAGAACAGCCCTAGCCTGAAACGCGCTCAACAGGAGGCGGTCCGCACGGGAGCGGAACTGGCCCGGGACAAGAGGGAGGCGATTCCCGACCTTACCGTGCGCGCCGGAGTCGAACAGAATCGGGAACGACTGGAGCCGTCTGCGCGCGCCGTGGGGGTGCAGTCCTTTGCCACGGCGGGCATTCAAATCCCGATCTTCAATCGCAACCAGGGCAACGTCGAGGCAGCCAAGGCCCAGGTTGAACGCGGACAAGCAGAGATCGCGCGCATCCGGATTCAACTCATGCAGGCTGCACAACCGCTCCTGCAGCAGTATTTGATCAGCAGGCTGGAGGAAGAACGATACCGGACTGAGCTTCTTCCCCGCGCCCAGCGCGCGTATGAGCTGTATCTGGGGAAGTACCGCAGTATGGCGGCTGCGTACCCGGAAGTGATCGTGTCGCAACGCACTCTGTTCCAACTGGAGAACAGCTACGCTCGGACGCTCGGTCAGCTCTGGACCAGCGCAGTGCAGCTTCAGAACTATTTTCTCGCGGACGGCATCAGCGCTCCCTCGGCCAGCGGGAACAGGAGCACGCAGATCAATCTGCCGACTGCCGGAGCGAGCGAGTGAGGAGTTAAACGGCAGTCATGGCGCGCGAACCCGGCAGCTCAGCGTTTGCGAAGGACCGCATTATTCCGAACGGCGTGCGCCGAGCCGGGATGCCTGCTTGGGGTGCAGATGGAGACGGCGCGGCCGAATCCCAAGCCCCGCCTCCAGGAGCAGGCTGGAAGCAGCGGATGAAAGCCAGATCCTATGCCGGGTTCGCGATTCTGTTTGCCAGTACACTTGCCATCACAGTTGACCCACTCGGATGGCCTCCGGAGTCTCCAATGAGGGTCTCCCCTTCCAAAGTCCCTGAAAAGCGGAGGATCGCCCATGAACAAAGGCCGGCTGGAAGCGTTCAGTGACGGCGTGTTCGCCGTAATCATAACCATTATGGTGCTCGAGATGAAGGTGCCGCGAGGAACCGACCTCAATGCGCTGAAACCACTGCTCCCTGTTTTTCTCTGTTATGTGCTGAGTTATGTCTATGTGGGGATCTACTGGAACAATCATCACCATTTGTTGCACGCCTCCGAGCGCGTCACCGGCGGGATTCTGTGGGCCAATCTCGTTCTGTTGTTCTGTCTTTCGCTTGCGCCCTTCACAACAGCCTGGATGGGAGAAAACCACTATGCGCCGCTCCCTGTAGCGGTGTACGGCATCATGTTGCTCTTCGCAGGAATCGCATATTTCATTCTGACCCGGAGATTGATTGCCTACCACGGCACGGATTCAGTCTTGGCAAGGTCAATCGGTCGCGATTGGAAGGGCGCAGTCAGTCTGCTGGGGTATTCCGTGGCGATTCCGTTGGCTTTCGTGAAGCCATGGCTGGCTTGCGCCTGCTATGCGGTTGTAGCCGTCATGTGGCTCTTGCCGGATCCCCGCATCGAAAGACGCATGCAGGGCTGAGGAGAGAAGAAACCCAGCGGATTCGAGCGCTGGCGACATGGCACAGCCACAATCCTTCACTCTATCGCGGCAAATCGAAAGGCCCGGATCAGCCTCTTTTCGAAGCGTCCACCGGGCCATGGAAAAGTGTCTCGCGAACTATCTATCTTCGTCTGGTTTCAGATACTTTCGACTACATACTCTGGCGGACGGCGGACATTCCGTCCGCCGTCCGCCAGCTTCAGCAGTTAGGGTGTGATCGTCGATCCCGGTACCGAGTAGACGCGGATGAAGTCGATCTGCATCGGTGCAGGGACCGTCAGGCCGCTGATGCTTCCTCCCAGGGTCCCGCCCACAGCCACGTTCGTCAGCAGGAAGATTGGGGCGTTGAACGGCCACAAATCTCCGGATGGGAGGTTGGCTGGGGTTGCC
>Ga0123356_10000584_pt1 | contig 40505 bp, 41 predicted proteins | sample TergutEmb28metaG_2_FD_92546 | JGI IMG/M metagenome (GOLD analysis project Ga0123356, IMG submission 92546) | Embiratermes neotenicus P3 segment gut microbial communities from Petit-Saut dam, French Guiana - Emb289 P3 | ecosystem: Host-associated > Arthropoda: Insects > Digestive system > Gut ...
ATGGTGTCTCCATCCGCGATGTTGTTTCAATCCACGCGCCCCACACGGGGCGCGACAGTCCGATTATTGCCAGTTTATCGATTGGCAGGGGTTTCAATCCACGCGCCCCACACGGGGCGCGACGTTGTTGGACCTGGTGGATTGGGATAACGAAGGAGTTTCAATCCACGCGCCCCACACGGGGCGCGACATAGTCGAGTATGTCAGCGCGAGACAGAGCAGCAGTTTCAATCCACGCGCCCCACACGGGGCGCGACCTCAGGTCTATCGGGGTCGAGCCTTCCACGATGAAGTTTCAATCCACGCGCCCCACACGGGGCGCGACGTACCGGTGATGACCACCTGATTGGCAAGCCCCTGTTTCAATCCACGCGCCCCACACGGGGCGCGACCCTCTGGCGGCGTCTGTCTCGCAAAGCCGGAAGTGTTTCAATCCACGCGCCCCACACGGGGCGCGACCAGATTGATCCGGGGATTGCCCCTTGGGATATCGTTTCAATCCACGCGCCCCACACGGGGCGCGACATTACGGTTCCAAAGATGTGCCTCCTTTGGACACGTTTCAATCCACGCGCCCCACACGGGGCGCGACCTTTACTTCCCATCAAACCAATCACTCCGATACCGTTTCAATCCACGCGCCCCACACGGGGCGCGACTTCGCGCTCTCGGGCTTGTCCGGCGCGGAACAGGTTTCAATCCACGCGCCCCACACGGGGCACGACTCTCTATCGGCGGGGTCAGCGACCTGTGGAACACGTTTCAATCCACGCGCCCCACACGGGGCGCGACTACCGGTGATGACCACTTGATTGGCAAGCCCCTGTTTCAATCCACGCGCCCCACACGGGGCGCGACCACATTGTTGGTGATGGTGATGGTCATAGGAGACGTTTCAATCCACGCGCCCCACACGGGGCGCGACTTGTCCTCAGTGTGGTTCTCAGTACACCTTATTGTTTCAATCCACGCGCCCCACACGGGGCGCGACCTGATTGCGAGGGCTACATAGGGATTAACCGGATGTTTCAATCCACGCGCCCCACACGGGGCGCGACCGGAGCAGGAACGCAAAGAGGCAGAGCAGATTTACGTTTCAATCCACGCGCCCCACACGGGGCGCGACGCCAGGATCGGAGCGCCGCGGCGGGGCCGGCGGTCGTTTCAATCCACGCGCCCCACACGGGGCGCGACCGGGGACTGGTTAGTGGGAGGCTTCTACTCGCAGTTTCAATCCACGCGCCCCACACGGGGCGCGACTTCAGTCCGACACCGAACAGCCAGTGCCAAAAGTTTCAATCCACGCGCCCCACACGGGGCGCGACATGGCCGCGTTGTCGTGGATGCCGATTGATCTCTGTTTCAATCCACGCGCCCCACACGGGGCGCGACCGGATTGTGTGAGCGTTGCCGGCAGCCGCTCGGCGTTTCAATCCACGCGCCCCACACGGGGCGCGACGGTGCCCATGTAGGAACCGAGGCCGCGGTAGTCGTTTCAATCCACGCGCCCCACACGGGGCGCGACAGTTCTTGAGGCACAAAAATGGCGACCTATGGTGTTTCAATCCACGCGCCCCACACGGGGCGCGACACGTGTTCGAGAACACATCCGTCACCGTCACGGAGTTTCAATCCACGCGCCCCACACGGGGCGCGACGCGCGAGCCCTGGATAATAGTCCCGAGAGAACGTTTCAATCCACGCGCCCCACACGGGGCGCGACGCGATCAGCAGCAATTTGACGAGTGGGCGATTCTCGTTTCAATCCACGCGCCCCACACGGGGCGCGACGTTTCAGGGATATCCAAGTTTTGTGCTCTCGGTGTTTCAATCCACGCGCCCCACACGGGGCGCGACTCGAGGAATGGCTGGATCTCGTCAAGCGGAAGATGTTTCAATCCACGCGCCCCACACGGGGCGCGACGCGCTCTGCTGGCACTACGACAACTGCAATAACAAGTTTCAATCCACGCGCCCCACACGGGGCGCGACCGCGGCGGATTTTAGCCCGCTGCCTGCAACAGCATAGCGCATCGTTCTCGCGGGCCTCGGATCTGTTTGGAAAAACGCAACGATGAGCTTTCCGCATTATCCCGGATCTCCTTTAGGTAGAATGCAAAGCCATGTTCGCGAACCTTAGGCGCAAACGGGCGGGAGCTGGGGGTTCGCGCTAAGCGTATGGAGCGTTGCTAGGAGGGGCCGCCTCTAGACCTCCAAGAATCCTTCCGGATCATATGAGGGACTAGCGCCGACGTGTTCCACGCGATTTCGCCAGTGGTTTCCCAAGAAGTAGAAGCGCAGGCTGTCTTCTTTCGCGTCGATCTCCTTGATGAGTTTATCGCGGAAAGCAACGAATTGTGCTGCGTCCAGGGAGCATTCGAACACCGACTTCTGCACGCGTTGTCCGTGATCTTGGCAGGCCCGGGCCACGCGCCGCAGCCTGCGCCGGCCAGCAGCCAACTCGGTCGAGACGTCGTACGTCACCAGCACAAGCATCAGTGACCTCATTCATCGCCAGATCAACGGCGGATAAGCATCGAGATCGCCGCGCAACCAGCGCGCCAGGAGCAAGGCCTGCGCATAGGGAAACAGCCCAAGCGGTACCGCTTCCTCCAAGAAAGGATGTTGCACCTCCTCCTGCTTGCGCGTCTGCCATTCCCGGAGCAGCGTGCGGCGCGTTGGTTCGTCCATTTTCACCGCGCCATTCGGTTCCACACTGAAACCGTCGCCATCCACCTGACGGCGATTAATCAGCGTGAGCACCAGCCGGTCAGCCATTACCGCCCGGAGTTCCTCCATCACGTCGAGTGCCAGACTGGCACGACCGGGGCGGTCGGTGTGCAGGAAGCCGACATACGGATCGAGCCCGACGGACTCCAGAGCTCCCACAATATCGTGCATGAGAAGCATATAGACGTAGGACAGCATTGCGTTCACACGGTCGAGCGGCGGGCGGCGTGAGCGTCCGCAGAAGCGGAAGTCCTCCTTGTTTGTAGTGATCAGCGCGTCGAAGATGCGGAAGTACTCGCTGGCGCAGTCACCCTCGCAGCCGCGTATCCTGTCCACATCGAGCGTTCCGGCGATGTGACGGGCCTGCATGGTCTCAAGCGAGCGAGCGAGACAGGTGCTGGCTGGTTCGAGAACGAGACGACGGTCAGATTTCTCCCGCATGGCACGCAACAGCACGCTACGACAGTTGGCGATTTTTGCGGGGACAAAGGCGAACGCTGCGGCCGCCGACCTCGCAGGATCTTCGGCTACGCGGTACTGCTCGCGACGCAGCAGCACGTTCCCGCGCACCGGACCCTGTACCCGCGCCAGGAACTTGCCACTGTCGGAGACCATGCTGATCTGCACGCCATGCTCGGCGCAGAAACCCATCACTGGAGTTGAGAGCGAGCTTTCAGTCAGCAGCACGATCCCTTCGAGAGTATGCACCGGCATGCGCAGCACTACTTCCTTCTCCCGTGTGACCACGATGGTTTCACCTTCGCGGGATAGATACGTACCACGCGAGGAGACGAATAGCGTGTTGAGTAGCTTCTTCACAAGGTGAGCGGAGACTTCTGGTGGTGCCCCAAATGTTTGTGATGCGCCCGCCAAATCCTGAGCACGATTTTGTGTTTGCCTGCCTTAGGTAAGAATCACTACAACGTCCTCCACTCCGGCGCAACAACAGTGCCTCGGTTCAGGACGACGATCACAAGGTCGTCAAAATTTCAAATTGCGTGATTTTTACGGCACTTCCCCGTCTGACTTCAGGCTGCGTTGGAGCAATGCCGCGACAAATCGGGACGCTCGCCTTTTGCCCATCGCGATCGGCCGGCAGAGATCAAAGAGAGCACAACGGTCGCACTTGCGAGACTCGTAGATGGGCCCGGGCGACACTCCAGCGCAATAGAGCTCGTGCATGCGCACACAGGCAGATTCCGTCCGCTGGCGAAGTTCGGCGGTGAACGCAACTTCGGTGCGTCGCCGCGGCGCGCCGTAGAAGAGAAAACCCTGGGGAACCCTCATGTCGAGCATCTCTTCGAGACAGACAGCTTGAGCACAGAGTTGGACCTCATCCCAATCGGCCGGCTTGGGCCGTCCGCGCTTTGTTTCGACAGGCACAGGCGGACCCTCTCCCGATAGAGGAAACAGAACGACATCTGCACGGCCGGCGATACCTAGGCGCCGCGAGCGAAGATCAAGCGAGCGCACGATGCGCATACCGCCGTGCGACTCGTTAGGCGATTCGTCCACAACGCGATGTAGCGCGCGCCCCTCAGCGGTAAACCGGTTCTCCGCCCATTGCTGCTCGATGTTGATCAGCGCCCACTGGCGCTCGCAGTAGAGCAGGTGTTGCAGTCCCGAAAGCGGAAGCAGTTCGGACTCCGCATACATGGCATCAGATGATGGCATACCCTTGCTCCTCAATGTCGTTCAGCTTCAAGACCCCAGCCATAATGCCAAGGAACTGAGGATCGTACTCATAAGGCCAGGCATAGACCTCTTCTTTATACCCGATGGTGGGAAGCGCAAGCTTTTCGACTCGGTCGACCCACACCTGTACGCTGTTCAGCAGCAATTCAGTTCGACGGACTCGATCTCCTCCACGAATGCGCTCCGCCATATGCGGATCGATAATTACCAGTTTTGTCGCCGTCTTGATGATCTGTGTAGTTTTACTTACAGCGGGATAATTTCCACACTGCTCCAGCTTATCGATTTGTTGAATCTGATTTTCATTAGGACGCCTCTTGAATTCCTGCTCAAGTGAATAGGTTGCTATCTGCGTGGTAGACAGACTCTGCCACATGTTTTCTTGGAATATCTCTTTCACAACGGACCGCGTGTGTTCGAACTCTGGATGCTGCTTCCAACGGGGATCTTGCACGACAAAATCCCAGACCGTTGCGCCGGTCTCAGCCCCGTCTCGGTTTACTCGACCGCCAGTCTGAATGAGGCTGAGCACGCGACAGCGCTCTCTTAATCCAATATCGAAAGACAGATCTACCCCCGCCTCAATACAACTCGTTGCGATCATCACCCAGTCCATTCCCTTGCACGACCTGAGCCAGCGTCTGGCTCGCCGCAAGATTCTATGGCGATGAACCGGTGCGAGCGCAGTTGAAAGATGTAGAACGCGAATCTTTCTATCTTGCAACTGCCGAGCGAGCACAGCCGCGCTATGCACCGTGTTGACAATGACCAGCCGAGCGCCTTTGAGACTCTGAATCCAGTCACAGAGCGAAGTCAATCTCAGAGCTTCCGGCTTGGATTCGGGTTTCATTCGCTGTTTTTCGTAGCCTTCAGACTCGGTCGCCAGCGATTGAGGAATTATCTGAGGAACTTTACAAGCGCGCTCTTCGCCCATAATCCGTATGTTTTCCCAGAAACGTGCCAGCGATCCCGACGCCAAAACGAACCTGCACGTCCAGTGTTCGCTTAGCTGTTTGATTTGCCCCCACATGAACGGCCACAAGTGAATGGGCATGGCCGCATGCGCTTCGTCGATGAACACCGCCGAACCAGGCAACTGATGTAATTTCCTGATCCGGGAAGGTTGGTATCCAACCAGAGTTTCGAAGAACTGAACTGCCGTAGTCACAATAATTGGGGCTTCCCAGAGCATGGTGAGGTAACGGAGATCAGTTGATTGAAAGTCGACAGCATGGTGGTGCGCGGCGACGACCTGCTCGGGATTTTCTCCCGGGAGTACGAGCGCTTTGCGATAGACTTTCACCGCCTGATCGACAATGTTGATGAAGGGAAGCACAACGAGTATGTGTCTCAGCCGGAGCTCTTGCGCAGCGCGGAGCAGGTAGGCCATAACAGCAGTCGTCTTGCCGGTACCCACCGGACTCTCGCATGCCCAGATGGGCTCTCTCAAAGAGGCACGGGAACACGCATCGTAGATGGCGGTGCGCAATTTGCTTCGCACCGTTGTTCCCTTTCTCAATTCACTCACGTAGCGGTCTAAAGAAGTAATACGATCCTCCCATCGGCAGGCGCAGCCAGTCGGACCGTTCTCCTTGCCATAGTGCCGAGCCGTATCGTGGTGATCTGCATCGACTAAGCAGCTCAGCAGCAAACGCCTGTGGAAACCGTACATGCTCGGACCTCTTGGCAACCTAACTCTCGGGTCGAAGATGCCGAGCGACTTATGGCGAGTAACTAATTCAGTTAGGCGTTGGTCTGTTTGCTGCTTGATTAATTCATCTCGAAACGCAGCCTGGCTCGGGTCCTGCTGAGATCTTTCGTTCTTCGCGCGCTCGCACGGCAGGTCGCACAAGCCATTATGGTGTGCATAAACAGCCATCGCAGCCTCGGTTTGCTCGATAGCAAGCAGATACGCAACTCCGGCATCGACGTGGTTGATTGGGAGTGAACCCGACTCTCTGGTTCGCAAAACTTCCTGATTTTCAGGTTCAAGCTTGCCAAGGTCGTGATACAAAGCGGCCCAAGCCACCGCCGCGTGTACTCGCGAATCGGCATTTGTGCAGTATGCCTCGGCTTTCGCGATATTGGCGCACGCCCTCTCAAACACTGCGCGGGCATGATCTGCATACGCCTGCGGTGGAATTCCTCGCGCTCTCCTTCCGCTGTGCGCCAGAACTCGAAGATTTAGGCCGTCGCTGTCCACGCCTTCTTGACCAGATCGATTGCTGATGCGACTCGCGATGTAAGCTCTACAGGCAACGATTCCGGCACATTGTAGTCGGCCCAACTCTTGCTCGGGGTGTCTGTGTCTAGTTCCTTCCTCCGTTTTGGAGTAAGGGACTCAGTGAGCAAAAAATCGGGACACGAACCGAGCGGCGACTTGTGTTCAATGTGCCAAGCATGCCGAATGTTGATACTGGGTCGAATGTACGAGGCGGTTTGCGTATAAGCATATGGAATCAGATGGGTTAGGAGTTGAATATCCTCTCCGGTGCATCCCGACTTTCCCGCTGCGGTTGGATTCACGAAGTAGGGCATTACGTATACGCCGTGTTCGACGATTCGATAGGCAAGGGGAGCCATGCCGCGATCCTTGGCCTTTTCCGCTCCTGCTTTCTTCGTCGTGGTTTGACGATCGATTGCAACAGGAGAAACCGAGATGCCAAGCCCGAATTGGACGACTCCTGTACGAATATGCTCGCTCAGACCTTCTTCGAGAAAAGTGTTGCCGAACAGTCGCGCATCCCAATAGTGATCCTTGAAGGTACCCGCCTTTGCCTCTTTCGAGACGGTGTCCCAATCCCTTTCGCGGCTTTCCAGGATTTGGAAGCGCGCGGGATCCAACTGCGTAGCGAAGCTCCTCGAAATCTGCTTCCACACTGGGCCATCCTTGTCTTCGACCAAGTCGCGCAGTTTGCGCTTGAATGAAACTGGAGAAATCAAACCGCGCGCATCCGGACGAAGCCTAGGATCGCTTTCCTGGTCGGGATTGCCGTTTGGATTTGAATTGACAACTTCGATGATGAGTAATCCGGTTGCACGGTTCATTTAATTATCTCCTTCAGGTCCCTTGTATTTAGCCAAATAGCCAAGAAGTAATTGCGCTTTACCATTTGCGTCTATTGCTGGAGCTAAGTTTTGCTCCTTGAGTAGCCCTGCGATCCTTCCGAGCTCTTTCCGAGTCCACTTTGCGAGCCCTGCTTTGTCGCCCTTCGTGCGTTCAGCCCATGCCCAGTACACGGGCAATCGGTTAGACAGAACATCAAAAGCACGTACCGGACTCTGCGTCGCCATTGGTAAGACTGCATTCCCGATTAGTTGCGGAGGAATGGAATTGTCTCGCTCGCTTTCGCAGTAAAGCCTATGCAGGAGGTCAGCAAACTGAAAGAACTGACCCAGTAAAAACTCCCGGTTTTCCATGTACTCCTCCTTCATGACGCCTTGCCGGAACAAAAGAATTCCAAAAATCGAGACAGCGACTAACGCTTCCTTTCGTGCGGCTTCGGATAAGTACTGTCCTCCGCGCAATGACCTAGCCAAACCGACTAAGAGGGGCATTATTAAAGGGACATAGCGATCAAGCAGCGCTCGCGCCTCATAGGTCGCGTCCGGCTTGAGCAACAGGTCATAGATTCGGCGCAGCTCCACGCCCGGAACCGCCTGTCGTGTGATTTCGTCTCGCTTTCTGATCTCGCCCTGCTTCGCGGCCCTGCCGGCGCGAATCCATTGAGATTTGAAGCTAATCATCACCTGGCTGGGACTGGGAACCTCGTTGCGAAGCCATTCCGGAGCTTTGCCCTTCGCAGTAGGAAATGGAATTAATACTTCTGGGACGTTGTGCACTCCGGATGCCCAATTCCTATGTGCTTGGAAGATAGCGGCAGCTGAAAAGGAATCGCTGAGGATTACCTGCCGCCGCCCTTTATCAATCCTGCTGATAGCAACTACGCGAATGCGTGTGTCGGCGATGAGCTTCTTCCTTGCTGTTAAGGCTTGAAAAACGGCCTCGACCCGTTTCTCGAATGTAGCGAGGTTCTGGATACCATCAGAATCATCATCTGTGAAGAGCGATGTGATTGGAATGATCTCGTCCGGCGAGTCTTCCAGAAAGGCAATTAGCAGGTCGCCGGTGTCGTGCGGACCGTTGGGAACTCCGGCCCAGGTGCTGTTGCGGCGTGCCTGATCCGTGATGAACAACACACTATTGTTGAGATCTAGGGCTGTGCTCCTGCCGACAGGGAATATGGCTGTCGAGGTTTGCCCGTACCGAATTTGGCAGGGGATGTCGGCATTCATCGACATCAAATAGCTCGGTCCCAAAATGGGAAGATTAGGCTGAGGCATTTTCTCTCCGACCGGATCGTCTGCACGCCCTGTGAGGGAGCACGAGAAAACGGCGCTGCCTGGCTTACTCTTAGCCTCCGCCTCGGATAGGAGTAGGATGGAGCTCACCTCGCGCCCAACGGCGGGATCAGCTACCCGATAAGGAAAATCCTTCAGGTCCACAACATCAAATATCAGCGTAGTCTTCCATTGTTCCAACCTCTGCTGCTTCCTATTGGGCTTTCCAAACAGGATCCACAGCGCAGCTTGGCGCGGTAGTCGGGCCTCCTCGCCGGCTTCAATGACTCGGGTTGCCAGTTCTCGCAGGAACTCCTCCGGAGTTTGGTTGCTCAATCCGAGCCGCTCCAAAACCGCCAGCAAAGATTGAAGTTTCGGGTGGCTAGTCGTCAACCTCGGTGCAATCTCTTGCTGGGGAAACTCATGGACAAGTCGGTTAAGACGCTTAAGATCCTTTTTGTCGTAGGCAAGATCCATTCCCCTAGAGGAACTGTGCGCAGCCTTCCATTGCTCTTCGAAATCGTTCCAAGCCACACCTTGGTTGACAAACAAAGGGCAGTTCAGGTTGAAGCCGGGGAAGGACTTGTGGTTATCTGGGGCAATGTTTCTCAACGCTTGGACTTCTGTATCCTTCAGTAGGGAAACATTCGCGATATGGCCAAGCGAGTCGAGCTCCGCGACGAGCGCATCTCCTTTCTTGTGGGTCTGCATCCATGGATGCCATGGCTGCGCCTGAATACCGCGAGCGGAGAGGCTGCGCTGAAGTGTGTATAGTTCATTAAGCAAAGGACAATACTCCCTGCGCGACGCGAGCATCCTGCACGAACTTGGGAGCGAATTGCCCGCTTAGTTCGCTGCTGAAGACCGAATGCAGCATGCTGGGTATCACTAAATCAACTTCTTCACGAGGCTTGGTGTGGTCGCGGAGTGGACCAAAATAGGAGGGTATAAATTCGGACCAACCGAGGCAAGGAGTCCGATAAAGCTTGCCCTGCCGAAGCCGTCGGTTGAAGAGGTCTTGCAGGGCATGCAAGTGGTTGGTTTTGGTCGGGGCAGGCTTCGCCTCGGTAACCACCCCGTATGCTTTGTAGCAGACATCCACCAAGATTGTTGCGAACAGTTGATATGAGGCGCGCTTCTCTATTTGGGTACGTTTTCGCATGGGACCGCCATAGTTCGTGACGTAACTCTGAAATTGAATTGGACTGCAGATCTCAACGCGCAAAGGCTTGATGTAGGCAGTCTTCCATCTTGCGACGCACTCGAACATGCCCTTGATGGCGGAATAGGTTGGCACCGGATACGAAACGAAGCTGGCACCAGAATCGGGCCGAACAAAGATCGCAGCGGGACCAGCAATCTCAAACTGGGTCTCGTATTTCAAATCCACCTCCCCAAAAAAACTGGCAGCCAATATAGCCTCGGCTGCCGATGCAAGTCAAGAGTTTCTGAATAGCTAGCTATTCAATTTCAATCCACGAGCTCTACTTCCTCGGAAACCATTGGCATCCTAACGCTTGCACGGGAATGCGAGCTCTGGCATCCCGACTGGAGATCGTCTGTGGGAAGCTCGCACTACCACCCAGTTAATTTTGTCGTTCGCCGATACGGGCTGCGTGAGAACGATGATGTTTGCGGAGCGCGATGCTCGCCGGATGAGACTTCGTGCTCAGTCTCGTAGAACGGATGACGAGCCTCGTTGGTCGTCGCTTTTCGGTGACCAGAGGTGTCCGCCCTTGAGCTTGTCAGGGAATTGTCTGGTTCACGTTGGCCCACCAGTACACCGTACCAATCTTATTACTGAACGTGGTTCACGCCAATCTCTGATCAAATGTGCTTCCCTCGTGGTGGCCATTTGATGCCTGCACAGGATTCGGATTCCTCACCGTCGCGACGAGCCACCGTTATGAGGTCTATCGCGGGTTGCAGGAGTTTGGAAGGCTGGCCTGCGCAAACCGGAGGGATTACACAAAATGTGATTCTTGCCTCAGGTCGCGTACAGGAACAAGAATCGCTTCTCACCATCCATTATGGATCTGGCAGGCCAAAGCTAACTCGAAGCCGAAATCTCCTGCGCGGTGATCTCATATCTGAAATCGTCGGGATCGAGACTGTCGAGCCGACCGTTGTCCGTCTCTGCCTGCGGGTACATGAGGAAGCCGACCGGCGCACCGCTCGATCCGGGCAAAGCTACGTCGTGAGAGAAGTTGTATGCCATCCAGTTCATCTCCCAAGAGCCGAACAGGCGCGCGCGAGCCCTCTTCACCATATCGTCGGCCAGCGGACGATTGCCCGGCGGTTCCTCGAGTACCACCTTCCGCACATCCGCAGGATCGACAGGAACCCAGCCGTAACTGGTAAGGTAGACCTCGGCACGGCAATGCTGGGCCTTTGTCACGTTTTCTGACGCAGCCCCGAGACTCTTGTACCCCAGCTCCGACTTGGCCACACGCACGCCGTACACGTCCCGCGCCGGCAGGCCGACGGCGCGTGCGAGCCCAACGTACAGCGCGTTGAGGTCGGCGCACTTGCCGCGCAGGTCCCTGGACTCCAACATAGAGCGGATGTCACCACGACCACAGCCGCGAACTTTAGGATCGCGAAAGGTGTTGTCAACTATCCACTCGTAAATGGCATGCGCCTTCTCGAGTTCCGTCGTTGCGCCGCTGGTGATCTTGATCGCCGTCTCCTTCACGATACCGTCCGTCGGTACGAACTTGCTCGGCTCGAGGAAATACTTCAACTGGGCGTGGTCCGGTTTCGACGTGTGGCCGGGCGCGGAGAGATCCACCGAATAGTTCTTGAGCGCGACCCGGGTGGTGAGCGTGACGATTGGTTTCACGCCAGCCGGGAAAGTCGCGGCGACGACTCCGAGCGCTTCAGGTTTGACTCGCTCCAGCGTCGCGGTGCCGCCCTTGGCATCGAACTTGTTGGAAAACGTCTTCTGAAAGGGCGTGTTTTGGATAAGAGCTGTCGGCAGCCAGACGCGCGTCACCCCGGAAGGCTTCAGGACCTCCACGTGCGTGGTCACATCAAATGTGCGCCAATGTTCAGAAGGTGAGGGGTGTGCAAACAGGCGCCGTGCGCCCGGAAACGCGAGACTTGCGCACACACCGCTGGCGGATTGCAGAAAGTCACGACGGTTCATCGGCTTGCTCCTCCGGTCAGAAAGTTTTCTTCAGGGTACGACTTGCGGGCGGGTCAAGGCAAACTGTTTGTTCTGCTGGAGGACTGGACATTGTAAACGTCTCTCCACTGCAAGAGAAGCACGCGGGGAAAGGAGAGCATCCGGGAGAGTTGGGATGCTGTCCCCCGAGTAGGACGCCGTAGCCTCTGAAGTCACCGTCCCCGTGGTTTGGCTGCCGTTGTGCATTCCGGATCATTGTTCCGAACGCCTTTACGCGCAGGACATTCGTGACCTGCCCGATGGCCTGTGCCAGATGATTTTTGCCAGCGCCTGGCGGCCTTAGTCTGGTCAGGTCGGCATACAACTTGGTTTTCTACAACCGCCTGAGCCCTCTGATGGTTCTGATTACGCTCTGGTGCTGGCCAGCGATTCTTGCGCTGGATAGTCGATTAGAATTGTCGACAGCATCTAGCGGGGTCGCCGACGCCCCGTAGGGGGGAGATGGAGAACGAAGGAAACGTCCGAATCCTCATTCCGGATGCGTCGACGCGTGATGCCGCGATTGCCCTCGGGCTTGGGCTGACCAACGAGTGCAATCTCGCCTGTGCCTTCTGCTATCGCGATCCCACTCGCGCCGACTACCTTTCGATGGACCAGGTCAAGTCCATTCTGGAACGGCTACCGGTTCGCTCGGTCAATCTGGGCACAGGAGAGAACGGCATGCATCCGGATTTCAAGGCAATGCTTGCATATCTTCGAGCCCAGCCTGTCAAGCTCACCATCACGTCCAACGGACACAGCATTGCGGTTTTGGAAGACGATGAACTGCGTGCATTCCACGACATCGAGTTTTCTCTCGATTACTCGACAGAAGCCGAACAGGACGCCCAACGCGGCAGCGGAAACTGGGAGTTGATCCATCGGCAAGCTGCCCGGTGTGTAGGGCTCGGCCTGCCCGTCACCATCATTGCCGTCATGATGAAGACGAACTACCTGCGTTTAGCGGAGGTGGCGCGAGTAGCCAAAACGTTTGAGGCTCCTTTGCGGGTGAACGTCTACCAGTCCGTTCGCTCCGATGTCTATGCGCTCACCTACGCGGAGTACTGGGAGGGGTTCCGGCGTCTCTTTGCCGAAACCGATGTGATCGCGGTTGGTGAGCCGCTGGTACGAGCCATGGCGGGCATCCCATCTCCTGCGGGAGGGTGTGGGGTCCGCACCATAAGAGTCACGCCGCGGGCTACTGTCCAGCCCTGTGTTTATTGGCCAGGGTTGGGCGAACCTCTGGCGGATGTGATCGCAACCGGGGTTGAAATTCTGAATTCCGAGCCTTTCGTGCAGGCGCGTAAACTTCCAATTGGGTGCGAAACTTGCCAATTCAGAAAATCGTGCCATGGTGGGTGCGCAGGGCGGCGCCGGCTGCAGGATGCGATCTCCGAGCCTGACTGCTATTGTCCGATTGTTCGCGGGGAACTGCCACAACTCCAGGTCCGGATGGCGCCGAATCGTGATCTTCCGAAGCTCGCGAGCTCCTGTACGACAGTAGTGATCGCCAGGGAGGCAGGCTAGCGGCAAGATAATGTGACCTGGCTGCCTGGAAAACAATTCGCGTCCTGACATAATTCGTTGGTTGCTGGTTACGCCTCCATCTGCTCGACTGTGAATGTCCGTGGTGGAACATTCTGATTGAGGCGGAAGAGGTTATGGGGATCGTAGTGCGTTTTGATGTCGACCATGCGTTCCCACTGTTCCCCGTATGCCTCAGGCACGCGGTCCTGCTCGTCGCCACTCATGAAATTCACGTAGACACCCGGTTTCATAGCGGGCCGAAGGCTGTCGAACAGTCCGCGAATCCAGGAGATGTGTTCCCGATCCTTTGCGGCTACAGACCAGTTGGCGAGGAGGTTCATGATGAAGGGAGCGCTGCGGTCCCCGAATGCAGTCTCGCTCGCTCGAACCCGTGATGGCGCGCCTCCCAGGTATGCCAGTTCAATCTGCGTTTCTGGCGGGGGAATCGAAATCATCGCGTCAAGAAGCCGGTCGATCGCGCCGCCGCCGAAATTGCCGAAATAACCGGACTTCGCGTAATAACGCTGACCGTGAGGGAAACTCGAATCCGCCATGGTCTGAAGATGAAGGAAGGAGACTACCCGGCTGCTCACCGAGTCCGGACTGCAAAGAGAAAGAGCATGCCGCAAGTATGCGGCGCCACGGTCGGCATCGCCAGTCCAGATCACTGAACTGCTGGCCACGGGCCGTCCGCGATACTTGGGTGGAATCCTATTCTTATGGGGCGCAACGCGCAAATCTACGTTCCACTTCAATTCAAGCGGGGCATCCGGCATGAAGTCTCTCCAGAATTCGAGCAATCGTCGAATATCAGGCTCGAAGGTCAGCCCTTCACCCAGCATCACCTTGGTAAGCGGATAGAGATTCACCTCAAATTGGGCGACGATCCCGAAGTTTCCACCGCCCCCTCGCAGAGCCCAAAACAGATCCGGGTTTTCCCGTGAGTCGGAACGTAAAACGGAGCCATCTGCGGTCACCACCGTGAATGCCTCGACGTTGTCGCACGACAATCCAAGCAACCGGGTCAACCATCCCGTACCCCCGCCGAGAATCAGCCCAGACGCGCCGGTATGAGAGACAACGCCGGACGGGAACACAAGTCCAGCCTTTTGTGTCTCGGCATCGACCGTCCCAAGCAGACAGCCTCCCTCAAACTTGGCTCGTCGGCGGTCGGCATCGACGGTGACATGCCGCATCCGGGAAAGGTCAATGACCAGCCCCCCGTCGCAGGTCCCGAAGCCTGCGAGGCTATGACCGCCGCAGCGGACCGCTGTCCCGACCATGGACTTGGAAGCGGCGCGGACTGCCGCTTGCACATCGCCAACGTCTCTACAACGCGCGATCAGGCCGGGCTTCTTCGCCACCATGCTGTTCCAGATGGTGCGGGCATCTTCATACCCAACATTTCCCGGACGCAGCAAGTCGCCGTGGAAGTGCCCGCGGAGGGAGGAATAAATCTCGTTGATTGCTTCGATCATTCCCCTCTCTTCCACTGCTTTTGCTTGCGGGTACCGAGGTATAGGAGTGAAATCAAAGCCAGGAAGACGGTGAAGCTTGGCACCGACCACTGCAATCCGTCAACCAGAAAGGTTGTGGCTGCGATTGCGCTGATCAACAGAATACTTGCCAGCGTAAAAAACGGGTGCGCCCCCAAGCGCATGGGTAGCCGCAGCAGTTGCTCGCGGACCAGTGCCTTCCGGAAACGAAGATGCGTATTCAATATCACCAGCCACACGAAAAGCATTCCGGCAACTGCAGCTCCGTAGAGATTCAAGAAGGCGTTCCTGGGAGCAAAGATCGCGAGCAGAATGGCCGCAATAATGCCGGCAGTCGACGCGAGTAGAGCCCGGTGGGGCACACCATTGCGGCTCACCCTCCCCAACCAGTTCGGCCCATAACCGTCTCGACCTAAGGAGAACAGCATGCGAGTGGAAAGGTACAGGTTCGTATTGACGCTCGAAAGCGCAGCCGTGAGCACCACAAAATTCATGACTGCGGCAGCGAAGGGGATGTGCGCCGCCAGGAACGCGGTTACAAAGGGGCTGGCCGAGACAGTCGATGAATTCGTGGATTGGCTCCACGGGACCATGGCAACCATAATGGTAATGGCCACCACATAAAACAAAATCAGGCGCCAAACAATGTTGCGCATTGCGTGGGGTATGGCGACTTCCGGAAACTCGGCTTCGCCCGCAGTCACAGCGATGATTTCCACTCCCATGTAACTGGTCAGGGTAATTGTGAGCGACAGCCAGACGCCTTTCCATCCAGCCGGCAGGAATCCGCCATGCTGCGTTAGGTTGGACCAAGCCCTAAGGCCCCGGGAACCGTCGCCAAAAATCAAGAGCAGTCCAACCACGATGAAGAACGCGATGGCAGCTACTTTGATCATGGCAAACCAGTATTCAAACTCGCCCAGGCGGTTGACCCGCATTGTATTGACCATCACCAGGGCGCTGGAAACGACGACGACCCAAATCCACCGGGGAACATTCGGAAACCAGAAAGACATGTAGATGGCAGCAGCCGTGACCTCGGCTCCGATTGCGATGATTTGCGCGGCGCCGTAGGTCGCTCGAACGGAGAAGCCCGCCCAGCGATTGAGATAGCTCTCTGCGTAACAGCCGAATGCTCCTGCCACCGGATGCATGACTGCCATCTCTGCCAGAACGTAGGCCATGATGAGAGCTATTCCCGCTCCCAACAGATAGGACAGAATAACGGCTGGTCCAGCGAGGCGAATCGTTACACCGCTTCCGAGAAATAAGCCCACTCCGATGGCGCCTCCCAGGGCCATCATGGTAAGTTGTCTCTGGCTTAGGCGACGATGAAGAGCGCCGATTGGCTGCGTGGCTGCGAGGTCAGTCGCCAGCTTCTCGCGTTCGAGGTCAGGCATGACTGGACACGCCGGCAGGCGCGAGCGCCATGAGTTCCAGGTTCTCTCTCAGTACGCCCACAACCGCGGTGACATCGTTCATGGTGTTGTACACATGGAATGAAATCCGCACGCCATCGTGCCGATTGGATGCGACGATGCCGGCGGCCGCAAGCTTTTCGACCACTCGGGTTGAGTCCTTCGCCTGCAGCACAACCAGCGGGCCTGCACTATCTGCGGGAGTCTTGACTGAAATTCCCAGATTGCGTGCCTGCTTCAGAAGAGATTGCGCGAGATGCCCTATGTGCGCTGCGATCTTCTCCATACCGATCTTTTGGAGGAACTCGAATCCGGGAACCGCCGCATAGACGTTGGGCACGGATGGAGAGCCCGACTCAAATCGACGCGCGCTCGGAGACAGCTCGAAAAGCCGGGGGTTGTAAGCGAATGGATTGGCTTGAGCAAACCATCCTGTGACCGTTGGAGCCAATGTCGGGATCAACTCTTTGCGAACATAGAGGAAAGCGAGACCGGGAGGGCCAAGCAGGTACTTAAGAGTTCCGGTTACGTAAAAATCCAGGTCCAGAGCCTTTACGTCAACCGGCCGGGTTCCGCAATCCTGATAATCATCGAGCATGACCATCGCACCGGCATCATGCGCCATCCTCGTGATTGCGCGAACATCCGAACGAAATCCGTTCTTGAAACAAACGTGGGTAAGCGGCACGATGCTTGTTGTCCGGTCAATCATCTTTTCGTACTTCTCGACCGGGATCGACTCGCCCTCGGCGCCAACGAATTCGACCACCGCACCCCGCCCACGTTGTCCCAGCCAGACGTGCCCCATCGTCGGAAACTCGAACTCTCCCATGACTACTTTCTTGCGCTCCCGAAACGGAAGGGCGCTGGCAACTCCGTTGATTCCCGCCGAGACGCTCGTTACCATCGCAACTTCGTCGGCACTGGCATGGATAAAATTCGCAAACGCGGCTCTTGCGTGCTCATATCTTTCTATCCAGAGTTCCCATGGCGACCCATGCTCGTGCCAGCTCGCCATGTATTCCGCCACGCCCACTTCGACGTCTTCCGACAATGCTCCTTGGGAACAGCTGTTCAGAAAGATTTTTTGTTGGAAGATCCTGAAGCGGGAACGAATCTCCTGTAGCTCGAGCATGCTCAACATGATTTTCGAATCTCGGCCAGAGCGCCGGCGAACTCGCGAATTTCCGTCACGGTATTGTAGTGCAGGAGCGAGGCCCGGACCGCGCCAGTCTCGGGGGAAATTCCCAGCCTTTCGATGAGCCGCGGTGAATACATATGGCCGTCGCGCACACCTATATTCCGTTTGGCGAGTTCTTCCGAGACTCTAGCCGGGGAAACGTTCGGAAGATTGAAGCATACGGTTGGAACCCGCTCGCGTATGCGTTTCTCCTCCGCGATGCCATAGATAACGGCCTCGGAATCTTTCAGGGCACGGAACAATTCGAGCGCCAGCATTTCTTCGTACGCGCGGATGGCGGTCCATGCGACCTGCAAGTGGCCCCGCCTGACTCCCGATACCCGCTGTGTCATGCTTTTGCCAAGCGTTTGCAGGTAGCCGACGGCGGCGTCCATTCCGGCCACGTTCTCATAGACAAAAGTACCCGCCTCGATCTTTCCGGGCGGCTCGTCCGGAATGAAATCTTCGCGAAAGGTGGGAAGCTTTCGCAGCAATTCGTGTCGTCCCCAAAAGAAACCCATGTGAGGCGCGAAGATCTTATACCCAGAACACACAAGGTAATCGCAGTCAAAAGCCTGTACGTCGATCAACCCGTGAGGAGCGTAGTGGACGCTGTCGAGAAAGATTTCGGCTCCGCAGGCATGCGCCACTTGCGCCGCCGCGGCGACATCGACGATCGATCCGATGGCATTCGAAGTGAGGGTACAAGCCACCAAGCGGGTTCGAGGCGATACCAAACGCGCAAGATCGTCGACGTGAAGGCTCCAGTCCTCCCTCATCTTCCACCATCGTATTTTGGCGCCGCTTCTTTCGAGGGCCAGCCAGGTGGCGATGTTGGCTTCGTGGTCCATGTCGGTTACGACAATTTCGTTGCGGTTTCCCAATATTTGTCCAATTGCCAAACTCACCAGGCGGATAAAGGACGTGGCATTCATGCCGAAGGAAATTTCCCGCGCATCGCGAGCATTCAACAGGTCGGCGACGCTTTGACGAGCCCGCAGGATGGTGTCGTCTACTTCACGGCTTTTCGCGTAGCGTCCACCGCGCTGCACGTTGCATTCGAGCAGGTGATGATTCACCGCATCCAACACCGGTTGTGGCACCTGCGCACCCGCGGCGTTATCGAAAAATGTGAATTGCGGAAATCGATTCAGAGCAGGAAAGGAGTCGCGCACGGATTCGATGGGAAAGACAGGGCTCGATCCGGACTGTTGTTGTGTACTCAACATGCCTGGTAACTTCGACTTCACACTCGGTCCTGGACAGTGCGCCAAAGCCCTGCGGTCGTCTTGCGCACGCCGCCGTCAACCTATACTGTACCGAGTCTTTGCGTCAAGGGAAGGTCTTTGGAAAGGTCTTTGGGCCGAGCGTCTCTTGCCGATCGTGGGCTAGAATATGGCCTCTCAGTTTAAGACGGGAATCCGAATATGCCAGTGTCGCTCGAAAACTCGAAGCTTATTTATGAAAGCTTGAAAGAGTGCCGTATCCGTGTCGTGTCCGCTTTGCCGGAAACCTGGCTGGTCCACTTGATTCGCATGGCGGATGAAGATCCGGAGACCATTCTAGTTCGGCTGGCAAAGGAAGAGGAAGGGGTCGGTATCTCTGCGGGCGCGCACTTTGCCGGCGTGAAGTCTGCCATGCTTATGCAAAACCACGGGTTCTTGGCGTCAATCAACGGCATCGTTTCCTTCGCACATCTATACAAGATTCCGCTGCTGATGCTTATCAGTTATCGCGGTTCTTTCGGAGAGCGGGATCCCTGGCAGACACAAGGCGGCAATGTTACGGAACCGCTTCTGCGGGCCTTGCGGATTCCATATTTTTGCCTCGACAAGGTGGGCCTGGTCAAAAAGGGCATCCGCCATGCACAGACATTGGCCGAGAGCAGCTTGCAGCCCGTCGCCGTGCTTCTCATGCGCGACCTGATGTGGGAGGAGTGATGCTCCGCGTCGATTGTCTTCGCTCGATCTATTCTGACCTCGAAGACTGCCTGGTTGTCACCATTATGGGAGCAGTCGCGGCGGAGTTGCACTCCTTGGGCCACCGGCCCAACTTCTTTTACCTGCAACACGCAATGGGGCTAGCATCTTCTACCGGCCTGGGTATTGCCCTCTGCCTGCCGGACCGGAAAGTAATGGTCTTCGACGGCGACGGCTCGCTGCTGATGAATCTAGGCAGCCTGAGCACGATGGCCCGGTACCGTCCGAAAAACCTGACGCACGTGGTTTTCGACAACGAGAGTCTGCTTTCGGTTGGCGGCTTTCCAACCGCGACGAGTACGGGAACGGATCTGGAGGGAGTCGCTCGTGCCGCAGGAATTCCGCGGGCCATCACCGTACGGGACGTAAATGCGTTCAGAGCAGCGGTATGCGATGCCGGCCAAAGCAGGGACTTGACGACCATCATCGCCAAGGTGGAAGCCGCTGGTCCAGCCGCCTACATAACCGATCTGTCACTTCTCGAGAACCGGTTTCAATTTCGCCGGCATATCCAGTCATTACGACAATCTTAGGTCGCCTACTGGAATGCACGACGCGGACTCAACATGAAACAACAATCATTGAGGAACTGAATGTCTGAAACCCTGAGCAAGCTGCTGGAAGAACTTCATAGCGGGCAGTTACGGGTTGTCGATCTCACCCAACCCCTGAGTCCGCGCACGCCTCTGCTGCCGCTGCCATCGCAGTGGAACAACACACCCGCGTTCAAAATCTGGGAGCTGTCCCGTTACGATGACCGCGGTCCGGCGTGGTATTGGAATGGCTTCGAGACCGGCGAGCATACGGGAACGCACTTCGATGCCCCGATTCACTGGGTCTCGGGCAAGGACCTGCCAGACAACAGCGTGGATCGCATTGCTCCGAACAAGTTCGTAGGACCCGCCTGCGTGATCGACGTTAGCGCGGAAACGGCAAAGAATCCAGACTGCTTGCTGACGCTCGATCATATTCGGAAATGGGAGGCGCAGTATGGTCGCATTCCTGCGGGCGCGTGGGTGCTGTTGCGCACAGAGTGGTCGAAACGGACAGATCCGAAAGACTACATCAATGCGAAGGAAAATGGACCGCACACACCGGGGTTCGCCAAAGAGACATCGTTATTTCTGGCGACCGAAAGGGACGTGCTGGGCGTTGGTGTAGAGACGGTAGGGACCGATGCCGGGCAGGCAGCCACTTTCGATCCGCCCTTTCCGAACCATTATGTAATGCACGGCAGCGGAAAGTTTGGATTGGCCAGCTTGTCGAACCTCGATCAGCTTCCACCAACGGGCGCTATTGTCATTGCCGCCCCGTTGAAGATCGTCGGCGGATCGGGCAGCCCGCTCAGGGTCATTGCCATCACCCCATGAGGTTGACGGCCGCAACATGCGTTGAACCAACCAGGAATCGGTTGTGTTATAGCTGCAGGAAATCTGCCCCTCACGGTATGGTTCCAGGCGATTGCTCTCGTGCTGAACGCTAAGAAGGGCATCAGTGCAAAACAGTACAGCGCTATCTGCGCGCATCTTGGGAATGGGGGCCTATAAGACCGCGCGGTACCGAATACCTGAAATCGATGAAACGTACTTGGCAAGCAGCGCGGCCACAAAGGTAAATGGCCAACAAGGTTGTCTCTTGTCTTCATTCATGCGGCGACAGCCTCCCATTCATTATCCTTTATTGTGGCGACGATATGCGCTGGCTTTCTGGTTGCTTTCCATGCTGCCAAAAGTCCCTCGACTGCCTTTGGCAATTCCTCAATCAGGACGGGATCTTGCGATGCCAGTGCGTAGTAAAGACGTATGAGTTTGTCGGTCCTTTCGTTGGCGTATGTTTCCCCGGTTTCAAACCGACAAAGAGTCTCAGCACGAACCCCTATTTCTTTGGCGAAATCCACCTGCTTCTTCCTTAAACGTTTTCGCAGAAAACGAATTTCCTCCGGAGCTAATGCCTTGGGCTTGCGTACAAGATCCCGAGCAATAAGAGACAGCAACTGACGAACGGCTGGAATCTCGACAACAGTCTCTCCACATCCGCAATGGAAGTATCGTACTCCAACTAGATACACATTGCTTAGCCCAGAATCGACGTAATGAAAAGGATTCTCAGCGGTAGCGAGACACTCCGTCCTTGTCTTTCGGCTGCATTCGTTCTGTCACTTGGTCCATCTTGTAACAACTTCAAATGATCTATCCAAAGTATCGACTGCATGATGATGAGGATAGGAACCCCATCCACATCAACCGTGTCGATGTAGTACTTCCATTGCCAATGAAATCTGCTAAAGACGGGAGGGCGGTCAAACTGCCAATCCTCGGCAAGACCGTGCAGAACGTCATCAGTGGTGATGCCGCGATCCAAGATCCAAGTGCCCAAAGAGGTCATTGCTCCTTGTACTCAAGAGCTATTGCTCGGCAGCCCACAGCCGGTTATGACGCTCACAGATGAGCCGCGCTGACTCGTTTCCGAAAACCCAGATTCCCCTTCTTCCGGGCCAAAACGATTGCGGCGCCGGCGACCACCGATCCGTATTGCACCAGCATGATCCAGCCGGGCACTTGCCACGGATGTCCGAATGCCTGCAAATACCAGACAAAGTACGTAAAGAGGATCGTAACACTCCACAGCATGAGGGGCACAGTCGCGGCAGCTCCCAGAAACGGCACCAGCCACAGCAGATACCAGGGGTACAGAACCGGGGCCAAGGCCAGCGACGCTGCCATGGGCCAGGCCCACGTACTCCATCGAATCTCATCTTGTCGATGGCGAAGCCACACAGCTGTAAGCAGGCCGCCGAGAACGGCAAGACTCGCCACCATCAGCGGGCCCGCCAGACGTTCGAGCGTCGCGAAAACCGGATCATTAAAGCGGAATCGCTCGAGGTACGTGCCCAAGGAACCGATCGGAATCCGCCCGTTCTTGAGGAACGGAGCGTAAAGGAGCCCTGCCACCGCGACGCTCAGGAGAGCATCGCGAATGCGCAGCCGCCGCCAGTAGAGCGGCGCCACCACGATTGGAAGCAACTTCACCGAAACCGCCAGGGCGAAGGCGACCGCAGCCGCAACACGCCAGCCGCGAGCAAGCACCGCGATAGACACTACAAGCAGCAGCACTCCCAGTATGTCGATGTGCCCCCCGCCGGCGACTTCAGTCGCCACTAGCGGATGCCATGCGTAGGCCAGCACCCAATGTTCACTCTTGCCGCTCCTGCGCAATGCGCCCAAAAGCACAAGAATCAGGGCGAGATCACAACCCAGTAGAGCCACCTTGAAGGCAAAGGTCGACTCGTCTATCGAAGTTACCGCCCGAAAAAAAAGTTGTGCGCCGGCCGGGTATGGGCTGGGGACGTCGGGGTTATTCATCTCGCGTGTCTCTCGAGTGTGCAGACCTGCAAGCGCGGGGTCCGCGGGAATGACGGTATACGGATCGTATCCGAGTCGCTGTATCCGCCCATCCCACACATAGCGGTGCAGATCATCCAGCGGACCTGCCGGAATCAGAAAGAACGGTATGCGCCACAGAATCGAGAGCGCAAGACAGATAAAAATTGTGTGCCGCGGTAGTCTTGGCGTCTTTGAAAGCTGGTGGATAGCAGCCAGGTAAGCGATGCCAGCGGCTGCGAGTGGGAGTAGAAACAAGGGTGCGCCATGTCGGCCCCGGTACCGGGCCCAGATGACGAGCGAGAGAAACATCCCAACACCGAGCAAGTAGAGCCGCTGGCTTACCGAGGGCTTCACAGTTCTCCGACAGAAAAACTCAAATCTCCGGCTGCGTCTTTAAATTCGCCTGAACCAGAAATTCGATGAACCCGGCTGCAGGTTCACGGCGGCCTCCTGCGATGGAGCACTGGTTCCCGGCAAACCGAAGAAGGCCCCCACCCGCCACTCACCACAACAATGAGGAGGGCTGTTGCCTGGCCAACAGTCGATCGAGACCCCAGGCTCGGCCTGCGCGTCCGACCGCGAGCGCAAGCGATGCCAGCAACGGGACCAGAAGTTCCCAGATCCACGCTGTGCCCCACTCCGAGAGCCAAAGGCTCGTGAGAAACAGAAATGCGCAGAACGCTACCGGACGGGTGAGCAAGCCAAGCACCAGGAGGACACCGAAGGAAATTTCGGCGATCGCCTGCAGGGGGGCGGCCATCGCAGCATGGCTCGCCATCAGCCCCATGACCCCCTTCCACAAGGCGGGCGAGTGACTGGCCTTAATGTAATAGTTGATCAGGCCGGCGTACCCTGCCGCGGTGTAGACACCCTTCCCGAGATTCTCGAAGAAGACCCAGATGAACATCGCGCCAATCGTCAAGCGAACCAGTGCCAACCCATTCGCCGCGTAGGATTGAACGTCCGCGCCGGTTTCCACATCTCGCAATGAACTTACCTTCGCCGTCGTCATCTTCCCACCTCCCTCACAGGCTCGGCCATCTTACAACCATCACTCCGGTCCGTGCTAGGTGGATGCGCCAACGACGCGAAAGTTACGAACCAGGCGAATGATTGCAGGCAACTCCTTCTTGACCAATGACTTGCCCGGGTCACTTCTTCTCCCCTGCTCACTCTCCTCTGGCGTGGGCGAATCCTCCAGCCGGCACCAGCCCAACCCGTCTCTCCAGTCGCCGACCTGCCGGGCATTTTCCCGTTAATAACCGGTTTGTCTTCCGTGATCCGCGGTCCCTTGGCCGGCATACTTCATGGAAGCTGGGTCTCTCTGGGGGGATGCTCATGACATCTGCTTTTAGCGGTCGTTACCTCTTCGAACGCCCATCGGCGGCATTCAGGCAGATGATTTTCTACTGCGTTTGTCCGAGCGGCCGCCACCGGTCAACACACGGGCGTGGCCCGGATTTTTGGCATCAACCTCGCCGGCTTCATTGCACGGTGGCTGTGGCGAACCCTCTACCTGAATAAACTGCCACGCTGGTGAACCGATGCTATCGGAAAAGACCTGGTACAATTTCACGTTTCGCGCCCCGACGGTTTCGATGAAAGAAGAGGCAGCGAAATGAAACTTCAGCGCTCAACCAACAGCCCACGAGCAAACAAGCCGTAGACCCTTAAAGTCCTGGTTGAGTATATTTGGTTGGGTACATAGGAGAACTTCACCAGAGACCCGAGCTCCGGCCGTTTGGGAATACCCAGAAACATCCAATCCGCCGGCGCGTCTCGAAAACCAGTAGTCCGTCCGACCTCTTAGGCCCGGATTGGCCGGTGGCGCGTAACCTTCGGGGCGACTGGCGAATCACACAAGAGGGGGACCCGTCGGTGCCCCGGAGCAAACCTCATGACGCCCCGGATCGGCCAAAGCAAATTCAGGAGCACAAGCCGGCGCGAACTGTTGAAACTCACACCGGTAATCGCCCTGGGAGCTTTCGCCATTCCCAGGCTTCAGGAGCCGCTGCTCAAGGCAGGGCTCGGGTTCAGCGATTGGGCTTCCAGGCTGTTGTTTCGCTCGGACCATCTCGCCACGACTTTTGCCGAATCACAAGTAACGCCATTTGAGAAGTTCCCCATCAACGACTACGACGTCGACGACCCGGGTGTGGACTTGGATCGCTGGACACTCACCGTAGCCGGGGAAGTTCGGAAGCCAGGTGACTACACTCTCGCGCAGATTCAGGCTCTACCCCGCTACCGGCAGAATACACGGCACGTCTGCGTCGAAGGTTGGGACGTAATCGGGAGGTTCGGCGGCGCGCGGCTTTCCGATTTCCTGAAAGCCATCGGCGCCGACCTGGGCGCGCGTTTTGTCTATGTTGAGTGCGCCGACGACTACTACGAATCGCTGGACATGGCCACGGCCCTTCATCCTCAAACCCTGCTTTGCTACGAAATGTATGATCGGCCGCTGACGCCGGAGCACGGAGCCCCCCTGCGATTGAGCATTCCAACCAAGATTGGCTATAAGCAGGCCAAATACCTCACGAACCTGAAAGTCACAAACGTTCTCGATCGAGTCGGTTACTGGGAAGATCAGGGCTATTCGAAGTTTTCCGGACTCTAGAAAGGAGAGATCCGACATGGTAACGCAGACAGCCGCAATCGAGAACCCCAAGACTGGCGAAGTAACCGAAGCTGTATACGAGCACCCGTTCTTCGTCCGGCTCTGCCACTGGGTGAACACGGTATCTCTGTTCGTAATGGTCGGAAGCGGCCTCGAAATCTTTCGCGCCTTTCCCAGCTTCGGCCCTAAAATCCCTCAGACGGATTTGCTCAACTGGCCGAGGTCGCTTGCCATCGGGGGATGGCTCGGAGGCGCGCTCCAGTGGCACCTCACGTTCATGTGGATCTACATCGGCACCGGTCTTCTTTATCTCGGATATCAGGTTCTAAGCGGAAACTACAAACAGGTCCTGTTCGCTCCAGGCGACATTCCCGGGCTGTGGCCGGTGGTCCGCCATTATTTTTTCTTCGGACCCAAGCCGCCCGTGCAGGAAACCTATAACCCTTTGCAGAAGTACGCCTACACCTCCGTCATCCTCCTGGGCGTGTTATCGGTTGCGACAGGCTTCGCCGTATGGAAGCCGATTCAGCTTTCCTGGCTGACATGGATCATGGGGGGGTTCCATTATGCGCGGCTGTGGCACTTCCTGATCATGTGGGCCATGCTTGCCTTCGTATTCGGTCATCTGGTCATGGTGGTGCTTCACGGCTGGAATAACTTGGTTTCCATGCTGACGGGATGGAAGAAGGACCCGGAATACATTGCGAAGTAGCGGTTGCTTGAGAGCAACTCTGAGTCGTGCGGTGAGGACGAATGGCTGCGGTAGTGGGTTCGCTCGAAAATCCATCGCAACAGGATTACGAACAACGCCTGATCCAGCGGATCCGGGACGGCGAGCTAGAGGCTTATTACCAACTGATCCGCCCTTATGAGCGACGGGTCTATGCCGCGGCATTCGCCATTCTTCGCAACCAGGCCGACGCCGAAGATTGCGCTCAGGAAGCCGTGCTGAAAGCCTTCCAGCACATCCGGCAGTTCCGCGCAGAAGCGAAGTTCAGTACCTGGCTCATTCAAATCGCGGTCAACGAGGCACGTATGCGAAAGAGAAGAGGACGCGCCGAGCTGGTTGAGCCCATCGACAAGGAGAAGAACGAGGAAGGCGGCTACACGCCGCGCGAGTTTGCCGACTGGCGCGAAATTCCTTCCGAGGTTCTGGAACGAAAAGAGGCCCGGGAAAAGCTGGCTGCGGCATTGGGATCGCTCAGTCAGATATACCGGGAAGTTTTTGTGCTGCGCGACATGCAGCAGCTGAGCATTGAGGAGACAGCCCATGTTCTTCAAATCTCGACTGCCTCGGTCAAGACGCGATTGCTTCGGGCGCGTCTGATGCTTCGCGATCTGCTCGCGCCGGGACTCGGGGGCGCATGGAGCAGCAAATTGTCTTTTGCCAAGGGGACAAAGCCATGGTAGTCCGCTGCGAGGATGTGTGGCGAGAAGTCTCAAATTACCTCGACGCCGACGTCGAGCCGGAGCTGCAGGCTGCCATCGAAGAGCATGTGCGCGGGTGCAAGCACTGCACCGCTGTGGTCGAGGGCACGCGCAATGTGATTGAGATCTATGGCGACGACCGCATGGTGGAAGTGCCGCTCGGATTCAGCCGCCGCCTGCACGGCCGGTTGGAGGGCAATGTGGCAGGCGGCAGGAGAAGCTTCTTTGGCTGGATGGTTGCCGCGGCCGCCGCGGTTCTCCTGGCGGGCGGGTTCGAGGCCGCCAGATCCCTGGTCTTCGGCCGCCCCGGCTTGCGTTCGGAACTCGCCCGGCGCTCGCATCATGTGCCTCCGGACATGATGGTAATTGTGGCCGATGACGGAAAGACTTTCCATGTGGCCGGATGTCCGTTTATTCACCATAAGCACAACCTACGAACCCTGCCCGCGAGGGAAGCGGAACGGGAGGGATACGCGCCTTGCGTTCGCTGCATGAAGAAATACCTGGATGTGGCCGTCCTTGCGCGGCCCGATCCCGTCAACGAAGTCGCGGACGCGAAGTGGAGGCTCGAAAGCCCCCGCTTCTGAACGGCGTTTATTCGTCCGGGTGAGATCGAGCAGGTTTCTTGAGCAGTCGACGCTCCCTGCAGCCCCGGCTGCTCAAGAATTCGAAGGGCGCATCGCAGCGATTAGTTTTTCTTGGTGCCGTCGTCGTGCTTCACGTTGTCATCTTTCATGGTGTCTTTTTTCATGCTGTCTTTTTTCGCGTTGTCCTTCTTCATCTTGTCTTTCTTCTTACTCCCCTTCTTGTCGCTCTTCATTTGCGCGTCTTTCATCTGATCGTGTTTCATGTTGTCGTCGCGCTTCATTTGGCCTTGCGACTGGTCCTGCTTCATGTTGTCGGTGGACTGGGCGAGAGCCGCAATCGGAAACGCGAGCAGACACAGCAAAATCGAATTGCCGAGTATCTTTTTCATAGTTCTCTCCGGTTTTTGTTCTGGATCTTTCGAACACAGGCGCTCGAACAGGATTGAGATTCGCCGGTCCCCAAAAAGTTACAGACTGCGGAAGGAAGCCGTCCACCTGATGGTCGATGGGCTAGGAGCGTTCCGCGATGAGTTCGGTCAGTTCCTGGAGCTCACTCTTGTCGAGTGCGACTAGAGGTGGACGAACGGGGCCGGCGCAGCGGCCGACGGCGCACATGCCGGCTTTGACGATGGCAACGGCATAGCCCTTGCGGCGATTTCGAATCCGGATGTAAGGCATGACAAAGTCTCGAAGCTGCGCAAATACTGTCTCGCGGTCGCGAGCGCGCACGGCAGCGTAGAAATCCGTAGCGAATTTGGGAAGGAAGTTGAAGATTGCAGAAGAATACGTCGTTACGCCCAACTCCAAATAAGGCAAAGCGAAGGTCTCCGCAGTAGGAAGGCCGCCGATATAGGTGAGGCGGTCGCCTAGCCGCGAATAGATGCGTGTCATTCGTTCGATGTCGCCGACTCCGTCTTTGAGTCCAATGACATTGGGACAGCGATCGCACAAGCCCTCGAGCGTTGTCTCGTCCATGATCGCATTATCACGGTTGTAGACGATGACACCCAATTTCGTCGATTTGCAGACCGCTTCCGCATGAGCCGCAAGTCCTCTCTCGTCGGGATGGATCAGATAAGGCGGCAAAAGCAGGATGGCATCGGCTCCCGCGTCCTCGGCCGCCTTGGCGAACTGTTTTGCCATCGCCGTGCCGTAGCCGCAACCCGCCACGACGGGAATTCGCCCTGCCGTTTCTGCGACGGCCGCCGCGATGACGTCAGAAAACTCGCTCAGTGTCAGCGAAAAAAATTCACCTGTGCCGCCGGCCGCAAAAAGACCGGATGGCTTGTGCTCAAGCAGCCAGGCGATGTGATCTCGGTACGCTTTTGGATCGAAGTCGAGGTCTTCCGAAAAATGCGTGACTGGAAACGAAAGGAGGCCTTCTCCTATTGTTTTCGCGATCTCGTTCTGATTCCTGCGATTCATATCGGCATTCTCTCTCTACCCAGAGGGGCGGTGGATGCGAATCATGTACTCGTGCAAGCGAGTTCCCGCCCAGGCCTCGGGAAAAACGCATAGACCTTGGTTCGGTTGGATCGCTCCAAAACGTATCCGGCGCTTCTTGAGCGGCCTGCCACCGTCGCGGGACAGGACTGTCATCAGCCCACCGCATAAAGCGACTGAATGAGTCCCCGAATATAGCCGAAGCAAAAGGCAAACGATTGCAGGCCATCCGGATCGTTGTGCGCCAGGGGCACATGATCCGGCATAAGCATATAAGGATAGTTAACTTCCTTGTAGACCCGGATGGCCTTCACGAAATCGATATCCCCCTCATCGGGATAGACCTCCAGAAAATCGTCCCGGTGGCCGCGAATATTCCTGAAATGAACGTTGAATATTTTCTTGCGCGTTCCGAAATAACGAATGACGTCGAAAATTTCCTGTCCGGGATGTGCCAGCATCTCCGAAACCGTTCCCTGGCAGAAGTTGAGGCCGTGGTATTCGCTTTCCTGGATGGAGACGAATTTCTTCAGGCCCTCGACGGTCCCCAGCACCCGGTCAACTCCCTGGTATCCCTCGGGTGGCACGCCGGGATCATGCGGATGACAAGCCATGCGGATCTTATATTCGTTGGCCACAGGGATGACCCGGTCGAGAAAGTAGCTTATGCGTTCCCAGAATCGGTCGGCGTCCACACGCCCGGCTCTGGTCAACGCTTTTTCCGGACGAGCCTCAGACAGTTTCCAGGTGTCGTAGAGAGCATCGCCGCGCCCCGGGGTTCGTCCGGTGCGAAGCACGCCGAGAATACTCATGTTGTATTTGATCGAAGGAATTCCGGCCTGCGCGCAATTACGAATCAATTTCTGCAGAGATTCGATGTCCCGGTCCCGCTCCGGACTTTCGGCCAGCATGACCGCGGGATGCTTTTCCCGGTCAATGTGACTCGACTCCAGAAAGGGAGGGGCGATACAGTCGACGCTGATGCCATGCTTTCCTGCCAGGTCAACCAACCGTTTGAGTTCGTCCACGGTGGCATATAAACGGCCGCCTTCGATCGCCGGATAACCGCAAATATTGCGCACTCCATATCGAGCCTGATACTGCAAATGAGTTTCCGTTGAGGGGCCGCTTTGGTCCCCCAGCTTCATCTGCGCCTGAGCGGGAAGAGATGCGGGCGCTTCCGGCACGCGCCGCCCATAAACCAGCCCGTCGCCGAACCCTGCCGCCCCGATAGCGCTTGAAGCTAAGAACCTTCTACGGTCCATGAAGACCCCCTCGATACGTTTCCTCGAGACCGACTTGGAGTTGCTGCGTCGAACTGGCTCTTCTCCGTGAATTGCATTGCAGCTCGGCTTTGCCTGAGCATTAGATAGCTCTTGCCACCATACGCTTGTAAAGGCCGTGGCGGGCCGAATCGCGTTAGATCCCCTCGCATCCCTCCAGGAATGGTGGCAAGGTATCAGCACTGAAAAGGACACTTCCGAGTGCTTGGGGAATGTCGCCTCGTCTGAGACCCCGCCGACCTGGGCAACTTCCGACTCTAGCGAGTCGCGTAACGGGTGAGTTCGGATCCCGCCAGCAGGAAGGCTCCCACGCCGTAGACATAGCTAGAGGTCGGTCGAAACGCATCCGGTTTCTCGCCGATCGGTTGAATGCTGCCCAGCCGCCCGTCCTCATAGATGTGGGAGATCAATCCCTTCCAGGCCTTCTCGACAACGGGCGCGTATTTCGCACGTGATAGGCAATGGTGGTTTATGCCCCATGCGAGCGCGTACACAACGAGCGCTGACCCGGAGGTTTCAGGCAGCGGGTACGCCGGCTCGTCGAGAAGGCCCGTTCTCCACAATCCGTCCGGTTGCTGCAGCGCCGCGAGACTTGCAGCCATTTCCGCGTATTGCGTCAGATACTTGTCCCTTGCGGGGTAATCAGCAGGCATGTTTTCGAGGACGCGCGCCAGTCCGGCCAATACCCAGCCGTTTCCGCGCAGCCAAAACAACTTTTTCCCATTCGCCTCCTTTCGATCGAGATAATTCGCATCGCGAAAGAAGAGGTGTTCCTGATGGTCATAGAGCTTAGTCGAGGTAATCCACCACTCTCTGTCCATGTAATCCAGATAGGAACGGTCGCCGGTGACGCGTGACAAGCCGCTCCACACCGGAGGCGCCATAAAGAGCGCGTCGCACCACCACCACACTGGCGCAGACGGATCGTCCGGCTGCTGCTTCAAATCGTCGAATTGCTTCCGGGCAGGTTGAATCATCTCCAGAGTCTTGCGCTGTTCAAAAATCCGCAAGTACGCTTGACCGACTGCTTGATCGTCGGCGTGGGTCGTGCGGGTACCGAGACGCCACTCTCTTTGCTGTGCCATTCGGAAAACTGCATCGCGATAGGCGGGAGCTTTCAGAGTATCGGCGGCCGCGAGAATTCCGACATCAAGCACCGCAAAAGTCCAGTCACTGCCGAGGTTTGGAGTGCGAGCCAATTGCCAGTCCGCAACCTTTCTCATTGCATGCTCGATGTCGCGCCGACGGAGAACAGGCGAAACATCGTGAGCCAGCGGCAGCGTCGTTTCAGGCGAGTCCCCAACCAACGAACTGGGCCCCGTGGCCGAGGCAACCTGGCCTTGACTCTGAGCAACAGCTGAAATGCATACCACCACGATGCAGGTCAACTCGCAGATCAGGAACGCGCCCATCCTCATATTGAATCCATAGATTGAATCCATGCTAATGCGAGTTCGACACGACACCTCAACACTCATCCCCCCGTTCACCCACACGTCAAACCCAGGTTGCAGGGCCAGGCCGCCGACTCGCAAGAGTGCGCACAGGTACACTCAAGATGCAGAATGCCCGCCGATCCCCGGGTTGCGCATTTCTTCCCAGATGCGCTATTTTCTTTGCGTCGCAAATTATACAGAAGGTCGGGGACTTTAGTCCTGTCTTAAAGCGCACAGAGCGTCAACCGGCGATGCCGCAGCGTTCGAGTCGGTTCGCCAGTACGGTCCGGGAGGCCGGGAGACCGAAGGCCAAGACGAAATAGCAAGAAGGACTTGCCATGAAACGGAAAGGTCTCTTCTATCGGCTTTTACCGTGGCCTCTTGCCTCCCATTCCAGTGTTCGGGAAACCGGGATAGGGTGACACGCTCTTGTCGTGTGAACGACCGAGGCGAGTACGAGATAGCTTTGAGTCCGGGCTTCTATGATCTTAGGTGTCCGATGCAGGTGAGTATCGCCGTGCAGCGAATCGACACTCGATGGCACGGTTGAGCACACGTTTAAACCAGGTCCTGACTAAGGAGACCTAATACCTGACTGTTAGCCGTTGGTTTGGCCAGGCAGGCGATCATTCGAACTGAGCGCAGTCTCGACTGTTGCGCGGTGTTGGAAGGCTCCCGCTCGCTGTGCGGCAACAAAGACGGCTGGCAACTCTTTGCGCGGCGCCGGCGGCCTTCGAGCTGAAATTAAGATACTGTTTCATCGCAACCAGCCAAAACGACTCCATATCACGCCGGGCACTTCGCACCGACGAATAAGTGATCGACGCGGGCAGGAAGCGCTGCATCCCGACAGATGATAGTCACATATTCCGGGGTATGGGTTCCCCGGTGTGTCCTCCAGAAAGCAAAACCACCGTTGGTTCACCTGAATTTGAAAATATTTGACAGGGATCTGTTCTCAGGGTAGAGTTCCGGGGCAAGCGCCATTTAGTCCAACATTCAAACAAATACGCTGGTGCGCATGCACCTTCGGTCGGAGGCCGTCCGTGGCTAAAGCTCCTGGGTTGCACATCGGGATTTTGATTCTTCTCGTTCTGCTGGTGTTCGTTTCGTTTGTAAATGCGCAAGGGGGCGGCAACGTTGCGATCACGGGCACGGTCACAGATTCCACAGGATCCGTGATCGCCGGCGCAAATGTGAAAGTGACGCAAAAAAGCACGTCCGTCATTCGCAACGACACGACGAACGACGCCGGGCAGTTCAACATCCAGTCGCTTCCTCCCACCACCTACACAGTGAGTGTGGAAGCAAGGGGCTTCAAGCGATACGTGCAGGATGTGGTATTGCTTGCCGACCAGATCAGAAACATGGACATTCACCTGCAGATCGGTCAGACCAGTGAAGAGGTCACCGTAGAGTCCTCCGCGGTGCAGGTCAACACGGTGAGCCAAGAGCTCAGCCAGGTCATTGAGAGCTCGCGCGTGAGCGACCTCCCTCTGAACGGCAGAAATGCCGCCGATCTGACGCTGCTGGTGCCCGGCGCTGTGACCGCAGTCGCGAACAACTCCGGCACGCTGCAGGGGGACACGAAGCAGGTTCCCGGCGCCGAGGCAATCGCAGTGAACGGTGCACGGCCCGACCAGATCGGCTACAACCTGGATGGGGCTAACAACGAAGATCTGATGAGCAACACGAACGATCCATTTCCGTTCCCGGACTCGTTACAGGAGTTTAGCGTCCAGACCAACAGCTTCGACGCGCAGTATGGCAACAACGCCGGCGCGGTCGTAAACGTCGTGACCAAGTCGGGCACGAACCAGTGGCATGGCGACGTGTTTGAATTTATTCGCAACGGCGCCTTCAATGCGCGCAACTATTTCGCCGACAAGGTGGATCCGCTCAAGAGAAACCAGTTCGGGGGCACAGTGGGCGGTCCGATTCACAAGGACACCAGTTTCATCTTCTTCGGATGGCAGAAAACGATCATTCGCAGCGTCAACAATGCCACCAACGCAATCGTTCCCACGGTGGACAACATGAACGGGAACTTCTCACTTACGAACCCGACCACAACCATCATAAATCCACTCACACACGTTCCCTACGCAAGCAACGCCTCGATCGGCCCCATCGACCCGGTGGCGCTCAATATGTCCAAGCTGCTGCCCCTGCCTCCGGCAGGGTCCACCAGCGGGGCGGTGACATTCGGCACGCCGGTCCAGCAGAATTTTGACGAGTACATTGCGCGGTTCGACCAGGTCTTCCGCGGCCAGGACCGGCTGTTTGCCCGCTTTTACCTCAACACGTACAAACATGCCCCAACCTATGACGGGAAGGACCTGCTGACGGTAGGGCCGGGCTCAACGGTGCGGACCGAGAATTGGGCAGTTGGATACAACTGGATTATTTCGCCGCGGCTGGTAAATACCAGCACTGTCGATTTCGTGCGCGCGGACTCCGACCGCGGACAGCAAGGCGGCCCGGGAGGCACGGTCCCTGACATGAGTAACTTCGGCTCAAAGATCTACCAATTGCCCAAGGCGCAGAGCGGCATCCGGAACTTCGTCGTCTCCGGTGATTTTACCCTCGGTAACTTCACCGACGCCAAGTTCATCCGTAATACCTACGACCTTCGCGATGTGCTGAACTGGACCCGTGGCAAGCATGACTTTAGTTTCGGGGTCGACGTGGAATTGGACCAGTCGAACATCCGGAATACTGATTTCGAGAATGGCAACTTCAACTTTACCAATGACGTAACAGGTCTGGCTATGGCGAGCTTTGTACTGGGGTATCAACACACCTTCAGCCAGACCTCGGGCGACTTCACCGATTCGCGCGAGAACCCCATTGGCCTCTTCGTCAATGACAAGTGGAAAATAGCGCCGCGGCTCACGCTGGACTATGGACTGCGCTGGGAACCTCAGCAGGTCATGAAAGAAATCGATGGCCGCATCGAGCAGTTCCGCCCGGATGCTTGGGCTGCCGGCGTTCACTCGCAAATCGTTCCCACAGCGCCCGCCGGCCTTTTCTTTGTCGGCGACAAATACAATGGGATCACCGTACCCGCTCGCGGGCAAACCGGCGACTTCAACAACTTCGCTCCTCGTGCCGGTCTTGTCTGGGATCCTACCGGTTCGGGGAAGATGTCGCTTCGGGCTGGGGGCGGTGTGTTTTATTACTCGAGACTGCCCGGGCTGTTCCTCAACGACGCGGCGATTTCGCCGCCCTTCAGCCTGCGCATTGACCTGAACGACTCAACCACCGGCGCGTCGCAGATTGGTCCGCTTTCGGACCCCTTGGGGGCCTACCCGACCTTCACGAACGGCTTCCCGCAGCGCTTTACGCTCAAGACCGTTCCCAGTGGCGCGACCTTCGTGACGAACCCGACCATCTACGGTCTCCAGCCGGGCGTGAAGTGGGTCACGCCCGAAATCTACGATTGGAACGTGACCTTCGAACGACAGCTTCGCGCCGATACGGTTATTCACACCTCTTACGTGGGCACGCGCGGAACCCATCTCCGTCAGGATGTGAATTTGAACCCCGGCGTGTACATCCCTGGCAGCACTCTGTCGCTGCAAGACCGTCGGCCCTATCAGCCTTTTGGCGTCATCTATCAGAATCGCAACACCGGTGCGAGCGGTTATAACGCTCTCCAGGTCGATCTTGAGAAACGGCCGGCCTCAAGCGGAAACGGCATCCTGAACCAGATCACTCTGCTTGCCAGTTACACGTACGCCCATGCGAACGACTACGGTCTCGCCGAAAATGGCGGAATCACCGATATCGGATCGAGCATCGGCTCTGGCATGTCCATCTACGATCCGAGGCAGCATGACTTCGAGACCGGACCGTCAACTTACGACCGCAGACACCACATCGTGGCTTCGTACGTGTGGAACCTGCCGAAGCTCAGCGGCTCCAATGCGCTGGTCCGCCACCTTGTTGGCGGATGGCAATGGACCGGTATCTATAGCTTTACCTCCGGCGACCCGCTGACTATCCTGGCTGGAACCGACCAATCCCAGACGGGCAACAATCTTGATCGCGCGGATTACATCGGCCCTGCAAACCAGTTGGGCAACTTGGCACCGTCGAACGAGCGCGGCGGGTGTTCTGGAGTAACACACTGCGTGCCTTGGCTTAACACCACCCTTTTCGCAGCACCCGCGCCAGGAAATTATGGAAACGTCGGCAAAGGCACCTGGCGCGGCCCGAATCTCTGGGATGTGGACACGGGACTCATCAAGAACTTTTTCCCGTTCACGTCAAGGGAGAATATCAGTTTCCAGTTCCGCGGCGAGTTGTTCAACGTCCTTAACCACCCACAATGGTCCGATCCGAACGTGACCTTCGCCAACAGCGCGTTTGGCAGCACTCGCTCGACAATCGGGACAGCCACGGGCAACGTGGCCACAACCGCGGATTCCCGCATCATCCAGCTGGCGCTGAAGATGATCTTCTGAGCTGGAGAAGTGGATCAGTTGCGGAGGACAGAAAAGAATCCGGGAAATCATCGGTATGACTCTTTGCGGCGCACCTGAGTTATCCAATGCGTAAGATGCCAAGCCAATAGAACCGGGCCGGAAGGCGGCAAGCATCAGGGGACTTGAGAGCAGCAAACTGCGATACGGACGGGGCCTCGATTACCAACTGATTTCTGCGGGATGACGGTTCCCGCCCCCGAACATAAGCGTACGCCGACGGCCGTCTGGACAGCACGTAAATGGGAATCCATTCTCGTAGCGGACATTTTCGACAAGTGTCCACTTGGAGCCAGAGATGGACACTTCCCAGCAAGCAACAGTCAATTCCCCAGAGACAAGGGGAGTTCGGAGGCGCTGCATCGACAGAGGCGGAGTATTGCCGAGAAGCGGCGAATCGAGGAGACGCTGGTTCCTGGGGCATCGGTTGGCGCGAATGGCGCAGGAGGCGTTGCTACGAGTCGGGGCGTTACTCGAAATCGAGGAACAGATTCGCGCGCGGCAAGGCCGCCGGAGGAGCGCCGCGCCAGGCGGCAGGCACAATCGAAGCCTTCGTTAGCCGAAGGATGCCGTGCACTGCTGCATTCTGTCCTGCCCGCTCGCAACGAGTACCCGCCACAAAACATCTTCCAGACTCTCTGGAGACCCTGCTCGGGGCTGCTCGCCTTCAACCCCAATGGCGGCTAACCCTTGCCTTGGGAGAAACTGCTTTGTAGGAGCGCCGATTTGCCAGAGCGAACCCGCGAAGAGTCTGCACAGCAAGTATGCCAGCCGCAACCGCGTGTGAAGGAAGCAAATAGCTCCCGACCTAATGCCTCAAGTGGTTGCGACGATCAAGATTTGTCTTGACGCTTCTCTAACTTCTTTCGATAAATGCCTATCGTTGTTACCTTCCTGCCCGAGCGATCTTTAGAGGTTGTGATAATCGTCATCCGCAGCCCGTCGCCGGAAACCACTCGCCGGCTGGTGGCGACCACTTGAAATCCCCTCATGTATGAGGCCACAACCGTGCGAGAGTCGATTCGCTTGAGTGACACGGGCAAAAGGAACCCGCGACCGCCAAGCACAGGCACCTGCCTGCTGTTGTATTCGGCCGTGTACTCAGCACGGTCAGTACCTCCATTCTTGTAAGTCGTAAACGAACGATACCGGATCCCGTTCGCAGCCGGATCCATTTGAATAACCATTTGCTTCGGGCAGGTTCCGGGCAGATACGTCGAGTGTTGCGGGTCGAGCACCCATTCTCCGACGAAGGGATCACCCGAAGCGCTTGCCGTAGTGAGCAGTGCAGTGATAGCGATCAAAACCCAAATCGTATTTCTCATTGCGTTTTCGAGTGGGGCCTCCGAAGAGGCCCCGATCCACTCTGTTACATATTTTACAACGATCTCAGGAAATCAAGGATAGCCTGCTGATTGGGCTGCGATAGGTTGTTGAACCGCGTTACTACGGCGTTCGCTTCTGACGCTCCGTAGCTTTGCGAGTGCGAATCTTTGGCCGGATTGTCGCCGCCATTAGAACCGGCCGCGGAGAAGTGGTCTTGAATCGCCACCATCAGATCACTGGTGCGTCCGTCATGGAGGAAGAACAACCGATGCCCGATGCCCCAGAGGGGTGTGGTGCGAAATTCATCGGGACCGGCATTTCCTTGAACGACGTTGTCCGCAAGGGTCGCCCCCATGTGGTGCACCAAGAGATCCGAGTAGAGGTTGACGGCTTTGTTGCGCAGCGCGATCGTGTGTGGGCCGATCTCCTCGAGCGGCGTAGTTGGATTCGGCGTTCCGCGGGTTGTAAACGACGGGTTGTGGCACATCGCACACCCCACCTGGCTGAACAGTTGCTGGCCATGTTGCGCGCTGGCCGAGAAAGGCGCTGGCTGGGGAGCATCCAGGAAGCGCATAAACTCGGTGAACATAATCCATGCGGGAAAGATTTTGAGGGGGTTGTCAAACAGACCAGGTGCATTGCGCGGGATGTCGAACGGCTCATAACTTTCATTGCAGCTGGCGACTTCACTGCGTCCGATCGGAAATTCATCGTTACTTATTCCCATCTCGACGTTGTATGCTTCGCCGGCAAAAATCGTGATCGAGCCATTCTGCGCCTTCCATCCGAAGCGGCTGATCGTGCCATTATTAGGGACGATGTTCGGATGTCCGCCGATACCAAGCGCCAGTTTTGCTGCGTGATTCGAATTCATGTTGGCGACAATGGAATTATCGGAAATGCTCTCGATCAACCCAAGTCCGAACAGCTGAAGCGGAATACGGAAAGCGATGTTCTGCGCGCTAACTGCGCCCGCGAAATCTGGTTGCTGCAGAGCGCAGGTTGGGGTGTCCGACCGTCCCTGAAGCGTAAACAGACTGTGCACCCCACCATCGCGAGTGCCGTCCGAGTTGAACTTAAAGCGGACTTCGCGCATCGGTCCGTCCGGCGCTTCGAAATTCGGGACAGTGTTGGTTCCACCCAAGCGGTGCGCAATCTGTTGCGCCGGATTCAGCGGCGGTGAGCTGCCGCCGACCTGAGGCTGCATATGACAGTTGATGCAAACGTCAGAATTAAATACCGGACTCATCCCGGCCGAGTTCACCAGGGCTGTTGGTTCAAAGGGATTATCAGGGAGTGGATCAATGGGAGGCACATTCTGCGGCTGCCCGCTGCAGGTATCGCACGAGCCTTCGAGTTCCGACACTCGAAGCAGACTTTCGTTGAACAGCGCCGTCTCGTTGTCATCAAGCCCCGCCACCGGACTGGGAATCAGCGATTGAGGATTCGGCCGCGGACCGGGATCGTGTGCTTTAGGCGGGCCGTTCTGGCCGAACGCGTTCGTTGCCATCGCAAGGGCCACGATCCCTATTTTTAGATGCAAAAATCCCAACTGCTCTCTGCTCATGTGGTTCTCCTGTGAAGTGAGTTCTAGCGTCCCGGAGCGAGTTATGTCTTCGTGTAAGCACACAACACCCTCCAGTTGAAGACGAGCGGCGCAACACTTATTCACTTTCGGGGAGCTGCTCCCCGTCTATTCACAACCCTAAAACGGCGCGTGTCAGAATCCCTGTAGAAGCGGGCTAAAGCAGTTGCAGTGGCGACTATAGTGGCCGCATGCTCCTTTCAGCAACGAGTGGAGTAACTTGCGGAAGCTAAAAGGATCGAAGTGCGCACATTAATTAGTTGCGAAGCGTAATCGACTTCTTTTCCGACTGTCAAGGGCTACAAGTCTGTCTTAGTAGTACACCCTTGGGTACGCTCAGGCGGTTCTCCCTAAAGTGTCGATTTGCTCAGTTGTAGCCTAGTACACGAATTTTTGATGTAGCGGCGCACAACTCTCGCCAGTTGGTCGGCGATGACGCAACAGTGATTCATTTTTGGAGACCCGAGACCTGCTCTACCTCTATTTTATTCACAAACGCGAAAGTGCCCGGGGTTACAGCTGCAGCGGTCGTTGCCAAAGCGTTCTATTCCGCCTAGAGTGTCACAACGCGGCGAAGCCGGAGAACCCAACGGGCGCAGATGCGTTAGCGTTCCGAAGAATGTACTTGAATCCTTTTGCGAGTGTCAAGAGACGGAAGGCCATTCCTTTGTCGAACCCCAGTAAAAATACCTTAACCTGCACGTGCACCGGGCCGGCCCGCTCCAACTGGTAAGACTCGGTGCGAGCCTGGCCGGTTTGTCCGGCGATGGCCACATTGATTCCATCGTATTCCAGGATCGTTCGCGACCATGCCACGAGAGAAACAGGAGCCGGCAAAATCGCTGTGATGCGCTGTCCCCGCAGTGGGTGCAGATCTTGTCCGCCAATACCCAAGTGGCATCGTGGTGTCCGATTTCGCCTTTGAGAATGAGCGAACGAGGCGACGTCGTGGGTCTAATAGTTCGCGTTTAGCCGCGCCCCGGCAATGTAAGCGACAGGTAAGTATGGTCGCGCGTACTTCCGAGTACGGACACTCGAGGAACGAATGGGCCCGAGGAACTTCGAATTGAAAACATCGATGTGGTATCCAATGGCCGATGGCGGCATTCTTGTTTGCGATGTCCCGCCGGTTATGAAAGTCCCCAGCCGAGTGGAATAAATTCCGGAGACTGGCGATCCATGCAGGGTTGGCGGTGCTGGCGAACGACCACACACGTGGAAGCGCTTGCGCCCCTTATCCCGGCTGATACCGGGATGGCGGTAAAACACCAAACTGGAGAGACTACCCATGAAGAAATCGAATCTGCTCCACAAAGCTTCAGGCGGCTTGATCGAACACGACCATAACCACGACGGAATCGACCGCCGCGGATTTCTGAAATGCATGGCCTGGGCCGG
>Ga0123356_10000585_pt1 | contig 40446 bp, 28 predicted proteins | sample TergutEmb28metaG_2_FD_92546 | JGI IMG/M metagenome (GOLD analysis project Ga0123356, IMG submission 92546) | Embiratermes neotenicus P3 segment gut microbial communities from Petit-Saut dam, French Guiana - Emb289 P3 | ecosystem: Host-associated > Arthropoda: Insects > Digestive system > Gut ...
ACGGCGGCCACAGCGGCAGAGACACGCCCGGACCCATCCCGAACCCGGAAGCTAAGCCTGCCAGCGCCGATGGTACTGCACCCGACAGGGCGTGGGAGAGTAGGACACCGCCGAACACCATTCTGAAGGCCCCCACCACCGGTGGGGGCCTTCAGCCATCCCAAGACGTTCTTTCTGGAACAGGACCCTTCATACAGGTAGGGCCCCGCTGTCTGGCGGGGCCCTACCTGTAGGCGCGGGAGAGGGAGTCAGCCCTTCTTCTTGGCTGTGCTCTTCTTCGGGGCTGCCTCGGTGGAGGCGGGGTCGCTCTCGGAGATGAGGATGATGCCACCTAGCGGGGGGACACGGACCGAGGCGGAGAACGGGCGCCCGTAGTACGGGACCTCCTCGGCGACGATCTCTCCGAGGTTGCCGACACCAGAGCCGCCGTACAGCGGAGAATCGGTGTTGATCGCCTCGCGCCACCTGCCACCGTGCGGCAGGGGGAGGCGGTACTCCTCGTGCGGGACGCCGGCGAAGTTCACCACGACGGCCACGGTCGGCGCGTCAGGGGCACGGCGCAGGTAGGCCAGCAGGTTGCGGTCCGCCGCGTCGGAGTCCAACCACTCGAACCCGTCGGGGGTGTGGTCGCGCTGCCACAGAGCCGGGGTCTCCTTGTACACCCGGTTCAGCTCGCGCACACAGTCGCGCACGCCCTGGTGGCCCGGGTCGTCGAGCGTGAACCAGTCGAGCTCGTGCCGCTCGGTCCACTCCCCGCCCTGGGCGTACTCCGACCCCATGAAGATCAGCTTCTTGCCCGGGTGGGTCCACTGGTACAGGTACAGCGCGCGGCAGCCGGCCAGCCGCTGCCAGTGGTCGCCAGGCATGCGACCGTAGATGGACCCCTTGCCGTGCACCACCTCGTCGTGAGACAGCGGCAGGACGTACTGCTCGGAGAACGCGTACACCATCGAGAACGTGATCTCGTTGTGGTGGTAGCGGCGGTTGATCGGGGCCTCCTGCAGGTAGCGCAGGGTGTCGTTCATCCAGCCCATGTTCCACTTCAGCCCGAAGCCCAGGCCGTCGGCGTCCGTCGGCTTGGTGACACCCGGCCAGGCGGTGGACTCCTCGGCGATCATGACGATGCCAGGGGTGCGCCTGTAGGCCGTCGCGTTGGCCTCCTGGACGAACGAGATCGCCTCGAGGTTCTCCCGGCCACCGAACTGGTTCGGGCGCCACTGGCCGTACTCGCGCGAGTAGTCCAGGTACAGCATCGAGGCGACGGCGTCGACGCGCAGGCCGTCGACGTGGAACTCCTCGAGCCAGAACGTCGCGTTGGCGACCAGGAAGTTGCGCACCTCGTTCCGGCCGTAGTTGAACACGTAGGTGCCCCAGTCCTGGTGCTCGCCGCGCAGCGGGTCCGGGTCCTCGTACAGCGCTGTGCCGTCGAAACGGCCCAGGGCCCAGTCGTCCTTCGGGAAGTGGGCTGGCACCCAGTCGACGATGACGCCGATGCCGGCCTTGTGCAGCGAGTCGACCAGGAAGCGGAAGTCGTCAGGCCCCCCGAAGCGCGCGGTCGGTGCGTAGTAGGACGAGACCTGGTAGCCCCACGAGCCCCCGAAGGGGTGCTCGGCGACCGGCATGAGCTCGACGTGCGTGAAACCCATGTCGACGACGTACTCGGTGAGCTCGGTCGCCAGGTCGCGGTATGAGCGTCCCCAGCGCCACGAGCCCAGGTGCACCTCGTAGATCGACATGGCCGAGTGGTAGGGGTCGCCCTTCGCCCGGGCGGCTATCCAGCGGTCGTCGCTCCAGGAGAAGCTCTCCTCGACGACCTTCGAGGCGGTCGCCGGCGGGACCTCTGTGGCGCGGGCCATCGGGTCGGCCTTCTGCCGCCAGCTGCCGTCGGCGGCGATGATCTCGTACTTGTAGACGGTGCCCGGGCCCAGGTCGGGCACGAACACCTCCCAGACGCCCGAGGAGCCCAGCGAGCGCATGGCGTGGGTGCGGCCCTGCCAGAAGTTGAAGTCGCCCACCACCCGCACCGCGCGCGCCGTCGGCGCCCACACGGCGAACGCCGTGCCGGTGACCTCGCCCATCGGGCCGGAGAAACGCTTGACGTTGGAGCCGAGCACGGTCCACAGCCGCTCGTGACGGCCCTCCCCGATGAGGTGCAGGTCTAGCTCGCCGAGCGTCGGCAGGAAGCGGTACGGGTCGTCCGAGGTCGTGGTCTCGCCCTCGTAGGTGACCTCGAGCCGGTAGTCGGGGATCTCGGTGCCCGGCAGGACGGCGACCCACACGCCCTCGAGCTCGTGGACCGCCTCCGTGCGTCCGTCCTCGGTGACGACGGCGACCGCGTCGGCACCAGGCCGGACCACCCGCACGGTCACCCCGCCCTCGCCCGGGTGAGCACCGAGGACGGAGTGCGGGTCGTAGTACGTGCCGTGCCCGACGGATCGTAAGACGTCGTCAGGCACGGGGAGCGGGTGTGGCGTGGTCATGCTCCAAGCCAACCATCGAATGAGCCGCGACGCAGGGTCGTGAGGTCCCGTGTCGCACTGACGACCAGGGTCTAGGCCAGCAGGCGGTCGAGGCCGTGCAGGGGGATGGAGACCCAGTCAGGGCGGTTGCGGGACTCGTAGACCACCTCGTAGATCACCTTGTCCAGCTCCAGGGCCGCCAGCACCTGTGCGTGCTGCGACGCGTCGCCCAGGCACGTGCCGAGGAAGGCGGAGCGGCACGACTCGACCCAGCCGTCCGCGGCCTCGCCGGTCAGGCCGCCCACCGCGGCCGCGTAGTCGAAGCTGCGCAGCACCCCGGCGACGTCCCGCAGGGCGAGATCTGGGCGGGTACGCGTCTCGACGGGGGCCAGCGGTTCGCCCTCGAAGTCCGTGACGAACCAGCGTCCGTGAGAACGGAGCACCTGGCCGAGGTGCAGGTCGCCGTGGACGCGCTGCCGTGGAGGAAGATCAGCGTGCTGCTCGAGCGCTCGGGCCTTGGCCTCGATCTCGTCGACCCGCTCGGCGAGGGTCGGCACGAAGGGCACGGCCCAGGCGAGACGCTCCCGCAGGGCGGCCGCGACCTGGGCCGCCCCTTGGTGCTCGTAGGTGCCGTAGGCCGTCACCAGGGCCCGGTGCATGCTCGCCACCACCGAGCCCAGGTCGGTGGCCAGGTCGGTGAACGAGGCTCCGCGTCGTGCGTGGTCGCAGGCCAGCTCGAACCCGTCGGCCGCGTCGGGGACGAACGTGGCCATCGCGGCCAGGTGGCCCGGGGCCTCCGCCCCTGGCCAGGTCGCCCGCAGCCATCCGAGCGGGGCCGGGACGGCGTCCCAGCCCGCCTCGACCAGGTGCCGGGGCACGTCGACGTCAGGGTTGTCCCCCGAGGTCAGCGAGCGCAGCACCTTGAGCACCGCCACCGGCCCGTCCGCGCCGGCCAGGACGACGGAGGTGTTCGACTGCTCGCCTGTGAGCACGCGAGAGGCGAGAGGGTCGATCTGGGCTCGCACGCTCGCCTCGGTGACCGGGCCCTCAGCGGCTGCCAGCCACGCCGCGACGAACGACGGCGCGCCGACGCCGTCGTGCACCGCCAGCCCGCTGCGCCAGGCGAGCGCCTCCGACGGCGGCTGCTCGGCATGGACGAGCAGCAGCGGGACCTGGAGCACGGTCCGGACGGCAGGGGCCTCCACCGCGACCAGCAGCACCCGCACCCGGGGCTCGCCGGAGCCCGCCGTCGCTGACGGGGAGGGCAGCGTCAGGTCGATCCCGCCCAGAGGCGTGCACGTGACCTCGGACCCCTTGACCGGGAACCAGCGCTGGGTGCGCAGCCACGGGTCCAGGGTGTCGACGAGCCACGGGTCCAGCGCGGCGTCGAGCGTCGCCACCAACGTCGCGGCTCCCCCCACCGGTCTCACAGCCTCACCGCCGGCCTCACGGCTCGACCACCAGCCAGAAGAACTCCCGAGAGCCCAGGGTGAACGTCACCTGCCGGTCGGCGTCGACGGTCGCCAGGACAGCACCGCCGAAGGCGTCGCGCAGCTCCCGGCCGGCCGGCGAGAGCAGCTCGGGCAGGGTCAGCGTCGCCGAGCGGGCGGTGGCGGCCAGGTTCGCGCAGACGAGGATCGTCTCGGTGGCGTTCTTGCGCAGGAAGGCCAGGACGGCCTCGTTGTCGCACTCGACGGTCTCGAAGTCGCCGTCACCGAGGCTCGGGTGAGCGCGACGGACCGTGAGCATCCCGTGCACCCAGTGCAGCAACGACGCGGGCTGGGCCAGCTGCGCCTCGACGTTGACGTGCCCGTAGTGGTGCACCAGCGACTGCACCAGGGGCAGGTAGAGCTTGCCCGGGTCTGCGGTGGAGAACCCTGCGTTGCGGTCCGGGGTCCACTGCATCGGGGTGCGCACCGCGTCGCGGTCGTTCAGCCAGATGTTGTCGCCCATCCCGATCTCGTCGCCGTAGTACAGGCACGGTGAGCCGGGCAGGGACAGCAGCAGCGCGTGGGCGAGCTCGATCTCCTTGCGGTTGTTGTCCAGCAGCGGCGCCAGCCTGCGTCGGATGCCCACGTTGGCGCGCATCCGGGAGTCGGTCGCGTACTTGCCGTACATGTACGCGCGCTCCTCGGTGGAGACCATCTCGAGGGTGAGCTCGTCGTGGTTGCGCAAGAACGTCGACCACTGCCCGCCGGCCGGGATCGGCGGGGTGCTGGCGAGGATGTCGACGATCGCCTTGGCCCGCTGGTCGCGCAGCGCGTAGAAGATGCGCGGCATCACCGGGAAGTGGAAGCACATGTGGCACTCAGGGTCGGTGTCGGTGCCGAAGTAGTGCACGACGTCCTCAGGCCACTGGTTGGCCTCCGCCAGCAGGATGCGGCCCGGGTACTCGTCGTCGATCATGCGGCGCATCGTCCGCAAGAACGCGTGCGTCGCGGGCAGGTTCTCGCAGTTGGTGCCCTCCTCCTCGAACAGGTAGGGCACCGCGTCGAGACGGAACCCGTCCACGCCGAGGTTCAGCCAGAACCGTGCCACGTCCATCATCGCGTGACGGACCTTCGGGTTCTCGTAGTTCAGGTCGGGCTGATGACTGAAGAACCGGTGCCAGAAGTACTGGCGGCGCACCGGGTCGAAGGTCCAGTTCGACGTCTCGGTGTCGACGAAGATGATCCGGGCGTCGGAGTAGCGGGTGTTGTCGTCGCTCCACACGTAGAAGTCGCCGTAGGGGCCGTCTGGGTCCGAGCGAGACGACTGGAACCACGGGTGGGCGTCGGAGGTGTGGTTCATCACCAGGTCGGTGATGACCCGGATGCCGCGCCGGTGCGCCTGCTCGATCAGCGCCGCGAAGTCCGACAGCCGTCCGTACTGCGACGCCACCGCGGTGAAGTCGGAGATGTCGTAGCCCCCGTCGCGCATCGGGGAGGTGTAGAACGGGGGCAGCCACAGGCAGTCGATGCCCAGCCACTGCAGATAGTCCAGCCGGGCGATCAGACCGCGCAGGTCGCCGACCCCGTCGCGGTCGGAGTCGGAGAAGCAGCGCAGCATGACCTCGTAGAACACCGCCCTGCGGAACCACTGGGGGTCGTCGGACAGGCCCCCGTGAGCGACGGGGTCTACCTGAGGCTGAGGAGGGCGGGGGAGCGCGGTCATCCCCAGCGCAGGGGTCTTCGGCGGCGGCTGGACGGCGCGGACCGGTGCGGCCGCCCAGCGATATCTGCCAGGAGCATGGGTCACGACGGGCTCACCGTCATGATGTGAGCACAGCTGCGTTCCGGTGCGAGCTGGACGAAGGAGTCCGCCCGCCAGGTGTAGGACTGCCCGGTGAGCTGGTCGACGACCTTCAGAGGCTCGTCCACCGGCAGGCCGAGCGCGGCCAGGTCCAGGTGGATCCAGCCCTCCTGGGCGTGCCACGGGTCGATGTTCACCACGGTGATGACCACGTCGCGGCGGCCCGTCGGGGAGTGCTCGGGCGCCAGGTGCCGGGAGAAGCACACCATCTGCTCGTTGTCGCACGGGTGGATGCGGACGTTGCGCAGCTGGCGCAGCGCCGGGTGGGCGTCGCGGATCTCGTTGAGCCGTCCCAGCAGCAGGGCGATGCCCCGCCCGTCGCCCGCCGACCAGTCTCGGGGCCGGAACTCGTACTTCTCGTTGTCGATCTGCTCCTCGACCCCCGGCCTGGCGATGTTCTCGACCAGCTCGTACCCGGAGTAGATGCCCCAGGTCGGTGCGCCGAGCGCGGCGAGCACAGCCCGGATCGCGAAGCCGGCCACCCCTCCGGTCTGCATGTAGGGGGTCAAGATGTCGTGGGTCGTCGGCCAGAAGCTCGGCCGCATCCAGGCGCCCTGCTCGCCACCCACGGTGGCCAGATACTCCTCGAGCTCGGCCTTGGTGTTGCGCCAGGCGAAGTAGGTGTACGACTGGTGGAACCCGCACTTGGCCAGCGTCAGCATCATCGCCGGCTTGGTGAACGCCTCGGACAGGAACAGCACGTCCGGGTGCTCAGCGCGGATGTCGGCCAGCAGCGACTGCCAGAACGGCAGCGGCTTGGTGTGCGGGTTGTCCACCCGGAAGGCCGTCACGCCGTGGTCGATCCACACCTGGATCACCCGGCGGATCTCGGCCTGGAGGCCCTTGGGGTCGGCGTCGAAGTACAGCGGGTAGATGTCCTGGTACTTCTTCGGCGGGTTCTCCGCATACGCGATGGTCCCGTCGGCGCGGTGCGCGAACCACTCCGGGTGCTCGGTGACCCACGGGTGGTCGGGCGAGCACTGGAGAGCCAGGTCGAGCGCGACCTCGAGACCGTTCGCACGGGCCACGGACACGAAGGCGTCGAAGTCCTCGAACGTGCCGAGCGTCGGCTCGATCGCGTCGTGGCCGCCGTCCGGCGAGCCGATCGCGTACGGCGAGCCCGGGTCGCCGGGCAGCGCCTCGAGCGAGCCGTTGCGACCCTTGCGGAACGTCGTGCCGATCGGGTGGATCGGAGTCAGGTACACCACGTCGAAGCCCATGGCCGCGATCCGGGGGATCTCCGACGCGGCGGTGCGCAGCGTGCCCGAGACCCACTGGCCCGTCGCCCTGTCGTACCACGCCCCGGCTGAGCGGGGGAACATCTCGTACCACGCCCCGGCCACGGCGAGCGGGCGGTCCACCTGCAACGGGTAGTCGGGGGAGACCGTCAGCAGGTCACGCACCGGGAAGCGTGCGAACGCGTCGTGCACCTGCGGCGACAGCACCGCCCGCAGCCGCTCGACAGGAACGGTCTCGGCGTCGGCCAGGGTGTCGGCCGCCGCCCGCAGCAGCGTGCGGGCCGCACGGTCGGGCTCCTGGGTGCCGCGACGGTTCGCAGCCCTGGCCAGCAGCCGGGCTCCCTCGGCCATCATCAGGTCGGCGTCGATGCCGGCGGGCACCTTGATCTGCGCGTCGTGGACCCACGTCGCCCACGGGTCCGACCAGCTCTCCACGCGGAACGTCCAGTCGCCCGTCGCGTCGGCGGAGACCCACGCCTCGTAGCGGCTCAGGCCGGTCCCGGTCTCGGCCATCCGCACACGGTCGGCCTCGGTGCCGTCGGGCCGGACGAGCACCGCCTCGGCGCCGAAGGCGTCGTGTCCCTCGCGGAACACCGTCGCGCTGATCGGGAACGCCTCGCCGACCGTGGACTTGGCCGGGAAACGCCCGGCCTCGGCCACCGGGGCGACATCGACCACCGGGATGCGCCCGACGGGGGCAGGGGGCAAGGGAGCGCGACGGGCCCGGGGCTGCGCCGCCGCGCGAGGACGCTGGGTGCTCACAGGACGAAACTATCGGGCTTTCGTCGCTGACGGCGGTCAGAGCGTCATCGTGTCACGTACACACGCATGGAAAGGGCCTCCATCGTGATCGTCACGCCGCCCGGCAGGTGCAGGACGCCGCCGATCGCCGCCTCCCGCTGCTCCTGCGGGTGCTCCCAGACCGAGTCCCAGACCAGCAGCCAGGGGTCTCCCTCGGTCTGGGCCAGCACGACCTCTTCGGGCTGCAACGAACCGTTGAACACCACCAGGACGATGTCGCGGAGCGGGGGGCGGGCCGTGCGCACCATCTGGAAGGTGCGCAGCGCCGGGTCGTGCCAACGGTCGTGGCTGAACACCTCGCCCGTCGGGTCGTACCAGGCCAGGTCAGGCAGGCCGCCGTCGGTGTGGGAGGTCCCGGTGTAGAACCGCAGCGAGCGCAGCGCCGGGTGCTCACGGCGCAGGGTGAGCAGGTGGGACGCGGTCTCCAGCAGGTCCGCCCGCCAGGCGGCCGTGCTGTCCCAGCGCACCCAGGAGATCTCGTTGTCCTGGCAGTAGGCGTTGTTGTTGCCCTGCTGGGTGCGGCCCATCTCGTCGCCCGCGGTGATCATCGGCGTGCCCGCCGACAGCACCAGGGTCGCGAACAGGTTGCGGATCGACCGGCGCCGCAGCGGCACCAGGTCGACGGCCGGAGAGTCGAGCGGCACCGGACCCTCGACCCCGTGGTTCCACGACCGGTTGTCGTCGGTGCCGTCCCGGTTGTTCTCGCCGTTGGCCAGGTTGTCCTTGTGCTCGTAGGCGACCAGGTCGGCCAGGGTGAACCCGTCGTGGGCGGTGACGTAGTTGATCGACGCCTCGGGCCCGCGTATCAGCGGCGGGCTGCCTCCCCCGAACAGGTCCACCGAGCCGGACAGCCGGGTGGCCAGCTCGCGCACCCGGTGCCCGGGCAGACCGTGGGCGGCCCGGGCCGGGTCGGCCAGCCAGAACGAGCGCACCGAGTTGCGGAAGCGGTCGTTCCACTCGGCCCACGGCAGCCCGAACTCGCCCGTCCTCCACCCGCCAGGGCCGACGTCCCACGGCTCGGCGATCAGCTTCAGACCGTGCAACGACGGGTCGGTGGCGGCCGCGACCAGCGTGGGGTGGTCCGGGGTGAACCCCTCGACACCACGGCCCAGCGTCACCGCCAGGTCGAAGCGGAAACCGTCGACACCCACCACGTCGGCCCAGTAGCGCAAGGAGTCCAGCGTCATGCGGACCACCTCGGGGCGGCGGAAGTCCAGGGAGTTGCCGGTGCCGGTGACGTCGGCGTAGGTGGCCGGGACGTTGCCGTCGTAGGCGTAGTACATCACCGAGTCCAGCCCGCGCCACGACAGGTGCTGACCTCCTGGCCCGCCCTCGGCGGTGTGGTTGTACACGACGTCGAGCAGCACCTCGAGCCCGGCGTCGTGCAGCGTGCGCACCATGGAGCGCACCTCGGCGAGCACCGCGGCCGGGCCCGCCTTGCGCGCCTTGGCTGTCGCGTAGGCGGCGTGCGGGGCGAAGAACCCGAGCGTGGAGTAGCCCCAGTAGTTGGTCAGCCCCTTGGCGACCAGGTGCGGCTCGGAGGTGAAGGCGTGGATCGGCAGCAGCTCGACTGCGGTGACGCCCAGGCGCAGCAGGTGGTCGATGACGCGAGGGTGCGCCAGGCCCGCGTAGGTCCCTCGCAGCTCTCGGGGCAAGAAGGCCGCCAGCCTGGTCAGCCCCTTCACGTGGGCCTCGTAGACCACCGTCTCCGACCACGGGGTCCACGGCCGGTTCGCGGCGGGGTCCTCCTCGGGCAGCGCGGCGAGGTCGACCACCACGCCGTGCGGCACGTCGGCGGCCGAGTCGCGCGGGTCGGCAAGGCCGAACACGTCCCCCTGCAGGTCGTCGTCCACCGTGTGCCCGTAGGTGGTCGGGCCGAAGCCCAGGGTGCCCACCAGGGCACGGGCATAGGGGTCGACCAGCAGCTTGGCCGGGTTGTAGCGCAGCCCGTGCATCGGGTCCCACGGGCCGTGGGCTCGCAGGCCGTAGCGCTGCCCGGCACCGACGCCGGGCACGTGGGCGCTGAACACCCCGTGGCGGGGGCCCTCGAGCCTGATCTGTCGCTCAGAGCCCACCGTGCCGTCGGCGTCGAACAGGCACAGGTCGATGCCGGTCGCGTGCGGCGCCAGCACCGCGACGTCGACACCGCCGTCCACCGGGTGCACCCCTAACCGGGGCGGCCGGGGGGCGTGCGACGGACGACTCACGAGCCATATTGTGACGCGGCACACCCACACGGCGCCATGCGCACCCCCGGGGGAAACGGATCGTGGACGCTCGGCCGAGGCCAGACGGGTGGTCGTGAGGCAGGACGGATGCCGTCCGGAGCGTCGCGACGGGTAGCCTGCTCGGGTGCGCATCGTGGTGACCGTCAAGGACGTCCCCGACATCTCGGGGGCCCGCCAGCTGGGTGCCGACGGGCGTCTGGTGCGCGACGACGGGGACTCCACGCTCAACGAGCTGGACGAGAACGCCGTGCAGGCCGCGGTCGACCTCCGGGCCGCCACCGGTGGTGAGGTCGTCGTGCTCAGCATCGGCCCCTCGCAGGCCGTGAGCGCGGTGCGTCGTGCCCTGCAGCTGGGTGCTGACCGTGGGGTTCTGGTCAGCGACGAGACCCTGGCGGGTCTGGACGCCCCCGCCACCGGTGTCGCGCTGGCCGCGGCGATCGCTGCCGACGGAGGTGCCGACCTGGTGCTGTGCGGCATGTCCGCCACCGACGGCATGACCTCGGTGGTGCCCGGTGCGCTCGCCGCCGCGCTCGGCGTCCCCGCGGTGACGCTGGCCGCCGCGCTGGAGGTGACAGACGGCCGCGTCATGGTTCGTCGTGAGCTGGCCGACGTCACCGAGCGGGTCGAGGTCGACCTCCCGGCGGTCGTCTCGGTGAGCGACCAGGTCAACGAGCCTGCGGTCCCGGGGTTCAAGGCGATCCTCGGGGCGCGCAAGAAGCCGGTCGAGCGTCTGGACGCCGCCGCTCTCGCGCCCGGCCTGGCAGCCCTCGGGCTCGCGGCCGCCGACCTGACCGCACGGACCAGGGTGGTCGACACCCACCTCCGCCCGCCCCGCACCGACCAGGTGCTCGTCGACGACGACGGGACGGCCGGAGCCACGCTCGCGGCCTGGCTCGTCGACCGCCACCTGGTCTGAGCCGCTGAAGGGCCCGTCTTGTGAGAGGGATGACGACGACGTGACTACCTGCGTGGTCTTGCTGGAACCCGCGTCGGCCGCCGCGGCCGGCGAGCTGGTCACCGCCGCGCGGCGCCTGGGCACCGTGATCGGGCTGGTGCTCGCCCGGGACGCCGAGAGCGGCTCTGCTGCTCTGGTCGACGCGCTCGGGGCGCACGGGGTCTCCCGGGTGCTGCGGGCTGTCCCCGATGCCGACCCGCTGGCCCCGGCCGTCGTCGCCGAGTGCGTCGTCGCGGCCGTCCGGGCCAGCGACGACGTCGTCGCGGTGCTGGCCCCAGCCAGCCCGGCCTTCCACGAGGTCGCCGGACGCGTGGCCGTGGCGACCCGTGGCGCGGTGGTCACCGACGTCGAGGACGTCACCGTGGCCGACGGCACGCTCCGGGTGGCCAAGCAGGTGCTGGCCGGGGCCTGGACCTCGACCGTCGAGGTGACCGCGACGCCGGTGACGCTCACGCTGAAGCCCCGCGCGATCAAGGCCGACGAGGTGCCGCCCGTCTCGCCTGAGGTGGTCGACCTTCCTGTGGCGTGCGGCCCCGCCGCTCGTGCGGCTCGCGTCACCCAGACCGTGCACCAGGCCACCGGACGCCCGCCGCTGACCTCGGCGGACGTGGTCGTCGTCGCCGGGCGCGGGGTGGACAGGCAGATGAGCCTCGTCACCGACCTGGCCGACGAGCTCGGTGCGGCGGTGGGGGCCACACGCGTGGTGGTGGACGAGGGCTGGGCGGACCACGACCTGCTGGTCGGCCAGACCGGGGTGAGCGTCGCCCCCCGCCTCTACATCGGCGCCGGGGTGTCCGGCCAGGTGCACCACCGTGGTGGCATGCAGGCGGCGAGCACGGTGGTCGCGATCAACACCGACCCTGACGCTCCCATCTTCGAGCACGCCGACTACGGGATCGTCGGCGACGTGGCCAAGGTGCTGCCCCAGCTCACGACCGAGCTCCACCGCCTGCGCTCCTGAACCAGCCTCGTCTCACCCGTTCCGTCCCCTGGCTCGTCGGACCTCCGCGGGTCGGTCGAAGATGCCCGCCGAGGTGACGGAGAGCCGACGGGGCGACAAGAGCGGGAAGGGCTCTCAGGCCAGGGTGCGCAGCCAGGAGAGGCTGGTGCGAGCCTGGGTGGTCTGGAAGGCGCGCAGGTTGGGCAGGCCTGGGGGGTCTGGCTGGAGGCCGGACCAGGTGAGGTAGCCGGTCAGGCCTGCCAGGGCGGCGCGCAGAGGCTCGGGCTCGACGGCGGCGCCGACAGGGTGCGCGGCGAAGATCGCGGCCGGGTCTCCGCCGCCCTCGGCAGCCACCGAGGGGAGCATGAAGGCCAGGTCGAGCCAGGGGGCGCCGACCGAGGCGTGAGGCCAGTCGATGACCCACACCTGGTGCTGCTCGTCGAGCATGACGTTGTCCGAACGCAGGTCGCCGTGCACCAGGTGGTCGCCTGCCAGCACCTGGAGCGCCTCCTCCTCCCAGCGCACCAGGGCGTCGAGGTTCTCGACCGCCCAGCGGCCGTCGTCACCGAACGTCGCGACCAGACGGTCTCGCAGCCCCGGGTCTGCCGAGGCGATGCGGGTCCACCCGGCGAAGTCCTCACGGAGCAGCTCGGGGGTGGTGGGCAGCGCGTGACCCGGCCGCGGGCGTGCCTGGGCCAGCCGGTCGATCGCGTCGAGCACCAGACGCAGCTCGTCGGCCTGCCACGGGATCTGCGGGGTGCGGCCCGAGACCGCCTCCCACCCTGAGACGACCCACTCCCCGTCGTCGTCCCACCACAGCAGCCGTGGCACGAGGATCTCGTCGGGCATCGCCGAGGCGTGACGGATCTCGGCCCGGGCGAGCTCGGGCGACCGGGGGTTCTCTCGGGGCGAGACCGCCTTGACGAAGACCGCGCGCCCGTCGGCCGTCTCGAGCACCGCGACGAAGCCGGGGGAGAACCCGCTCGTCGCGGAGGTCTCGGCGGTGACCTCGGCACCGGCCAGCGTGGCGATGCGTCGGCGCACGTGCACCGGGAGGTCCCGCCAGTCCAGCCGCTGGCCGGAGAAGGCCTGGGGTGGGTCGACTCCGTCATCGCTCACACCCGTCATCCTGGCAGAACTTCGCACGGCCCCGAGGTCGAAGCGCGATCCGTGAGACTCCGACCCGCCTGGCGGTTCGTAGACTTGTGGCCTGATGAGTTGTGATCTGGATGCCTCCGCCTGGGTGCGCTCGCGCACCGGGGTCGTGGTGGTCGGCTGATGCGGGTGCTCGCCGCCCTGTCCGGGGGAGTGGACTCCGCGGTCGCCGCTGCCCTGGCTGTGGAGGCCGGGCATGACGTCGTCGGGGTGCACCTGGCGCTGTCACGCGCTCCGGCGGCGGACGGGCAAGGCTGCTGGAGCGCCGACGACGCGCTCGACGCCCGCCGCGCCGCCGAGGTGCTCGGCATAGAGCTCGAGGTCTGGGACCTCTCCGAGACGTTCGCCGGGGTGGTGGTCGAGGACTTCCTCGCCGAGTACGCCGCCGGGCGCACGCCCAACCCGTGCGTGCGCTGCAACGACACGATCAAGCTGGGCGAGCTCGCCTCCCGCGCGCAGGCGCTGGGGTTCGACGCGGTGTGCACCGGGCACTACGCGCGCACGAGCCCCGACGGGACGTTGCGGCGTGCGGTGTGCGTGGCCAAGGACCAGTCTTACGTGCTGGCCGTCGCTGGCCCGCAGCGCCTCGCCCGCACGCTGCTCCCCCTCGGGGAGATCGCCAGCAAGGACGACGTGCGCGCGACGGCCGCGGCCCGTGGCCTGCCGATGGCGACCAAGCCGGACTCCTTCGACCTGTGCTTCGTCCCCGACGGCGACCTCTCAGGTTTCCTCTCCCGACGCCTCGGACCCCAGCCGGGCGACGTGGTGGACACCGAGGGGAACGTCGTCGGCCACCACGAGGGCACCTACGGTTTCACGGTCGGCCAGCGCCGCGGCCTGGCCCTGGGCCGCCCCGCCCCCGACGGTCGCCCCCGGTACGTGCTCGCGGTCGAGCCGGTGCGACGCCAGGTGGTCGTAGGCCCGGCGGAGGCGCTGGACGTGACCGCGCTGACGGCCTCCGCCCCGGTCTGGTTCGTCTCGCCCCAGCCCGCCTCGTGCCTGGTCCAGGTACGCGCCCACGCCACCCCCGTGCCAGGCACCGTGACCCCGACCGGCACCGGCGTCGAGGTACGCCTGGACGCCCCGATCCGTGGCGTGGCCGCAGGCCAGTCGGTGGTCTGCTACGACGACGACAGGGTGCTGGTCCAGGCCGTCATCACCACCGCCTCCACCAAGACCTGACCCCTGCCCAGCATCGAGCGTGATTCTTGTGACCTGCCGAGATGCGCCGGAAGCAGAGATATCCACAGGGCGAACCGAGGGCGGTCCTGGCGCTGGCAGGATCATCAGGACAGCCTGGGAGCCAGCGATCAAGGAGTGATATCGTGGTGATGATATCTGAGGAGAGCCTGGTGGGGGGTGCGCTGGTGGAACAGATGGTGATCAGGAACCTGCCGGACGGGACCAAGGCCGCCCTGCGCGCTCGGGCGGCGTCGCGCGGCAGGTCGGTGGAGGCCGAGGTGCGCCAGATCGTCGCAGACGCGCTCGCCAGCGACCCGGTGACCTTGGTCGACCTGCTCGCGGTGCCTGACGACGGCCTCGACTTCGAGCCGGAGCGCCTCGGTCTGCGAGCCAGGGATGCCGAGCTGTGACCTACCTCCTCGACACCAACGTGATCTCTGCGCTGCGGGTGCTCGGTCGAAACCCTGCCGTCGAAGCATGGGTGCGATCAGTGCCGGTGACCGACCTGTACACCACGGCCTTCACGATCGCTGAGATCGAACGTGGCATCGCGAAGAAGGAACGCTCTGACCCGGACCAGGGTGCGGTGCTGCGCCGCTGGTTCGACAACCACGTCCTGCCAGCGTTCTCCGACCGGGTGCTCGGGTTCGACCTCGCCGCCTCCCGCGTCCTAGGCCGGTTCGTCGGTCTTGAGCACGCCCCGTACGACGACGCCCTCATCGCCTCCGTCGCCGCTGCCCACGGCCTGATCGTCGTGACCCGCAACACCAAGCACTTCGTCACCCTCAGTGTCCCGACCCTCGACCCCTGGCGCTGAACATGATGAGTCCTGCGGCGACAGTTACCGCGACCGGTCGTCGCGTACCAGTGCCGCTGAGTCGGGCAGGGCATCGGCATCGATAGGGGGTTGCTGGTCAACGAGTTCCAGCACCCGGCGAGGTCGTTCCTGTCTGCCGTCAGCGTCCAGCTCTGCTCGTTCCAAGGTCATCTTGTCGCCTCCCGCGAGGATGCTTCGTCAACGGTGTACAGCATATAAGGTTCTTAGCGAAATTCCCCTGCTGCTTCCAACGCTACCTTCGGTGCCCGGACTTGCGAGTCAGAAGCGCTCTCTAGTCGGTTCGCTCGTTCAGCCAATTTAAAAACTGTCGTCCTACGGTACGCCAAAGGGTCGAGATTCCTGTCTTGTCGAACAGCAGCGCCAGGCCGCCAAGAAACATCGCCACGCCGCCCAGCGGCATCGCCGCACCCAGCAGGACCCATCCGTCGCGCAAGAAAGAGATTTCTCCTAGGAGCAGCGCTGTTCCCCACAGCGACACTGCGAGGGCTCCAACTATCATGGAGACGCCCCACAGCGTCCGAGTTCTAGACAGTATTGCCGCACTCGCCAACAATACTACGGAACCCCACAGCATAACCGCCGTCGCCTGCAACTTCCATCCGTGCTGCAGGAGCAACGCACCCCACAGCAGGATGGCGACACCTGCTGGTAGTAGAGAGCAGCCTCTTAAAGTCCACTCATCTCGAAACAGGGCGATCGCCCAGAGAAGCAGTGCTAAGATCCAGAGCGCCAGCGCGATAAGGTGAAGCGGAGACGTTTCCCATGGCGGCACCGTGATTCCGATGGTCGCTATTCCTCCAGCCAGCAAGGCCAGATCCCACAAGGTTCGAAATCTATGCAGCAACGCCAGGCCGAGCAGCAGCAGGGCGATACCCCACAGCAGCAGCGCCAAGCCGCCTAACAATGATCGTTCGGACAGCCAAGACATGCCCCACATCAACACCGCAACACCACCCAGCGCGGAGGTCGTCACCTGGAGTGCCTGTGGTGCGCGAAGTTTGGTTCCGGCAACGAGCAATGTCGTCACGGTCGCAGTAGCGGACACAGTCAATACGATGAGCTCTGCCCACCCGGTGAGTCGGGTGGTGGCCACCAGAGCAAGAGCCGTCGGATAGCCAGCCAGGCTGACAACAGCCAGGAGCCAGACCCAGCGGCGTCGGCCTCGGGCTGGGTCACTCAGGCCTCCAGGGCGGAAGTAGGAGAAGAGAACGCCTGCAAGGATCATCAGCCCGGTCGCGATGAGGTTGCTCGCGAGCGACCACCCAGGCATCAGGCCCAGCACAATAGTCGATGTTGCCCAGGCGGCCGACCCTGCGGTTATCCACGAATTTCTTCGATCAGCGTTCCCGGAGTCACTCTCTTGCAAGGGGCGATTTTTCATCGCAGGTTGCTGAACTGATTCGTCAGACAGGCGTTAGCGGCTCTCGCGGCGCGCAGGGATCCCTAGGCTGACCGTGTTGTCATCCGCATACAACTCGCAGGCAGCATGACCCTCCCGCCATCTGGCGAAGTCCTCAGGGTGATATTTACTTGGGCATCCCTCTCCTTGGCCAATACTTCTGAAGTCCGCCAGAAAACTAGATTCCATGATCTCATCGTAGGTCATGTCGTCGATATTGACCTTGGGGTTGTAGTAGCGGACGGCGATGCACGGTGTGACGTAGCCATCGCATGACAGGTGCACGTAGACGCCGCGATGGGCGGGACACCCGCCGATCAGGGCCGGGTCTGCCTCGGTGTTGATGAAGACGAACCTGGCACGCTTGTTGATCGTCGCCACGGCCTGGTTGATGTGCTCGCGTTCTTCTTCGCCTACAGGAAGTCCCGACATCTTTTCGCTCGCTGCTGCGCGCCCGAGAGGTTTGTAGTCGAAGATCCAGGTGAACATGCAGCCCTTGTCTTCCAGATACCTGACGAAATCATCTGAGACGATCTCTCGGTAGTTGAGCTTGTTGGCGGTGACAGAGACGCCGTACACGAGCCCGCTGCGACGCAGCGAGTCGAGCGCCTTGTCTGCCCAGTCGAACGAACGTGAGACACGGATGTCGTCCGTCAGCTCTCTGAAGCCTTCCATGCTGACGAAGAAAGAAAGGTTCCTGCGCTCCTTGAGCTTCGCGAGAGTCTTGTCGGTGACAAGGCTCCCGTTAGTGAAGACGACGATCGGCATGAAGGGGAACGCTTCCGCAATCTGTATGATACGGTTGGTCTCCAAAAGAGGTTCGCCACCGAGGATGGCAATGAAGCGACAGCCGCCACGGTCCACCGCTTCGCGGATGAAGTCGATCGCCTTTTCGGTGTCAAGAGTCTTCGTCTTTGTCGGTCCTGAGTTGGCGAAGCAGTGAGTGCACGTAATGTTGCATCGTTGTGTCACGTCGACAGTCACCGCGGTGACCCTGCGGTCCTTCGGAAGGAGCTCGCGGTGGATCTCGTTGAGGAGAAAAGATCGAGCGAGCTCTGCGAAGTAGGATCTGCGCTCCTTGTCCGAGGCTAGATACTCTCGCATATGGCGGTAGAACCCTGATCCGAACGCTTCGTCTGCAGAGGCGCCGCCGAGTCCCGAGAGGATGCGCTGCCAACTTGCACGGCCGAGCTGCCCCGTCTCAAGATCGACGTCCGCAAAGAACACGTTCAGGAACCAGTCGATCCGTTTCCTCGGATATTTTCCTCGAAGAAACTGGCTGCCCCCGAGGAGCCACAGCGTGGCAACGAAAGTCCGTCTGCTCCGAAGAATGATCCGGAGCAGGCCTTCGTGTCGGATGCGGATGGCGGAAGAAGAATTTGAAAGCATCTCTCTCCTTGTCGAGGCTAACTAAAACAGCCCTGCGACTGCAGCTTGTCGGAATCCTCTCTCTCTCTCTCTCTGTCAAGGGAGTTTGTGGGTGAGAGAGTGTCGGCTCGCCGCCGCGGATCAGGTGGGCTGGACGGCTTGGCTTCATGGAGGCGTGGCAACTGTGTCGCTGACTACGGCAGCCGTGGACGGCAGGTGTCCGCCAAGATGGGGGTGTGAGCGAACCTCAGAGCGTGCCTGTCGACGCCCGGCGGCGGTGGAGCGAGCTGGTGACGGGCATCGAGGCCGACCAGTTCGCCTACTACGTCAAGGACGCGCCGACGGCCTCGGACGCCGACTACGACGCACGGGTGCGCGAGCTGGAGCGGCTCGAGGCGGACTGGCCGCAGCTGGTGAGCGCGGACTCGCCGACGCAGCGGGTCGGGGGCACGTACTCCACAGACTTCGCCACCGTCGCGCACGTGGAGCGGATGCTGTCGCTGGACAACGTGTTCACGACCGACGAGCTGGCGGCGTGGGCGGAGCGCGTCGAGCGGGACCTGGAGGGGGAGCAGGTCCACTGGCTGTGCGAGCTGAAGATCGACGGGCTGGCCATAGCGCTGCTCTACGAGGACGGGCGGCTCGTGCGAGCGGCGACGCGGGGTGACGGGCGCACCGGCGAGGACGTCACGCTGAACGTGCGGACCATCGCCACGATCCCGCAGGTGCTCGCGGGCGACCCGGCCGACCACCCCGAGCTGTTGGAGGTGCGCGGGGAGGTGTTCCTGCCCGTCCGGGAGTTCGGCGAGCTCAACGCCGCCCAGGTCGCGGCGGGCAAGGCCCCGTTCGCGAACCCGCGCAACGCCGCCGCCGGGTCGCTGCGGCAGAAGGACCCGCGCGTCACCGCGACCCGGCCGCTGCGGATGTACGCCCACGGGCTCGGCGCCCTGCGCTGGGGACGTGGTGCGCCGCGCTGGCCGGACGGCACGCACGGCGCCCTCACCCGCCAGTCCCAGGTGTACGACCTGCTCGCCGCCTGGGGGCTGCCGACCTCCTCGCACACCCAGGTGCTCGACTCCCTGGCACAGGTCCAGGCGGCGGTCGCGGCGCAGGGCGAGCGCCGCCACGACATGGAGCACGAGGTCGACGGGTTCGTCGTCAAGGTCGACGAGCTCGCCGCCCAGCGGGCCCTGGGCGCCACGAGCCGCGCCCCGCGCTGGGCCGTCGCCTACAAATACCCGCCCGAGGAGGTCAACACCCGGCTGCTGGACATCAAGGTCGGTGTCGGCCGCACCGGGCGGGCCACCCCGTACGCGGTGATGGAGCCGGTGTTCGTCTCCGGGTCCACCGTGCGCCAGGCCACCTTGCACAACCAGGACGTGGTCAAGGCCAAAGGTGTCCGCATCGGTGACGTGGTGGTGCTGCGCAAGGCCGGTGACGTCATCCCGGAGATCCTCGGGCCGGCGCCGGCGCGTGAGGACGACGACGTGCCGCGCGTGGAGTTCGTCATGCCGACGACGTGCCCGGAGTGCGGCACCCCGCTGCGTCCGATGCGTGAGGGCGACGTGGACCTGCGCTGCCCCAACGCCAGAGCGTGCCCGGCCCAGGTGCGCGGACGGGTCGAGCACATCGGGTCACGCGGAGGCCTGGACATCGAGGCGCTGGGGGAGGTCACCGCGGCGGCTCTGACGCAGCCGGAGGTGCCCGCGACCCCGCCCGTGCCCAACGAGGCCGCCCTGTTCGACCTGGTGGGCTACCGCCTCGACGCCCCGGACGAGGTGCGCGAGCAGGTGCGCCGCCACAGCCTGGACCTGCTCGCCGGGGTCGAGGTGGTGGTGCGTGACCCGGAGACCGGGCTGCCGCGCACCGACGACGACGGCCAGACCCGACGTCGGGCCCCGTTCCGGAAGATGCTCAAGCACACCCGGGCCGCGCTGGCCGAGGCGGAGGCGGAAGGACGTGTGCTCGCCGAGCACGAGGCCTCCAAGAACGCGATCACCCTGCTCGACCAGCTCGACGCGGCGAAGACCAAAGAGCTGTGGCGCGTCCTCGTCTCGCTCTCGGTCCGCAACCTCGGACCCGCCGCGTCGAGGGCGCTCGCGACCGAGCTGGGGTCGATGGCCGCGCTGTGGGCGCTCGTGGTCGGAGGGTCGATCGGTGCCGACCCGCTGCCCGACGACGGCTCCCGCCGCGCCGAGGCCGTCGAGCGGCTGTCGGGCGTGGAGGGGATCGGCCCGGTGATCGCCGAGTCGGTCGTGGGCTGGTTCACCGGACCCGAGGGCGACTGGCACCGTGACATCGTCACCCGCTGGGCGCGCGCCGGGGTGGTGATGGCCGACGAGCGCGACGAGTCGTTCGAACGCACCCTGGAGGGCCTGACCGTCGTGGTCACCGGTTCGCTCGAGGGGTTCAGCCGCGACCAGGCCAAGGAGGCGATCTTGTCCAGAGGCGGCAAGGCCGCCGGCTCGGTGTCGAAGAAGACGGACTACGTCGTCGTCGGTGCCAACGCCGGCTCCAAGGAGACCAAGGCCCGTGAGCTGGGCCGCCCCGTCCTGGACGAGGACGGCTTCCGGGCCCTCCTGGCCGGTGGCCCCGACGCTGTCGCACCCTCGACCGTCTGACCCCGCACCGCCCTGCCGTGGCAGGCCAGCGGTGACGGGTCAGCGGCGGCGGGCGAGGCGGGAGACGGCGAACCCCACAGCCGCGGCGACCGCCGAGGGGAGGGCGACCAGCAGCAGCCAGGTGTTGACGCGGGGCGCCCAGCCGCCCGGGTCGAAGGGGCCCGGCAGGATCGCGGTCGGGGTGATCGCCAGGATCGGGAAGCGCTCGCCGGTCTCGTCCAGCGCGGTGTCGTCGTCCAGGTCGACCTCACCGACCATCATCGAGGCGAACGGCGCCGCGCCGAGCAGCGCGCGCAGAGCCGCGCGACGCCGTGCCCGGTCGGTGAGCAGCGACGCGGAGCCTCGCACCCTGGTGCCTGGCAGCACCACCTCGACCCGAGGGTCGGCCAGGGCGTTGCGGAACCAGCCGGCCTGGTTGTCGCCGGCCATCACGACGACCGCGCCGTCGGCGACGGCGTAGCCCAGCGGGGTGCGGCGAGGCTCGCCGCCGTCCTGGTCGATCGTGGTGAGCAGCAGCAGCGACCCGGTGAGCTCGGTGGCCATCGCCGAGCCGAGCCCGGAGGAGAGCATCGGGACCGCGCACCTCGCGCTGAACCGTCGCAGCAGCCCCGCCCTCAGACGTTCCAGGGGGTCGAGGCTCAGCGATGCCGACGTGCTCATGGTCACATCATCCCACCGGGCCCCGCCGTCTCCACAGGGCCCGCCCTCTGGGGCGGGTCATGCTCGTCGGTCGGACGCCTCCACTCTGGTGAGCTGTGACCAGCCAAGATGTGGACCAAAGAGGTGAATCCTGGCAAACCGGTACCAAGGAACGTGATCGGGTCGCTACCGTGGGTAGGCCGATGAAGAGGCGGCACTGTGACGTACCCGGTGCGCGCCGCGGCACCGGGCTAGCAAGCGTATGCCGCGCCGTGGGGCGCGCTCGCACGCCGAGACTGCCGGGGAGGTACGACCAGTGGCCCGAAGGGTCGGGGGCCGTGCGCCCGTGATCGCGGGGTACACCTATATCCGTCCCCTGGGTACCGGTGGCTTCGCCGACGTGTTCTGCTATGAGCAGAACATGCCGCGCCGTGTGGTCGCGGTCAAGGTTCTCGCCGCCGAGCTGACCGACCCCGCCTCGCGTCGTGCGTTCAACGCCGAGGCCGACGTCCTGGCCCGTCTCTCCGCCCACCCGGCGGTGGTGACCATCCACGACGCGTCGATCTCCTCTGACGGCCGCCCCTACCTGGTCATGGAGCACTGTCCCGACACCCTCGGCGCGAAGGCCAAGCGGGCGCCCCTGCCCGTGGGCGAGGTGCTGGACGCGGGCGTGCGGGTGGCCAGCGCCCTGGAGATGGCGCACCGCTCAGGGGTGCTGCACCGCGACATCAAGCCGTCGAACATCCTCGTCACCACCCTGGGCACCCCGGTGCTGGCCGACTTCGGCATCGCCACGGCGGTCGGCGGCGGCAAGCGCCTGGAGACCGTCGCGATGTCCATCCCCTGGAGCTCGCCGGAGGTGCTCCAGGAGAAGGTCGCCGGCTCGGTGGCCGCCGAGGTGTGGAGCCTGGCCGCGACGCTCTACACGCTGCTGGCCGGGAAAGCGCCGTTCGAGCTGCCCGACCGCGCCAAGAACTCTCGTGAGCAGATGATGCAGCGCATCGTGCACGGTCGCCCGACGCCGCTCGAGCGCCCCGACGTGCCGACGAAGGTGCAGGAGATCCTCACCCGGGCGATGACGCGCGACCCGTCGCGGCGTCAGCCGTCGATGCTCGCGCTCGCCGAAGAGCTCCGCTGGGCCCAGTACGAGTCCGGCCTCGTGCCGACCCCGGTCGACGTGCCGTCCGCCGACTGGGCGCGCGGGGCCGCGCCTGTCGACCTCGACGACGCCTCGGCCCGTGGCCCGGTGGTCTCCAGCGTCCGCGCCCGTGGGCGCCGTCAGGCCCGGGCGGAGCGCATGGCGCCGGAGGCCGTCGACCGTGACGGGCTGGTGCTCGCCGGGCCTCGTCGGGCGTCGTGGCGCCCGGTGCTGCTCGGGGCGCTCGCGGGCGCCGTCGTGCTCGGTCTCGGGGTTCTCGCCGTCGTCTGGTCTGGGGTGCTGCGATGATCACCAGCACGACACGGGCTCGGCGCAGGTTCCCGGTGCAGGGTGTCGCGGCCGGGGTTCTCGTCGGCGCTGTCGTCGTCGGCGCGGTGGTCGCCCAGGGGTACGACGCCCAGCGCACCTCGCGGGTCGAGTCCTCGGTGTGGGTGGTCCGGGACGCCGGCCAGTACGCCCGCTTCGACACCGACCTGGCTCAGATCGACACGGTGCGGACGGTCGAGGACCCGTCGGCGGTCGTCCAGCACGGGTCGTCGGCGGCGGTGCTCACCCAGGGGCTGCGCACCCTGTGGTCGGTGGACCCGGCTGTGCCGACGGACCTGAGCGCCGGTCAGGAGCACGCCCCCGGGTCTGTGACGACGCCTGACGGGACGGTCGCCGTGGCCGCCGCGGGCGACCGCGTGCTGTACCGCACCGACGTGGGCGCGGTCTGGGCCGGGACCCTGAGCGACGTGGAGGCTCCGCCGACCCGGCTGGAGCCCGACCCGGCGGCCGACCCGACGGCGACCACCCAGTACGCGGCCACCGCGGCGACCATCGACGCCGAGGGCCGGGTGGCGGTGTACTCGGCGGCTGAGAGGGCCGTCCGGCTGCTCGACGCGAGCACCGGCGCGCTGGTCTCCGGGCCGGTCACCGTCGCCGCGGCGCCGGCGAAGGACAGCGACGTCCAGCTCGCCCTGATCTCGGGCCGCTGGGTGATGCTCGACGCCGACGGGGGCCGGGTCTGGACGTCGGCCCACACCTCGCCGATCCGGGTGGAGCTCGGGGCTGACGCGAGGCTGGAGTCCTCGGGCGACCACGGCAGGTCCGTCTACGTGGCCGACGGCGACGGTCTGCTCGAGATCGACGTGCGGTCTGGCAGCGTGAACCGCGTGGTCCAGGCCAGGGGCACCCCGGCCCGGCCGGTCGTGATGAACGACGGCGTGGTGGTCGCGGCGTGGCTGACGCCCACCGGCGGGCAGATGTGGACCTCGGACCACAGCGCGACACGTCCGCTCGCCGTCGCCGACGGGGGGATCGACACCCAGCAGCAGCCGCACCCGGTGATCGCCACCAACGGCGACAGGGCGGTGCTTCAGGAGACCGGCACCGGGCTGATGTGGACCGTGCCGGACGGCACGGCGATCCCCGTGAGCCAGTGGTCGCGCATCGACCAGGAGACCACGACCACCGGGACCGCGAAGGTCACCGAGGTCACCGAGCAGATGCCGCCGGTCGCCGTCGACGACACCTTCGGGGTGCGTCCCGGGCAGCACGTGCGCCTGCCCGTGCTGCTCAACGACCACGACCCGAACTCCGGCGACGTGCTGACCATCGTGCCGGACTCGATCAGCCCGCTGTCCGACCCCGGGTTCGCCGAGCTGACCCTGACCGACAACGACCAGCTGCTGGTGGCTCGCGTGACCGCCACCGCGGGGTCGGCGACCTTCACCTATCAGGTCACCGACGGGACGGACTTCTCGGAGCCGGCGACGGTGACCCTCGTCGTGGTCGAGGAGTCGGCCAGCGCCGCACCGGAGTGGTGCGGGGTCGACCAGTGCACCCAGACCTGGCCGACGCCGAGCCTCGCGCCCGGCGGCACCGTGCGGGTGAGGGTGCTGGACGCGTGGGTGTCCCCGCAGGGTGACCCGTTCGTGCTCTCCTCGGCGCTGGTCGAGGACCAGTCCGCCCCGCTGCAGGTGGTGGCCGCCTCTGACGGCACCCTGACCATCCACCACACCGACCCGAACGGGTCGTCGGCGTCGGAGCAGGTGACCCTCACGGTGACGGACTCTCGTGGCCAAGAGGCCACGAGGGCGCTGAACGTGCAGGTCACCTCGTCACCGACGCTCGAGCTCGAGGCCGTCGCGCTGGTGACGGGCAAGGACACGCCAGCGACGATGACGGTGGCCGACCACGTGCGCAGCGGGTCGGGCTCGTACCGGCTCGTCGACGCGGTGCCGTCGGCCGCGTCGGCCGACGCGCTCGACGTGGTCACCAATCCGGCCGACGGCACACTCTCGGTGACCCCGCGCCGGCTGGGCCAGCACCAGATCACCTACACCGTGCACGACGAGGTGACCGGTGCGGAGAAGTCGGCGCTGCTGCGCATCAGCTGCCCCGAGGGTGCGTCGACGCTCTCGATGGCCCCGATGACGGCGTTCGTCCGCAGCCACCAGGACACCACGGTCGACGTGCTGGCGGCGGTGCACACGACCTCTGACCGCGTCTTGGTGCTCGCCCAGGCCACGGGCCAGACCGCGAACGAGGAGACGAGGCTCGGCGTCGACGTGGTCGACGGGTCGCTGCTGCGGCTGCGGGGCAGCACCCAGGGCGACCAGCCGGGGCTGGTCGGCACGGTCACGGTCACGGTCAGCGACGGGGCGAGCCTGTCGACCACGGGCACCGTCGCGGTGTTCTTGGTGCCGAGCGTGTTCGGGCAGCCGCCCATCGCGGTGCCCGACGCGGTGACGGTGCGGGCCGGTGCCCAGGTGGACATCCCGGTGACCGCGAACGACGTGGCGCCCGGTGGTGCCGAGCTCCAGCTCAGCCCCGAGGTCGTCGGGTCGGGCGCGGCGGGGGAGATGATCTTCACCTCGGGCAACACCCTGCGCTACGTGGCGCCCGACCAGCCTGGCAGCTACCAGCTGCGGTACTCGGTCTCGATCGCCGGGTACCCGGAGGCGCTGGCGACCTCGACGGTGCAGGTGACGGTGGTCCCGGTCGGGGTGAACCGCGACCCGACACCTCCGTCGCTGGTGGCCCGGGTGCCCGCGGGGCAGATCGTGCACATCCCGCACCGGCCGTTCGGTGCCGACCCGGACGGTGACCCGGTGGCCCTGGTCGGTGTGGACCAGCCGCCGGCCGGGCACGGGGCGGCGAGCATCGCTGACACCGGTGACGCGATCGTCTTCCAGGCCCCGGCCGCACCGGCCGGCGGTGGGCAGGTCACGTTCGCCTACCGGGTGCGAGACCCGGGCGGGGCGGAGGGCACCGGGACGGTGCGCGTCGCGGTGATGCCCGCCGACTCTGGCGCCGCACCGGTCGCCTACACCGACCGGGTACGGCTGAGGGCCGGCGACCCTGAGCCCGCGGTGATCGAGCCTCTGCTCAACGACCGTGACCCGTCCGGTGGTCGGCTCACGATCACAGCCGTCCGGCCTGACGCCCCGAGCACCGAGAACAACCCCGAGCGGGCCCGGCTGGAGGGCCTGCTCGACACGAGCACGATGGCCGACGGCCGGGTGACGGTCAGAGCCGGCGACGTGCTCGGCACGCACTCCTACGTGTACACGGTGAGGTCGTCGGCCACCGGCTCGACCGCGGAGGGTCTGCTGGTGGTCGAGGTCACCGCGGGCTCCAACCCGGACACGCCCGTCGTGCGCGACACGGTGGTGACCGCCGCGCAGCGCGCCGACCTGTCCCGCACCGGTGTCGACGTGGTGGCGGGGAAGGTCGTCTGGCCGGCCGGTGACGTGTCGCGTCTGACGCTGTCGGTCTGGGGTCGTGCGGCCGACCGGTACACGGTCTCCGGCACGCGCATCTCGGGCCCTCTGCCGAGCGGTGCCGAGCTGGTGCCGTTCCGGCTGACCGGCACCGACCGCACGGGGCGCGAGGTGAGCGCCTACGGATTCTTGCGCATCCCGGCCTTCGACGACATGCGGGTCTCTCCGAGCCCCGACGCGAAGGTCGTGGAGGTCGAGGAGGGCGGCACGGTCAAGATCCCCCTGTCTGGCTGGGTGGCGCTCGCCACCGGTGACACGCTCCAGGTGGCGGACGTCGCGTCGTTCCCGGTGCAGCGGCCCGAGGCGTCCTGCACCCGTGACGGCGCGAACGGGCTCACCTACCGGGCCGGCAACGGGGCGCCGTGGTCCGACACCTGCGTGGTGCGGGTGCGGCTGGCCGGGCAGACGACGTGGACCGACCTGTTCGTGGCGATCAGGGTGGCCCCCAAGGCGCCGCAGCCACAGCTGTCGTCGCTCAGCCGCACCGTCCCGCCGGGCAGCACCGAGACGATCGACCTGCGGTCGATGACGTCCTGGGAGGGCGGCCGGGTCGGCGACGAGTCGAGGCTGGTCTACCAGACCCACATGACCTCTCCCGCGTTCGAGATGTCCCAGGACGGCTCGACGCTGCGGGTGACGGCCTCGGCGCGGTCGGTGCCGGGCACCAGGGCGACGGTGAACGTCACGATGACGTCGTACGGCGGTCTGAGCTCGACCATCGAGCTCGTCGTCGGCCAGGCGTCGCCCGACACCCCGCGTGGTGCGACGGTGTCGGCCTCCTGCGACGTGAGCAGGCAGTCCAGCTGCACGATCCCCGTGGTGGGCGTGCCCGGTGAGCACGACCCCTTCGCCGGCAAGCTCGACGGCGGCCTGACCCTGGCGCACCTCGGCGCCGGTGCTGCCGAGTGCTCGGTGGCGACGGTGCGGGCGGCCGACACCCGTGCGATCACGGCGACCTGGCCGGCCGACCCGAAACCGGCCGGGGGCACGTGCCAGGTGGCGTTCACGGTGATCGACGCCCAGGGCCGGCCTGGCCCTGGGCTGCTGCTGCTCGATGTCCAGGGCTTCCCGCCCCGCCCGCAGAGCCTGACCCTGGCCGACTACTCCGCGGACAGCGTGACCCTCGACGTGACGCTGGGGGCGGCCAACCAGGCGCACCCGGCGGTCAGCGGCGCGGCGATCTACGAGGGTGGCCGCAGGGTCTCCGACGCGTGCGTCCCCTCCGGTGCCGGGACGTACCGCTGCACCGTCAGCTCGCTGAACAACGGCCAGCAGCACACCTTCACCGCCCGGGTGCGCAACGCGGTCGGAGAGTCTGAGGACACCACCCCCGTCACCGTGTGGGCCTACGACGCGCCCACGATCCACTCGGTGAGCGCGGAGCCTGTCTATGTCGCGGGCCGCACCACCGAGGCCACGGGTGTGGTCCGTGTGTCGATCACCTCCAGCCCTGACACCAACAGGTTCCGCATCGAGGGGCAGCCCGGGACGTTCGACCGTGAGGACGGTCCGGTGACCGTCGTCCTCGTGAACATGCCGGTCGGGCCGCAGACGGTCTCGGTGACCCCGGTGAACCAGGCCGGACCACCGAGGGGCGGTGACGGCGGTGGCGTCACCAGGCAGGTGTCGGTGCTGGTGGCCGGTTCTCCCAAGGTGAGCGTCGGGTCGGTGACACGGCCGACCCCGACCACGGTGACTGTCGCGGGTGCCGGGATCGACGCCAACGGCAGCACCCTCGGGACCTCGTTGACCTACGGGCGCTCGACCACCGCCGGGGTGACGTGCTCGGAGTCTGGTGTGCTGGTCGGTGGTGGCGTCCACACCCAGGCGTCGCCGACGTTCGCCGGGCTGGAGAACAACCAGCAGTACTGGTTCTGGGTCTGCGGCACCAACGGCTTCGGTGGTGCTGGCGGTCAGGTCGGCGGCTCGCCGCTGGTGATCTTCACAGCCGGGCCCCCGGAGGGTACGGCTCGGTACTCGATCAGCACGACCCCGAACGTCGACCAGCAGGGCAACAGGATCACGTTCACCTACAACCTGGGTGAACGCCCCAGCCTGACGGCGGTGGCGGGAGCGTCGGTGCAGTACTCGTTCGACGGAGGCGCGTCGTGGCGCGGTGACTTCGACGGCTGGCCTGGCTGGGGGAACAGGACCGTGCCGGGCACGATCCTGGCGCGCCAGTGCAGCAACGTCCACCCCAACGCCTGCTCGGAGGTCCGGGAGATCACACCGTCGGGCCAGGCCCGGGCCACCGTCGCGGTGACGTGCAGCCCTGGGAACGACCCGTTCAGCTTCTCCCCGCCGGCGGCGAGAGACTCGGCTGACGTCACACTGACGGAAGACGAGAACGGGTCCGTGTGGCGGCTCGACTGGCGAGCCGGTACCCCGTACACGGGGCTGGCTTCCCTCACGAGGACCAACAACGTTTGCGCAATCCCCTAGGTTCGGCCTGGCCGGCCGCGATCGGAAAGCAGCACATGACCATCTCACCCGAACAGACAGCATGGTTCGCCGAGACGTTCTCGACCCTGGCGGACAACGTCGAGCTCGCCCTGCTCGGCAAGCGGCACGTCGTCGAGCTGGTGCTGGCCACGGCGATCAGCGGCGGGCACGTGCTGCTCGAGGACTACCCGGGCACCGGCAAGACGGCCCTGGCCAGGACGATCGCCCAGACCATCCACGGCACGTCCACCCGGATCCAGTTCACCCCGGACCTGCTTCCCGGTGACGTGACCGGGATCAGCGTCTACGACCAGAAGCACGGGGAGTTCGAGTTCCACGCCGGCCCGGTGTTCGCGAACGTGGTGCTGGCCGACGAGATCAACCGTGCCAGCCCCAAGACGCAGTCGGCGCTGCTCGAGGTGATGGAGGAGGGCAACGTCACCGTCGACGGGGTGACCCGTCCGGTGGGTTCGCCGTTCTTGGTGCTGGCCACCCAGAACCCGATCGAGCAGTCGGGCACCTACCGGCTGCCGGAGGCCCAGCTGGACCGGTTCATGATCAAGACGGCGATCGGCTACCCCGACGACGCCTCGACGGTGCGCATCCTCCAGGGGATCACGAGCCCGCGCGGCCCGGTGCCCCCGGTGATCGAGGCGTCGATGATGGTGACGATGGGCGAGATCGCCAGGACGGTGTTCGTCAACCCCCTGCTGCTGGACTACATGGTGCGCCTGGTCAACGCGACGCGCGCCGCCAGCGAGGTGCGTCTGGGCGTGAGCGTGCGCGGGGCCATCGCGCTGTCGAAGCTGGCGACCACGTGGGCGGCGGCGCACGGTCGCGGCTACGTGGTGCCCGACGACGTCCGTGACCTGGTCGAGCCGGCGTTCGCCCACCGTCTGGTGCTGGAGCCGGAGGCCGAGTTCGACGGGGTGACCGCGAGCGAGGTCATCGCGCAGATATTGCTCGACGTCCCGGTGCCTGTGGAGAACGGCGCCGCGTGACGATGAAGGCTGAGTGACGATGAAGGCCGACCCACGGGACACGGACACCCGTCTGGAGATCACGGACACGTGGGGCTCCACCGCGACGCACACCCGCGCCGCGACGGTGACCCGCGTGGTGGCCGAGCGAGGGTCGGGCGCGGCGCTGCGTTTTCACGTGCGGCGTCTCGCGGTGGCGGTGCGTGCTCGTGCGCGGGCGGTGTGGGGCCAGGTGCGCGAGACGCTCACCGCGGCCGGCTGGATGGTGGTCGCGAGCCTCGTGGTGGGTGCGCTGGCCGGGCCGGTGGCCGGGTGGGCGCTGGGGTGGTTCCTGCTGGTGGGCGGGCTGGTGCTGCTCCTCGGCGCCACGCCCTTCATGCTCGGCGGGCACAGCTACCTGGTGCACCTGCGCCTGGACCGTGACCGTGTGGTGGCCGGCCACGAGGTGGGCGGTGCGGTCGAGGTGGTCAACGACAGCCGCCGCCCGGCGCTGCCCGCGATCATCGACGTGCCGGTCGGTGACGGTCTGGTCGAGGCGAACGTGCCGATGATGGGTCCAGGTGGACGGCACTCCGAGCCTCTGCGGATCGCGGCCCTGCGCCGTGGCGTGATCGAGGTCGGCCCGATGACCCTGGTCCGCTCGGACCCTGTGGGGCTGCTGCGTCGCGAGATGAGCTGGCCGGACACGCAGACGATCTTCGTGCACCCGGTGACGGTGGGCCTGCCGGCGACCAGCACGGGCGAGGTGCACGACCTGGAGGGGCTCGCGTCGACCCACATCGTCGCCGCCGACCTGGCCTTCCACGCGATCCGTGAGTACGTCCCGGGCGACTCGCTGCGTCACGTGCACTGGAAGTCGACCGCGAAGGTGGGCCGGCTCATGGTGCGCGAGTACGAGGAGTCGCGCCGTTCGCGCCTGGCGGTGCTGCTGGGCCTGGACGCCGGTGACTACCTGGACGAGGACGAGCTCGAGCTCGCGATCTCGGTCGCGGCCTCGCTGGCCTCCCAGGGCATCCGTGACGGACGGGACATGTACGTGGCGACGAGCGAGGAGCCGCCGCGGATCACCCGGGGGGCGACCGTCGCGATCCGCTCCCTGCCGTCGGTCTCGGCCCGCACGCTGCTCGACGCCACGTGCGAGCTGCGGGCCACCCCGCGCTCGACCCGGCTCGAGGACGTGACGGTGCTGGCCGCGCAGTCCTGCCCGGGCATGACCATGGCTTTCCTGGTGACCGGTTCTCAGCCTGACCTGACCCGGCTGGCCGCGGCCCGCGCGGCGCTGCCGTCGAGCACCCGGGCGGTGGCGGTGCGCTGCGAGATCGACGGAGAACCGTCGGTGCGTGCCACCGCCGCGATGACCGTCATCACCGTCGGGGCCCTCGGGGACCTGGGCAGGCTGCTGGCTCGAGGAGCGTTGGGGTGATGGCGCGCGCTGGGACGACGCCGCGCGGTGGGGCTGTCCGGCCCTCGCGCGCCGGCCGTGCGCGCGCGACGTCCGCCGGGGTGGTCTACGTGCTGCTCGCCGTGGCCCTGGCCACGGCGATGGTGTGGCCGGTCTTCCAGACCGAGCGCCTGCTGCTGGTGGCTGGGGTGGGCGCCGGGCTGGGTGTGCTGCTCGGGCTGGTCGCCAGCCGTGCTCGCTGGTCGGGCTGGTGGACGGCTCTGGCCGCGTTCGGGCTGTATGTCGTGGTCTCGGTGCCGGTCGCGGTCCCCTACCGGATGACCTCGCTGGACGGGATCGTCCGGGGTTCTGGGGAGGCGGTCGCCGAGGTGGTGCTGGGCTGGCGTCGGCTGCTGACGCTGCGCCTGCCGGTGGAGGACTACCAGGCGTCGCTGGCCCCGTGGCTCGCGGCGACGATCGCGGTGAGCCTGCTGGGTACCATGCTGGCCGTCCGTACCGACCGGCGCTCGCCGTGGGCGGTGCCGGTGGTGGGTGTGCTGCCGTTGCTCGCGGGCCTCCTCACCCCGGTGACGCCTGGCGCCGCGTGGGCGTGGGGCCCGTTCACCCTGCCGGACGCGCGCACCACGGTGCCCGGTGCGGTGTTCGTGATGGTGACGGTGGCCTGGCTGGTCGGCCGGGCGAGGCTGCGCCGCTCTCTGGCGCTGGCCATGGCGACCTCGGCGGCGGGCGGGAGCCGCCGGGCCCGCCGCTTCAGCCTGGCGGCGCTCGGCCCCGCGACGGCCGGGTTCGTGCTGGTCGGGGTCGCGGTGATGGCGGCGGTGGCGGTGACCCCGCTGGTGTCGTCGGCGGCCGACAGACGCACGGTCCGGGAGAACGTCGAGCCGATGCTGGCGGTGCAGGCGGCGTCGAGCCCGCTCGACGGTTTCAGGGCCGCGTTCTCCGGTGACGCTGCGGCGACCGAGATGTTCACGGTGACCGTGACGGGCGAGCCGGTCGACAGGCTGCGGATCGCGGTGCTGGACGCCTACGACGGCCAGCACTTCTCGACCTCGACCAGCGGGGCCGACAGGACGTTCGTGCGTCTGCCGCGCGTCTCGACGGCCGGTGCGGCGAGCCGCACCACGGTGACCATGGGCGAGGCGGCCTCGGGCGTCTGGATGCCGGTGCCGGACGGGCTGGTGGCGGCGCCGGTGTTCTCCGGGCCTCGTGCTGACCAGCTGGCGGCGGCGTTCTACGTCTCGCCGTGGGGTTCGTCGGCCATCAACGTGGCGACCACCGGGGTCGGTCAGCCCGGTCTGCGCCCGGGCGACAGGTACGTGGTCGCGTCCTCGCCCGTCTCGCCGGGCACGCTGGGGCGCCCCGCGGAGGTCTCGCTGCTGGACACCAAGGCCTACCCCGAGCTGGTCGCCTGGGTGAAGGCCCAGGGGCAGCCGCGCACGGGGGAGGGGCTCGTCGCGCTGGTCGACAGGCTGCGTGCCCGCGGGTACCTGAGCCACTGGGTGGACTCCGCCGACGCCTCGGTGTGGCTGGAGGGGCAGACGTCGTCGTTCACGGTGGTGCCCGCCTACGCGGGGCACTCCACCTCGCGGGTCGAGGACCTGTTTCTCCAGCTGAACAACCAGCAGGACGCGGTCGGTGTGGCGGCGTCGGACGCCGACCTGGTGGCCGCGGTCGGTGACGCCGAGCAGTTCGCGACGGCGGTGGCGCTCCTGGCCCGGTACCTGGGGTACGAGTCGCGGGTGGTGATGGGGGTGCGGCTGGACTCTGGCGACCCGTCGCTGCCGGTGTGCGACAGGGTCTGCACCGGGTCCCACCTGGCGGCCTGGGTCGAGGTCCGCTCCACCGGTGGGGCGTGGGTGGCCATGGACGCCGACCCGCAGAGGACGAACCTGCCTCGACCGGTGACCCAGGGCCAGGAGCCTCCGCAGAACCCCACCCAGGTGCAGCAGCCCGACCTCGAGGTGGTCCAGCCGCCTGACGCCGCACAGGACTCGACGGCGCGTGCGACCGCCACCGACACCGGTGACCAGGGCCGCCAGGTCTGGTGGCTCGGGGTGCTGCGGACCGTCGGGCTGACGCTCGGGGTGCTGCTGCTCAGCCTCATGCCGCTGCTGACGATCCCGATGGTCAAGGCGTTGCGACGGTGGCGGCGAGCACGAGCGCCGGTCCCGGAGGTCGCGGCGGTGGGAGCCTGGGCCGAGCTGAGCGACCGCTGCCTGGACCTGGGCGTCCCGCTGACCGGGCCCACCAGGCGGGTGGCGGCCACGGCCAGCGAGCGGCCGGGGGCGACCGCGCTGGCGGTGCTGGTCGACGAGGCCGTGTTCGGCTCTGCCCCGGCGGGCGCCGGGATCAGGGCAGAGGCGTGGGACCTGATCGAGCAGGACCTGGCGCAGCTGCACACCGAGGTCTCGCCGTGGGGCCGGTTCGTGGCCTGGGTGAGACCTCGGTCGATCGTGCGGGCGCTGCCGCTGCCGCCCGCGGGCCGTCCAGGCCGCCGGGCATCGATGTCGACGAGGGAGTCAGGATGAGCGGGTACGAGGCAGCACCACCTGCCACGGCCTTGGTGATCTCGATCATGCTGAGCGTGGTCGTGTCGATCGGGCTGTACTGCTGGTATGCCGCCGCGCTGGCCAGGGTGTTCGCCAAGATGCGTTCCCAGGCGTGGAAGGCGTGGGTGCCGATCGTCAACGAGATGGAGCTGCTGGAGCGAGGCGGCAGGCCGGGCTGGAACGTGGTGCTCCTCTTCATCCCGCTCGTGAACGTCTACGGGCTCTACCTGCGCATCGTCGCCGTGCACCGGATCACGGCGCTGTTCGGGTTCGGTGTCGGGCACACGGTGCTGGGCACGCTGCTGCCGCCGGCGTGGGCGAGCACGCTGGGCTTCTCCCTGGCCCAGCCCGACCACGAGCGGGGGCGGATGCCCACCCTGGCGAGGTCGAGCATGGGGACCGGCCCGCTGGCCGAGCCCGAGTCGATGCCGCTGTGGGCAGGGGCTCCGATGAGCACGGTGGCACCGGTGGCGTACGGGGGGTCGCCGTGGGAGTCCTCGGACCCGTCCGCCACGCGGTCCAGGGGTGCGATGCTCGATCAGCACGACCCGTTCGCCCAGCAGCACCAGCGTGTCCAGCAGGACCCGTTCGTCCAGCAAGATCCGTTCATCCAGCAGGGCCAGCTCGCCCACCAGCCGTCGGCCTATCAGCAGCAGCCTGCTCAGCAGCCGTTCGTCCCACCGGTCGCCAGCGCCCCCGCCGGGGTCGCGCCGTCGTACGGGGGCTCTCCGGTGTCCCCGATGGGCACGCCCGCGGTCTCTCTGCCGCCGGGTGCCTATGTCGCGACGCCCGTGCCTGAGACGCCCGCGCAGGCTCCCGGCGCTGAGCACGCGCCGCTCGTGTGGCCGCAGCAGGCCGCCCCGTCGTCCGCCTCGACCCCTCAGCCGGCGGCGTTCGGCACGGTGCCCGAGCCCACGGCGTTCGTATCTCTCGCCGAGCCCACGGCGTTCGCGTCGCTCGCGGAACCGGCGGCGTTCGCCTCGGCTGCTGAGCCGACGCCGCTCTCGCCTGTGCCCGCCGAGCACGCGACGCAGGCGGTCGCGCGAGACCCGTTCTTCGAGCAGGCGCCCGCACCGGCGGCGCTCGAGCCGAGCGCGCCTGCCCCTCAGCGTGCGGGGTCGTCGGCGCCGACGGTGCCCTTCCCGCCCCTGGGCCCCGAGCTCGGGGAGCCCGCCGTGACCCCGCCCGCGGCCCAGGCCCCCGCGGCGCCGTCTCCCGCCGCACCGGTCGCCGCGCCGGCCTCCGCCGCTCCTGCGCCCTCTCCGCCTCAGGCCGCCCCGCGGGTCTCGGCGGTCGAGAGCCACCCGACCGTGGTGATCCCGCCCCTGGGGCAGCCGGACCCGGACGACGACCTCGATGGCACCGTGGTGGTCTCGAGGTCGGTGTTCCAGCCCTGGTCGCTCACCCTGGACGACGGTCGCAGCTTTGAGATCACCGCACGGTCGGTCGTCGTGGGCCGTCGTCCGTCGTCGGTCGACCTGGGCGTGCAGATGCTGAAGATCCCCGACGAGGGGCGCACGCTGTCGAAGACGCACGCACGCTTCGACCTGGTCGACGGCACCTGGCAGGTCACCGACCTCGGCTCGACCAACGGCGTGGTCGTCACCGATACTGACGGCATGGAGGTCGAGGTCGAACCGGGCCAGAGGGTCCTCGTCCACGAGCACCTGGTGCTCGGGGCGGTCGGCATGCGGCTGGTGCGCGGCGAGACCTCGTGAGCGAGCAGACCGCGGTGGTCGCGGGAGTAGAGCTGGCGTGGGCCTCCGCCTCGGACCCGGGCCGCCTGCGCCCCGTCAACGAGGACGCCGTGGTCGCCGCCGTCCCGGTCTTCGTCGTCGCTGACGGGATGGGTGGTTACGAGGCCGGCGACCGGGCTTCGGCCGCCGTGGTCGAGTCGTTCCGCCGTCGCATGGTCGGGCAGCACCTGGCCACGCTGGACGCGGTGCGGGCCGCGCTGAGCGACGCGGACGAGGCGGTGCACCAGGTGGGGGCCTCCACCCGTCGCGGGGCGGGGTCGACGGTCACCGGCGCGGTGCTCGTGGAGCACCTGGGCATCCCGCACTGGCTGGTCTTCAACGTCGGTGACTCACGGGTGTACCGGCACGTGGGCGGCACGCTGGAGCAGGTCACGGTCGACCACTCGCTGGTCCAGGCGATGCTCGACGCCAAGGAGCTCACCGACGCCGACGTGCCGGGGTTCCAGGGCAGCAACGTCATCACCCGGGCGATCGGCTCCGCCGACGCGACCGCGGACTCCTGGCTGATGCCGGTGGTCGACGGGGAGCGCCTGCTGATGTGCACCGACGGTCTGCACCGTGAGCTGGCGGACGAGTCGATCCGGGCGGCGCTGACCATGTCGGGCCGGCCCAGCTCGGCGGCGGACGCCCTGGTGGCGCTCGCGAACCAGGCTGGGGGCCGCGACAACATCACCGTCGTGGTGGTCGACGTGCGCTCCGGGGGCCTGGTGGCCGGCGGGGACGGCGACGTGACGGGTTCGGCCACGCTGACGCGGGTGTCCATCGAGGACACCAACGAGAAGACCGTGGAGGTGGCGCGATGAGTGAGGACCACGGGGGCCCGCGGCCGGCGCCCCCCGCGGCGTCGGGCGGCGGTGTGTCACGTGGGGGCCCTGCGCCGTTCGGCGGCGCCGCACGGGGCGGCGGGGCACAAGGCGACAGAGCACAGGGTGACGGGGCGCAGGGTGGCGGCGCGCGGCCTGGCGTCGCCCGACCTGATGGTGCACGACCTGGCGAGGCTCTGCTCGACCCGGAGGCGATGGAAGAGACGATCTTCGACGGTGAGCGCACGGTGATGGCGTCGCACCATCCGGGTCTGCCCGCGGACGGGCCGACGATGGTCTTGCACATGCCGGACCCGTTGGCTGGCGGGAGGCCGATGGTGGCCTCGCGTCAGTCGGGCTCGCCGGCGGAGGGTCTTGTGGTGGCCTCGCGCCGCTCGGCCCCACCGCCTGACGGCAGCCCGGTGGCCCCGCCGCAGTCGGGCCCGCCGACGGACGGCACGGTCGTGGTGTCGCGAGGCTCGGGCCCGCCGACTGACGGCACGGTGGTCGTCTCTCGGCGGTCGTCCGGCCCGCCGACGGACGGGACGGTCGTGGTGGGCAGGCGTGGCTCGGGCCCGGGCTCGGTGATGGCCGACCCCGTGGTGCGGCCACGGCCTGGTCGTCCCGCTGGCGCGCGTCGAGACGACGCGGTCGCGGCGCCCCGTCCGGCGGACCGTCTCGCTGCTCCACCGGCCGCCCCTGTGCCCCCGCAGGAGCGCCCTCGCTACACCCCCCGCCAGGTGCCACCCCCACCTGGCTCGGTGATCCTGGTCAAGCCTGGCGACCCGGCCTCGCGAGGCGTCGCCTCCCAGATGCCGTCGGTCTCCGCCGCCACCCGTCGTGGTGCCTGGCTAGGCCTGGTGACCTGGCTGGTCCTCTCTGCCGCGAGCATCGCGGGCGCCATCTGGATGGCTCGCGTTCTCCTCGCCGGCTGAGCCCCGATCTCTGGCATGCTGCCTGACCGGGTGAGCGCTGCCACCACATCGTCGGGCTCTCGCCCTCTCGTGGGTCTGCACGCCCAGGCGGCCGCCGCTCTCTGTGACGTCGGGCTGCGAGCAGGTCTGTCGCGGTCACCGATCGGGTGACGGGTGTCCCCAGAAGTGGGGACAGCGGAACGCGACACCGGAATGTCCGGCTCGGGTAGGTTTTGTCGACAGGAGGTTCGTGGTGATTCACAAGGGATGGAGGTGGGTGTCGTGACCGGGTACACGGTGGACCGGGCGGCGTTGGCCGCGACGATCGCGACGCTGCGGCAGGAGGCCAAGCACATGTGTGCCGACATCGATCGCCTCGACCTCGAGGTCGCCGCGCTGCGAGGCGGGTGGTCTGGTGAGGCGCAGGAGGCCTACGACCTGGCTCAGGCCCAGTGGCTGCACGGGATGCGGGAGGTCGACGGTGTGCTGAGCCAGCTCGTCCAGGCCTGCGAGGCGGCGCTGGAGGCGTACACGCAGGCATACCGGGCGATGAACGCGGGCATGCCGTGAACCTTGGTCCTATGGACGATCTGCTGGCACGCCTGCAGCGCCTGGAGGAGACGGGTCAGGAGCTCCGGACGCAGGCGAAGGACCTCGAGGCGTGGATGCGCCCGATGATGACGGACCCGGCGCGGCTGGTGCGGGTCGAGCTGGACGAGGCTGGCGTGCCGGTGCGGGTGAGGTTCACAGGTCAGGTGCGGGAGGCGACACCCGAGCAGGTCGAGTCCGCGGTGAGCCAGGCCGTGGTGTCGGCCGTCCGAGAGCACCCCAGGGTTCCCCTGGACGCCGCGGCGGCTGAGGAGCTGTGCCGAGACATCGCTGAGAACGGGCTCCCCCAGCCGCGACCCGTCGCCGGCCCTGACGGTCGGGTCACGGTGGAGATGCTGGCCGGGCGCCCGGTGCGCTTGCTGTTCGCCCGGGGCTTCGTCGCCCACCGCAGGCCTGACGAGATCGCCCGGTCTGTGATCGATGCCTGCACCGTGGCACTGACAGGTTCTCTCGACCGGAAGGAGTGCTGAGCATGGCTGCCGATGAGGTCGATCCCCGAGCCCTCCGCATCGACGCGAACAACCACTGGACCCCTTGGAGCGAACAGCTCACGACCATCCAGAACGCGCTAGATGCGGCGACGAGCCATATCACCCCTGCGGACTGGGGCCTGGTTCCGGGCACCAGCAAGGCGCGCGATGCCTGGAAACAGCTTCGCGACAAGACGGTGACGTTCTATGGCGATGGTGCTGATGTGATGGACGGGGTCGCGACGAATCTACGGCGCCACGCCTCGATCGCCGAGAGGGCTGAGGTTACCGCTCAAGAGGCGTTCAGCAAGGTCCGCAGAGAGATGGAGAAGTCCTGATGTCGTGGGTGGACACTGTCAGAGCGCAGAACCACAACATGTGCCAGATCGGACGTGACACGCTCAAGACGATCCAGAAGGACTCTCCCGAGTCCATCCGGCGTGTGGTGCGACACGATCTCGCAACAGGCAGGATCTCGACAGGGCAGGCGTCGAGCAGCGGAGGGCTGGCCCTCACCGTCGCTACCTCCGTCGGTTGGCATGCCCTCTCCAAACCGACACAGGACAAATTGGTCGATCTCATCGCCGATCCGCAGATCAGGCTGGTCCGTGAATGCTGCACGTACCTGCTCAAGATCGTCGATCAGTTTGACTTGATGGTCGAGTGGATGGGCGGGCCCCAGGTTCTGCGGGACGCGGGCGAGATGATCGACGAGGCTGTCTCGGGCCCGACGAACAGCCTGGCGGAGAGGATAGACAAAGAAAAACGTCTCCCGGGGATGAGGTCCTGGAAGATGGGAGATGCGTCTGAGTACTACGACGGCCTTGCCGCCGACCAGCTGAGGTATCTCGATTTTGCGACCGAGTATGCTGGTGCCCTCAGGGATGCTCTGAAAAATCATGCCAACGCGATCGAGCAGTTCAACCTCGGGCTCATTGTGGCGATCGCCGGCCTTCTTGTGGAGATCGGCAGCTTCGCTGCGGCGGTGGTCACCGCGCCGGCAGGCCCGGTGGGGCCTATCGTCGCAGCCGCTATCGCCGCGGTAGGAGGCTATGTTGTCCACCTCGGCACTCTGCTCACCGTGATTCAGACGGCTATCCAGAGCACGAACGGTACGATAAGTGCGGTCAACAGTGCTTTCAAGCAGACGTGGCCTGTTCCAGAGTTCCTCGAGCATCCACCTTTCGAGGGCTATCGCGATCCAAAATCTTTCGTCAAGCCGCTGTGGCAGCCGGGGACTCTTGGCGGATCAGGACGCCAGCCCGGCTCCTGGTCGACGCCGTTTGCTCCTGGAGCGTTCCCCAAGGCCGACCCTTCGTCGAAGCCAGCATCCTCGGTGGAGGAGAAATGATGAGAGGAACTGTGAAGCGTCCCGGGGGTCGAGCGCTTTCCTTGAGCGGGTCCAAGCAGGACCATGGGCGCATGGCGCTCATCGTCATCGCGGCGGTGATCGCTAACTCGATGCTCACCATCTATGCGCTCATCATCTGGTATGCGGTCATCCCCATGTGGAAGTCAGGTCCGCTGCGTCAGCATGCCGAGGAGTACATAGCAGCTGTCGAGGCGGGGGACATCGAGCGCGTTCTCGAGCTCTCCGACGAGCTGGACGACGGGTATCTTGACGCGGGGGTGCGGGAGCGAGGCGTCACTCTTAGCGACGCTCTCCTCACCGCTGAGGTCTTGATGAACGCGAAGGAGCGTATCTCAGATGTCGTAATCAGGAGCGTCCGCGTCGAACCTCTTGGAAGAGGGAAGCGTAATGATCCGACCTCTCCGAACGATGGCTATGTTATGGTCGCATTCACCTTGGGGTCTGAAACTTACACGCAAGGAATGAATTACGTCCATGTCGACGGGGCTTGGGTCTTACGAAAAGGGTTGATCGGGATTCTTCATCTCGAGTGCGCTCCTGGCCCTGGAGTGTCGGTTCAGATCGCTGATGTGGACGTCGACCCGAACCTCCTGGATCCTGTTCTAGAAGAATTCACCATCGACGGTTCTTCCCCTGAAGAAGAGGGGATGTACCCGTGCTACAGCAGCTACGTCGCTCTCATCTTCGGGGTGTATCGAGTCCAGATGCTCCCTGACCCGTCGATCGAGATGATGTGGCAGAATCAGCAAAATGCTACGATCTCAGGTGCCTATCGATATGAGTTGATCTCGATAAGTTACGATCAACTTCGCGAGCCTCGCTCTTGGAGTGATGAGTGAGGCGTCGCGGCCCTGACTGCTGGGAATGCCACCGGTGGCTCGCGTGGTGGAGCGGGTCGCCCCCGTCGACCGAGCCTTCGGCGTGTGCGTAGGTAGGCCCCCCGAGAGCGATGAGATCACCTGGAGTGCGACGCGCCGGCCACTCTCTCAGTTCAGCGGCGGCCCTTGTCGGAGCCTGGTGGGAGCGTGGGTTCGGGGAGCTCGTCGTCGGGGGTCGGGTCGGTGTCGGGGTAGAGGCCGCCGGTGGACGGGAGCGGTTCGATGGTGGC